>Ga0209579_10003580_pt1 | contig 11207 bp, 9 predicted proteins | sample Coa_R1_2_FD_187152 | JGI IMG/M metagenome (GOLD analysis project Ga0209579, IMG submission 187152) | Surface soil microbial communities from Centralia Pennsylvania, which are recovering from an underground coalmine fire - Coalmine... | ecosystem: Environmental > Terrestrial > Soil > Unclassified... | reverse complement strand
TTCTGAGACCTCAGTGCCGGTGGCGCGGACGATGCGGCCCTCCTCCACGAACAGCCCGTTGGTCAATTTGCGCCGCACGGAAATCCGCACCACGCGATGGCCGGATTGCGCGAGCCGGACCGCAATTTTTTGGCACCAATCGTCGTCGACGCCGACCACCGCCGTGCCCGCCTTGGGCACGCCGGCGACGAGGCGCTCCTTCACCGCCGCGTAGTTCGCCATCGTGCCGTGGCGGTCGAGATGATCTTCGCTGAGGTTGATCAGAATACCGATCGACGGATCGAGCGATGGCGCCAGATCGATCTGATAAGACGAACATTCGATGACGTGAACGCGCGGGGGCTCGATGTTTGCCCGCGGCGGCGCCAGCGACAGGATCGCCGTGCCGATATTGCCGCCGAGCTGCGCGTCCATCCCCGCCGCGGCGGCAAGGTGCGCGATCAGCGCCGTGGTCGTCGATTTGCCGTTGGTGCCGGTGATGGCGACGAACGGCGCATCGGGCGCGTGCTGGCGCCGCTCGCGGCAGAACAACTCGATATCGCCGATCACCTCGACGCCGGCTTTTTGCGCCAGCGCCACGACCCAATGCGGCGCGGGATGCGTCAGCGGCACGCCCGGTGCGAGCACCAGGCTTGCAATTTTGCTCCAATCGGCGTGGCGCAGATCAGCGGTGGGAATTCCGGCCGCGCTCGCCTTCGCCGCGCTTGCCGCATCGTCGTCGCAGGCGATGACATCGGCCCCGCCGGCCAATAGCGCGCTCGCGCTCGCCAGCCCCGAGCCGCCGAGCCCGAACACCGCGACCTTCTTGCCGGCAAAGGTCGTGATCGGGATCACGACGCCGCTACCTCAGTTTCAAGGTCGAAAGCCCGGCGAGCGCCAGCACGACCGAGACGATCCAGAAGCGAATGACGATCTGCGGCTCGGTCCAGCCGAGCTGCTCGAAATGATGATGGATCGGCGCCATCTTGAAGACGCGCTTGCCGGTGAGCTTGTACGAAACCACTTGCACGATGACCGAGACCGCTTCGAGCACGAACAGGCCGCCGATGACGGCAAGCACGATCTCGTGCTTGGTGGCGACCGCCACCGCGCCGATCATGCCGCCGAGCGCCAGCGAGCCGGTATCGCCCATGAAGATCGATGCCGGCGGCGCGTTGAACCAGAGAAAGCCTAAACCCGCGCCCAGCACGGCGCCGCACAGCACCGAGAGCTCGCCGGTGCCGGCGACGTAATGAATTTGCAGATAGTCGGCGAACACCGCGTTGCCGCTGAGGTAGGAGATCATGCCGAAACTTGCGCCGGCAATCATGACCGGAACGATGGCCAATCCGTCCAGACCATCGGTCAGGTTCACCGCGTTGCCCGCGCCGACGATGATGAACATCGCGAACAGCACGAAGAACCAGCCGAGATTGAGCACCAGTTCCTTGAAGAAAGGAAACACCAGCGAGGTCGAGAACGGCGGATGCCCAAGCTCGACCAAGGCAACGCATGCGAATGCGGCAATGACGGCTTCGATGCCGAGCCGCGTGCGGCCGGCGAATCCATTGTGCGATTGCTTGGTGACTTTCAGGTAATCGTCATAGAAGCCGACCAAGCCGAAGCCGAGCGTGACCCACAGCACCACCCAGACATACGGATTGGCCGGATTCGCCCACAGCAGCGTCGAGACCAGCATCCCGGACAGGATCATCAGTCCGCCCATGGTCGGCGTGCCGGCTTTGGCAAGAATGTGCGATTTCGGTCCGTCGGCGCGGATCGGCTGGCCCTTGCCCTGCAGCAGCCGCAGCCGGTCGATGATCGTTTGTCCGAACAGGAACACGAATACCAGCGCAGTGATGACCGCGCCGCCGGTGCGGAACGTGATGTAGCGAAACACATTGAGGACCGAGAGCTTGTCCGACAGATCGACCAGCCAATAAAGCATCGCATCAACCTTGTGCGGACGCGCCTTCGCGTGCGCCTTCAATGGCGTTTTCGGGCGTAGCTTCTTCGGCCGTATCTTGGCGCGGATAGGCCCGTTGCAGCGCCTTGACGATGGGCGCCATGCGCGAGCCGAGCGAGCCCTTGACCATGACGGCATCGCCGGCGCGGATCGCGGGCAGCACCTGCGCCTCGAGCGCGGCAGCGTCATCTGCATAGCCGCCGCGGCGGCCCGCGGGAAGAGCCTGCCACAAAGCGTGCATCTGCGGACCGCAGCAGAATACCAGGTCGACGGCATTCGCCGTCACCGGCTCGACCAGAGCGCGATGCAGCGCGCGGGCTTTCGGGCCAAGTTCGAGCATGTCGCCGAGGACGGCGATGCGCCGGCCGTGCGGTCCGATCGGCGCTTGACCGAGCACCGCCAGCGCCGCCGCCATGGAAGCGGGATTGGCGTTGTAGCTGTCGTCGATCACCAGCACCGAGCCGCCCGGCAGTTCGATCGTGATCGGCGCGCCGCGGCCGGCGACCGGGGCCAGCTCGGCGAGCGCCAGCGCTGCGAGCGCGAGATCGGCGCCGACGAGCTCGGCCGCTGCCAGAACCGCGAGCGAATTGATCACAAGATGGCGCCCCGGAGCGCCGACCTTGTAAGTGAGTTCGGTGCCGAGGATTCGCGCCTGAACCGTCGAGCAGCGCGGATGCAATACGCATTTTATCAATTGCGCGTCGGCGCCGTCACGTTCGCCGAACGCGACGATGCGCGCGACGCCGGCTTCTTTAGCGCGGCGCTTGAGATGGGGAAATTGCGCGATGTCGCGATTGATGACCGCGGCGCCGGCCGGCTCGACGCCAAGGAAAATCTCGGCTTTGGCGTCGGCGATGTTGGCGAGCGAACCTAAATATTCCAAATGGACCGGGGCGATCGTCGTGACGATCGCGACATGCGGACGCGCGAGACGCGATAGCGGCTCGATCTCGCCGGCGTGGTTCATGCCCATTTCGATCACCGCATAACGCGCGCTCGCCGGGCAGCGGGCGAGCGACAACGGTACGCCCCAATGGTTGTTGTAAGAGGCGACGGAGGCATGGGTTTCGCCGTCCTTCGCCAAAGCCAGCCGCAACGCCTCTTTGGTTCCGGTCTTGCCGACCGAGCCGGTGACCCCGATCACTTTGGCGTCGGTGCGCGCGCGCGCCGCCGCGGCAAGGTCGCGCAGGCCAGCGAGCACATTGGGCACGACCAGGAGCGGCGCATCGGCCGGGAATTGAGCGCGGCGATCGGCGGCGATGACGGCGAGGCCGGCTTTCGCCGCCAGCGCCGCGGCGACGAAGTCATGACCGTCGCGATGCTCGCCGGCAATGGCGAAGAACGCTTCGCCCGGCGTCAGCGTGCGGCTGTCGATGGAAAGCCCGGGGATCTCCTGCGGCAGTGCGCCTTGGCGTGCGGCACCCATTGCCGCCACCATTGCCTCGATGGTCCAAAGCGCCGACGCGCTCATGCGGCGAGTTCCTTGAGTGCGGCGGCGACGGCCTCGTGATCGCTGAACGGTATAACCCGGTCGCCGATGATTTGGCCGGTTTCATGGCCCTTGCCGGCGATCATAAGGACGTCGCCGGGTCGCAAATCGGCAATGGCACGGCGGATCGCCTCGCGCCGATCGCCGATTTCGTCGGCGCCGCGCGCCGCGGCAATGATCGCCGCGCGGATCGCGGCGGCATCCTCGCTGCGCGGATTGTCGTCGGTGACGATCACCCGGTCGGCCTTGGCCATGGCGATGGCGCCCATCAATGGCCGCTTGCCCTGGTCGCGATCGCCGCCCGCGCCGAACACGACGACAAGACGACCGCTCACATAGGGCCGCAACGCATCGAGCGCCTTGGCCAGCGCATCGGGCTTGTGCGCATAGTCGATAAAGATCGGCGCGCCGCCGCGCGACCCGACCCGTTCCAGCCGGCCCTTGGCGCCGGAAAGCTCTTCCAGCGCTGCGAAAACCAACTTGCCCTCGTCGCCGGTCGCGACGGCAAGCCCGGCGGCGACCAGTGCGTTCTCGATCTGAAATTCGCCGACCAGCGGCAAGCGCACGTGGAAATGTTCGCCCTTGTATTCGAGCCGCAGCGTCTGCGCGAAACCGTCGATCGCCGATTGCAGCAAATGAATTCCGCTTCCCTTGCGTCCGACGCTCATGATCGACAGACCCCGCGCGGCGGCCGCCGCCAAGACTGCACCGGCATGCTCCTGATCGGCGTCGATCACCGCGGCTGCGCCGGGCGCCAGCAAATCTTCGAACAGCCGCAGCTTGGCGGCGAGATAAGCAGCAAAGGTCGGGTGATAATCGAGATGATCGCGCGTGATATTGGTGAAGCCCCCCGCCGCGATGCGCAGGCCATCGAGCCGATGCTGATCGAGGCCATGCGACGACGCTTCGATCGCCAGATGGGTCACTCTGTCGCCGGCGAGCGCATCGAGCGAACGATGCAGCGCGACCGGGTCCGGCGTGGTGAGCGAGCCATAGGTCTCGCTGCTTGGCGACACTATGCCGATGGTGCCGATGCTTGCGGCGCGATGACCGAGCGCGCTCCAGATTTGCCGGGTGAAAGCGGCGACCGAGGTTTTGCCGCTGGTGCCGGTCACGGCGGCGATGATGCGCGGCTGGCGCGGATAGAATTTGGCGGCGATCAGCGCAAGCGCGCGCCGCGCGTGGGCCACGCGGACGAACGCGACACCCTCGGGCAACGGCATTTGCGGCGGCCGTTCGGCGACGATCGCGGCCGCGCCCGCGGCGATGGCGGCCGGTACAAATTGCAGACCGTCGGCTTTGCCGCCGGCAATCGCGACGAATGCCGCGCCACGCGTGACGGTTCGGCTGTCCGCCGTCACCGCGCCGATGTCGAACTCGGCAAAGCGGGCGTCGAATTCCGCGTCAGGAGGCAAAATTTCGCGAAGCTTCATGGTCCAGTCGATATTGCTCGGCGACTTGGCGGCTCGGTCGATGAGAGCCTGTTCGGTTCTGATCAAATTAGAACCGGGCCCGATCTTTCCCGAACCGATGACCGCTTTTCGGGATCATGCCCCTAAGCGGTCAACGCCTTACCTGCTTTCCTTTAGCGAGGCCAGTATCTGCCGATTGGCGGGCGGCAAATCGAGGCGCGGTGCGATGTCGAGGAGCGGCGCGATCCGCGCAACCACGTTGCCGCCGACCGGCACTGCGTTCCACCCCGACGTGGTGAAGCCGTGCGTCTGCGGCAGCGCGTGCGGCTCATCGAGCATGATCAGGAGCAGATAGTGCGGCTTGTCGGCCGGCAGGATCGCCATGAAATCGGTGAGCACCTTGTTTTTGGAGTAACGGCCGTTGATCACCTTGTCGGCGGTGCCGGTTTTGCCGCCGATGTAATATCCCGGCACCTCGGCCTTCTCGGCCGTGCCCTGCTCGACGTTAAGCCGCATCAGGTAGCGCATCATCATGCTGGTTTCGGGCTTGATGACGCGCCTGCCGAACTTTTCCGCCTCGGCTTCGCTGCGCTTCAGGAAGGTCGGCGGGATCAATAGCCCGCCGTTCATGATCGCGGCGACGCCCATTGCCGCCTGCAGCGGGGCTACGGAAAGGCCGTGGCCGAACGCCACCGTGGCGGTCGTGAGATCGGTCCAGCGCCTGGGCAGGATCGGATCGGCGCTTTCCGGCAATTCGGTGCGCAGGCGGTCGAGCTGGCCGAGTTTTTTCAGGAATGCCTGTTGCGCCGCGCCGCCGAGCAAGAGCGCAATATGGGCGGCGCCGATATTCGAGGAATAGGTGAAAATCTCCGGCACGGTGAGGACGCGGTGCTGCGCCTCGAAATCATGGATGGTGAACCTGCCCATGCGTAGCGGCACGCGCGCGTCGAATGTCGAATTGAGCGTGACCTTGCCGGAATCGAGCGCCATCGCCAACGTGAAGGCCTTGAACGTCGATCCCATCTCGTAGACGCCGGTAGTCAACCGGTTGATGCGCGACGGATCGAGCGCCTCGCGCGGATTGTTCGGGTCGTAATCCGGCTCCGACACCAGCGCGACGACCTCGCCGGTGCGCACGTTGAGCACAAGCCCCGCGGCGGCGAGCGCGTTGAATTTCGCGCGTGCCGCGACCAGTTCGTCGCGCAACACGTGCTGCACGCGAAGATCGACCGCAAGCTGGACCGGGTTCTGCAGCCGATCGGTGGCGAGGCCGGCCATGTGCAAGGCGGCAAGCCCTTGGCCGTCGAGCCACTTCTCGATGCCGGCGATACCCTGGTTGTCGATATTGACATGACCGATGAGGTGAGAAATCTCGTCGCCGTTCGGGTAATCGCGCTTGTTCTCGTTGAGAAAGCCGATGCCCGGCAGTCCCTGACGATAAATCTCGCGCTGTTGCTCCGGCGTGATGTCGCGCTTGAGCCAAACAAAGCCCCGCTTCGAGGACAGCCGTTCGCGCAGCTCTTTGGCGTCAAGATCGGGCAGATCCGCGTTGAGCAGTTCGACCGCTTCGTCAACGTCGATGAGCCGGCGCGGTTCGGCGTAGAGCGATGGCACCCGCACATCGGTTGCCAGCACCTCGCCGTTGCGGTCGAGGATGTCGGGACGCGCCGTCGCAACCGCATCGCTGGACACGACGCGCTGAACGGTGTGTTCGTCGGCTTGGATCGCAAAAATGACGAGCCGCGCCGCGATGACGCCATAGACGACGGCGAAGGCGAGGATGGCCAGGCCAATGCGCGCCCGCGCCTTGGCGCCGCGATCGACATCCTTGCCGTAAAAAGGCTTGCGGATAAGCCACTGTCGCCAAGCCTGCTCGCGCGGCCGTATCGCGGTCGCCGCCGGCGAGAATGTCTCCGCGGTCACGCTCATTATTGCGGCGCTCCGTTTGCTGCCGGAGCGGGCGCCGGCGCTCGGCTCGGACCCAAGGCGGGTGTCGTCGCCGTTCCCGGAATGCTACCCGTCGTTCCGATTGCGCCAGGCTCCTCGAAATTCTCGATCATGCCGCCGATCGGATCCGTACTCGCGGTGACGTTTTCCGGTGGCCGGTCGGCGAGATGATCGAGCGAATCGAATTGCGTGGGAGCGATAGGCTTGAGATGCAGGAAGCGGTCGGCCAGTGCCTGGATACGCGCTGGATCGTCGAGCTTGCCCCATTCGGCGCGCAACGCGGCGATCTTGTCGCGCTCGTGACGCACCTCGCCGCGCAGTTTGGCGAGATGCTCGGCCTGGACCGTGGCGTCAAATTTGATGCGATAGACCCAGGCCGCAGCGAGTACCAACACTCCGATCACGACAAAATTGAGCACGCGCAGGATCACGGCCGCCCCCGCATGATGTCGGCGAGCGACGGCAGCTTTGGCAGCAGAGCTTTCGTGCTCGTCGCACGGGCCGGCGCATCGGTGCGTTCGGCAGCGCGAAGCTTCGCCGAGCGGGCACGGGGATTGGCGGCAATTTCGGCTTGGTCCGGCGTTTCCGGCCGCCGTGTCAGCAGCCGAAACGTCGGCGCCGGCGCCACGACATCGGGCCGATGGCGCGAGCCCGCCGGCGTACGGCTGCGCCCGGCGAGGAAGGTTTTGACGATCCGATCCTCGAGCGAGTGAAACGCGACCACAACGAGACGGCCTGACGGCTTGAGCGCACGCTCGGCAGCCGCGAGGCCGCGCGCCAATTCCGCGAGTTCGTCGTTGACGAAAATCCGCAACGCCTGGAAGGTGCGGGTGGCCGGATGGATCGCGCCCTCGCGCAAATGCAGGACGCGCGCAACGATGTCGGCCAGCGCGCGCGTTGTGCCGACGGCGTGCCCGCCACGCGCTTTGACGATGGCCCGCGCAACGGCGCGGGCGTGATGTTCTTCGCCCAAGGCGGCAATGATGGCGGCGAGATCGCGCTCGCCGGCGCACGCGATCACGTCGGCTGCGCTTGGACCATCGCGTCCCATGCGCATGTCGAGCGGCCCATCGAGCCGGAACGAAAATCCGCGCGCCGCCTCGTCAAGCTGCATCGATGACACACCGAGATCGAACACAATGCCATCGGCCGTCGCGGCGCCGGCGATCGATGCCAGATTGGAAAATCGATCCTCGACGAGTTCGAGCCTACCGCGGGCTTCGGCGACGAGAGCCGCGCCTTGGGCGATGGCCGCTTGATCGCGGTCGATGCCGATGACGCGCGCGCCTTCCGTTTGCAAGATGGCCCGCGTATAGCCGCCGCCGCCGAACGTCGCGTCGATATAGAGACCGCCGCTGTGCACGCCGAGCAACTCGATGGCGCGGCGGCCGAGCACGGGAATATGACGAGCCGGTCCGCCAGCGACAGCGTTGCTGTCGCTGCCCGTCATCCTTCCCGTGCTCCGAGCGGTTTTGCCGCCGCCGTCATCCGGGTGCCCAGTGCCGCTTTGAAGGCGCGGACCTTCTCGGTGGCCTCCGCGAGTTCCGCGCGAAAGCGGCCAGGCTCCCAGATTCGAAATTTGTGGCCGAGACCGACGAATGTCGCCGTGTCGGTGATGCCGGCATGCGCTTTGAGCGTATCGGTGAGCACCACGCGGCCCTCGCCGTCGATCTTCAGCGTCTCGCTGGTGCCGTAGAGCGAAAGTGAAAACTGCTCGCGCTGGTCGGAATAGGGCGAGAATCCCGCAATCAGCGCCTCGATCTCGGCGAGAAGCGCGTTGCCGCCGGCATCGAGCGCAGGACGGTCGAGCGCGGGATAGCAATAGAGCCCGTCGAACCCATCGCGTGCCAGCACCGCGCGAAATGATGCCGGCACCGACACCCGCCCCTTGGCGTCGAGGCGGAGCAGAAAGTGGGAGACGAACCGATCCATCTTGCCCCCCGCCGAACGCTGGGCTCAAACCGCGCGGCCCTGGAAACATCAGCGTTTCTGGGAGAAAATGGGCTATCATGGGATAGTATGGGACGTCAACGGACAGGCCCTGTTGCGATTGGGCAAAACCGCTCGGTTTCGATTAGCGAGCCGTAAGCTTAAGGAATGGTGAAGTCCCGCCTGCAGAGGCTCTTTTGGCCGTTCAATTTCGTGCGCGGCAGGCGGCCGTTGACAGTTCGCGCATGATCGCCGGCCAGCGATATGTCGGACGCCTCGCCTGAGGACATCAGGCTTTGGTTCCATTAACGATTCTTGTGCATGCCGAAGCAAATGTCCTTGTCGGTATCGTGCGTTATCCTACAGTGCATTTATGTCGCGTCCCTCGTTTGCTCCGGATTCGTGCGTTGTTGCCGAAGTCATGCCTTCGCCCAATCACGGCGAGCGCAAAGACGGCCGGCAGCCGGACATGATCGTGTTGCATTATACCGGCATGCAGGATGCCGAGGCCGCGCTGGAACGCCTGACAACGCGCGGCAGCGAAGTTTCCGCCCATTACTTCGTGTTCGAGGATGGCCGCATCGTCCAGATGGTGCAGGAAGGCCGCCGCGCTTGGCACGCCGGCATGTCTTCCTGGGCCGGCGAAACCGACGTCAATTCCTGCTCGATTGGAATCGAGATCGCCAATCCGGGACACGACTTCGGTTATCCGGATTTTCCCAAGCGTCAGATCGCGGCGGTCACCGCGCTTTGCCGCAGCATTCAAACCCGCAATGCGATTCCCCCGGCGCGGGTTCTGGCGCATTCGGACGTGGCGCCCGGGCGCAAACAGGACCCCGGGGAAAAATTCCCGTGGCGTACGCTCTATGATTCCGGCGTCGGCCATTGGGTCAGGCCGGCCCCGATCATGAATTTCGATCAATCGCTCTCCCCCGGCGATCGCGGCGATGCGGTCGCAGCGCTGCAGAAATCGCTTGCCGACTACGGTTACGGCGTTGCGGTCAATGGCGAATACGACTCCACGACGTTTGAGGCCGTCACGGCCTTCCAGCGCCATTTCCGGCCCGACCGCGTCGACGGCACCGCCGACGCGTCGACCCGCAGTACCCTGCAGGATCTGCTTGCCAATCGCGGTCGCAACCGCACCATGGCCGCCCGCGCCCGCACCGCCATGCTGCTCGCCGCCTCATGACGGCGTGCAAGGTCCGCCATCAGGGAAATCGCGTCTTTAACGCGGGCACGACACCTTCTGCAGTGTAGGAGCCGGGCGGGAAAGCGGAGACCGGCAACTCACCATTCGCGGGCGACACGACATAGGACGGCGCGTATTTCATAATCTTCGTTCTACAAAAAACGTCCTTTCCACTCATTGCGCCCAGCAACGGATGAACGGACTGTCGAGCAGCAGCCAGGCTGCAATCGCATCGCCGACCGCGGCCGAGGTGCAGGAAGGGTATATGCTCCTGCCACTCATTGTTGATCGCAACATCGTTGTTGCGGTCGCGAACAAACTCAACGGCATCGCCGATATATTCCTTATCGAAGGCGAGGTCGGGACAATTTTCCGCAAGCCGGTCGATCATGGCCAAAAAGCTCACTTTTGAGATGAAGGATTTCTCGTAGCCGCCGCCGATATCGCTGTGCACGCCCGGCATCCAAATCTGTTCCATCTTCTGTTGAGGATCGCTGATCTGATCCCATGGCATCGGCCAAAAGAATTTCCGCGTGTCATCGACCGAAAGAATGTGAACACCGACTTTCACCGACCGATCGAGATTAAAATTCTTGAACCGGAGCTGCGTGAACGCACTTTTTCGTAGCGCAAGCTTAGGGTCGATGCCGTAGACGGTATCCCAGACGCCGAGGAATTCGATGGCAACGTTCTTGTGCGTAGCCTGAGGTTTCTGTTCTTGATAGCTGCCGGCTCTCTTGTCTCCGAGAAAATAGTGCCAGGCCTCGGCAATGAGCGGCGAATGCTCGTTGAGTAAGAGTCCGGAGCGAGAGATTAATCCGGTCAATGCGCGCGCTGCGACCGAACCACGCGAAAAGCCGAACACATAAATCTTGTCGCCCGGCACGTAGTTGGTTACAAGGTTGACATAGGCTTGCAGGATCAACTCATCGATTCCCTCGCCGAACAGCTTGTCGAACACACCGAGATATTTGTAGCTCGATGTCCCGACACCGCTAAAGTAGAAGAATAATTGCGGCGAACCGTCCGCGTTGCTGTAATTCAGCGCCAAGTTCATGTGATAGACGTTGCTGGCAAATTTGTCGAAATAGGCAGAGTTGCCGGTGCCGTCGATCCCGGTAAATATTCGCTTCATAACTCGCACCCGCTGCGACCCGTCGCGCTGCAACCGGAGATTAGCAATTTGACGAATGACCTAGAAGTCCATAATTGCAGGGGTGTCAGTCGGCCGGACGGCCGCTCCGGCGAAACCGAAAGGTTGCCGGGGAGGAAAGTCCGGGCTCCATGGACGAG
>Ga0209579_10003579_pt1 | contig 11210 bp, 7 predicted proteins | sample Coa_R1_2_FD_187152 | JGI IMG/M metagenome (GOLD analysis project Ga0209579, IMG submission 187152) | Surface soil microbial communities from Centralia Pennsylvania, which are recovering from an underground coalmine fire - Coalmine... | ecosystem: Environmental > Terrestrial > Soil > Unclassified... | reverse complement strand
CCCAGTTCTATATCCGGACGACCGATGTCACCGGCACGCTGCATCTGGGTGAGGGCGTCGAGATGGTGATGCCCGGCGACAACACCGCGATTTCGGCCGAGCTGATGGTGCCGGTCGCGATTGAAAAGGGCAGCCGGTTCGCGATTCGCGAAGGCGGCCGGACGGTCGGCGCGGGCACGATCACCGAGATCGTCGAATAGCACGGACGCCGGCCGGCTCGAGCCGGCCGGTGATCCGCCGGCAAGATCGGCAGGAGTTTATCAATGCGCGAGATCGTCTCGTTGGCGTGCGGCGAATGCAAGCGCCGGAACTACAGCACCACCAAGAACCGGCGTAAAAGCTCGGAGCGGTTGGAATTCAGCAAATTCTGCCGCGCGTGCCGAAAGCACACGCCGCACAAGGAGTCTAAGTAAGCCGTAACTTCGAACTTGGAACTCAAAACTCAGAACACTGGAACGCGAAACGTTCCCTTGTTCCACGTTCCCAGTTCAGAGTTCTAAGTTCTGCGAAGCAGAAGGCAGTTAGAGGCCAGTAGCTCAATTGGCAGAGCATCGGTCTCCAAAACCGAGGGCTGGGGGTTCGATTCCCTCCTGGCCTGCCAGACAGAAGACGCGAGAGTGATGACGACAGCGATGTTGGACAATCTGAAGGAGTCTCCCGATCAGGTGGCCGGCTGGTTTGGCCGCGCGCGCCGTTTCGTCACCGATGCGCGCAGCGAGCTCGGCCGCGTGACGTGGCCGACGCGGACCGAGGTCTGGGCGACGACCCTGGTCGTCATCCTGACGTCGATGCTCTTCGGGATTTACCTGTATGTCGTCGATGTCGGCCTCTCGTATTTGATGGTGAAAATTGGCTAGTGGTGTGGGCGAGAGTAAAACGGTCATGACTGACGTCACGACGAAAAACTGGTACATCATCCACACGTACTCCGGATTCGAGAACAAGGTCCGCGAGTCGCTCGAGCAGCGTGTACAGGCGTACGGCCTGCAGGACGAGATCGGCGAAGTGCTGATCCCCACCGAGGACATCGTCGAGAAGCGCGGCGGCCGGGAAGTCAAGAGTTCCCGCCGCTTCTTCCCGGGCTACATCCTCGTCGAGATGCACATGTCCGACAACGCGTGGCATGTGGTCAAGAACACGCCGAAGGTGACCGGATTCGTCGGCGCCGGATCGAAGCCGTCGCCGCTGTCGCGCGAGGAAGTCGACCAGATTCTCCACCAGGTGACGGTGGCCGCCGAGAAGCCGAAGCCGAAGTACTCGTTCGAGCGCGGCGATCAGGTACGCATCAACGAAGGTCCCTTCGCCAGCTTCAACGGCGTCGTCGACGACGTGAATACGGACCGGAACACGCTGAAGGTGATGGTGACGATCTTCGGTCGCGCTACACCGGTGGAATTGGATTTCTTGCAAGTGGAGAAAATGTGATCCGGGGTCTGGCTCCGATTGGCGTAAGCCGGGCCTGACCCTAGATACGTTTCCAGAGACTAATGGCCAAAAAAGTTCAAGCAGTCGTCAAATTGCAGATCGCCGCCGGCAAAGCCACGCCGGCGCCGCCCGTCGGCACCGCGCTCGGTCCGCACGGGCTCAACATCATGGACTTCTGCAAGAACTTCAACGCGAAGACCGCCAAAGACGACGGGCTGATCATTCCGGTGCTGGTCACGATCTATTCGGACCGGTCCTACTCGTTCGTCTTGAAGACGCCGCCGGCGGCCGTGCTGCTCAAGCGGTCGGCGAATATCGCCAAAGGATCGGGCGAGCCGAACAAGACGAAGGTCGGGACGGTGACCGCCAAGCAGGTCGCCGAGATCGCCAAGATCAAGATGCCGGATTTGAATACCGACTCGATGGAATCGGCGATCAAGTCCGTCAGGGGCACCGCAAGATCGATGGGACTGGACGTCATCGACTGAATTGATCAGGCATCGGGCGTCAGGCACCGGCGCGTGCCCAGCGCTCAACGCCTGAGGCAAGTGCTGATGCCTAGGGCCTGATGCCTGGGTTGAGTAGTTGACGTGGGAGGCCCGAACGGGCCGATTGCACCACAGGAGATTAAAGAAGATGCGTTCGCGGGGAAAGAAATATCAGGCGGCTCGTCAGCAGGTTCCTGTCCGGCCTCATACGATTGAGGAGGCGGTGCCGCTCCTTCAGAAGGTCAAGTACTCGAAGTTCGACGAGACCGTCGAGTTGGCGGTACGCCTGGGCGTCGACCCGAAGCACTCCGATCAGATGGTGCGAGGCACGGTCGTGCTGCCGCACGGACTCGGCAAGTCGAAGCGCGTGCTCGTGATTGCCAACGCGGAGAAACAGCGCGAGGCGCGCGAGGCCGGCGCAGACGAAGTCGGCGGCGAGGACATGGTCGAGAAGATCACCGGCGGCTTCATGGATTTCGAGGCCGTCGTCGCGACGCCCGACATGATGCGCGCGGTCGGCAAGCTGGGCAAGGTGCTCGGTCCGCGCGGATTGATGCCCAATCCCAAGACCGGCACGGTGACGATGGATATCACCAAAGCAGTGCAGGAGATCAAGGCGGGTAAGGTCGAATTCCGGATCGACAAGGCCGGCATCGTGCACGCGCCGGTCGGCAAGATTTCATTTGTCGCCGGCAACTTGATCGCCAACGCGCACGCTCTGATGGACAGCATCATGAAGGCGAAGCCGGCGGCGGCCAAAGGCAAGTTTCTCAAGAGCGTGACCATGTCGTCCACGATGGGGCCAGGCGTCACGATCGACACGTCGCACGTCGACGAGCTCGTTAAGCACTGACGCCGCGAGGGAGCGAGCGTAGCGAGCCCCGACGCGTGACAAGTCGCGCGGAGGTGGGGCCCCGCGCAACTGTAGAGAAGAAGATGACCGGCAGGGAACAATAAGATGGCAGTCAGCAGAGCGGAAAAAGAGACCGAGTTGGGGCAGTTGGTCGCGGCGTTTCGCGACACCGAGACGGCCGTGCTGGTCGACTATCGCGGTGTGACCGTGCCGCAGATCACCGACTTCCGGCGTCAGGTGCGGTCGGCCGGCGCGCAGTATCGCGTGGTCAAGAACACGCTGGCGAAGAAAGCAATCAAGGGCACGCCCTTGTCGGTGCTCGACGCGCACTTCGCGGGCGCCACCGCCGTCGTCTTCACGACGAAGGACCCGGTCGCGATGGCCAAGACGCTGACGGCCTTCGTCAAGACCGCGCCGTCGATGACCGTGAAAGCGGCGATCGTGCAGGGCAAGGCGGTCGCCGCGGCGGCGGTCAACGACCTGGCGACGATGCCCGGCAAGCCGGAACTGTACGCGAAGCTGCTGTTCCTACTGCAGGCGCCGGCGCAGCGGTTGGTGACGGTACTGGCCGCCACGCCACGGAATCTTGTGACGGTATTGAATGAGGCGGCGAAGAAGAAAGAGGCGGGAATAACTTAGAACTTGGAACGTTGAACTCAGAACGGCGGTGGCGTGCTTCGCACGCGACGCTGTTGAGCAAGAAGGATGGCTGAGTTCAGGTTCCTCTGTTCCGAGTTCGAAGTTTTACGTTCGAAGTTGACAGGTTTTTCTTGAGGAGCTAAGCAATGGCCGAAGTGACGCAGCAGCAGGTAGTGGAGTACATCAAAGGAATCACCGTGATCGAGCTCTCGCAGCTCGTCAAGACGCTCGAGTCCGAGCTGGGCGTCTCGGCGGCGGCGGCCATGCCGATGGGCATGCCGATGGCGGGCGGTGGTGGCGCGGCGGCTGCGCCGGCCGAAGAGAAGACCGAGTTCACGGTGACGCTGACGGATATCGGCGGCAACAAGATCAACGTGATCAAGGTCGTCCGCGAAGTGACGAGCCTCGGGCTGAAGGAAGCCAAGGACCTCGTCGAGTCGGCGCCGAAGGCCGTCAAGGAGGGCGTCAACAAGGACGAAGCCGCCGCCATCAAGAAGAAGTTCGAAGAGGCCGGCGCGAAGGTCGAGATCAAGTAACTGATCAGGCTTCAGGCGGCAGGTATCAGGCTTCGGCGATGAGCTGAGCCAATGCCTGACCCGCCTGAGCGATTTGGGGTATTGGACTTCGGGTATTGGCTATCGGGCGCTACTGGCGCCTGAAGCCTGATGCCTGGAGCCTGGCACGTTTGTCACCGAGGGTCTTTGAATGTACAGCCTCCCCAAGAACGTCTACCGCGAGCGCATCGATTTCTCGAAGATCAAGTCGACGATTCCGATCCCGAATCTGATCGAAATCCAGAAAAAGTCCTACGAGCGGTTCCTGCAGATGAACCGTCTGTCCTCCGAGCGCGAGGACGTGGGACTGCAGTCGGTCTTCAAGTCGGTGTTTCCGATCAGCGATTTCCGCGAGAACTCGTCGCTCGAGTTCATCGAGTACTCCATCGGCAACTGGGAGTGCAAGTGCGGACGCCTCGTCGGACTCGAGCATCTGCGCAAGAAGTGCGACGGGTGCGGCACGACGCTGATCGCCGATCCGTACGGCGAGGGCGCGGTGATCTGTCCGACGTGCGGACGCGCCAACGAGGCGCGCGGCGATGTCTGTGACCTCTGCGGTACGACCGTGTCGATGAAGCTCAAGTACGACGTCGAGGAGTGCCAGGAACGCGGCATGACCTTCGCCGTGCCGCTCAAAGTCACGATCCGGCTCGTCGTGTGGAACAAGGATCCGGAGACGGGCGTCAAGACCATCCGCGACATCAAGGAGCAGGAGGTCTACTTCGGCGACATTCCGCTGATGGGCGACCACGGCACCTTCATCATCAACGGCACCGAGCGCGTCATCGTCAGCCAGTTGCACCGCTCGCCGGGCGCGTTCTTCCATACCGAAGACAAGACCCTCTACGTCGCGCAGATCATCCCGTATCGCGGATCGTGGGTCGAGTTCGAGTACGACACGAAGAACCTGCTCTACGTCCGCATCGATCGCAAGCGCAAGTTTTTGGCGACGGTGTTCCTGCGGGCGCTCGGATTGCGCGCCGCCGACGAGATTCTCCGCACGTTCTACACCGTCGACGAGCTCGTGCTCAAGGGCGGGAAGATTCTCTGGAAGGTCTCGGATTCGATGGTCGGCCGCCGGTCGGCCGCCGAGTTCCCGATTCCGGGCGCGGATCTGACGATTCACAACGGCAAGAAGATCCGGAAGGATCAGGTCGAGGCGCTGCGTAAAGCCGGCGTCGAGGCGATCGAGGTCGCGGAAACGGAACGCGAAGGCGCGTTCGTCGCCGCCGACGTGATCGATCCGTCCACGGGCGAAGTGATTCTGGAGGCGAACGAAGAGCTGTCCGAGCGCGTCATCGCGATGGCGCAGGAAGCCAAGGTCGAGCGCATCGAGGTGTTCTTCCCCGAGAAGGACGAAATCGGTCCCGTGCTCTCGCAGACGCTGAAGAAGGATCCGATCCAGAAGCACGAAGAGGCGCTGATCGAGATCTACCGCCGTCTGCGTCCGGGCGATCCGCCGACGCTCGACAGCTCACGCAATCTGTTCGAGAACATGTTCTTCAACGCGCAGAAGTACGACTTCTCGCGCGTCGGCCGGCTGAAGCTGAACACGAAGTTGAAGATGCAGACGCCGCTCGACGAGAAGGTGCTGCATCCGAAGGACTTCTACGAAGTCATCAAGTACCTGCTCAAGCTGCGCAAGAATCCCGCGCTCATCGACGACATCGATCACCTCGGCAACCGGCGCGTGCGCTCGGTCGGCGAGCTGCTCGAGAATCAGTTCCGGATCGGCCTGGTCCGCATGGAGCGGGCGATCAAGGAAAAGATGTCGGTCTATCAGGAAATGGCGACGGCGATGCCGCACGACCTGATCAACGCGAAACCGGTCATGGCCGCGATTCGCGAGTTCTTCGGGTCGTCGCAGCTCTCGCAGTTCATGGACCAGACGAACCCGCTGTCGGAAGTCACGCACAAGCGGCGTCTCTCGGCGCTCGGGCCGGGCGGTCTGTCACGCGAGCGCGCGGGCTTCGAAGTGCGCGACGTCCATCCGACGCACTACGGGCGCATCTGTCCGATTGAGACGCCTGAGGGTCCGAACATCGGCCTGATTTCGTCGCTGTCGTCCTACGCGCGCATCAACGACTTCGGCTTCATCGAGTCGCCGTATCGGAAGGTGAAGAACGGCCAGGTCGACGACTACGTCATCATCACCAACGCCGGCGGCAATCCGAAGTACAAGGTCGGCGACGTCGTCGAGGCCGACGAGCTGGTCGGCGCGTCGGGCCAGTCGAAGAAGAAGGGCGTCGAGTTCGAGCCGTACTGCTTCTATTTGTCCGCGTGGGAAGAGGATCAGTACATCATCGCGCAGGCCAACGTCGAGATCGACGAGAAGGGCTACCTGAAAGGCGAGCGCGTCAACGCGCGCCAGGCAGGTGACTTCATCCTGGTGCCGCCGTCGAAGATCGACTACATCGACGTGTCGCCGAAACAGCTCGTGTCGGTCGCGGCCTCGCTCATCCCGTTCCTCGAGAACGACGATGCGAATCGAGCGCTGATGGGATCGAACATGCAGCGGCAAGCGGTGCCGCTCTTGCAGGCCCGGTCGCCGTTCGTCGGCACCGGCATGGAGTACATCACGGCGCGCGATTCGGGCGCCGTCGTCGTGGCGCGCCGCACCGGCGTCGTCGACTACGTGGACAGCAAGCGCATCGTCGTGCGCGTCGAGGGCAGCGAAAAAGAAGGCCTCTCGCGCGAGATGGGCGCCGACATCTACGGGATGACGAAGTTCAAGCGGTCCAACCAGAACACGTGCATCAACCAGCGGCCGATCGTGCGCGTCGGACAGCGCGTCACGAAGGGCCAGGTGCTGGCGGACGGTCCGTGCACCGAGTTGGGCGAACTGGCGCTCGGCCGGAACGTGCTCGTCGCGTTCATGCCCTGGCGCGGCTACAACTTCGAAGACGCGATTCTCGTCTCCGAGCGAATGGTGAAGGACGACTACTACACGTCCATTCACATCGAGGAGTTCGAGATCGAAGCGCGCGACACGAAGCTCGGACCCGAGGAAATCACGCGCGATATTCCGAACGTGTCCGAGACGTACCTGCGCGATCTCGACGAGAGCGGCATCATCCGCATCGGCGCGAGCGTGAAGCCGGGCGACATTCTCGTCGGCAAGGTCACGCCGAAGGGTGAAACCCAGCTGACGCCGGAAGAGAAGCTGCTGCGCGCGATCTTCGGCGAAAAGGCGGGCGACGTGAAGGACGCGTCGCTGACCTGCCCGCCCGGCATCGAGGGCATCGTCGTCGGCGTGCGGATTTTCTCGCGCAAAGGCATCGAGAAAGACGACCGCGCCAAGCAGATCGAGCAGGACGAGCTCGAGCTGATGGAAAAGAACCTGCAGGACGAAATCCGCATCCTGCATGAAGAGACGAAGAAGCGTCTGGTGCAGTTGCTCAACGGCCGCACGCTGCGCGTCGATCTCTTCGATCAGGATGGCCGCGATCGGCTGCTGCGCAAGGGCATGGCGCTGACGCAAGAGGCGATGGCCGACGTGCCGTTTGCGGCGCTCGTCAGGGCGCGCGTCGAAACCGACGACCTCGGATTCGAGGACGAGTTGCGCCAGATGGAAGATCGGACGGCGCAGCGCACCGACGTCATCCAGCGCGAGTTCGAGGAGAAGAAGGAAAAGATTCGCCGCGGCGACGAGCTGCCGCCCGGCGTGATCAAGCTCGTGAAGGTCTACGTCGCGATGAAGCGCAAGTTGTCGGTCGGCGACAAGATGGCCGGCCGCCACGGCAACAAGGGCGTCATCGCGCGCATCCTGCCCGAGGAAGACATGCCGTACCTCCCGGACGGCACGCCGGTGGAGATTGTGCTCAATCCGCTCGGCGTTCCATCGCGTATGAACGTCGGCCAGATTCTCGAGACCCACCTTGGCTGGGCCGCGCACGCGCTCGGCCTCTACTTCGCGACGCCGGTCTTCGACGGCGCGACCGAGGCCGAGATCAAGAAGTGGCTCGAGGAGTCGGGCTTGCCGAAGGGCGGCAAGGCGCGGCTGCACGACGGCATGACGGGCGACGGGTTCGAACAGGACGTGACGGTCGGCTACATCTACATGCTGAAGCTGTCGCATCTGGTCGACGACAAGATCCACGCGCGCTCGATCGGACCGTACTCGCTCATCACCCAGCAGCCGCTGGGCGGCAAGGCGCAGTTCGGCGGACAGCGGTTCGGCGAAATGGAGGTCTGGGCGCTCGAGGCGTACGGCGCCGCGCACATCCTTCAAGAACTGCTCACGGCGAAGTCGGACGACGTCACGGGCCGGGCGAAGATCTACGAGGCGATCGTCAAGGGCGACGCGTCGTTCCATCCGGGATTACCGGAGTCGTTCAACGTCCTCATCCGCGAGTTGCAGGCCCTGTGCCTCGACGTCGAGCTGATGAAGACGAAGCCGCGCCCGGCGACAGAGCCGCCTGCGGAAGAGGCGGCCGCGCCCGAACCAACGCCGCCGACGCCGGTCGGCGTTTGATCAACTGACAACCGGCAACTGGCAACGAACAGCTTCGGAGTGTTCGATGCCGGTTGCCGGTCGCTCAGCGCGCTGAGTTGTTAGTTGCTCGTTGCTAGTTGCTAGTTGCCTCGAGAGGGCTACCAAGAGATGAGACCCAACATCCACGACAAAGGCCAGCTGACCTCCGACTTCGATGCGATTCGCATCAGTCTGGCGTCGCCGGAGCGGATTCTGCAGTGGTCGCACGGCGAGGTCACCAAGCCGGAGACGATCAACTACCGCACGTTCAAGCCGGAGCGCGATGGCCTGTTCTGCGCCAAGATTTTTGGACCGGTGACCGACTGGGAGTGCTTGTGCGGGAAGTACAAGCGCATGAAGCACCGCGGGGTCATCTGCGACAAGTGCGGCGTCGAAGTCACGCAGGCCAAGGTGCGCCGCGAGCGTCTGGGCCACATCGCGCTCGCCACGCCGGTCAGCCATGTGTGGTTCTTCAAAGGACTGCCGAGCCGTATCGGACATCTGCTGGATCTGTCGCTGCGGGATCTCGAGCGCATCCTCTACTTCGAAGCCTACGTCGTCATCGACGCGGGTGACACCGATTTGAAGGACAAGCAGCTGCTCACCGAAGAGCAGTACCGCCAGGAGCGCGAGCGGCTTGGCTTCAAGTTCAAGGCGCAGATGGGCGCCGAAGCCATCAAAGAGATGCTCAAGCGCGTCAACGTCGATCATCTCGCCGACGAGATGCGCGAGAAGATGCGCAACGAGACGTCGGCCGCCAAGAAGCTCAAGTACGCGAAGCGGCTGAAGGTCGTCGATGCGTTCCGCCGTTCGACGAACAAGCCGGAGTGGATGATTCTCGACGTGGTGCCGGTCATACCGCCGGAACTGCGTCCGCTCGTGCCGCTCGACGGCGGCCGGTTCGCGACCTCGGATCTCAACGATCTCTATCGCCGCGTCATCAACCGCAACAACCGGTTGAAGAAGCTGATGGAGTTGAAGGCGCCGGACGTCATCATCCGCAACGAAAAGCGCATGCTCCAGGAAGCCGTGGATGCGCTCTTCGACAACGGCCGCCGCGGCCGCGTGCTGCGCGGCGCGAACAATCGTCCGCTCAAATCGCTGTCCGACACGCTCAAGGGCAAGCAGGGCCGGTTCCGTCAGAATCTGCTTGGCAAGCGCGTCGACTACTCCGGCCGTTCGGTCATCGTGGTCGGCCCCGAGTTGAAGCTGCATCAGTGCGGCTTGCCGAAGAAGATGGCGCTCGAGCTGTTCAAGCCGTTCATCTACAACAAGCTCGAAGAGCGCGGCCTCGTCTCGACCATCAAGCAAGCCAAGGAAATGGTCGAGCAGCAGCGGCCGGAAGTGTGGGACATCCTCGAGGAAGTCATCCGCGAGCATCCGGTCCTGCTCAACCGCGCGCCGACGCTGCACCGTCTCGGCATCCAGGCGTTCGAGCCGGTGCTGGTCGAGGGCAAGGCGATCCGAATCCATCCGTTGGTCTGCACGGCGTTCAACGCGGACTTCGACGGCGACCAGATGGCCGTGCACATTCCGCTGTCGCCCGAAGCGCAAATCGAAGCGTCGGTGCTGATGATGTCGTCGAACAACATCCTCTCGCCGGCGTCGGGCCAGCCGATTGCCACGCCGTCGCAGGACGTCGTGCTCGGCTGCTACTACCTCACCAAGTCGAAGACCGGCGCGAAGGGCGAAGGCCGCGCGTTCGGATCGATTGAGGACGTGTTGCTCGCGCTCGAGGCGGGAGAGGTCGAGACGCTGTCCGCGATTCGTCTGCGCTTCACCGGCCGGATGATCGACTTGACGGGCTCGCGAGATTCGCAGGACGTGCTCGAGACGGAAGAGACCGCCGTCAATCACAAGATCATCAACACGACCGTCGGCCGCGTGATCTTCAACGACGCCCTGCCGAAGGAGATGCCGTTCATCAACGGCCTGCTCAAGAAGAAGGGCCTGCAGCAGGCCGTGCGGTTCTGCTACCTGCGGTACGGCCTCGAGCGAACCGTCGAGATGCTCGACAGCCTGAAGAACGTCGGCTTCACCTATGCGACGAGGTCGGGCATGTCGATTGGCATCGACGATTTGATCATCCCGGAAAAGAAGGCGAGCCTCGTGCAGGGCGCGCGTGACGAGGTGATCAAGGTCGAAGGCCAGTATCAGGACGGCGCGATCACCAACGGCGAGCGCTATAACAAGGTCATCGCGATCTGGTCGGAAGTCACCGAGAAGATCGCCGACGAGATGTTCGGCGAGATGGAGACGCTCGACAAGTCGGGGCGCGCGTTCAATCCCGTCTACGTCATGGCCGACTCCGGCGCGCGAGGCAGCAAACAGCAGATTCGTCAGCTCGCGGGCATGCGCGGTCTGATGGCGAAGCCCTCGGGCGAAATCATCGAGACGCCCATCACGTCGAACTTCCGTGAAGGCCTCACGGTGCTGCAGTACTTCATCTCGACGCACGGCGCCCGCAAGGGTCTGGCGGATACGGCATTGAAGACGGCCGACTCCGGTTACCTGACGCGGCGTCTCGTCGACGTGGCCCAGGACGTGATCATCTCGGAGATTGATTGCGGCACGCTCGACGGCATCGAGGCGCGCGCGATCGTCGACTCGGGCGGTGAAATCGTCGAGCGGCTGAGCGACCGCATCATCGGACGGGTGGCGCTCGAGGCGATTAGCGATCTCGCGTCGGGCGAACAGATCGTGCCGGCCGCGGGCGAAATCGACGAGCGCCTCGCCGAGGCGATCGAAGACGCCGGCATCGAGCGCGTCAAGATCCG
>Ga0209579_10003578_pt1 | contig 11214 bp, 9 predicted proteins | sample Coa_R1_2_FD_187152 | JGI IMG/M metagenome (GOLD analysis project Ga0209579, IMG submission 187152) | Surface soil microbial communities from Centralia Pennsylvania, which are recovering from an underground coalmine fire - Coalmine... | ecosystem: Environmental > Terrestrial > Soil > Unclassified... | reverse complement strand
GCGCTGCTCACCGGACGTGTACTGCCTTCGGGAGGATCGCCCTACGTCCCCTCGACGATCGACGATCCTGATCCCCGGGACTGGACCGGAACGGTGTGCGCAGGACAGCTGTATCCCGCAAACATGGTGCTCGACCGTGACGAGCTGCTTGCCTTCGGGGGCTTCGATGAGCGGGAGAGTCTACGCTTCGCAGCCGAGGACAACGACCTCAATTTCCGCTGGGTCGTGGCCGGAGGGACGCTCCGCTACGAACCGGCCCTCGTCGTGTGGCACCACGACTGGCGAACGCCAGCAGAGCTCATAAAGACCCACATCACCTATGCGCGCGGCCAAGGAGCGTTCTACGCGAAGCAGCTGGTTGCACGGGAGTGGCGCGTGCTGCCACTCCTCCGGTGGGACCTCGTGCACGGCTTCACCTCCCCGCTCAGCGCCCTGTTGCGGCGCGTCCCGAGATGGCAGGAGCCGTACTGGGAAATGAACCTGTCGCTCGTCGGAGGGATGTTTCGGGCGCTTCCCGAAGCGCTCGTGCTCGAGCGTCAGTCGCGTCGCCGCTCAGCGTCGGTGCCACAGTGAGCCGGCGGCTCCCCGAGGCGAGCCGCCGGCTCGCCGAGCAGCACGGCGTGCACGAGCTCCGGCGCCGTCTCGGCGATTCCCGAGGCGTACGATGCCGAGTGCGCGACGTTAAGCACGAGGTTGCGGACCCGCCACGGGAGCGCGTGACCGAACGTGAGCCCGAACCAGGCGGCTATGTGCGACACGACCCGCAGGGCAACTGCGGAGCGAATGCCCGTGTGCGCGAGGAGCCGACTGCCGAGGCCCGGATCGCCTGCGGGAAACAGAACCGGCACCGCGTCGGGATGGCGTCGTGCGAGCAGGACGGTGTTGCGGGCCACGGTCCGTTCCCGACGTATCTCCATCGGCTCCCCTTCTTCGTGCTCGTGCCACGCGACCGCCTCGGGGTCGAATCTCACCGTGAACCCGGCCGAGAGGAGCCGGTAGCCGAGCTCGTGGTCCTCCATGCCGTAATCGCGGAAGGACTCGTCGAATCCCCCCACAGCCGAGAAGATCGCACGGGGACCACTCAGGTTCGCCACGGTGAAGCGGTCGAATCGGTCCACGACACCGCGGGTCGCAAGTTCGTCGAGATGACGTCGCCACCACCTGAACCAGCTCTCACCTGCGACGCTTACCGGATCGGGCCAGCACGGACCGAGAAGAAGATGGTCCAGTACGTTCTCGTGCTCGGCTCGGTGCCGGCGAATCAGCCCCTGGCCCGGCCGCAAGTCGTCGTCGAGAAACCAGACGACGTCACCCTGCGCCAGCTGCAGGCAGGCGTTGCGAGTCGCCGCCCGGCCACGGTTCTCGTGCCACCGGCAAGTGAGGGGAACGGGCATCTCGAGAGCGCGCACTGCTTCCAGGGAGCCGTCGGTCGAACCGTCGATCACGACGACGATATCGAGGCCTTCGGCGAGGACGGGTGCATCGGCGAGCTGCGTGGCAAGCTCACGCAACATCAACACAAGCGACTCACGCCGTTGGTACGAGGGGATGGCGATCGTCATGCTCCGCATCGGCGAGATCGCCCTCACCTCCGTGACAGGTGGTTTCGGCCTTGAGGGAGACGATGGACGCACGAGCCGTCGGCAAGCGAGCTCGGCTGGCCGCGTCCCGCCTCCGAGTCACCGCATGGCCGATCGAGGAGCTCGCACGACGCGCCGGCCTCCTGCCGTACCGAACGGAGCGCTGGTCCGTCGAGGAGTGGCAGTCGGCGTACCGGTCCGGCCAGCTCGATTACTTCGCGTCGCTGCCCGAGCTGCCGCGCTACGCCGTCCTTGCGGGGTACCTCACGAGGTTCGGCGCTGATCGTTCGCTCCTCGACGTCGGCTGCGGCCAAGGCATTCTCCGCCGGATGCTCGACGGCATCCCGTTTCGCACGTATGTTGGCGTCGACGTGTCGGACTCCGCCCTTGAGTCCGCCAACGCCCTCGCCGATTCCCGCACGACGTTCGTCCACGGCGACGTGATGGACGTCGAGCTGCCACCCGCCGATGTCGTCGTCCTGAACGAGGTTCTCTACTATGCGGAGGACCCGGCAGCGATGCTGGGACGGATTGACGGGCTCCTGCCCGACGGCGGCGTTGTGCTCACCTCGATGTGGCGGCATGGCGGGGACCGTACCCTCTGGAAGCTGCTCGACCGTCGCTACGGGCTCGTCGACGCGACCGACGTTCGGAGCCTTCTGAACACCGTAGCGAAGCGCGGCTGGAGGGTGTCTTGTCACCTCGTCAGAAAAGGGTCGTGAACCGTACTCCCGCATCGCGGAGGCGCGCCACGATCGCGGGCAGCGCCTCCAGGGTGGCTGAGCGGTCGAGCGTGGAAGTTGCGACCGGGCGACGGATCGCGTCGTGGAACAGGAGGACGTCTCCGGGTCCTCCAATGGCTGCGCGCCGTTCGATGCTGCCGGGCGAAGCGCCCGGCTCCCAGTCGTGGGAGTCGATCGTCCAGAGCCAGGGGCGGAGCCCGATGGAACGGATGGCGAGGACGCCGGCGGCGTCGAGGTGCCCTTTCGGGGGCCGAAACAGGTGGACCGGGCGACCGCAGACGTCCTCGAGCACATGGCGCCCGAGAATGTATTCGCGTTTGAGGGCCTTCGGAGACAGCGCCCACGGGTCCGGATGGGAGTAGGAATGCGATCCCAGCGCGTGGCCGGACGAGTTGATGTCACGGACGATCGGTGGATGGCGGCGGACGGCCTCACCCACCGTGAAGAACGTGGCACGGACCCCCAAGCGGTCCAAGATCTGCAGCAGGCGCGGCGTGTATTCCGGGTCAGGACCGTCGTCGAAGGTGAGCGCTACTTCCGCGGCAGGTGCGTCGACCTGCGAGCGCACCCCTGCAGCCATGACGAGTGCACGCCACCTCACCGCGGAGGCGCCGCGTCGCAGCGGTCGGGCGAGCGCTCGCGCAGAGAGAGGCTGCACGCGGGCGCATGATAGTGAAAGAAGGCGGAGCGGTGACGAGTCCAGAGTGGATCGAGAACGCGCCAAAAGGTGCCAGGCCGCTCGCAGCGCTGCGCGACCTGTGGCGCTTTCGAGAGCTCGTCGGGTTCTTGGCGTTGCGCGACCTCAAGGTGCGCTACAAGCAGGCTGCGTTCGGGGTCATCTGGGTCGTCGTCCAGCCGATCGTCGGAATGCTCGTTCTGACGGTCGTCTTCCATGACCTCGGCCACGTGAAGACCTCCGGGATCGCCTACGTGCCGTCGACCATCCTCGGGTACACGGCATGGAGCTATGTATCGGCCACGGTCGTCACGATGACCGGCTCCTTCATCGTGAACGCACCGCTCGTCACGAAAGTCTACTTCCCGAGGCTGGTGATGCCGGTCGGCGCGGTACTCCCCGGTCTCGTCGATCTCGCAGGAGGGCTCGTCGTTACCGCAGGGTTCCTCGTCTGGTATCACGTCGTGCCGACGATCGCGCTGGTCACGCTGCCGTTGTGGATCGCTGCGCTCGCCGTCATCGCTTTCAGCGCCGGGACGCTTCTTGGAACGCTCAATGTGCAGTTCCGCGACGTCGGTCAGGTCGTCGGACTCCTGGTGCAGATCTGGTTCTTCATCACGCCGATCGCTTACCTCTCCACTCTCGTCCCCGGGCGTCTCGCCTGGGTGTACCACCTGAACCCGATGGCGGGTGTCCTCGACGGCTTACGCTGGTCTGTTCTCGCCGGGCCCGCACCGAGCGTGTCGTCGTTCGCTTCGCTGGGCTCAGGTTTGATCTTGCTGGTAGCCGCGACGCTGTATTTCCTCCGCAGCGAGCGCCGCTTTGCGGACATCCTCTGATGAGCGACCACGCTGTCGAGCTACGAGACGTCTCCAAGCGCTACTACCTGGGCGACCACCTCGGGAGCGGCCGCAACCTGCGCGACGTCGCCGCGAGTTACCTGGCACATCGGGGACGGCCTCCGGTCCAGGTCCTGTGGGCCCTGCGCAACGTGACCCTCGACGTGACCTCGGGCGAGGCGATCGGACTCGTGGGGCGCAACGGCGCCGGGAAGACGACCATGCTCAGGATCGTGACGCGGATCTCGGAACCGACGTCTGGCATCTCGCGAACCCGAGGACGGGTGGGTTCGCTCCTCGAGGTTGGCACTGGGTTCCATCCCGACCTCACCGGACGGGAGAACGTGTACCTGAATGGTGCAGTGCTCGGAATGGCCAGGCGGGAGGTGCGTCGAAAGTTCGACGACATCATCGATTTCGCCGGTCTCGCGAGGTTCGTCGACACGCCGGTGAAGCGCTACTCCTCCGGGATGTACATGCGCCTCGCCTTCTCGGTCGCAGCCTTCCTCGACGCCGAGATCCTTGCAGTCGACGAGGTCCTGGCGGTCGGTGACGCGGAATTCCAGCAGCGATGCCTCGGGAAGATGTCCGAGATCGAGGAGAGCGGCCGGACGATTCTCTTTGTGAGTCACAACATGGATGCTGTCCGGCGCCTCTGTTCGCGCTCGATCTGGCTCGAGGGAGGTGAGATCAAGATGCTCGGCCCCACGCCTGGGATCATCGACGCGTATCTCTCGTCCGGTGTAGACCGACGTGGGAGGCGGTCGTACCCTGAGACTTCCGCGCCGGTGTTACTCAAACAAGTAGCCGTAATTGATGCTGTCGGTCAGCCCTCCCAGTTCCTGCTTCGCGATGAGCCGTTCAGTCTTGAAGTCGTTTATCAGGTGCGAGAGCCAGTACCTTCGCTCGACCTAAGCGCCGTCGTTGCTGACGCCCGGGGCCACAAGATCCTCGACGAGGCACTATCGGATACTCAGGGCCTCGGGGTCGCGCAGCCTGGCACCTACACCGCGCGACTCCCAATTCCTCCAGTGCTCAACGTCGGCGACTACTCAGTGAGCATTTGGCTCGGAAGTGCCTACGAAGAATTCGTCTGGGAAGAGCATGCCCTCCGCTTCCACTTGGAAGGGCAGACGAACAACCGCCCGGATCGCCTCCTCAACCTCGGCCTGAGATGGCGGACCGACAATGTCGCCGGGCGGCTTCGAAACGAAGAGCATAAGCCACTGCATTGAGTCGATCTGAGATGTCAAGGAGCGTGGAGATTGCTGCAATTCGCCGATTATTCAACCTTCTTCAAGGTCTTCGGAATACAGTCGGCGGCTGGCTGAAGGCTGTCGTTCCACCCCTGGCTGCAAAGACATGCACTGCGAGAATCCTGGCATGTCGAGTAATCAAGCCGAGCTCGTACCCTCTCAGTCCATTCACAAGCCCTCTTCGCCGTCGCACGGGCATGTAAAAGCCGCCGGCGGTATGCTTCAACTGCCTGAGGTAGCCTGCGAGCCGTGATAGGGGCGGACGGACGCGTTGGCAGCCCGTTGGCTGGGCGCCGTGTGACGGTGGTGATCCCGACCAAGGATCGGCCGGAGTATGTCGCGCGGTGCCTATCGGAGGTCCTCTCCCAAGTCGACGTCGACCTCGACGTTGTAATCGTTGACGATGGCTCAGAGCTTCCCCTGCGATGCGACCGTCGGCTCCAGCCCCGGCTTCGCGACGAGCGAGTTCGCGTTATCCGCCACGACCGGAGCCGGGGTGTCGCAGCGGCGCGCAACAGCGGGATTGAGGTCGCAACCGCTCCTTGGGTGGCATTTGTCGATGACGACGATCTTTGGGCCCCCAGCAAGCTTGCGCTGCAGCTCGAAGCGCTTGGGCGCCAGCCGGGAGCGCTTTGGTCGTATACGGGCGAAATTCTGCTTCGCGGCGACCTCAGCGTCTTGCGGGTACCCCGCGTTCCGGATCCAACGACTGTGCCAGAGCTGCTTACCCGTTTCAATGCCGTTCCTGGCGGAGGGTCCTCTGTCGTCGCGGCCGCGGGTGTCCTCCGTGAGCTCGGAGGTTTCGACGAGGGGTTCGCGATCCTCGCGGATTGGGATTTGTGGCTACGACTTGGCGACCGATCTTTGCCCGTGGCAGTTGACCGCCCCCTCGTGGGCTATGTCCGCCACGCGGCTGGGATGTCCGTCGATACGACTCGGTCGCGTCGGGAGTTCAAGCGCCTAGAGCAGAAACACGCCAACCGCGAGGGACTGAGCGGAAACCATCATTTCGACCACTTGCTTTACCATCTCTACCTCGCCGAGCTGGAATTCACGGTGGGTCGGCGGATGCGGAGCCTTGGCATATATTCGAGGGCTGCAGTCGAAAGACCCGGGCGTTCTTTGCGGTTGGCTATCCGGCGCCTTGGACGTGGTTGGTCTGACCGCTTCGCCAGCGGCCGCGACTTGACCCGCCCGAGAAGTCGGCTGGATGCGGAGGTGCAGGCCCTTGTAAAACACTGGCGCTCCGTCGCTGGCCCGACCGGTCAGCTACCTCCACCAGAGGGCGCGGAGGAGGACCGAGCCTCGTCCTTCTGAGTCATGACAATCGACAATGGGCGGCCTTGCGCTGCAGCGGCAATGTCATATCGCAACTTCAGAGACTCCGCGAGCTGCGACCTCGCCTGGGCAACCGCAGTAGCGGAAGATTAAGCACGAGTTCCTCTCTCCTCCGTTGCGAGACGCCGGCGACGAGCCGATCGCATGCCGCCTCGAATGATCGGTTGAGCCACTTTGCCGTCCGGGATTGCACCGTGTAACCGAACTCGGCCATAAGTCGGGCCGTGAGGAATTCAACCATCCAGCGTTGGCGGCGGCTCAACTCGGGGCGGGTGATCGACCCGTCCCCGAACCCTTCCGGCTCCCCTACTTCCCCTGAACCCAGGGACTGCGCCACGCGCGTCGACACCACCTCGTGACGGACGCCTTCAAGTGGGACACATTGGAGATCAAGCGCGGAGGCGCCAATCCAGTCGCGAATTCGCGAAAGCTCCTTGGGAAGTGTCCCCTGCGCGTCCTCATACCTGACTTCGAGGTAGTGATCAGCCCGGTCTGCCGCGCGACGAGCTCCGCCGGCATAGCTCCGCCAAATGAGTGCGCACACCAGAACAGACCGGGGCGCCCAGCCGACCCCCCATCCGGCGCTCGCCGAGCGGAGGCTTCGCACAACAGCGCGTGGGTCTCGTACGACGTGCAGCATGTAACCGTCAGGGAAGACCTGCGACAGATACGAAGTGAGGATGCTGTTGCTCGGCGTCTTTTCAATGAAGACGTCCACCTCGCCGTACGCTCGAGAGCCTCGTTCCACCAGTACTTCGAACGGCTCCCGCAGCATCCGAACCAGGTCGTCGAATTCAAGACTTGCAGGCATGCCAATCACGCGATCAGGCTGCCGGCCCGTCTTCTCAAGCGTTGTCAACACCTCCTCCAGCCGGGCAGTCTTTCGATCCCAGGCCTTGAGGACGGGCCGCAACACCTCGGCGGCATAGTGCAGCTCGGGGACAGTAACCCATCCCGGTTGCTGCGCCAGGCACTTCTGAAGCCAGGAGGTGCCGCTCCGGGGTGCACCAAGGACGAAGAGGAACTTGGGCGCGCGCCCGCTCGCTGAAGTGAGGCTCGATGATTCAGCGACCAAAATAATCTGTTCCTTGGGGACCTGAGCGTCGTCATCCACGAGCGTAGTCGGTCACTCGATACGACTACAAAAGGGGACCACTAATGCCAAAGGGAGCCCGTTAACGCCGATGATTGAAAGATCGCTAGGAGGGGTCGCGTCTCGTGAGATGCGTTCGACGCGGCTAAGCCACAGAGCATCGCTGGATAGAAGGTAAAGGCGTCCGCGTGCCACTGAACAAAACTGTTGGCTAGGCATCAACGGTGTACCAGCCAAATGCTGCGTACGAGAGTCCCATCAAAACGCGGGCGTCGGAACTGAGCGCCGTCGGCCCGATCGCTTGATCTCCAATGGTCAGCGCCGGCCAACATTCCAAGAGTGGCCGATGGCAGATGCCAAGGCCGTGGTCGAAGCATACGTAGGAGGGAGTGTCGGCGACGGCTAAATACCTAACTGAGACTTTGATCCACCGGTTCCGTGGCCTTCCCCCCGTCAGCCGGATAGGCGGTTATGCAGCCTGAAGTCTTTGCCGGGCGAAGCGTAGCTCCCACTCGACGGGCGGGACATTGCCGAGAAAGCTGTGCAATGACGAACCCGTGATCTTCACTGCAACGGTGATGCCAAGCGACGGAGATAGGTCCGTCTCGTTTCTCATTAATGGCACCGTCATCTCGGGGTGTGGAGATCAGCCGCTCATCGTGATCGCTGGGGGGGGAGCCCAAGCGACATGCACGACGTCGAGCTTGTCGGTCGGCGTCACGAAGACTTCGGCAGCGTACTCGGGTGATGCCTGCTACGGCTCTTCGATAGGCAAGCAGGTGGTCAGAGCGCATACTTACCGGCTCCGTCTGGCGTCGCGACGGTGATGTCGAGCAGCAACGTGTAAGTCTCCTGGAATGCCGTAACCGGGGCGACGAGCTACCTGATCTACCAAGCGACGAGCAGCACGGGGCCATTCCAGAAGGGCAAGACGACCGCAGCATTAAGCTGGAGAGCTTCGGCCTCTCGCCTAGGACCACTTACTATTTTAAGGTACACGGTGGAACGCCAACGGGAGTATCCCGCTTACTCCAAGACTGTGTCGACGACGCTCTAGATTCAGCTGAACCCCAGTTCCTTTGAACAACTGACATCGAGCAGTGGGTGGACATATGAACGACTCCAGAGCGAAGTCGAGACGAGGTCTTCCGGTACACATCGGGCTCTTCCGGAGTCAGTGGTGAATTGATAAGGTGATCCGGGGTACCCGGATCGCTCGTCGGCCAGCTGACCGCCGCCGGCGCAGAGGAGCAGGCAAGCGGTAGTGAGCCCCGGGGATGAGTGTGCTCATCTGATCTGGCCCCACTTGAGCGGGTAGTGCTCATCTGATTTGGCCCCACCGAGCGAGCTCCTCCCGGCGGTGGGATCCACCACCTGAGCAGCTCGTTCTCCGACCGTGGGTGCATGCCCAAGAGGTCGAAGGTGAGACTGTACGAGCAGATCCGCAAGGCCCGCGAGCGGGAGCAGCTGAGCGTGCGAGCGCTCGCCCAGCGCTTCCACGTGCACCGCCGCGACGTTCGCCAGGCGCTCTTCTCGGCGGTCCCGCCGCCGCGAAAGAAACCCGAGGGCCGTCCGTCTCCAAAGCTCGGGCCCTACAAGGGGATCATCGACTCGTGGCTCGAGGCGGACAAGGCGGCGCCCCGGAAACAGCGGCATACCGCACGGCGTGTCTTCGAGCGCCTCGTCGAAGAACACGGTGCAGACCTGGGTGAGTCGACGGTTCGTCGCTACGTCGCATCCGTCCGCGCCCACCAGGAGCTCCCCCTCATCGACATCGCCATCCCCCAGCACCACCCCCTCGGGGAGGAGTCGGAGGTCGACTTCGGCACCGCGTCGGTGTACCTCTGCGGATCACTCACCGAGGTGCATCTCTTCATCATGCGGCTCTCTGCCTCAGGACGTCCCTTCGCCCGCGCGTACCTGAGCGAATGCCAGGAGGTGTTCTTGGACGGACACGTCCGCGCCTTTGGGCACTACGGCGGGGTGCCCCGTCGGATCCGCTACGACAACTTGAAGGCGGCCGTCGTGAAGGTGCTGCGTGGGAGGAACCGGATCGAGTCCGACCGCTTCGTCGCCCTGCGCTCCCACTACGGCTTTGAAAGCTTCTTCTGCCTCCCAGGGCAAGGAGGCGCCCACGAAAAAGGTGGTGTCGAAGGCGAGGTCGGGCGCTTCCGGCGCCGGCATCTCGTCCCGGTCCCTCGAGTGGCAAGCATCGCCGAGCTGAACGAGCTCCTCGAACGAGCCATGGAGGGAGACGACGGGCGTTTCGTCGCCGGGCGCCGCATGAGCGTCGGCGAGCACTTCGCTTTCGAGGCAGGGGCGCTCCGGCCGCTTCCCGACGAGCCCTTCTCCTACGAAGCCCTCGACTCGTTCCGGGTCGACCGAAAAGCCCGGGTGCACGTGCGCGGCGCCTGGTATTCGGTCCCCGTCCGCTACGCCTCCCGCCGCCTGGACGTGCGCATCGGGGCAGAGGCGATCGAGGTCCTCGACGGGAAGGCCGTAGTCGCCAGGCACGAGAGGAGCTTGAAAGGGCAGGAGAACCTCGTCCTCGACCACTACCTCGAGGTCCTCGCCTTGAAGCCCGGAGCCCTCCCGGGGGCAACCGCCCTGGCCCGCGCCAGGGCCTCGGGTGCCTTCGGGCCAGCCCACGAGGCCTTCTGGCGTGAGGCGCGCCGTCGCCACGGCGACCGCGAGGGCACGAAGAGGCTCATCGAGGTGCTGCTCTTACACCGCACCATGCCGGCAGCGCGCGTCATCGCCGGGGTCACTGCCGTTCTCCAGGTGGGCTCGTGCGACCCGGCCGTCGTCGCGATTGAAGGCAGGCGAACGAATGAGCGCGGCTCACCGGTCGTCCCGATCGGAGAAGGGCTCTCTCGCTACGACCGGCCCAAGCCCACGACGGACAAGTACGACGAGTTGCTCGAGGGATCGGGATGACGAAGATGACCGAGAGCGCGGCTCTGGCCGCCATCGGAGCCGCGACGAGAGAGCTGCGTCTGCCTGCTGTGAGGACCGAGGCGCCTCGACTTGCCGAGCTCGCCGCACGCAGCCGGTTCTCCTATCTCGGCTACCTCGCAGAAGTCCTCTCTGCAGAGATCGACGAACGCTCCGAGCGCCGGCGACGCCGGCGAGTCGCAGAGGCGCGCTTCCCTCGCACCAAGCGTCTGTCGGACTTCGACCTCGCAGCAGCTCCCAGTGTCAACCCGGCGACGATCGCCACGCTCGCCACGTGCGCCTATCTCGACGCAGGTGACCCCGTGGTTCTCCTCGGCGACAACGGCACCGGCAAGTCGCACCTGCTCATCGGGCTCGGCATGGCCGCCTGCGAACAGGGGCGGCGCGTGCGCTACACGACGTGTGCCGGGCTCGTGAACGAGCTCGCCGAGGCGGCCGACGAACGGCGCCTCTCTCGCCTCGTCGCCCGCTACGGACGCGTCGAGCTGCTCTGCCTCGACGAGCTCGGCTACGTGCAGCTCGACGCGAGGGGCTCCGAGCTCTTGTTCCAGGTCGTGACCGAACGTGAGGAGAAGGCGTCGATCGCTGTCGCGAGCAACCTCCCGTTCAGCGAGTGGGGCCAGGTGATCCCCGATCCTCGTCTCGTTGCCGCCATCGTCGACCGGGTCACCTTCAACGCACACATCATCGAGACCGGGACCGAGAGCTTCCGGCTGCGCACGACGCGAACCCGC
>Ga0209579_10003577_pt1 | contig 11217 bp, 9 predicted proteins | sample Coa_R1_2_FD_187152 | JGI IMG/M metagenome (GOLD analysis project Ga0209579, IMG submission 187152) | Surface soil microbial communities from Centralia Pennsylvania, which are recovering from an underground coalmine fire - Coalmine... | ecosystem: Environmental > Terrestrial > Soil > Unclassified... | reverse complement strand
TTCATAGCCACGCACAACATCTAACCGCAGCCGCACGACATCGCCCGCGTGCGAGGTGGTGCCGGGCCAATTGGAACTAGTTTGGGCTCCAGAGAACGGCGTGCACCTGGCTATTGCCGGAGAGGTAGCTCCAGCCGGTGACCTGCCCGCTCGCGTTGATGTCCTGCGCGCGGCTGAACGTGCCTCCGAGCGTGCCAAGGTCGACCATCCCGCCTTTTTCAGTCCAGAAAAACGCATGCCCGGCCCCTCCAGCGGTTGTGCTTTCACCCACCACTTGGCCGCTTGCGCTTAACCCGTAGGGATAGCTGCCGCCACCTCCCAGGCTTCCCAGATCGACCATCCCGGCCTTCTGCGACCAAAAGAATGCATCTTCGTCGCCGCTCGCCGTCAGGCTCCAGCCAATGACGTCTCCACTCGAATTGACGGCAAGAGCCGCGCTGCCAGCACCACCCAGCGTTCCGAGGTCAACCATGCCCCCCTTCGCCGTCCATGAGAACGCGTCGGAATCACCGTCCGCGGTGTCACTCTCTCCAACGACTTGGCCGCTCGGGCTTACGGCAACAGCCACACTGCCAGCGCCGCCGAGCGTTCCGAGGTCGACCATGCCACTCTTCTCGGTCCAGAGATATGCGTGCTCCGCGGCGTCACCCGACGTGTAGCTGCTGCCGACGATCTCGCCGCTCGGGTTCACGGCGCGCGCAATGCTGAACGAGCCGCCAAGGGTGCCAAGATCGACCATGCCACGACCCTGTATCCATCGAAAAGCGTGCATGGTCGACCCATCCGGCAGACGACTTTGCCCTACAACTTCGCCGCCCGGATTAACGGCGCGAGCGTCACTGTCTTCACCGCCCAGCGTTCCGATGTAGACGAGCCCTCTGGACTGCGTCCACGAGAAGGCTTCGCTGTTGCTATCACCTATGACCTGGCCGGCAGGCGTAACCGCGACAGCGAACCCGTTGGGAGCAATATCGACCATTCCTCCGCTCCGCGTCCATGAAAACGCGTCCTGCGGTGGCCCATTTCCCGTCGTGTTGCTGTTACCAACGATCTGCCCGCTCGGACTGATCGCGTCAGCAAAACTCGCCGTGCCTCCGAGCGTTCCTAGATCGACGGCCGTGAACGGATGTGGACCGGCATCTGTTGCGTCTGGACTTACGGCGCAGGTGAGCGCGACCGCGATGGTAACCAGGCTTGCTATCCCGAACCATCGCCGCCAAGGTACGCGCACCCTGCTACGCAAGTTTCCTCCTCCACGCCGTGTTGGACGGAGTCTCGCCCGTCGAATGACAAATGGTCAAGTGTTCGGTGCTCTCGCTCAGCCACATCAGGCAGGGCGCTTCAAGGAGCATCGCCAAAAAAGGCACATGAACTCCTAACGGGACTGCGTTGATCGAGCTCGCAGAGAAACTGAGGACGACGGCCTTGCGCCTCGGTCTGGGAGACGCGAAGGTGTGTGTGGGCACTAGCTGGGGATCCGCCGATAAGGCCGTCCCCGGCCACCGCGAGGACAGAGGACATCAGAGGAGGAAGGCATGACGCTCCGGGCCACAGCCGTGCTCGCCGTCGCAGCACTAACGATCGTCGGATCCGCGCTAGCGTCCCCAAAGTGGGCCGGGCTGACCCGAAGCCAGGCAATAAACCAGGGAGCGCGAGGGGCGGCCCAGTTCATCCTCGCGAACCGGAACCTCAACCACGAGTCCCGCTCAGCCGGCACGCTGACGTCGCTGTTCTTGCGGCACCTCGTCGTCGCCAAGCACGAGACATGCGGAGGACACAAGGCGTGGCTCGTCAGCTTCCTAGGCGACCGTCAGTGGAAGACGGCGATCGGGCCAACGGGCAACCTCGTCGCGACGGACGTTTCATCCGGCCTAACGAACGTGAACAGCAACACCACGCCCGGTTGCGTCGCCTAGGCACGAAATCCACAACAACTCCACAACTCTTAACAACACCGGATCCGCCCAGAATCCACTCCGGCGCAAGCGAGCGAAATTTGTTGCGCGCGCGCGAGCCCTCCCCGGCGTACCCCGCGATGCGCGCAAAGTCGCGTCGCGCGTTGCCATTGCTTGCGCGTTTTCAACCGATGCGATGGAGCGCGAGCGTGCACGGAGGGTGACCCTCTGCGCTGCAACGGAGTGGGCCACGGTCGGGGGCACAGGTTTGGCTAACCCGTAGCCACCGGTTTTGCCGCTCAACCATGCGGGTGCGGCCCAGCCGCGACCCAAGACCCGACAGGCGCGCTTTCGCCGGCTAGCTGATTGACGTCAGCTCGCGGCGACGCTTCTGAGCCGCCTTACGCGCCTCCGCCACCCCGGCGAGAACCTCGGCCCGCGACAGCCGCGGCTTAGCCCGCGCACCCGAACGCGGATCAACCGGCTTCTGCGTCGCAATCCTCCAAATCTCCGGCTCAAGCCGACGCGCGAGCCTCTCCGCGACAGCGGCAGCCGCAGGCCGGCCGCCGTTCCGAACCTCCTCGATCGTCTCCCGCGCCAGCGCGAGCTCGGCAAAAACGCCGTCCCGGAAGAGCGCACCGGGCGGGCAGTTCAACGCCGCCGCGATCGCAGGCACCCGCCAAGGCCGATACGACCCGTCGCCCCGTTCCCAGCGGGAGAACACGGTTGCGCTTACCCCCGTGATTCTGGCTGCGGTTGCGATTGGGAGTCCTGCTTGTAGGCGGAGCGTGCGGAGGCGTGCGCCGAGTATTTGGGGGGTTAGCGGTTCGCTCATGTTTCCGTTGAAAACGGTACAGGGGGTTGCGGCCAGCGTTGTAGTGTCGCTCTTGGCGTCGGTGATGCTGTGGGAGGGTGTCGGGTCGCGCGCTTCGCGCGCCGACTACCGCGCCGTCTGGACCTTCGCGACCGATAGGCGTATCGTCACATCGCGGCCATGAGACTGATCGCCTTAGCCCTTATCGCGAGCGTGGTTGCTGCGGCGTCGGCCAGGGCTGCGTCGGGCTCGAGCTGGTATTGGTCGACGTCGCGGGCGGAGTTCAAGATCGAGCAGTCGACTGGCATTCGAGCCGAGTTCCGCGCCGACTACATCGTGAACGTTGACTGTGTGCCGCTCGGCGCGTGGATCTGGAGCAGCAGCGGCTCGCCGCGAGAACAGCTGTACCGGCGCTTCGATTGCAGTTTCAACGTGTTGAACCTTGCGTCTGAGCGGACGGTCGAGCGCATCCTGATCGTCATGGGTGCTCAGACTTTCCAGATGCAGACTCCCTAGGAGGGTTTGGCGAAATTCCGGTGCGGTTTGGAATACTCGCGCCGCGGTGGGGGATGCCGGTCATTTCAGGCTCACAGGCGGCGAGGTCGTCCGTTTGGATGGTGACGAACTCCGTGCCGTGTACGAGGAGTTGTGGGCGCTGCAAGGAGAGCGGGGCGCGGTTACGACAGCGGCGCTTGTGCTCCAAACGTTGAGGGGCGCGGGTACACATCCGGTCGAGCTTGACGAGCGCGAAAGCGCAGCGTTCAGGCTCGCCCAGTCGCGACTGTCACCCCCAGCCTGACATTCCCCCTGAAGGGGGATCGGTCGTGTTCCGTTGCGACCGACAACAAATGGCATAGGGGAGACAGGTCTCGGGGTGTCGCAGCCCGGTAGACCGGCGGCGAAGGCTTGTTCGCCGTGTGCCACAAGCCGAATCCCATTCCAGAACGGCCCGGCCCTTGGACACCGGGCCGTTCGCCTTTTCACCAAGTCCCTCCTATCCGGAGCGTTACTTGCGTTTCAGTTCTGCTGCGCGTGACTTCGCGAGCTCCGCCGGGCTTGTCTCGCGCGGGATCATTCCGGTACCGCCGAGATAGCGGGCGATCGCCTGCGCCGGCGTCCCTTCAAACGGATACGTCTTCGATCCCTTCCCGAGTCCTTGCTGCGTCTCAGTGACGACCGGAAGGTTCGCGAAGAGTCCGCGTAGCGCCGCGCCAGGACCGTGGTTCACCGCGGTTCCGGCTGCGCCGATCGCCGGGGTAAGCATCCCGTACTGGCCGCCGAGCGTGTCGGTCGCCTGTTGCGGCTTCCCGGCCAGGACGGCGAGCATCGACGCGAGCAGGTTGCCGGTCTGGTCGAACGGCGTCACCGTGAACGGGTTCCAGCTCGTCGGGAGGCCGTGCGCGCCTGTGTGGCCGGTCGGGATCAGCGTCTGCGCCCATGACGGGATCTGCGTCCCGAACGCCTGCTGCTGCGCCTGCGCACCGACGCGTGAGATGGGGCTCGCAAGGCCAGCCTGGATCGGATGCTCGACCGGGAACCTGCCCAGCCACTTCGCGGACCCCTTCACCCACGGCCAGAAGAAGATCACGCGGCGAATGATCGCCTGATCCGTCTTCGTGAGGTCGCCGAAGTCGATCATTTCGCGGTTTGCGCGCAGCGTGATCTGCGCCAGCTTCCCCGCCTGCGCCGGGTCCGCGTATAACGCTTTAAGGTCGCCTGCGCTTGTGACGCCGTTGCGTCGCGCCTCGTACAGGAACGACGCGAGCCGGGGAAGCACGTCGACCGGTTTTGCGAACTTCGACGCCATAAACGACGCCGCTTTCGCGGCCGGCCCGGTCTCCGCCGCGAGCGGCCCCATGATTCCCTCGCCCATCGACGCGAGGATGTTGTTGACGGTCTCCGGGTCGGCTTTCGCCCACAGCTTCGCCGCCCGGGTGAGGTTGACCGGCGCCGCATACCCCTGCTGCACAACATTCATCGCGACGTTGGACAGCAGGTTCGGGGCGATGTACGCCGGCTTCAGGTAGAGGATCGCAAGCCTCTCTGCGTTGTTGATCGCGTCGATCGTCGCCAGCGTCCGCGGATGCGTCTGCGCGAACCCGAGCAGCGGCGACGGCTTGTTCAACCCGCCAAGCAATCGTTCGTCGACGTACTTCACGCCGGGAACCTGCTCGACCGGGTGCGCGTCGCCTGCGGCGTCGCGAATGTAGTTCGGGAAGATCGCCTGCCGAAGCCCTTCGTAGCCGTGCGACAAGACCCCGAGCTGGCCCTCCCTCGTCGACTGATCCTCAAGCCGCGCAACGGTCTCCTGCAGCGACGGGCGGCCGGGAAGGTCACGGACGACGATCGGCACGTCGTACTTCGACGTCGGCTCATCCTTCGCGACAGCCTTTAACCGATCGACGACGTGCAGGAGCGTCCAGTACCGCTGTACTTCGTGCGCGGATTCGGCCATCAGCCGGACGACGTCCGTTCGAATCGCGCCGCCGCGCAACGCAGCCCCGGTGAACGGATGCACAAGCGTCCCCGGCGCCTTCGGCTCGAGGATGCCGCCCGAGCCTCCGACCGGCGGCGGCAGCCTCGTCGAGCGCGCGCCCTTGTACCGCGGCACGGTCGGCACGCGGAACTCGCCGCCCTCGAAGTCCTCGGCACCGACGAGCCCCGTCGGAGTGACGCGACGGCCCGCAGCGGCCGTTAGCCGGTCAACCTTCTGCTGCGCTGCTTCGAGCCGGATACCGAGACGGACGATCCGGTTGCGGAACGGGTTCGACGGACGCGGCACCGACGCATGTGCTGCCGCGGGCGCACGCGGCAACGGCCCCGGCTCCTCCCCAGCGAACGCAGTCTCCGCGCGCGCGTTCAACGCGTCCTGCAGACGGTCCCGTTCAGCCAGCAGCTCGCCAGCACGCTTCGCGGCGGGAGAACCAGGGTTGTTGGCGATCGTGTCACGGAGCCGGCTGTCAGCGTTCGCGAGTTCCTCCGCCTTCACCGTCGGCTGACGGCTCGCACCAATCCGGTTGCCCTTCCCCACACGGCTGTTCTCGTAGTTGCGGAACAGCTGCTCCTGCTTCGACAGGTCGCCGCCGTACTCGGACGTCTCCGGAACGATCCGCTTCAGCAAGTCCTGGTGCCACGCGTCGAGCTCGGCGAGGCGCGCCTTTGCGTCCTGCTCGCTAAGAGGCCCGAGGTCGCGCGTCTTCGACTTCGCCAGCCACGTCGCTTCCTGGTCGAGCGCGCGCGAATGCAGCTTCGCGAGCTGGTCGCGTTCAGCGACCGCTTTCGCCAGCGTCGGCGTCCGCTCGCCGAGCCGCGCGGCAGTCGGGTTCACCCACTCAGCACCCTTAAACACTCGCCCCGGCGCCGAGATACGCGCGCGAGCGTTCTCAGCGCCCAGCTTGTCGAGCCGCTCGAGCAGCGCCTCACGACCGCCGGCAACCTTCCCGGCCTGCTCGAACACAGCCTGGATACGCTGCTCGGTGATCCTCGGAACGACAGTGCCGCCTTCGCGGACATTGGTGAGGTACTTCGCCGCCGCTCTGTTCAACGCGACCTGTTGCGCGTGACCGTTGACGAAATCGGCCTCCCGCATCGCAGCGATCTCCGGGTCAGCCCGCGCAGCCGCCTTGTATCCCTTCCCGATCTGCGCTGCGTGCCACGCCGCGCGTTCCTCGGCCGGCACACCCTCAGCCGCGACACGGAGCGCCTGCTGCCTCGCGAGCGCATCCTGCGTGAACGGCCCCACCCTGCCGACACGTTTCAGCATCCCCGTCTGTCCCGCCTTCGCGAGCAGCGTCCGCGTCGGAGCCTCCGCACCTTCGACTCGTAGCGCAGCTGGCGATTCACCTCGCGGCCTACCTTTGCCGCGGCGCCGAGTATCGGCACGTTCGGGAACCGCATCCGCAGCTGGTCGGTCGCCTTCTGCAGCGTCCCGGTAAGCGGGTTCGGTGCGCGCGGGATCTCCACCGCGACGCCGTCATGGCTGATGAGACGCGTAACAGGTGCAGGCTTCGTGACGATCGCCTTACCGGCAGCCGCCAGACGGTCCACAGCGCCGACGTCTTCGCCCGCAGTCAGAGCCTCCCCGGCGGCGCCGAGTCGCCCAAGCACGCCCGCGCCGGCCGCCCCCGTGCCAAGCACGTCGAGCACGAGATTGCCGGGATGGCTGAGCGGGTGCGCAAAGTCATGCTTCGTCTGCGCGAACTGCGCCTTGACCACGTCGCCGATCTGGTCAGACGCCTGCTGCTGTTCCTTCTGGTTGCCAGTGACGACGCCCTTGTCTCCCTCGTAGACGATGCGGCCGAGCGCGACGACGCCTCCGGGAAGGTGCTGCGCGGCGCTCGCAATGTCTTTCGAGCCCTGACCCACAGCCTTAGTCACAGGATTGTGGATGAGGTCATGCCAAAACCCACCCGATGACGGCTTAGATGCGGCTGAGGGAGTAGTCGTCGGTGCTGGCCCCCCGAAGATCGGGTCGAGCGTGTGGGTGGCAGCCGGAGCCGGCTGCGCTACCGCGGCGCCCGCTGCTTTTGCGGGAGCCGGGCTGCTCTGAAAGATGGGGTCGAGCTGGCCGCCAGGCATGGAGGCCTACTTGGCCGGAACCCAGGCTCTGCCGTTCCAGCGGATCGGCGCTCCACCACTAGCCCGCAGCGCAGCCGCCCTCGACGCTGCCTGCGCGCGAGTCGCAGCACGAACAGCCGCAGTCACCGTCTTGGCCGGAATCCCAACCTTGGCCGCCGCTGCGACAGCGTCCGTTGTCGTGTACGGCTTCCCGGTCGCGGGATTGGTCTCGCCGTTGACGATCTTCGTCGCGGCCGTCTTCGCAAGAGTCTGCTGCTGCGCGGCCGAATACGGGCGGCCGAGTTCGCCTGGCGCATAGTCGCTGTTGGCGATCTGAATGGCCTTCGCGCGCGGCGCGCCATTAGCGACAAGGTCGGCGATGTTCTGCTGGTACGTCTTCTGCGTTCCCGCCACCACGAACTGCTGGGCTGACTCCTGCCCTGTCGTCGGGTCTTTGACGACCCTGCTGAGGACCTTCCCGTTCCTGTTGGTATCCGAGAGCGAGTTCCAGCTTTTGAGGGTCGCGGCAGACGGAGGCTTCGCCAGAGCAGTCGTCGGGATCTTCACGACCTGGCCGCTCCCGTTGATCGTGTAGCCCGGCGGGACCTTGCTCACGCCGCCTGTCACCGGGTTCGTCTGGTAGCCCGGAAGTGGCGACCCGGACGGAGAAAGGCCCTGCTTGCCGAGCGTCGTCGCGTTCCGGTCCCCGATGAGCGAGTTAGCGAGCGCCTGATTCGTCAACGTCGAGTTCAGCGACGACAAGATGCTCTGGTAGAGGGATGGCTCCTGCGACCGGGCGTTGATGATGTTCTGGGTGAGCGAGTCCGCGTTCTGCTGGCCCGCCGCAAGCTCCCCCGCCGCCTGCTGCTGCCCGTAGCTGAGCGCAGATAGCGGGAGTTCGCGTTGCGCCCCCGCCTGCGCCTGCCCGACCGTCTCGAGGACGTTGCCAGGGATGAAGCCGCCGAGGCCGTACAGCGTGTTCCCGAGCGCCGCCGGATTGCTGGTCTGACCGGTCGCGGTTTTCAAGCTCCCGGCCGGGGCACCAAGTCCTGCAAGCTGCTGCTGCACCGTGTTCGCAGCATTGGTTGCATCCGTCTGCGTCTGCCCGGAGAAGCCCTGCGCGAGCCCGGCGAGCTGCTGCGCCGCCGTCCCATACGACGCGGCCGTCTGGTCGCCCAATCCGAGTCCGGCGATGAGTTGCGCGGCGGCCTGGGAGGCGGCGATCTCCTGTTGCGCCTTTGTCTGCGCCTGCGAGTTGTACAGCGCCTGCTGGGCTCTGATGGCGGCGACCTGCTGGTTCGTCTCCTGCTGCGCGATGCCCTGCGCTTGGGCTAGGAGCTCATCCAGTGTCGACCCTCCACCCGCCGCCGTGGACGGTTTCGGAGCAGCGGCCGGCTTCGCCGCGGCGGCGTGATGCTGGACAGCCAACGCGGCGCCGTGCGCCTGCCCGGTCAGGAATGCGGGCGACGGATTCTCTGCGCCAGGCGGTGTCGCGAGCGCCATTCAGCCGACTCCGAGAAGCAGCATCCGGCCCGCGGACGCCGATGCATTCCACTCAGCGACGATGTCCGCGACGGCGGGGAATTGCATCGTCATCGTCCCCGTATGGAACCCAGCCGTCGTCGGCGTAACCGTGTTCGATGACGCCTGAGTCGCAGTGCCGCCGTCGTTGTGGGCCGTGACCTTTACCCCGATTGCGGACCCGACATCGGCGTTGACCGTCTGGTAGGTGGAAGCCGTCGCGCTGGCAATGTTCACCCCGGCGCGCGTCCACTGGTACGTGTAGGTGGGGCCGTTCCCGGCCATGTGCGCCCACGCACCGTTGGAGTTGCACGTCAGCGTTGAACCCTGCGCAGCCGACCCGGAGATGGTGGGGGCGACAGAGTTCGTCGGTGCCGGCTCGACGATTGTGCCGACAGCGTTCGACGCCTGCGTCGTGTTGCCGTCAGGCGTCGAGTCGGTGACGTTGCAGCGGACGTGGCAGCCGTCGTCCGCGTCCGCGAGCACGTAGGTGGAGCTTGTCGCGGACCCAATGTTGCTGTAGACGCCGTTTCCGAGAACGTCGCGCTGCCACTGGTATGAGAATGTCGGCGACCCGTCGTCCGTCCAGGTGCCGGTGGTGCAGGAAAGCGTCTGACCGACCGTTGTGGTGCCCGTAACCGCTGGCGCGACGGTGTTGACCGGGGCAGACCCGGACGCCGTGTACTCGAACGTCAAGATCGCGCCGCCGCAGTTCTCTGCCGTCCCGAGCGTCGCGGACGGGTTCAGCGCCGACGTCGCCGACACGACGTCGTACATCGACGATGTCGCGATCGCGGAGCCGTGGCAGACCTGCTGCGTCGTGGCCGTCTGGCTCCAACCCGTGGCCGGAGTGAAGCTTGGCGACGAGGTGTACATGTAGCCGTAGGCGGCGACCGCGATTTCGTTCGACTGGGTGAGTGTCCCCGTCGTTCCCGTCGTCACCGATGTCGCCGACGTATTGGTGTGCGTGTTGCTCTTGTCGACGCTGACCGACGTGACGCCCGTAACGGCGACAGCCTTCGCTGTCTTGTTCGACGATCCGGCGGTGGTGACGGTGAACGTCGTCGTGCCGCCGACGATCGCGTCGGCGAGAGAGAGGCAGTAATAGATTGCGACTGTGCCGGTCGTCCAGCCGGAGCTTGCTGCCGACTTCGTCCATGTGTTGCCGGCGGAATCGGTGAACGAGCTGGGGAGCGTGCCAGTCGTGTCGTGCGAGACGACTATGTAGCCGAGAGCGCCTGTGCCGGCGCTCGTCTGGAACGTGAACGTCGTCGACGTCGCGGAGCTGCCACCGATCCCGGACGCGCCGCCGAGGATCTCCGTGAACGTCGGCCCGGAGCCGCCCGATGCGATCGGTAGTCCGGCTTTGAGCAGGCCGAGGATCTTCGCGCGTCGGCGCGACTCCGCGCGGCTCAGGGTGATGTCGTACCTGGCGAGGTCGTCGAGCTGCCTGGCAGTCACTCCGACTCCGTCTTCCGCGGGTAGCCGTTGTCCCCAAAGGCGGCCGCCTGAGCGCGCTCGAGGACGTCCAGCCAGCGCTCGTCGAGGCCGCAAATGATGTCGGCGCGGACGCGCGGATCGACGGACGCGACAAGGCGCGGCTGCTCCCCGAGCTCGAAGAACAGATAGATGCACGGCCGCTCGCATCCGAGGAGCGTCCGACCGTCCGGCTGTGGCTCGATCAGCACGCTCACGCCGGACGGCCTTCCGCAGCGCGGCCGAAGAAGACGGCTAGCGGCGGTTCAGGTTCTCGTGAGGGGTCGCCGCGCGAACCGCGACGAGCAGAAGAACGACGAGGTCGGAACGAGCGGCCGAACCGGCGCAGCCGCCTCCATCTCAGACAGCTCGCCGAGACGGCCAGACGACTCACACGCGTGGACGCGGCGCTGAGCTCACCCCAAAACCCCGTACCCGACTGCCACCCTCGCCTGCTGACGGAGGTCACAACATCATCGAGCCGGTACACGCCGCCACTAACCATGTCTTCATCAGCTTGCAGTACGAGCCGGATGCCGAGATGGCTATTTGCGGCGTGGCGAGGCGCTCACAAAGTGGCGACGAGGCGCGATGAGGCCGGCGAGATCGTCACGGACGCATCCGCGTCCGGAGCAACATCGGTGTCGACGTCGTCTGGAAGCATCAGCAGGACGACGCTCGAAAGCGGTACCGGGGCCTCGGCGATGATCGAGCTTGTCTCTCGCGAGAACCCCATCTGGACCAGATCGAGGTAGCGGCAAAGCAACGCCTCGCCTCTATGACTCCCAGAACGCTTTACGTTGTCAGCGATGAGCAGCATTGAGCCGATGATCGCCGCCATGGGCCGCTTCACTCATCACCCGACGGAAGGTTCAGCGGGCTAGTTGACCGCTTCTCGTATCCAGCCTGGGGCCGCCCGCTATTGGGCTGGGATGGGAGACGGCAGCACCGCAG
>Ga0209579_10003576_pt1 | contig 11218 bp, 9 predicted proteins | sample Coa_R1_2_FD_187152 | JGI IMG/M metagenome (GOLD analysis project Ga0209579, IMG submission 187152) | Surface soil microbial communities from Centralia Pennsylvania, which are recovering from an underground coalmine fire - Coalmine... | ecosystem: Environmental > Terrestrial > Soil > Unclassified... | reverse complement strand
AAAGTAGTGCGCTCGATCTTCTGGAAATTCAGCTCGAAGGGAAAAAGCGCACTGCTGCCCGAGACTTCATCCAGGGCTACCACCCCAAGCCCGGCGAGAGACTAGGCTAACCTCTGTGTTCCTTTGGCCCTCTGCGGTGAAGGTTTTCCCGATTCGCCGCCACAAGTCCTAAAATCACAGCGATGCCCATTTCCCCTGCCCGCGGCGCCGCCTTCGACATCCTCCTGCGAGTCGACCGCGAATCTTCCTATGCCTCCGATCTACTCCACTCCGCAAACTACGACCATCTCTCCAATCCGGATCACGCTCTCACCACTGAATTAGTCATGGGTGTGCTGCGCTGGCGCTCCAGACTTGACCGCGAAATCTCCACGGCGTCATCCCAACCCCTTTCCAAGCTCGATCTGGAAATCCTCGTCTCTCTTCGCCTGGCGCTCTATCAAATGCGATGGCTCGATCGTATCCCGCAGCGCGCGGCCCTCAATGAGAGTGTGGAATTGGTCAAGAGAGCACGTAAACGGTCGGCAGCTCCGTTCGTGAATGCGGTTTTGCGCAAGCTGTCTCGTGAGGCGACGTCAGCTGAAGCTGAATTCGAGGCTTCGGGGCAAGCGCTGGCAGACAATCTCGCGCACCCTCTTTGGCTAATCGAGCGTTGGATTCAGGAATACGGATTGCCTACAACTGAGAAGATCTGCCGGTACAACCAGTCTGTCCCGGCCACCAGCCTTCGCCTCCGCGCTCCCGACACGGTGAACGAGTTCAAAGTGGCAGGAGTCGAGCTCGGTCCGGGCTCATTGTTGGCATCGGCGCGACGCGTTCTCTCCGGTGACGTTACCAAAACGCATTCGTTTCGAGAGCGCCGGATCGTAATCCAAGACGAAGGCTCTCAACTCGTAGCCGCGCTCATCGGCCACGGGGCGCGGATTCTCGATTGTTGCTCCGCGCCCGGAGGTAAAACGCTTGCGATCGCCGATCATAATCCCGAGGCGGAGATCACCGCGGTTGAACTTCATCCCCATCGCGCGCGCCTGATGCAGAAGCTGCTCGGTCAGAAGGCATCAGAAAAAATCAAGATAGTAGTCAATGATGTGTGCAATCTCGGCGACACGGGTTCCTTCGATCGTGTCCTGGCGGACGTTCCCTGCTCCGGTACCGGAACGCTGGCGCGTAATCCCGAAATCAAATGGAGGCTCCAGGCAGCAGATCTGCAGGAACTGCATGCTCGTCAGGTTGCCATTCTTCGCGCTGCAACGAAGCAAGTCGCTCCGGGCGGACGCTTGATCTATTCCACGTGTTCGCTGGAAAAGGAAGAGAATCAAGATGTCGTCGACGAGGTTTTGTCACAGAACAAGGAGCTTCGAGTGCAGGATTGCCGTGCCGAACTGGACCGACTGAAGACTAGTGGCGAGCTTGTATGGCGCGATGTGGACTTGCTTACAGCCGGTCCTTATCTTCGGACAATACCTGGTCTGCATCCGTGTGATGGATTTTTTGCGGCATTGCTGGAGAGAAGCTAACGCTATCGAACGTCTAGGTTCACAGCGGCGCCGCCGTTGACTTTTTGCCCGGGCGCAGGAGTCTGCGATACCACGATGCTTGCCGGAGACGGTTGCGGCGGAGCCGAATTTGCCGGAACCGGCGCAACCGCCGTGTTCTGTGCAGTTGAATCCTCTGTCGGCGCCGGGGGCGAGGCTACGTTGACGTTTCCCAGGCGAAATCCCGCGTCCTGCAGCGTGCGGCTTACGCTGCCCAGCGGTTGGCCGATGAAGCTGGGCATTACATACTCTCGCGCTTCGGGAGAAGATGTCACGAGCAAGCTGATCTTCGGAGCCGATACCTGAACGGCATTTGCCGTCGGGCTCTGCGCGAGCACCTGGTCCGCGGGAATTCCATCCGTCGCGACCTCCGCCATGGAGGCGATGTCCAACCCGCGCCGCCGTATGTTTAGTTCCGCGGCGTGCTCGCTTTGGCCGGTGACATCTGGAATCGCCACGCGCGCCGGACCCAAGCTCTGGGCTACTCGTACTTGCCATCCGTGGCGAACTTTCGTTCCAGGAAGCGGCAGCTGCGACATGATTTTTCCTTCGGGAACCTGCGGACTGTAGTATTGCCTCTCAATCGAAACCTGCAAACCCACGCTGCTCACGCTATGCTCGGCCTGCGCAGGAAGCAACCCTACTAAATTGGGGACAGTGACCTCTTGTCCGTGGATGGCGAAGCGCATAGCCGTCAGTGCCGAGATCATCGCAATAATGACCAGCACCAGCGCCAGCATCGCAAAGCGGAAGAAAGACTTCATTTGTCTTAACGGTACCCTCGGAGATTATAGCCGCCGATCTTTGATCTTCGACCCTGGATTGGCTCGAACCTTGCCTGCTCCGAGTGTCTGCTATCTTGATTTTCAATGAGATAGTGCCCTAGCGTCATGCCGAAATCCCCCAAAAGGGGCATCCAGCCGACCTTCTGTGCAATCTAACGAACTGCAGGCGTTCTAAGTTCGAGGTGCGCTATGGCGAACCACCTGGAGTATGATTTCTCCGTGCGGCATTCGATCCGATCCTCTGTCGTATTTCTCAGCATGATGCTCGCTCCTGTTCTGCTCACGTCAAAGGGTCAGGCGCAGATCAACGGGGCTCCGGCATCGGTCACATCCCCTGGATTTGGCGGGCGTGCCGTCAATGGCCCACCTGCGAGCGTCACGTCTGTGGGCCCCCGCGGATATTCCTCGAACGCGCCGTTTAGTTTTTCAACCTCCGTACCGCAGAATCACCACGAGGGAATCACACATCATCATCGACGTTACGGAGACTACATTCCCGCGCTCACCTATGCCGTGCCCGTCCCCTACGCCGTGGATGAGAATGCAGTGAATGACGACGCGGATCCCGATAATGATCCGAACTACCAGGGCGGTCCGACCGTTTTCGATCGTCGCGGATATGGTGAGCGCTCGTACGTCCCGCCGGTGAGTGACGTTCCTAAGCCTCACGCTGAGGAGCAGAACAGCGCTGATGGATCAGTTCAACCCGAACCTGCGCCGAATCCGACGTTGTTGGTCTTCAAGGATGGGCGAAAGCTCGAGGTCGGAAATTATGCGATCGTGGGGTCGACATTATTCGATCTCACGCCGGGACATTCACGCAAGGTCGCTTTATCCGATCTCGATCTCGACGCCACGCGCCAGCAAAACGATGAGCGCGGAGTGATCTTCCAGCTTCCGCCGTCGGCGCAGGCAAACTGAAGCCGCTGGCGCTGCAGGGCGCGGGAATGGCTCCTAGGCCGCTGCTGCATATGCGGTTCTCTCCCTCTCGGTTCTGTTCTCGCGCAAGCGGAGCATCGGCAATTCGACAAAATGATACGAGGCCGTCGCCATGCCGATCGCGAAGATCGCGAAATACCACGGCCGCGCGGCCTTGCCGAATACAAACAGCTGTTGCCATAAATAGAGGCTGTAGCTGATCTTGCCCAGCCACACGATCGGTTGCACGTTCAAAAAACGATAAGACCTCTGAACGGTGTGCAAAAGTAATCCCGCAATCGAAAGATGCATCGCGGGCCACAACACGATCAGCAGGGCCGCTGTAATGTGGAAATGCAATCGGCCGGCGTACGCCGGTACAAAAATCACTGGCAGCATCATTCCGACCGCCCAAATTCCGCGAATTCGCGACATCTTTCCTGCGAAGATCGCCAGCAGGCATCCGATCGCCAGAGTGTCCGCTACTGCCGGAAAGGTCTCGTCCGCTTGGCCGTGCAATCCAGCCAGATGGCACGCGATCCGGTACAAGGGCGCGAGCGCGCAAACTCCAAACAGTATTGCCGCCCGTTGCCGATACCACTTCTTCAAAACGCCCGGCCACAGAAAATAAAATTGCTCTTCGACGCTCAGCGACCATAAATGCCCCAGGTACCAGGGATGCATGAAGTCGAAGTTGGCGAGATACAAAACCGCCGCAGCCGCGTGGTACCAGCGCAGGTCATGCCGGAAAATTACGAACACGATCAGCATGAATGCGAACGATGCGGGGAGAATCCGATACGCGCGTCGAATGTAAAATTCTTTCAGCCCGATCGTCGAAGTCTTCGTGTGCTCCTTCAGCAGTAGCGTTGTGATGAGATATCCCGAGATGATGAAGAAAATCCGTACTCCCAGATTCGCGAACGCCCCGGCGACGTCAGAGTGGTATCGCAACTCTGCCCAGTGCCCCACGACGACCAGAGAAATCGAGATAGCGCGCAATCCATCCAGCGAAGGAATTCTCGTCATACCTCGCGCAGGCTAACAGGCGGTTCTCGAAATCGCAGTGACAAGCGACCAAAATCCGCTCCATTTTTCAAGGAAATCCCATCTCGGAACAACGCTCCGAGAAGCCTCAATCCCGTTAATATCGGTGTCCCTTCTAGCTTCTCTTCGTGGTATAATTTGAACAGTTCCCAGGGTATGTAACACCTAATAAATCCATATAGTTACAAGCGATTTGAGCCGTTCCGCGCGGGAACAAAACGCGAGCTGAAAGCGCGAACGCTGAGAGCAAAGAATGCCTGACGATCAGAATCCCGAGCTTCCCCTGACTCCTCCGCCCGGCGATGGTGGCCCCGGCGCACTGAATATTCAACCCGTCAATATCGAAGAGGAGATGCGCCGGTCGTATCTCGACTACTCGATGTCGGTGATCATCGGCCGCGCGCTGCCCGACGTCCGCGACGGATTGAAGCCCGTGCATCGGCGCATTCTCTACACGATGCAGCAAATGGGATTGCAGCCCAATCGCGCCACGCGCAAGTGCGCCCGCATCGTCGGAGACGTCATGGGCAAGTACCATCCGCATGGCAATCTCGCCGTCTATGACGCTCTCGTGCGGCTGGCTCAGGATTGGTCGATGCGGTATCCGCTCATCTTTGGGCAAGGAAATTTTGGATCCGTCGATGGAGATCCGCCTGCCGCCGATCGGTATACCGAGGCGAAGCTGGCCCAAGTTGCTGTCCCACTGCTCGAAGACCTGGACAAGGAAACGGTCGATTTCAGTCCGAATTATGACGGCAGCGAAGTTGAGCCTGACGTTCTGCCTGCGCGGATTCCTAATCTGCTGGTCAACGGATCCGACGGAATCGCCGTCGGCATGGCGACAAAGATCCCGCCACACAATCTGACAGAAATCGTCGACGCCACGATCACGCTGGTCAACAATCCGAACGCGCAGCTTGCCGAAATTTTGAAGTTCGTTCAAGGCCCGGATTTCCCGACCGCCGGCATGATTCACGGTCGCTCAGGCATCTTCGAGGCTTACCGCACCGGCCGCGGACGCTTCATGATGCGCGCCAAAGCGGCGATTGAAACTCTGACCAAAGATCGCCAGGCCATCATCGTCACCGAAATTCCTTACCAGGTAAACAAGGCGAATCTGATCAAGCGCATCGCGGCGCTCGTCAACGACAAAGAAATCGAAGACATCTCCGACGTGCGCGACGAATCCGATCGTGAGGGCATGCGCATCGTCGTCGAACTCAAGCGCGGCGCCGAGCCTCAGATCGTTCTCAACCAGCTCTTCAAGCACACGGAGATGCAGCAAGGCTTTTCGATGATCCTGCTCGCGGTGGTCAATGGACAGCCGCGGGAGATGGGTCTGATCCAGACCATCAAGTATTTCATCGAGCACCGCGTCGATGTCGTCCGGCGCCGCACGGCCTACCTGCTCGCGAAAGCGAAAGACCGCGAGCACATTTTGGAGGGCTACCTTAAGGCTCTCGATCACCTCGACAACGTCATCACCATCATTCGCGGCAGTGCGAACCGCGCCGATGCGCGCGAAAACCTGGTGCAGTATTTCGGCGGCAAAAAAATCGATATCAATACGACCGGCCGCGCCCCCAAAGTCGACCCGGAAAAGCCCTTCACCGCGAAGCAGGCCGATGCCATTCTTGAACTGCAATTGCATCGCCTGACCAAGCTTTCGATTGACGAACTTTCGAACGAGTTGAAAGACGTTCGCGAGAACATTGCCGAGTACGAATCGATTCTCGGCTCCGAAAAGAAGCTGCGCTCGGTCATCATCAAAGAGCTCGAAGAAGTAAAGAAGCTCTACGGAGACGAGCGCCGCACGCGCATCGAAGACGAAGCCGCCGAGATCGTGTTGGAGGATCTGATTGCGGACGAGCAGGTTGCTGTCACGGTCAGCCATTCCGGCTACATGAAGCGGACTCCGATTTCCACGTATCGCATGCAGCGGCGCGGAGGCACAGGCCGTACGGGCATGAAGACGCGTGAAGAGGATTTCGTCGAGCATCTCTTCATCGCCAGCACTCACGCCTACATCCTGATCTTTACCAATACTGGCCGAGTCTATTGGCTCAAGGTCTACGAGATTCCCGATGTCAGCGCTGCCGGAAAGGGCAAACACATCGGCAACCTAATCGGGTTGCAGCCTGGCGAGACGGTGAAGACCATGCTCGCCGTCCGCAATCTCGAAGAAGAAGGCAAATACATCTTCTTTGCCACGCGCAACGGCCTGGTCAAGAAGTCCGAGCTGCGCGAATTCATGCATGTGCGCTCGAACGGAATCATGGCCATCGGCATCGAGCAGGGCGACGAACTCGTGGCTTGCCGCATCACTGGCGGCAACCAGATTGTCTTCCTCGCTTCGCACGAAGGCATGGCCGTGCGCTTCGACGAATCGCACGTTCGCCCGATGGGCCGCGCAGCCTACGGCGTCTGGGGCATCGACCTGGAAAAAGGCGACTACGTCATCGGCATGGCAACCACGATGAAGCCGGGCGAGCCAGCACCGCCGAAGGAGAAGGTCGAGGGAGAACCTGAGGTTATTGATGTCGCGGTCAAAGGCGACCTCATTCTCTCGGTCACCGAGAACGGATTCGGCAAACGTACGCCGGCCGAGTCCTACCGCCTCACCAATCGCGGCGGGAAGGGCGTCATCAATCTCAAAACTACCGAGCGCGTCGGCAAGGTTGTCGGCATTGCTCAGGTCGATGACAAGTCCGAAGTCATGCTGATCAGCCATTACGGCAAGATCATCCGGATGGACTCCACCACGATTCGCGAATCGGGAAGAAACGCCCAGGGTGTCCGACTGCTGCAGCTCGAACCTGGCGATCGCGTGGCAGCGGCAGTGGTCATCGCACCCGAAGATGAACCAAACGGGGGCAACGGCGGCACGCTGATTCAATAGTGATTGTGTAGGGGCGGACGCATTCGTCCGCCCAGCGAGCAAAGCGAGCGTGATCTTTAACCGCCTGGCACAACGAGAAACTGGTTGTTGGCAGCATCGTGCTCGCCCTTAGCAAGAGCGCGACGACCGGGCACCCACAGTTTCATAGTGGAAATCGGAAAGGCAAGGATCCGGTCCGTTGAGCTGAAAATGCCCAAATTTCTGATAGGCAGAATAATCGTTATCCTGCTTTCCTTGCTGATCTTCTACTTCGGAATCGCCGGGCTCACGTCTGGCGAGACCCGATCGAGGGGCTACAAGTTCAACCGCGACGACAATCCCTTGGGCTATTGGTTCACCATTTTGACGAGCCTGGTGGGGTCAGCGGCCATCATCTACCTGATGCTGACTAGATGATGTAGCGACCCGGTTTTTTTAACGGCCTCACACAACAACAAGCTGGGTGCCGGGTGCCCCGTCCTTGCGCTTTTTTGCAAGGGCGGTTACGGTGCATTCGACAGGAAGAGATTTGAGCAGAATCTTAAGCAATGTGATCCCGGAACGAAATCACCACCCATCCCACGTTCACCTTCACGAGGCTCAGCTTCATCGAGGAGATAGTAGCGATAACTTCTCCGCAGTTTGCTTCGGATTGATTCTCCGAATCTGATCGAGCAGCGCCTCAGGAGAGACGGGATGTCCGAGAAACTGTTTCAGCAGCGCCGGCGTGTCGAGTTCTTCACCAAAGCGGAGCAGGCGCTCGCTTGTCCACGAGTACCACTGCGGGTTGCCGGTTTCAAACGGCCCCAGAGCTTCCCGCGTGTGTTGCCGAATGTCGGCGGTCAGCACTGAGCCCAGGCCGTAGTTCACCATGTATCCCGGCATCTGCACGAGTTGCCCGCGGAGCGCCCACCAGGAAATTTCGGGATGGCGAACGATGTGCAGGTAGCGGCTGGCGATGTCGGTCCACACCGTGTTGGGGTCGCCTGCCGGGTTGTGCAGCATGCGACATTCAAACAAGGCCCAGGCTACATCGAGCATGACGGATGAGAACAGACCACGCAGTGACGCTGCCTCGGTCGCCGCCTGACCCAGGTATTTCCGTTGCCAGGCAGGCTCGTATGTATTCCACGAAGGTACATCGGCGAAAGCCTCGTCGAACAGTGCGGCGCTGACATCCATGAAGGCGGGGCGTTCGTGAATCGCCATCATGTAGACGGCATGGCCATTTTCATGAACCAGTTCGTTGAGCAGGCCGAGCCCGCCAGTGGCGTAGCTGCCGGAGATATGAATGACGCTTTCGCGCCACTTGCCGTCCACGAACCGGCCGCGGGTGACGTAGTCGGTATACGCAAGCGGCGCCTTGCCAGGGCGCGCTTCGAGATCGTAGAGAACGCCCAACTGCTGTAGATCGGCGCCCAGATCGCGATAATAACGCTGGTTCACCGAGACAAAAGAATCTTTCGGGGTTACTGCGCTGAGCTGGCGGGCGGCTTCTCCGCCACGATAGAAATAATTCCAGGGCTCGACCATTTGCCCGCCGTCGATATGGCTCCACGTGTCGAGAATCTGCTCGAGCCAGTGCTCGACTTCCTGGGACGATACGCCAATCGTCCTCGCGGCGTCGTCGATCCTCGTGCCGTGTCCATCCGCTGCGGAGAGGACTAACGGAAGCAGGCGGCGGTAGGGACTTGCCGCATCATGCTTCCCGTCCACTGCATTCCAGAGGGGCTCAAACGCATAGAAGAGTTTCTTTCGCCGTTCTTCTTCGTTGATTTCCTCCAGCATTCCCAGGGCAGAGACGCGGGTTACGCGCTTGCCCTCGAACTCGAGGTCGTTGCCCAACTCGGTGAAGCACGACTGAAGGGCGCCCTCGAGGGATGTCATGGAAAGTTCTTGTCGCCGCGCGTCCTGGCAATGCTCCGGCGGAGCATTCTGGTCGTTGAACTGCTCCGGAAAATCTTCGTGGAGGTGACGGTTCATCACATCGACAGCGCGGGCATCGAGCGGCGAACGTCCGGAGGCAGTGATCCCGCCCAACTTCTCTACCAGTTGCTTGCGCTTTTCAACGTAGACGCGCTCCCACGCCGCGCGGTCCTTTCCCTGGTAGCTGGCGAACAGACCAGAATCGATCGTGGACATGACGCCATAAGAATCGGCGAGGTCGGCGTAGAGAGCTTCCGCCTCGGCGACCGCGGCAGAACGAGAGTTGGGTGAGGATGTTTGCCCAGCAGCGAGGGAAGACGCTGCTGAAAATAGAAGCGTGAAACTGACAAGGATGATCCGGAGCGCTGTCATTATCATCATTTTCCCCAGGAACGAACGCGAGCCACCAGGCGGAGCGAAGGATCTCGCGCAGATCATATTCGCTTGCGACAGGACGTTTTACTGTCATTCTGAGCGAGCACGAGCGAAAGCGAGCGCGAGTCGAAGAATCCCCACCACCTGGCTCCATCCGTCCCGGAGCGAAGAACTCGCACTCTGTGTTCGAATACCGCCTGGCCTTCGCAGGTAGTTCTAAAGGAAAAAGCCCGCTCAATCGAGCGGGCCAATCCACCACTTGTTCTTCTATGATCCGTTCTGGCACACACTTAGGGATTCACCCTGGAACGTGAATTCTCCGCCCACCGACGTACTCTTCGGCGCCCCGAAATACGGGAGCGTCGTCAGATCCTGCAGGTTATACGTGAATCCGTTCGCGCCCACATACGAGTATCCGCCGTAATTCGGATTATTTTCCAGCGGATCCCCCACCTCCAGGATCCCGCACGGCGTATTGTTTCCATTCACGTTCACCACCAGCGGATCGTCCGCCCACTCTCCCACTTCATGCGAAAGCGCGGAAACATCCTGCGCGAACGCTCCCACTTTGCTCACGTACGTCGCATGGGCATACGCCTGCGGCGCGCCCGAACTTCCCGTCGAGCTGTGATACCCGCCAATGCAGCACGAATGGTTCTGCGTCAGATACACGTTATAGGTCAAAAAAATCGGAAACGTGGTCGGCGTGATTCCCAGGTTTGTGATCAGTGTGTGCAGCTGCGCATCGAGGTAGTTGATGTCCACCAGTCCCGCTTTGAATCCGAAAACGGTACCCGTAGATCCATAACGCTTCGGCACGTTCAGCACAACTTCAGGGATCACCGTTGGGCCGCCCAGCACCAGGTGCGACGGGCTCGTCGTGCTGCCTCCAAAATTCGCCCGCTGGAACGCATCGATGTACTGTGATTTGCCGAGGTCGACTCCGCCCGATGTGAAATCGTAAGAAGGGTTGAAGATTGGCGAACTCGTCGTGTTGGTCACCGCCGAATAACTACCATACACTGCCGTCGCAGGATCGTACGTCGTTCCGTTCGACAGCACGATCTTGATCGGAATGATGTACGTCGCAATCGTTGCCGTTGTGCTGGCACTCGGCGCGGCTCCCACCATGTTGTAACTGTAATTCGTTCCGTTGTACGTGAACGATCCGTTCCATGTTTGGAGCGGAGTGCTGGCTGCTTCAATCACACTTTTTGGGCTATGCAGCGACGCCGGCAACCGTGTAAACATTGGCCGCTCGCTGCCGGGCTCGATCCTTGCATCTTGCGCCGCTGCTGACATGCAGAGCGCTAGGATGGTCAGACCGAGAATCTGGGCATGAATTAACTTCATGGGCGTGATTCTCCTTGTTAAGTCTGTCTTGGAATTTCTTACTTGAACGGCTCGGACAAGAACGATACGCCAGCCCGCATACCCCGGTTATTGCGGACTGGCATTATCCGCAGATATTGATCTAACTTCTATCCGTTGTCAACGTGAAAACAATTGCACACCCTGCCGGGTACCCAAGAGGGGCAGGAGACCTTTCTCGCACACTGTCATTCTGAGCGAGCACGAGCGGACGCGAGCGCGCAGATCATATTCCCTTGGGACAGGACGTTTTACTGTCATTCTGAGCGAGTACGAGCGGAAGCGAGCGCGAGTCGAAGAATCCCTACCACCGGTATTCCGGCTCCATCCGTCCCGAAAGGGTAGCCGCGTCACGGCTTAGGTATACACATGGAGCGCTCACT
>Ga0209579_10003575_pt1 | contig 11220 bp, 8 predicted proteins | sample Coa_R1_2_FD_187152 | JGI IMG/M metagenome (GOLD analysis project Ga0209579, IMG submission 187152) | Surface soil microbial communities from Centralia Pennsylvania, which are recovering from an underground coalmine fire - Coalmine... | ecosystem: Environmental > Terrestrial > Soil > Unclassified... | reverse complement strand
GGTTTCGACTTTGCCGATGACCGGTGGTGTGTTGTCAACCTCAAAGCGCTCGCTTTCGCGCTCGGTGCGCAGCGCCTTGTCCGGAGGATTGGACGGAGCGTCGCTGGCCACGATTTTCAGATAGTAGGCGCCGTCAGGCAGCGTGCTGGTGTCAAAGGAATAGAAGCGCTGGTCGAGATTGTCCTTCATGAGCTTCCAATCTTTTTCGTCTTCGCCGCGGTAATAAACAGCGAATTTCAACTCGTCCTCGTTGTCGTCGTGTGCAGTCCACAAAACAGATTGGTAGCCCTTCTGCATGGTGCCTTGCGGCGGGATATCGAACTTGGCCGGCCCGCTGCTCTGCGACTGGCTGATGATGACCGCGCCGGAAGAAGATGGCGCGGGAGGAAATTTTAATTGTGCCGCCGGAGCGCCGCCGCTGGTGATGACCGGCTGGCCCTGCGCCCGCACGCCCGCCTCCTGCAGCAGGATGCCGTCAATCACCGGCGCGACATTTTTGGGTTGATAGGCCAGGCTCACCCATTCGATGCCATCGCCAAGCCGGCCATCGTGAATCACCGCTCTCCACTGGGCAAAACGCGCCGCGGGCGCGCCGGTTTCTGTGCCGCTCGAGGAAAACGGGCCATACCACTTGGACCATTCCTTGCCGGGATCTTCGGTGTTGCCGGTGCGCACGTAGAATTCCAGGCGCGGCTCCTTGCTTGGGGAGGTTTTTGCCGCGGAGACTGCTGCCGGAGGGCTCCACCACTCGATCCGGCCCCACTGCGAAAAAAGCTGCGCGTCGAATGACCGCGATTCGTAGGTGCCTTCGGGCTCGTACTCTGGGCCGAGCGAAATGAGCTTCCCTGGGTTTGCAGTGCAGAGAATCACTTTGCCGGCGCTGCTGCGCGCGATCCCGGTGATTTGCGCGGAGCCGGCTTTGGCCAGTTGCGCAAAAACGCCGTGGCCGTCAATGGCCAGCAGCGCGCCGGAATTGCCGAGTCCCGCGAGCAAGCGGCCGTCGCTGCCGATGCCCAGCGAATAGACGACATCGTCGCGCGAAGTCCACAACTCTTCCGGTGCGCCGTCGGGGCCAATCTTGTAAACGCCACTGGAAATCAGCGCAGGAAAAGCCACAAAGGGAGTTTGCGGCTGTCCCGTACTCTGCGCGGGAGCGATCACCGTAACGTTGCCGCTGGAAGTTACCGTAGTAGTGGTGGCCACGCCTCCGGTGGAGCTGGGGATGATGGCGGCGTTGTGCTGGCGTTCCCCAATCGCGGCGGCATAAATCGCGCCGTCGCCGCCGACGGCCAGCGCGGTGACTTCGCGCTTGGGCGTTTCATATAGAACGAACCCCTCGGCAAGCGCGGAATCCTTTTCAGTTTTATGTGCGGCGCTGCTGGAACGCGTCAGACGCAAGACTCGGCCGCTGGGCTCGGTTCCGGCGATAACATTTCCTTTGCCGTCGAACGCCAGCGCGCGGATGTGCGCGTCATCGCTGGTGTAGAAAACCTGGCCCTGGCCGTCCGGCGTGACCGCGAAAACCTGGCCTTTGTCGCCGGTGGCCACATACAGCGTGCCGTCCGGGCCGAAAGCTAGGTCCCAGATGTATTTCGTTTTGGGGTCGAAGAAAACGGATTTTTCGCCGGAGGCCGAAACGCGATAGACCTTTCCGTCGGGAGAAGTGCCCACATACAGCATGCCTTTGCCGTCAAAAGCGATGGCTTGTGCGGAAAGTTCGTTGGACTCAAAAACGGTTGCGGCCTTGCCGTTGGTATCGAGCCGGAAAACCTTTGCGGGCGAACCGCCCGAGGTGTACGGCGTGCCTTTGGCGTCGAGCTTTACCGACCACAGATAGGAAGCGTCGGCATCGGCAAGTTGTGTGAACTTGGGCGCCAGCTCCAGGCGGCCGTCGCTGCGCACCGCAATGCCGTGCGTGGTGCCCTTCAGGAATTCATCATAGGTGGATTGCCGCCAGCGGCGGGTGTGCTCAGCGCTGGCTATCCCGGCGACGACCGTCAAGACAACCAGCGCACACCCGATTGCCGCCATCCGCGACGTTCTTGCTTTTCCCGTGTTGACCAACTTGAGCACGCTTCCCGCCTTTTTGGAAACAGCTAAAGCCGAAATCTGAACTACGAAATTTTAAAAAGCGAATCCCGAAAAATAAGAACTTCCAGACTCTTTCCGAATCGCTCTTACTTAACAACTTAAAAAATACGACTTAAGGCTCTTCTTCTCACCGAATCGGCAGATTCAGCGAAATGATCCCGCTCACCGGTCCCGACATCCCTACCGAGGCTTCGCTGGCCAGCGATTCCCGCAAAATCTGTACGCTGCCCGGGGCGGGCCGCCCGTCAATCGCGTTGATCTGCGACAGCGGAATGTTGGGCAGCTCTTTGTCGTCCCACAACATGGTCGGTGACGGCACGAAAAGGCCCACGTACAACCGGTCGTTCCGCCGCTCTTTGTTGATCAGCGAAATCAGTGCGTCCACGCCTTCCGGGCCGCCGGGCCCGCCGGCGCCGGCGAATCCCCGCGATGCCCGGTTCATCCAGTCGGCGTCGCTGACCAGCACCCGCAACGTGGTGCCGCGCAACACCTGGTCGGGCACGCGCACCGAAGTTTCTTCAATGCGCGGCGCGCCTCGGTACGGCTGCAAGAGCACGCGCAGCCGCAACGTTTCACCCGGCGCTGCTTCGCCTTTTTCCAGCCACGCGCTTTCGATGGCAAAAGACTGCCGGCCCGGCACGCTCTCCACATTTACCGCGATCTTCTCGATGTCCAGCTTTTCAAAAGTATTCGTAAACAGCCGCAGGAACGTGCCCATGATGGCCAGCGCTACCGGCATGCCGTCGGGATTCATGGTGTCGCTTGGCGCGAACGTGTTTTCCAGCTGCACCGCCGCGTGGCCCTTGATCTTGATCTCGGCGTCCATCTTCAGCGTGGTGCCTTCGCCATAGACCAGATTTTGCGTCAGCCCGCTGAACGTGGTGATGCCCACCAGCAGCGGCGTGAGCTTGGGATGGTTCACCAGCTGCGCGTGAATGGTTTTCGTTCCCAGCGCTGACTGCGTGGTCAGCTCCAGCGGAATCAGCGCGGGCGCCGCGCCCAGTTTTCCGGTTACCGCGGTCAGGTGGTCGCCGGTGATGGTTCCGATCGGTCCGCCGACGTTCACAATTTTGGTCGAGGCCAGATCCGACGACAGCGTCGTCAACACTCGGCTGCGCGCCATCGGCATTTGCACGTCGCCCAGATTCATGAACGGATGCCCGCACAGAAACACCCGGTCGCCCTGAACCGCGGTTACCGTGCACGCGGAATTAATCGAGACATCGCCCTGCACCAGCACCATTCCGGCCATATCGCCGGGCGCCAGCTTGCCGTCGTCGGGCCGCGCCGCGGTGGTGCCCCCTTGCGCCGCAACAAAGCCCATTCCGTTCAATTGACTCGAGAATTTATCGATGGCGCTTGGCGGAATGCCGGAAAACACCAGCGGCGTTTCGATCGAGTGCAGTTCGGCGCCACCTTGCAATCCGGCGCGCGACGCTAGGTCGCTGGAAACCATCCCCTGTGGCCCCTGCTGCGTCTGCATCGCCGCGTTCGAGCCCCCGCCGTCCGCGGCGCTAACCTGGACACCCCCGCCCGCCAGCACATCAGCGATAGGCGTCACGCCCGCGATCGGTTCCTTGGTGAAAATCCCCAGCTTCAGTGAGAGCGCCCCGGCCAGCTTGCCGTCCAGATACACCGGACTGCCGCTCATCCCCGCCACCACGCCGGTATGCTCGACCTTTGGCCCCTTGAGCTGTACCAATATGATGGACTGCTTCGGGCCCAGGAAATTGGGCATCACGCCGATCACTTCCAGGTCAAACTTTTCCACCTGGTCGCCGGCAAAAATCGTATAAGCGTACCCTTGCATTCCCGGGTGTACTTGATCCAATGGAAGTGTCTGATTTGATTGAACTTGCGTCTGTGCGAGGCTCCCGGCAGCTAGAAAGAGCGCTGCCAGGGCAAGCTGGGTGGCACGATGCAGCATCGTGTAGGTTCGACGGCCGGGCTGGGGCGGGCGGTTGGCCCCCGTCAAAAGATAAGTCATAAAAGAATGATGATACGCGGGCCCGTACTGGCGCGCAATCCAACCGACGGGCAGCTCACAGCCCCACCATTGTACTAGGAGTCCCAAACCCGCCCGACCGCCCGTTCAGCCCCGCACTGCTCCTGGCTTCGCACCACAGCCTGACAGCCGGCCATTCAAAATATTTTTCAATTCCCCCTGTCGATTTCCAGCCCAGTCCGCGTCGCTCCATTGAAGGCAACAATGACGTGCCGCCCAGTATTCGGTAGGATTACAAGTTCAAAAAAGAGGAGACCAAGATGCAATTTCTTTTGTTGATTTATGAAAACGAACAGCGCTTCGCGTCGGGCTACGATCCCGCCGAATTTCAGGAGTATCACACCTTCGGCCAGCAACACGCCACCGCCATCAAGGGCGGCAACGCCCTGCAGCCGACCGCCACCGCGCAGTCCGTGCGTGTGCGCAACGGCAAAACTTTGACCACCGACGGCCCTTTCGCCGAAACCAAGGAACAACTCGGCGGCTTTTACCTCGTCGAAGCTCCAGACAAGGCCGCGGCCGCGGCCATGGCGGCTAAAATTCCAGGCGCTCGCTTTGGCTGCGTGGAAGTTCGGCCTATCATGACGTTTTCCTGAGAGCTGACAAAATCGGCCGGATACGCGATAAGGAGAAGCCATGAAATTTTCACGAATGTTCGTAGTACTGCTGGCGCTCGCCGTTGCGATGGTCGCGGCGGCCCGCCAGCAGGACCAGAAAGCCCAACAAAACTCCGCGTTTGACCAGCTCAAGACCCTGGCCGGCGATTGGACCGCCACCACCGTCGAAGCCGGCAAAGAAATGTCCGCGCCCGTCACTTTTCGCCTTGCGTCGGGCGGCTCGGTCTTAATGAGCGACCTGGCCCCGGGCATGCCCCACGAAATGATCACCATGTTTCACCGCGACGGCGGCGACCTTCTGGCCACGCACTATTGTCTGACCGGCAACCAGCCCCGCATGCGCGCTGTAGTCAGTGCCGATCCCCATGTGGTCACCTTTGAACTAAAGGACATCACCAACCTGCCCGCGCCTGCTGCGCCGCACATGGTCGGCGTCAAATTCACTCTGCTCGACGCCAATCATCACACCGAAGACTGGACCATCATGGTGAACGGGCAAACTACCGTTCGCCAATTCGACTGCCGCCGCAAGTCGTAGCGGCGCGATTAAAAAACTGATTCGAGGTGCGGGAATGCGCTACATGATGCTGGTTTACACGCAGGAAACTTACAACGCCACGCCGGAAGAGCGCGCGCAGGTGTTCAACGGCCACATGGCCGTGCAGCAGGAAACCGCGCGTCGCGGCATCTTCCGCGCCGCCGATCCCCTGCAAACCACCAATTCGGCCACCACCGTGCGCGTTCAGAACGGCAAGGTGCTGGTCACCGACGGGCCGTTTGCCGAAACCAAGGAGCAGCTTGCCGGCTACTATATTCTTGATTGCGCCGATCTCGACGAAGCTCTGGAATGGGCCGCCAAGATTCCCAGCGCTTGCGGCGGAGCTAGCGGTTGCATCGAAGTGCGGCCCATTCGGCAAATTCCGTCCGCGCCGCCCTCAGGAAACTGACGCCCGCGTCGGGAGAAGCTTCCAGTTTCATTTCCAGGTTCCCATGTGAGCGAGCTCCGCACCGCCGTCGAACAGGTCTTTCGCCGCGAATCTGGCCGCATCATCGCCGGCCTGATCCGCATTTCGCAGTCCTTCGACCTGGCCGAAGAGGCCATGCAGGATGCCTTCGCCTCCGCGCTCACCGATTGGCAAAAAAAAGGCGTCCCCGCGAATCCCGCGGCGTGGATCAACGCCGTCGCCCAGCGCAAGCTGATTGACTACGCGCGCCGCGACCGCACCCGTCGCGACAACCAGGACCAGCTTCTTTACGAAACGAACCGCAGCGCTCCGCCCGGCGACGAAAATTCCGCCGCGTCTGAACACGATAACGAAATGACCTTCCCCGACGATCGCCTCCGCCTCATCTTCACCTGCTGCCACCCGGCGCTCAACGCCGAAGCGCAGGTCGCCCTCACCCTCCGCACCCTCGGTGGCCTTACTACGCCGGAAATCGCCCGCGCCTTCCTGCGGCCGGAGCCCACCTTGGCCCAACGCCTGGTCCGCGCCAAACGCAAGATCACCGAAGCCCGCATTCCCTACGAAGTCCCTCCCCCATCCGCCCTCCCGGAACGCCTCGCCGCCGTGCAAGCCGTCATCTATCTGGTTTTCAACGAAGGTTACACCGCTAGCGCCGGCGATTCTCTGGTCCGCCGCGAGCTTTGCGCCGAATCCATTCGGCTCGCTCGCACACTCTGCGAACTACTCCCCAGCGAGCCCGAAAATCTCGGCCTGCTCGCGCTCATGCTCCTTCACGATTCGCGTCGCGATGCCCGGGTCAACTCCTCCGGGGAGTTGGTGCCTCTTGAAGAGCAGGACCGCTCCACGTGGCACGCGCAACAAATCGAGGAAGGCCTTTCGTTAGTGGAAAAAGCGCTGCGCATGGGTAACGCCGGCGCCTACCAGCTGCAAGCCGCCATCGCCGCGGTTCACGCCCAGGCCAAAACTCCCCTCCAGACCGACTGGAAACAGATCGCCGCCCTTTACGCGGAACTCGCTCGCCGCAGCACCTCTCCTGTCGTCGCTCTCAACCATGCCGTTGCCGTCGCGATGAGCGAGGGCTGCGAAAATGGTCTCGTGCTCATTCACCAGCTCGGCGCATCGGGCGAACTCGATTCCTACTACCTCTACCACGCCGCGCGCGCTGACCTGTTGCGCCGCCTCGGCCGCAAAGAGGAAGCCCTCGCCGCCTACGATCGCACGCTCAGCCTTACCATCAACGCCGTCGAGCGCCGCTACCTCCGCCGCCGCATTGCAGAACTCCAATCCAGCCCGCAATCCAGTCCTGATTTGCCCTTTTCAGCACCCTAGTACCAACCATTACACAAGTATTACAGACGGTCCGGCGCGCCCATGTTACGGTCAATGTGGGAGCCAATATTTTCAATGACCGAACCGACCACGACTACGGGCGCTTTGCAAGGCGACAGGACCTTTCGCCAGCCTCTCAACTGGATCACCACCTCATTTTTCATTCTGTTTCACGTCGCCGCCGTGGCCGCGTTCTTTTTCTTCACCTGGAAAGCCCTGGTGCTGGCCATCGTCCTTTATTGCGTCGCTGGCAGCCTCGGCATCGGCATGGGCTACCACCGGTTGCTGACTCATCGCGGCTATAAGACTCCCGTCTGGATGGAGTACTTCCTGACACTTTGTGGCACTCTGGCCATGGAAGGCGGTCCCATCGCTTGGGTAGCCACCCACCGCATCCATCACCAGAACACCGACAAAGATGGCGATCCGCATTCACCGCGCGATGGCGGTTTGTGGTCTCACATCGGCTGGATCATCACCGGCAAAGCCATGCATCGCAACACCTCTGAGCTCCTGCCGTACGTTCCCGATCTTCGCAAACAGAAATTCCACCTTTGGATTACTGAGTATCATTGGGTGCCCATCGTCGCTTTGGCTGTGCTCACCTTGGCTATCGGTGGATGGTCTTGCCTGCTTTGGGCTGTCTTCCTGCGTACCGTCGTTGGCCTCCACTCCACCTGGCTCGTCAATTCCGCCACCCACATGTGGGGCTCACAGCGCTTCAATACTGGTGATACGTCCACCAACAGCTTCTGGGTGGCCATGCTCACCTTCGGCGAAGGCTGGCACAACAATCATCATTTCGCACCTCAAGCCGCGCGTCACGGCCTCGCCTGGTATGAATTTGATGTGAACTGGTACGGCATCGCCGTCCTGCGCTCCCTGGGTCTCGCCTGGGACGTCAAGCTGCAAAAGCCACTTCGCGACCTCAAGACATCTCCCCAACCGGCCGCCCTCGTCGTTTCTCCGCCCGTCGTCGAGCCTGACGCCGTCATCTCTGGCGACTAGCACCGCTTTCTCAGATACTCAAATGCTCATCGGGGCGTCGGAATCCACCCTTCGCCACCGTCAAGTAGAGACGCCCTTCAGGGAGGCATCTTTCGTCGAAGGCGGGTCGTTGGCTTTCTCGCTCCGGCGAACAGACACGCAACGTCGTGTCCACAGCCTTCCTGCAACCATCAGCCACCTCTATTCCGTGCAGTAGCCTCGCGCATGTCCTAAACTAACAGCACATGCGCATCACCAGCCGCACCCGAGCCATCGTCTTCTTCATCACGCTGGGCGCCTGCCTGGTCGGCCTCGCGGTCTTTCTCAATGTCAGTTGGATCGTGGTCAACTGGCGCCGCGACGTCTGGCTGGTTCTGGGCATCATCTTCTTCAGCGTCATCATCGCTGGCGTGGTCGTCAACACTATCTTCCTGGTCCGCGAAATCCGCCGCAATGAACAGCAGGACAGCTTCCTCAACGCCGTCACCCACGAACTGAAAACGCCCATCGCTTCCATTCGCCTGTATCTGGAAACTTTGCAGAGTCGCGGCGTGGACGACACCCAGCGCCGCGAGTTCTATCGCATCATGCTGGAAGATGCCGACCGCCTTCTCGCCACGGTGGATCAGGTGCTCAAGGCCGGCGAAGCTCGCCACGGCGGCCACTCCAAACAGTGGATGGAAGTGGACTTCTCTAAAATTGTCGAAGAAACTGCCGAGCTGGCCCGCTTGCGCCACAATCTCCCGCCGCACACTCTGCGTTTCGGCGCTCAGCCGCCCGCCAACCTTCTGGTCCTGGGCAAGCCCGAGGAACTCCGCACCGCCGTTTTTAATCTATTCGATAACGCCATTAAATATTCCGGGACGGAAAAAGACATCGTCGTCGACCTGGCCACCACCGATCGCGACGCCATCGTCCTCAGCGTGCGCGATCACGGCATCGGCATTCCGCGCCCCGAGCTCAAACGCATCTTCAGCCGTTTCTACCGCGTTCCCAATACCGGCCAGGTGAAGGGCACCGGCCTCGGCCTCTTTATCGTTCGCGCTGTCGCCCGCAGGTACGGCGGTGACGCCTACGCCGAAAGCGAAGGAGAGGGCCGCGGCAGCACCTTCACCATCTCGTTGCCTCGGGCCCATCGCGCATGAGCCGCATTCTCGTGGTCGAAGACGAAGCACATCTTGCCGAGGGCGTGCGCTTCAATCTAGAAGCGGAGGGCCACTCCGTCCAGGTAGCCGGCGCCGGTGAAGAAGCCTTGCGTCTTCTGCTGGAGCAAAAGCAACCCTTCGAAGCCCTGGTCCTCGACGTCATGTTACCTGGCAAAGACGGTTTCACCGTCGCCCGCGAATTGCGCGAAGCCCAAAATTACATCCCGTTGCTCATGCTCACCGCGCGCAGCCGCCCCGAAGACGTCCTTCGCGGATTCGAATCCGGCGCCGACGACTACCTGCCTAAACCCTTCAATCTTGCGATTCTTCTCGCCCGCGTGCAGAGCCTCCTCCGCCGCAAAAACTGGCAGCAACATTCCGCCTCGTCCGCACCCGTGCCGCCCAAGCCCGGTGCCACGGAACCCGAGGTCTTTCAATTCGGCGATAAGACCGTGGACTTCCAGCAACTGCAACTCCGCAGCGGCGACCAAATCTTTCAGCTGACGCTCATGGAAAGCGAACTTCTCCGCTACCTCATCCGCAATCGCGGCAAAGCCGTCTCCCGCAAAGCCATTCTTCAGGATGTCTGGAACCTCCTCGAAGACACCGACACCCGCGCCATTGACAACTTCATCGTGCGCCTCCGCCGCTACATCGAACCCGAGCCCTCCAAGCCTCGTTATCTCCTCACCGTTCGTGGCCTCGGCTACCAGTTCGACGCGGAACCCGCCAAACATAAGAAATAATCGCCAGCTCCAATCCGATCTGCTCCTGCGTTGACTTGCTCCCGCGCCCAACCTAATATGACCAGCACTCCAAAACGTGCCTGCGGTCCAACACTGAATGCCCGAACCCTCGCCACTCATCGGCCAGACCGTCTCCCACTACCGCATTACCGAAAAGCTGGGCGGCGGTGGCATGGGCGTGGTTTACAAGGCCGAAGACACTGAACTGGGCCGCTTCGTGGCACTCAAATTCCTTCCGGACGACCTGGCCAAGGATCCTCAGGCTTTGGAACGTTTCCGTCGTGAAGCCCGCGCCGCCTCCGCCCTCAACCATCCCAATATCTGCACCATTTACGAAATCGGCGAACAATCCGGCCGCCGCTTCATCGCCATGGAGTTCCTCGACGGCGTCACCCTCCGCCATCGCATCAGTGGCCGCCCTCTCGATACCGAGGTGCTCCTGAGCCTGGCTATCGAAATCGCGGACGCCTTGGACGCCGCTCACTCCAAAGGCATCGTTCACCGCGACATCAAGCCCGCCAATATTTTTGTCACCGACCGCGGCCACGCCAAAGTCCTCGATTTTGGCCTCGCGAAGGTGAAATCCGCGGAGGTAAGCAGTGGGTCCACGGTCGCCAACGGTCTGACTCAGGACGCCACCGGCGAGCATCTGACCAGTCCCGGCTCCACCATCGGCACCGTCGCCTACATGTCGCCCGAACAAGTCCGCGCCAAAGATCTCGACGCCCGCACCGATCTCTTTTCTTTCGGCGTGGTCTTGTACGAAATGGCCACCGGCGCTTTGCCCTTCCAGGGCGAGAGTTCCGGCGTCATCTTCAACGCCATTCTCGAACGCCAGCCCGTTCCCGTATTGCGCCTCAACGCTAATTTGCCGGCCAGGCTCGACGACATCATCAGCCGAGCCCTTGAGAAGGATCGCGAGCTCCGCTATCAAAGCGCCGCCGAAATGCGTTCGGAACTCAAACGGTTGCAGCGCGATGCCGGTTCCGGCTCCGGCAGACACCGCACCCTGGAGTCCGATCGCCCCTCCGGAAGCGAATCTCAAGTTTCCCCCGCCAGCAGTGCTTCGCTCGCCGCTGCTCCCGGCGGCATCGCTTCCTCCCCCCATCCATCGGCTCTACATCCGTCCGCGCAGCTCCCGGGCCAGCATCCTTCGGGAAGCTCTGCGATTGCCGCTGTCGCCAAGGAACACAAGTGGAGCACCGCAGCCATCGGTGCAGTAGTATTGCTTCTCATCGCTGGAACTGGCTACGGCGTTCGCAACCTTTTCTCTCGCAGCGTCCCGCGCCCCTTTGCCCAATTCGCCATTTCTCAGGCCACTACGTCCGGAACCGC
>Ga0209579_10003574_pt1 | contig 11220 bp, 13 predicted proteins | sample Coa_R1_2_FD_187152 | JGI IMG/M metagenome (GOLD analysis project Ga0209579, IMG submission 187152) | Surface soil microbial communities from Centralia Pennsylvania, which are recovering from an underground coalmine fire - Coalmine... | ecosystem: Environmental > Terrestrial > Soil >... | reverse complement strand
CGCTCGCCGTCTGGGCGATCGCGGTACCAGCCATCGGCCTCCGGCTGCAGGTCCGCTTCGGCCACGCCGCCGCTCAGCAGGTCGGCCCTCGCGACATCGTCGCCGCCAGCCTGCTCGGCGCATTGCTCGGGTGGGGCTTCCTCGCCCTGCTCGAGCGGCACACACCTCGCGCCCGGACGCTCTGGACAGCCGCTGCAACCGTCGCGCTCCTCGCTTCACTGGCGCTCCCGCTCAGCGCCGGGACCACCACGTCCACCGGCCTGATCCTCGCCCTCATGCACGTCACCGTCGCCGCGGCTCTCATCCCTGTCCTTTACCGAACCTCTCCGCCGCAACCCGCCACGGCCATCAAGAGCCTTCCCTCCTAAGCGCTTGACGATGATCGATCGTCACCACTCCCACCTCGCCCCGACGGATGCGACCACGCGATCAAGCCTCCACGACGCGAACGCGCCGTGACCTCAGCGGGCGCTCGATTAACGCCGAAACAACCGGTCGGCGTCACGCCTGAAAACGAAAAGCTAGGACTGAGCAGGGAGAAAGCTGAAGTCCTCTGACGGACTCGAACCGTCGACCCCCTCCTTACCATCAAAGGTCTCCTTGTTGCGAGGGCTTGCGACCGATTGCCGATCCCGGCTTCTGAGCCGTTTCCTTTGAGGGGTGCGTTTGCGAGGGGTTGCCGTCGGTTGCGCCCGCTTGGCTCCATAAGCGCTCCATCTACAGGCTCGCCATCGCAGCGCGCGGGCCCAACTCGGCGAGCTGCCTGCTTGCGCGCGCGAACGCCTCATGGAACCGCTCGCTCGTGCGGATGTGTTCGCCGAAGATATCGAGCTCGAGAAAGGCGAGGGGGTCGCTCGCCGCCTGACGGGCGAGGAGGGCCGCCTCGTTGCCGTGTGGGTCCGGCGCCCGCTCGGCGGCCGGGACGGTTGCGAGGTAGTGCGCCCAGCCGGCGAGCGCGAGCGCGCCTCCGCCGATCGGCCCGCCGCGCTCCAACTGCGTCTCGATCGTCGGTAAGAGAAAGCTCGGGAACTTCGACGTGCCGTCGATGCAGAGTCGAGCGATCTGGTCGCGGACCTCGAGACGCCGGCCGACCCGAATCGGGTAAGCAGTTTTCTCAACATCAGGGTCGCGGACATCCAAGCCGTGTATGCCGAGTGGAGCGCGCGAGGTGCCGAGTTCCTCACCCCGCCGAAGACACATGCGGCAGAAATCCGCTGCTACATCCGTGACCCTGACGGTTACATCATCGAGGTCGGGCAAACAACCCTAGGCAGAGGTTGGCGTCCACCATCTTGAGGCGCAGCGCGAAACCCCGACCAGGGAAGGAGTGATCAGCGACGACTCGCGAAGGGCGCAAGCGCGGATTCGAGGCCTTCGCCGACGTTGGACACGGTTCCAACGTAGCCGCTTGGACGAGGGCGGCCTCCGGCGGCGCGTCACGAAACGCAACCTCGCCTTCATGCATGCCCCCCGGCAAGTAGACAGGAGGCTGGACAGCGCGAACCAGCTCCGACAGGTAGTGGGATGTTCTCCGCAGCTTGCGGCTAGACGACGTCGTGGCCCATCCACGCTAGACCAAGATTCTTCCCCACTCATTGCACGCGAACTGGGACGCGAGCTGTGAGGCGATCGCGGGGAGGTTGGCCAGTATTGGGCAGCTACAAGTCCGATGAGGTCGCTACGTGCGGTTCGCCGCGTCGATGTCCCCGCGGAGTTGCTGAGAGTCTGAGGTCTACGTCGCCTTTTCGAGTTCAGCCAACGCTCGCTCGACACCGTCGACGTCCGGCATTCGATGGTAACCGCGCCGGCCGGCCGCGGTCGACTCCCCGTCCTTCTCGAGTAGCCCGATCAAGCTAGTCACCGTCGCGAGACGTTGCGTCACGATGTGCCGATGCGGTGTCGGGCAAGCCACTCGTCAAGGTCGGGGAAGAAGTTCGGATCGAACCCGGGGGAGCGAGGAAGGCTCGATAGCAGCCCGGTTGGCAGTACGAGAGGCGTGTGCGTGGTGGGTAGGACGATCGTTGTGAAGTCGTGACCGGTTTGCAGCGAGTTGATGCGGTCGAGGCATAGCTCCGTTGGGACGTTCCGGTCGTCCGACCCATACATCCATAAGACCGGGATGGTGAGCTTCTTGATGTAAGGGAGAGGATCAAATCCGGAGGGACCCGCCTTCTGGACTTGGTCGAGCATGTCGGCGCGCGTCCCGCTCGGCGGCGCTTGCGATTCGCCGGCGAGCGATCCCCAGAGGTCGCTTTCCCCGACAGTGACCGTTGGCCCTGAATTGAGGACCGCGAAATGCACCCGCGGTTCGCGCGATGCAGCGAGAGGCACGATCCAACCGGCCTGGCTGTCACCGAAGAGTCCAATCCTTGCTGGATCGAGATGCGGCCGCGCTGCGAGGAAGCGCACTTCGGCTTGCGCATCGCTTGCCAAGAGATCGATGGCGGTTGTGCTTGCCGCATCCCCTGGGTAGTTCCCGCCTGACTGGCCGACGCCGCGTTTGTCGTCGGCGAGTACGGCGATGCCGTGTAACGCGAAGTAGGCCGTGAAGACATCGAACTCATCCCGAGTCCGTGGTCCGGATCCGTGCACCATGACCACACCGGGGAACGGGCCCAAGCCAGGTGGAGTGGTAAGGGTTGCGGCGTCGACTCCGATGCGGACTTCTTCCTGACGAAGCCGAACTCGGGTGAATTGCATGCCTTTCCAGGTCAGACCGCGACTGGTAAGAGAAAGTGCGCCGTTCCCGTCAGTGCTTCCGAGGCGCTGGCCGACGCTGAGCGCAGGCCCGACTCCATGTGTCGCTCCTGAAGGGAATTCGATGAGAAACGGGGAAAGGCCATCCGCCGCGAGAACGGCGATGCCTTCGCCGGTGGCGCTTCGGTATACGCCGAGGGCGCGCGTGATCCGATCGAGCGGTTGATGCAGAGTGAAACTGCCGTGAATTGCTCCTTGAGTCACTTCGCCGGAGATCGTCGTGGTCTTGACCGTGCCATCGAACGAAACATCGTGCGGTACGCCGGGAAGGCGAAAGCGGATGTGCCGTCCTTGAAGGACGATCGAGACCGGCTGGGATTGAGCGTGGCCAGGTCCGAGCGCAACGATCGCACTCTTGCCGTGAGTGGTGAGGACGATTGCAACTGGTGAGGCCGACCGCGGTAGTTCGTAGCTACCGCTCCAGTTGATGGTGGCGGCGATCACCGCGTCTGCCGATGGAGTGCGCGGGTGACCCCTTCAGCCCACTCGAGATCGACATGAGCTTGGGCGATACCTAGCCGCAGAAGGTGGCGGTGATACCAGTCGTGGCCACTGTTCGTGTTCGTCTTCTCGATCTCGCGGAAATGCGCAAGCCGCGCTTCCGCGTCCGATCGAAACTGGGCGACCTGCTCAAGTAACACGTCTGTGTCGGTCAAGCCGCCGACGAACAACTTCAGGAAGAACGTATCCCTTGCGCCGGGCTCCACCGTCTCGAGCCACGCTTTGAGGGCTTGGCGGCCAGTTCGGGTTATGCGGTAGAGCCGCTTGTCAGGTCGTGTCGTTTGAACGACGACTCGATACCGAACAAGCTCCGACCTCGCGAGGCGCGGAAGCGTCGCATACAACCCACTTCGCGCCGGCGTCCAGACCTGCCCTATTGAGCGCTGAACGAGCCTTCCCAGGTTGTAGCCCGACGTTTCACCCTCGATAGCAAGGAGTGCCAACACGGCGGCCTCTGTCGTGGTGAGGGTGGCCACTGGCGCCCGTGTCCTCTGATGGTCCATACTGGACTAGTCTATCGTGGACCCAACGCCTGCTCGGCGACACCGTCAATCAAGCGGTCACGCTTGTGACCTGAAGCCACATGGAGCGACGAAGCCGTGGCTCGGGATCGCACTCTCGGGATCGCACTCACATCCAGCCCCGACGCCTTCGTGCAGGCGGCCCGTACACGTGGTGCCACGACGAGTTCGGACACCGTTTCGACCCTCCGCTCGTCGCTGCCCTCGGCGAAGAGCCTCGAGCGCTACGTCGACGGTGGAGGCACAGACCGGAGGGAGGTTGACCCCCCAAGCTCCCGATAGCCACCTTCGCGGATGAGCGATCAGGCGCGGGCTAAAGCGTCGTGTCCGAGCCTAACGGCCTCCGTTGCATCGTTGCAACCGGCACGTGGGTGTGGCAGAAGATGTCGTCCGGGCCAGCGATTGGGAGGTGTGGAGATGGCCATCGTTGAGCGCCCACTCCTGGGCGAGGCCGTTGTGTCTTTCCGCGAGCAGGTGCGCGGCGCCGTCATCACCGCGGACGATGAGGGTTATGACGAGGCGCGCGCGGTGCACAACGGGATGTTCGACAAGCGTCCGCTGGCGGTGTTGCGGGCGGAGCAGGTTGCCGACGTGATCGCAGCTGTCAGGCTTGCCGGGGAGCACGGCCTTGACCTTTCGGTGCGAGGGGGCGGGCACAGCGGCCCTGGTTTTGGAACAAATGATGGCGGCCTCGTTCTCGACATGTCAGGGATGCGCACGGTCCGGGTCGATCCGCAGAGCAAGACGGCCCGCGCCGATGCCGGTGCGACTTGGGGGGACTTCAACTATGCAACCCACGCTTTCGGCCTGGCGACGACCGGCGGAATCATCTCGACCACCGGTATCGCTGGTCTCACGCTGGGCGGGGGCATCGGCTATTTGGCCCGCGGTTGTGGGCTGACGCTGGACAATCTCATCTCGGCCGATGTGGTGACCGCAGACGGGAAGGTCCTGACTGCGAGCGAGCGCGAGAACGACGATCTCTACTGGGGTCTGCGCGGCGGGGGAGGCAACTTCGGGATCGTGACGTCGTTCGAGTATCGCTTGCACGAGGTCGACCAGGTCTATGCCGGCCCGATCTTCTACAACCTTGAAGACACGGCAACGGTGTTTCGGATGTTTGATGAGTTCATCCGGGACGCTCCTGAGCAGTTCGGAGGCTTCCCGGGGTTCCAGATCGCGCCGCCGCTGCCATTCATCCCTGAGGACAGGCACGGCGATCCTCTCTGCCTGGTTGTGGTGCACTGGGCCGGCCCCCTCGATCAGGCAGAGCGTGTGCTGGCACCGTTCCGCGAGGTTGCGCCGATCGTGGCCGACGGAACCGGTCCGCTTCCGTATCCGGCGCTGAACGGGGCTTTCGATGCCCTCTATCCAAAGGGTCTACGGGCCTATTGGAAGGGCTCGTTCGTAAAGGAGCTCTCCGACGCCGCGATTGCCGTGCATCTCGAGCATGGTTCGCAGGTACCGGAAGTCACGTGCACCATGCATCTGTACCCGATCAACGGCGCCTGCCATCGGGTCGGAGCGAACGACACCGCTTTCGCCTACCGCGACGCAACCTACGGCATGGTCTTGCTGGCAGGTTGGACCGATCCGGCCAACGACGAAGCACGGATCACGTGGCTCCGCGACTACTACCAGGCGTTGGCCCCCTACTCCGAGCCGGGCGGCTACATCAACTTCATGCAAGACGACGACTACGGACGCATCAAGGACAACTACCGCGAGAACTACGACCGTCTCGTCCGGCTCAAGCGGACGTACGACCCCGACAATCTCTTCCATGTGAACCAGAACATCACCCCATAAGGCATCCCGGCAAGGAGTAGACGCCTCTGCGGATATGAGTCGTACGCTGCCGGTCAGGCGGCAACCGACGACCGAGCAGGGTTTCCTAAAGCGGGCCCAAGCTGACCGGGTGGGAGGAGCGCTTCTTCGGCGGGCGGGGCACCTGCACCAGCCCCTCGGCTTGGCCCCTCTGGGGCGGGCGCGATCCCGTCCCGGCGGGTGCCCGGTGCCGACCCCGCGTCCGTCCGACCACGGCCCCCCAACCGATCCGGACCGCTAGACCACGACTGGGCGATGCCCTGCCCCGGAACGCTCGACCAGGCGGAGGCGGCTACTTGACGGGTGTCGGGCAGGCGAGGCCGGAGCCGCTCTTGAGCACGAGGCAGCTCTGTGCGATCACCTTCGCGTCGGCGCGGCCTCGTACCAGGCTGAGCACGTCGCTTTCGACGGAGGCGAGGTAGCGCCGACCGTCGCTACCGACGTCGAGCTGCACGGCGAGGCCGATGGCCAGGTCGTTGGCCAGGCGGGTGGTCAGGAGGTCAGCGAGATGGGGCGTGAAGCGCCCATGAGCGCTCAGATATGCCCGCTCGCCCCTGTCGATCAGCGTCATCGCGTCGATGGTCTGCGCCGCTCGCGTGCTCGCGCTTGGCCCGGTCGTAGTCTTCTTCCGCAGCAGGTTGGGCACGATGATCACCAGCAGGAACGCGATCAGCATGAACGGCAAGTAGCGGCGGAAATTCGGTGGCACGAGAGCCACCATACGCCGTCTCTCCCAAGAGCGTCACTCCGCGCGCGGGCGGAGGCGACTGACCGCCGCTCTCGGGTGACCTTCGCGAACGCTGGCGCATTCGATGTGCTCGTCGACAGCCGTTCAGCCGTCCGCCAGCAGCCGATAGAGCCGCCACTCGCCCGGGACGCCCTTCAGCTCATGCTCGCCGGCGTCCGTGTAGCCGAGGCCGGAGCCGGCCGTGAGGTCCTTGACCGTCTGAGACACGAGCACCTCGCCCGGAGCCGCACGCGCCGCCACACGTGCGCCGATCGCGACGGCGATCCCCCCGACCTTCGCGTCGATGAGCTCGACCTCGCCCGTGTGGACACCAACTCGCACTGCGATCCCGAGGGGCCGGACAGCGTCGACGATCGCTTGGCCGCACCGGACCGCGCGGGCAGGTCCGTCGAACGTGGCAAAGAAGCCGTCACCCGCGGTATCGACCTCGGCTCCCCTGTACCGGCCGATCATTGCGCGGATCGTCGCGTGGTGGCGCTCGACGAGGCCCTTCCAGGTGCGATCTCCGAGTCGCGCGGCCTCCGCCGTGGAGCTGACGAGGTCGGTGAACAGCACGGTCGTCAAGACGCGCTCGAATGTCGCCTCCTCAGCACGAACAGATCGAACGAAGCGTTCGATCTCGCCCACTAGCTCGTCGATGTCGCCCGCGTACGGCATCCAATCCTGGCCGGGCACCGGAACATGCTTCGCACCGGGAATCCTCTCGGCGAGATCAGCAGAACGTGCTCGGGCAGCCTCGGAGCGCGACAGGACGAGCGTAGGCGCCTGCACCGTGTGCAAGACGCTTCGGACGTCGATCGCCTGTTCGAACTCGTCGAAGGCGAGCGCCGCGGCGGGCGAAGCTCCATGTCGAAGAGCTCTCGCTTCCCACCGAATCCACTCAGGGTCGTCGGCACGGGACGGTGCGACGCTACGCAGGAACCGCTTCGCCAGGCTCGCTGTCCCCCAGTGCGCGGCGATCTCGCCTCTCCAGGCAGCCAGGTCCTGTGTTGATGTGCCGACCGGGTAGTCCGGTGCCCACGCCGTCCGTGCCCACGAGTTGTAGAGGACGAGAGCGAAGACTCGGTCGGGGTGCATCGCGGCGAAGAACGCCGCGAGGCTCCCCCCTCCGCGGTTCCCGACGAGCACAGCCCGTTCAGACCCTGCCGCGTCCAGGACGGCGCGCAGGTCATCCGCCCGCATGTCGAAGTCAGGCGCTCCGAGAACCCGGTCCGAGAGGCCCGTGCCGCGCTTGTCGAACAGGATGACCCTCGAGAAGCTCGCGAGGCGCTCGAGAAATCGAATCCCCCAGGGCGTTTCGAACTCGATCTCGAAGTTCCCAGCCATGCCGAGCGTGTACACCAGATCGACTGGGCCATCGCCACGCACCTGGAACGCGATGTTGACCCCATCGACTGTTCTCGCGTAACGCACCTCGGACGGTTCCACGTCACAGCGAATCCTTCCGCCCGCACCAGGCGGATGCAACCGTAGACCCAGCGCGACTCGCCGCGACACACGCCACTCAGGAGTCATTCCGGAACGCTCGCGCAGGGCTTGCGTATTGCTGCCTGGGGTCGCGAGGCCGAGGATGCTCAGCCGGATGAGTGGAACTCATGAGCCAAGGTGCGTTACGCTCCAGACAAATGGTCCGGCTTGCGCTTGCCACCATCGCTGCATCAACAGCGACAGGGGTGCATGCGACCCTAACCCGTCCGCTACCTGCCTTTGCTCCCCACGGGGCGCACTTCGTCGTGGCATTTGTCCTCCGCGACCGGGCCGGACATCCGGTCAACGCGGCACACGTGACCGTGAAGGTGATCTGCCCGACCCGCGATGCCTGGAGCTATGCCTACGCCTCCGGCTCGCACCCCAACGGCCGCTATCGGATCGTCGCGACTGCGCCTCCAGGCGGCCTCGGCACGATCGTGATCAGGATCGGAAGCAAGACGATCCCGATCACGAAGGCATAGCAAGACACAACGTCGACGCCTCACGCCCTCAGGAGACATTCCCACACACTGGCGCAGCCGAACGCGTGATCATCTGACGTTCAGTACCTGGCTCAGGTAGCCGCCCAGTGACGTTCAAGGAACTGGTCGATCATCGTGTTCACGTCCTGCGGCCAGCGGCACTGCGGCTCATGTCCGACTCTGGGCATGAGCGCCAACTCGCCGGCAGTCAGTTGAGCGAGCTCGACGCCCCGCGACGGTGAGGAGATCGCGTCACCGGTGCCGTGCATGACGAGCGTGGGACTCGACACCGCGCGCGCGAGCGCTTCAGCCTCGCTGCGGCCGAGGCCGGGTGCGTCGACGGTGAGAAGGATCGTTTCGGGGGTTGTATCGAGACCCATCTGAACGAAATGCTCGATCTCGGCGTCGGAGCCAGGCTCGGTGAAGCACTGCGAGAAGAAGAAACGCAAGAAGCCCGGCCAGTCGGCCTGCCAGTAGTGCCGGTTGAACTTCTGCCAACCCTCGTAAGCTGCCTGCGGTTCGTCGAAATGCGCCATCGTCGCTGCACGATCCGGCAACGGCTGGCCAAGCGGGAGGCTCGCACCGATGAAGACGGCCGCCGTAACCCGCTCACGCTCGGTCGCAGCCAGAATCAACTCCCAGCACGCTCCAGCCGACACCGAGAGCAACGCTGCGCGCTCCACCTCGACCTGGTCCATAACCGCCAGAGCGTCCGCCGCGAACAGAGCATCGGCATAGGCCTCCGCCGTCTCAGGTCGCGAAGAGGCGCCGTTGCCGCGACCGTCGAACACCACGACGCGATAACGCTCTGCCAGATGCGGGGCCTGCCACCGCCAGTGATCCGAATGCACGATCGACCATGTTGGAAGCAGAACGACCGCGCGATCGCCGTCACCGAACACCTGGTAATGAATCTCGGCATCCCCCCGGTCGATGAGGCCCTGCTGCAGAGGCTCGGGATCAACGATCACGGACGCACTTACCCGCGTGTCCCATCCCGCGCCAGTCAAGCACCGCCCCGGACAGCCGTCAATCCAACCTCCGAGTCAGTCGAGAGACTGCCGGAGCCTCATCGCCCAGGCAAGGATCCAGTCCGACTTTTTCGAGGGGACATTCCCGGACTCTCGCGCATGGGAGTGTTCGTGTCCGATGTAGATCGCCGCGCCCTGACGACGGCAGGCTTGAAGCCGCCCGACCTGGCGGCGGAGAATCGACAGCTCGTGGCGGAGCACGAGGATCTCGAGCTCCTTAACTCGCTCGCCGCGGCCGAGGAGCACGACGAACTCGAGCAGGCGACGGACGACGTACAGGGCGGCCACAAGCAAAGGCAACCTCCAGCAGACGGGGGACGCCGACGCTACAGCCCCCTCAGCAGCCCTCGCCCTTCACCTGATCGAGTATTTGCGCCCTACAGGGTGATGACGTTGCTCTGCCGATTGCGCGGCGCCGACCGGCTCGTCGTCCGCCGCCGGCTCCTTGCGACCGTTGAGCGAGCGGGGCGGACGACGAAGGAGATCCGCTCGGGTGCGTAACGTGGCTGCCGAGGAGGGGCGACGCGGCCATGCCTGACTGCCGGTACGAGCTCCGGCGCGGCGATGAGGTGATCGCCGCCGGCTATTTCAGCCGCGAGCAGCCGCTCGAGGTCGGCGAGCGGATCACGATCGGCGGCCGCGCCGAGATCTTCCGGCGCCTCGTTCGTAAGTTGGCACGGGTTGTCGTCGCGACTGGCGCGGCGGTATAGCCGCGATTGCCGGAGGCGCCTCGATTGGGATTGCGTTATAGCCCGCCGATCAGGTCGCGGAGCGCACCGGTGTAGGTCTCGAGTGCTGCGCGGCCTTCGCGGGTGAGTGCGATCGAGGTGCGGGAGGCTCTTCCGTTACCGCTCGTCTCGCTGGTGAGGTAGCCGGCGTCCTCGAGCTTGCGTAGGTGGGTGATCAGGTTGCCGGGGGTTAGTTCGAGCATGCGTTGTAGGCGGGTGAAGGAAAGACTGTCTGTCTCCGGGAGGGCGGCCAGCGTCGCGACGATCCGCAGCCTTGCGGGCGCGTGGATCACCGGGTCGAGCGGGTCGGTCACCGGCGGTAGGGGCCGTTGGCGGCGGCGTAGCCGGCCACGCCGACGAAGACGCCTATGCCGGCGGCCAGCCACGCTGCGCTCGGCCCGACGAACAGGGCGACGATGCCGGCGACGACAACCGCGAGCGCGGCGGCGAACTGCGGCCAGTCGGCTTTGCTCGCCGCGACCCCGAGGACGGTCGTGCCGACGATGATCAGCGGTCCCGCCGCGGGAATCACCCCGTAGACGATGGTGGGCCCGGCGCCGTAATGGTGCATCGCGCCCTGAATGAGCGGGCTGCCGAGATACGAGAGCAGGATCGCCGTCCCTTCGACGCGCTGTTGGCGCACCGACGGCCCGCTGATGCCTGCAGTCGCGCGCCGGTAAACCATCACGGACACCGCGACCGCGACCGCGACCGCGCTGTAAATCGCCGCGACCGCGGCGCCGCTCGGTCCTTGGTAGGGGTGCTGACCGCGGGTGGAGAGCCACAACACGACGTAGCCGGCGAGGATCACGGCGGCCATGAACGCGCTCACCCGCGGCGGACTGAGACTGAACTGGCGCCGTGCGTCGCCTCCGGTCCGAGCCAGCAGTCGCGCCGCTTCGCGGGGATCGAGCTCGTCGCCGTCGTCGGCACTCGCGGTCTGATCGATGTCGCCTATTCCATGCATCTGTGCGTCTCCCTTCCAGCGTAACTTTGTCAGGCAAAGTTATAATATACTTTGCTGGACAAAGTCAAGGGCTTCTTGAAGGGCGCCAAGATCGGTGTCGCGGCGGTGTAGCGAGCGGGTAGGGAGGATCGGTGGCATGGCCTTCTCCTTCCTCTATCTCGCCGTCGGTGGCTGACCGGGCACCGCTG
>Ga0209579_10003572_pt1 | contig 11223 bp, 14 predicted proteins | sample Coa_R1_2_FD_187152 | JGI IMG/M metagenome (GOLD analysis project Ga0209579, IMG submission 187152) | Surface soil microbial communities from Centralia Pennsylvania, which are recovering from an underground coalmine fire - Coalmine... | ecosystem: Environmental > Terrestrial > Soil >... | reverse complement strand
CTAACGCATTCAAAAATTTCAAACCTGAATTTTTTACGAATACTCCTATGGAAACGGCATACGATGCAACGGCGCCTGACAAAACAAAATGGAGAAAATTCTTGGAACAGATGATTGCTTTTGCTGGGACACCATTCGACCTGGGTGAAACCAATATTGCGAAAATCACTTCCCCAGTCTTACTTATCTCCGGCGATAACGACGGTCTGGATAAAATCGAGTTGATAAAAACATATCAACTACTCGGAGGTGGTGTAACTGCTGATTTCGGAGGAATGCCAAAATCGCAATTGGCCATTGTTCCTTCTCAAGGACATGTCAGTCTAATGATGCAGACCAATACAATATTGGGTTACCTGGATGGGTTTTTGAAGTAGACAGAAATCATATCTGGTATTAAGAAGTTGCCTTTATGTTTTTTTGTGTCCTCAAAAGATCGGATTCATTTGTCGGTTCGCATCGCCGGGTAAGTTAAACCCTTCTCATAATTGGCTAACGAATAGGGGGGACTCTCTCTAAATTTATTTAACTTTCAGTCCAGATTCTGTTGGAGATTTACAACCTTTTATTGCTTGCAAAATCGCAGATGAAAGATGAGATACTCGGATGAAGTGAGCGTGCATGGTAAAGTTGCATTAGTGACCGGCGCGGCGAGAGGCCTGGGAAGGGCGTGCGCTCTTGCACTTGCAGAAGCAGGAGCGGATATCGCGCTTGGGTTAAGAGATGTGCATGCAGACCAGGGACTGGTAAAAGAAATAGAAGCGCTTGGCAGAAAAGCCCTGCTGTTGCAGATGGACGTCAGTAAAATGGAAGAGATACATGCTGCCTTCGAAAAGATAAAAGAATATTTCAAAAGACTTGACATCGTAGTGAACAATGCGGGTGTAGCACCCGAAAATCTTGCGGAAAAGGTAACTGAAAAGGATTTTGATTACACACTTGCTGTAAATCTGAAGGGAACGTTTTTTATAAGTCAATTGGCGGGCAGCTTAATGATAGAACAGAGGTATGGCAGAATTATTAATCTCAGTTCCCAGGCGGGGTTCGTTGCTTTGCCGGGGGAGTCTGTTTACTGCATGACCAAGGCCGCTATTGCCCATCTAACCAAATGTTTTGCGGCAGAATGGGGGAAATACAATATTACAGTCAACGCCGTGGCTCCCACTTTTGTCTATACGCCAGGAACTCAGGAATATCTTGCCAATGAAGAAGCAAAAAAACATGTACTTTCTAAAATCATTTTAGGACGAATAGGCGAACCAAAAGATGTTGCTAATGCGGTATTGTTTCTTGCGTCTCCGGCCGCGTCTCTGATTACAGGGGCTACTTTGTTAATCGATGGAGGATGGACGATTTTATAGGCGGGTACGCGTTTAATTTTTAACATTCTTCATTAGTATTCCCTGGTAAAAAACAAAATGTCATCCATTGATCTTTTCCGCGATGGAAGCAAAGCATCGATGTGTAGATATACGGACTTTGGGCGCTTGGCAGACATATTCTCCCGAAAAGAAATGAGGATTGTAAGACCCGAAAAATGAAACGATCCTTTCTTAAATATTCTCATCTGATAATTGCAGCGGTGTCCACAGCCTGAAAAAAATGGGTGAGCTTCCCGTTTTTTACTGTCCATACATGAGTCGCATTGGCTTTAAAAGGCTTACCGGTCGCTTTATTCGTTCCCTGGTAATGACCTGCCATCACCACTTTATCTTCTGCACCAAATATTTCATTTACCGCAATGTTGAATCCATCAAAATAAACAGGAAGATTCATGAAAACATTTTTTACTACGGCTTCGGATCCTATGAAAATGTCATCGCCTTTCATAAAAGGCATACCCTTGCATTCGTTCCATTCAATTGCGGGGTCAAATATGGCTAATACAGCTTCCACATTACCAGTGGCAAAATCAGCATATGCCTGCTTAGCCAAATCTACATTTGTCATAGTGATTTTATTTAATGATGAAACAAATAAACATTTTTTTTAGGCAAAAGGATGTATAAGGTTGACATGACCTTATTTCACTGTATTCTTAAAATTACCGTCGCAGTCAAATCTATGGTATTATAGCTGTATTCGTAAGATTTTTGCAGGCAATCGCTGAATGGCGAAAGTAATGGATTGAAAAATGGTAATTTCCACATGTATTGTAGTAAACGGGTAGCCGTCCTGAAACGTCAAGTACTTGTGTGGGTTTCCTGTTCAGGCACTGGCTTTTGGCATTTTTGATCACTCCCCTTCACAGAGAAATATTAAACCTGCCCATATGCTTCACCCCTCTGGTTTTTCAAAGTTTATTGAAATAATTGGTGGACGTCTTATAATCGCCATCCACAAAACTTTCTTCTTAGACCCAATCAGCAAAGTACGATTTTGCGGAAGTTGGTTTAACTTCAACTGTAAGCATTAAAACTCAAATTCGAGCTCAATCTTGAAAAGTTCGCCAAAAGCAGAAGGCAAATCAGGTATTAGAATCCACGTTAGGCAATTTAAAATCCACTCAGGCCCAGCTTATCCAATCCGAAAAAATAGGTAAATGATGAACTGATTTCCGATTTACAAGGAGAGCTTCGGGCTGGCAATACACAGGAGGCATTAGAAATTTCAACTGCAATTCAAGAAAATGAAAGAAAAATCATCCAGCATGGCAAACGAGCGGACGGGATTGTCAAAGGGATGCTCTTACACAGTAGGACGGGTGCTGGTGAAAAAATCCTGACAGATATCAATGCCATAGGTGACGAGTGCTTAAAACTTAGCCACCGCAACATGAGAGCAAAGGATCAGTCATTTGAGGTTCAAATACGGACAGATTTTGATCAATCGATAGGGAAGTTCGAATTTGTTCCCCAGGACATGGTAGGGGTTTTTGTTAACCTTTTCAACAACGCCCTTTATGCGGTTGCTGAAAGAAAGAAAAATGCAGCTGATGGGTATATGCCCTTTGTTTCAGTGTCTACAGTAAGATCAGGTGATATGGTTTTCATTAAGGTCCAGGACAACGGAAGTGGGATTCCCGAGAAGATCGTTGATAAGGTCTTTCAACCCTTCTTCACCACTAAACCCACAGGTCAGGGAACTGGACTGGGTTTGTCTCTGAGTTATGATATTATTAAAGCCCATGGAGGGGAGATCAAAGTGAAAACCCAAGTGGGTGAAAAAAGTGAGTTTACGATTCAACTACCCCTTAAATCTTAAAATTCTAAGTTGCCGCAATGATTTTCTAGAGAATGACGCCCAAGTTGCGCAAGGTTAATAAAATTGTTTTGCAAAGTCTAACAACCAAATGCAAGGTACAATTGACAGGCCCATATCACACATCGCATTCTATTTGTTGGACCTTATTCCACTGTAGATAACTCATAAAATTGCGCCAAACGATCAAGCATGTCCAGGGGTCGATTACGCATCCACCTACCAGATTAGCCAAAAGGTAAATCTCAAGCAAAAAGCAGATTCCATATGCTATATTTGACGAAATATTAAATATGAAATGCCCAAAATGCGATGGCGAGCTGAAGGAAGAAACCTATCAAGGCTTACCGATCAACAGATGTAATAAGTGCTCAGGCATTTGGTTGAACTACCCCGAATTAGAGGAGGTAGAAGATAAGGTATGGAGTGACGAAGAATTAAAAGGAACATTGGAATTCAATCCGGTTAAAAGCGCGCTAAATTGCCCACTGTGCAATAGCGTGATGACCAAATTCAACTACAGGTATTCCGATTTGATAATTGATACATGCCCAAATTTCCATGGCTTTTGGCTTGACAGCGGCGGGGTAGAAAGAGTCGAGAAATTAATGGAGGAAGATAAAGCAGCATTTGAAAGAAAAATCCGTGTGGAAAATCAATGGGACAAACATTTGGCATTTCTACATTCGCCAACTTTTATGAATAAAGTGAGGGATCTGCTCGACATATAAATAGGACTTCTTTATTCGCATGAGACAGGTAACCAAAGAGACTAGACCAAATTGCGCTTTTTCATTTGGTGGCTGGGCATTTCGATATTCCAACCGTCGTTAAGCAGATTGTGAACGTGTACCATTTTCACATGGGTTCCATCCTTCTGGTTTTGCATGACCAGAAATTCTCCCTTGATTGTCTTAATAACAAATCGATTGGTTTCATCCTGAAAAAGGACTTGACCTTCGGCTAATTTCTTAACCTGATTGATTGAGTCAATCTTCATGATTAGTTCTATTTATTAGTCTGTAATTGGCCCAGAGATGGAGCGCGTGAATTGTCCTAAAGGTTAAGCGCAATTTAAGGTAATCGAAAATATATTTCCAAATAAAATTACATAGGCTTGGCAGATAGTTAATAGGTCGTTAATTCCAAAAGCCGCACTAAAATGGTTCGTTCGGCAGGTCTTTGAATTTATACGGGGTTGGAGATTTGATTCCTTAATATATTCCATTCCAGGCAGCTCATTTTAAAACGGTTGTGACTTTTTCGAGTGGAAAATCCGCCAAGGGAAATCAACAGTCTTCGCACTTAATTGACCGGGGAATTCTTTGATTATCAGACCCAGCTATGGTCAGTTCAAAATGAAAAATCTCGGCCATTATTGCAAGCAAATGGAATTCAAGTTATAAGAAATCAAGTGCACAATAACTACGGGTGTTGCGTAGAATCCTGTTTAGTCGGTAAAGGTTGCGTGGACGGCATGTTAATACTCCCTGTGTATCTACTCAATTGTGCCAGTTCGTTAGCAATCTTGCCTTGCAGTTCAGCAATGTTCTTATGTACGTCGTCCAGTTGAGCTGCAGCCTTTCTGGCTTTCCTTGCGTTACTCTTGGCGGTGCCTGCCGTGCTATTCGCCTGAGAGGCATCTTTCTTATTCTGCGGGTCATTGCTCAACCTGTTCGCAGCTGTTGCGTTCTTATCTGCTGATTCCTGCGCTGCGGTTGCACCATCTTCCTTGTTTTTCGTTTTTTGATCTACTGTATTTTGCAACTTCCCCAACTTCAACTGGTCCTCGCTAATCTTCGAAATTAATTTCAATGAATCTGTGTTGACTTTTTGCGCAGATGTATTAATGCCAAAAAACAACACTCCAATAGAGGCCAATAAAATTACTCTTAACATAAAAAATATTTTAAAAAATGATGTCAGGAAAATGAAGTGCAGACAGCAAAAGATATAGTCAGACAACGACTATAAGGTGATGAAGATAAATCATCGAACTTGTAATCCTTATTCAATAAATGCAAAAGTGAAGATAGTCATTTTCAACCACAAACCCTTATATCTTTTGTGAAACAATCCAAAGTATATTTTTCGTCTGGAGTATGTCCCATTTTTAGTTGAAAGGCAAGAGGGTGAAATTTGCTTTTTGAGTTGATCGTCGATTGCGATTTTCAGCTTATACAGTTGTTTAAAATTATTTGACTCCGTGCATTTTTAATTCAATTTCCATCACGGATGACATTCAGAATTTGGAGAACCACGCAATCGCCTATATCAAATTCTTAAAGAAGGAATATGGAATGGATTAAAAATGATGTCCAGATATGCTTCTTGCGTATGATAAGGGTTGAGGGTACTACAGACAATTGGCGAATGGAGAAGGTTAAGTTTGTGGGTCGATAGGGTTTAATGGGTCTGTAAGGAAGTCATCCCCGATTTGCGGAAGATGACGCGGAACGAGTTAAGAGATTTAACAAACTGTGGACAGCAAACGGCGGATAACCCGACAAAATCTAATTCTTGCCGTCATTTTTTCTCATGAATTCGAGGACATCGCGGGCCTGCTGATCCGTGAGATCCTGGTTCGGCATCCTGATAAGGCATACTGCCATGTCAGCCTGGGCCGCCTGGTCCTTGTCCAGCATAACCTTGGTATTGGTGACCCAATTCATTATCCATTCCGGGGTACGGCGACTGGTCACACCCGACCAACCCGGGCCTACCAACAACTCAGTGGTCAGCTTGTGGCATGCAAAACATTTTGTTTCATAAATACGCTTGCCGCTAGTTACCATCTGTTCGTCCAGGGGGTGCGTCAGTTTTATGTTGTCAAACCTTCCGACACCCTTCGAATTGATTCCTGCCATCATGAGAACCGTGTCATACTTATGTTTTGTGCCCGAACTGTCAGGGCCCTGGACATTATTTTCGTTTCCCGGCTGCTTATTAGTCCCGCACCGGTAGATGAAAAACGCTGTGAAAACCAGTAATATCTGCAGAGATATATTTTTCATATTTCTCAATTTTAGTCGAATATTCATGTCAATATTGACGGAAATAGGTAGCCCTGCACTATTTCTTTTTTTGTTTGCCGAGTGTACGAATATAACTTACCAGTTGCCATCGTTGCTGTTCAGAAAAGATCTTTTTATAACCGGGCATGGGGGCCCTGCCTTCGGAAAGCTTCCAGAAAATGGCACCATCAGTTTGCTTCTGGACATTTGCGGAAGTATGATCGGCAGGTTTGGGGTTCAATCCCGCGGCGGCCGGACCATCACCTTTCCCTTTGTCTCCGTGGCACGGCCCGCAGTTCGCCGTGTACAGGTTTTTAGCGTCCGACAGCGCACCTGGGTTATCAGCATACGGGTTTTTTAGGTTGTCGGCGTCCTTTGGTGCCGTCCATGGACTGGTTTGTGCTATTGCCAATTGAAAGATGAGCACAAGAATGGCTGACACAATAAGAATGGTTGGTCCACCAGACCCGGGTACCCACCACTTGCTATTTGAAGTCCGCATATGTTTACAAAATTTATTTGCTCAAAGAAGGAAAAAGACAATTCGGATAGCTTCGGTAACTAAAATTAGGAAAAATGATGAAATCGCCGGATTCAAACGATGCAAATTGGAACGTAATACGCTTATCACCATAACAAATCCAATTTACTGTTTCAGAAATTCTACGATTTTGTTGCGCTCCTCATTGGTGATCAGGGACCGCGTTTGCATGTGCATTCCGATTGTTTCCCATTGCTCGGGGGAAAATGACGCAGACGATGGAGTGTTATGGCACCGCTGGCAATTCTCGGCCCAAAGTTGTACGCCGGATTTCGAAATCACTTTATGGCTAACCTGGCAGCTATACATCGCCGTGATCAGGAGCAGGTTATTGAAGATTGCCACTATTATTATGATTGTCTTCTTCATGATGAATTAAATTAAAGTTGGATAGAAAATTGAACGAAAAAGGTGTCCGATGTCGTGGTGCCGGTGAAGGAACTAAGTGTCTTGCTGGCTGTACTGTTCCCATTATATGCCTGGTAACAGATTTTAAAAACAGTTCGCCAAGTCAACCAATAGTCCAGCCCTACGGTGATATCGTGCTGGTTGGCTCCAAAAGTCGAATTTGACGGGGTATTAAAGACGGTGTACCTGCCGGCAATCTCAAGGTCCTTCATAAAACCGGCTGCTCCAACTGGTCTGAGAGAACATTGCACAAAAGAAGCCGTTGTCTGATTCTTAAAGGTATATGTCTGGGTGGAATCTACCGGGCTTATGTAATTTACGTTTCCAATATTTTGAATGTTATACTGTGCTTTAATGTTTAACAGGATTGGACTGAACATTTTCACATAATTCAGGTCAAAGGCATAGGAATTATCCATGATGTTCTGGTTCGGCGAGCCTTGGTCTCCGACCTTTCCCCACATCCCCGAAATGCCAACTTCGAGGGAAGAATTGGAAAGGGGCAGAAATCCCACCCGGGCAGTAATTGTTTTATTATTGTTGTTGTCTACAATATTTCCGGAGGTCAATGTCCCGTCCGGATTCAGCTGGTTGCCGTTGGTGAGAGCGACGTCATAGCTGAATTTTGTGCTGCCGACCGGGATCCCTCCTTCCACTTCCACGCCATAGTCTGTTGGTGTCATGTCTGCGATTCCCATTGGATCAGGTGCGAGTTTATTTATCCATCCCGCCGCTTCTCTTTTGGCATAAGTTCCATAGGGAAGAACAAAATAGCCTGCTCTCACAATCAAAGCAGGAGCCGCAAACCAGGAAATATCAGCCCAGTTGACGCTAAGACCGTTATTGTTAAACGAGGGTTCGAACTCCATCAGGAAGCTCTTGCCGTGCCTCCACAAAAACATGGGACTAAACTCATAATTGTCTGCATCGGGAAAACTGTTCGATTTGGTGGAGGTGCTGACCCCGCCAAGCGTATTGGTAGTCTTGTTGCTGGCAAATCCAACGGTTGTAAGGCCTACAACCATGAAGTGATCCTCACCTGTCTTCTTGGATGCCATTTGCTTTTCCAGCTCTGAAACCCGGTCCAGCAGGGCAGAATCCACCACTGTCTTTTGTGCATAAAGCGGTATCCGATTCGTTAATGCGGCCACCAGGCAGATTCCCAGGACAATTCTTTTCGATCTCATAATTTATTTGTTTTGAGAGTTAATTGAATTCTATTCACCTCTTGAAACCCCATTCAAAATAGCTAACAGCTTAAAGGTATCATCCATTGGATTTGGAAGCTATGACCGTAATCAACTGAGGCGATGATCTAAATTAATCACCCTTTGCGGGATGCGGTTGGCGATGGGAGAGCAGTCGGATCATGAAAGCCAAGGCGTAATTGACCAGTCAATCGATTTTATTCAAAAGAACCATTGGGGTTCAAAACGGAAAACGGGCGAATTGCTAGTTCCGCCAATTCGAGCCATATCCTGTATTCCAGCATGAACCTTCCAACAGATGACGGAAATCATTCTGACGGCTGAGGGCAGACATCGCTTGTAGAATTCGATTTAATTAGTTTGTGTGAGTCGCCGAATAAAATCAAAACTACTTGAAAATTATGAAATCTCAATTTTCCATATTTGGTCTTGAGCGAATTTCAAGAACCAACACGGATGCGAAACTATCAGGGCAGCCTTATGGATTTCGGAAATATCCCAGGTCATATGATACCAGGGAGGAAGCTTTATTGAATCTCGCCAGCTATATTTACCCTATTACTTGCCCGGCGCTGGAGTCTCTCTTGAAGAGCGGTTATATTTTCTTTTGCAAATTTTTCAATTTCGTTGAATTCAAATTCCGTCGTCGCCATTTGAAACGGCGAGGCAGGGACTTCCATAACGTGAAGCAGGATAATATCCTTCTTTAGCGCTACTGCCATGTCCACTCCATAGTTCGCGGCATTTTCTGAAGCGTTAGAAAAATCGGTGGCTATAATTACAGGTCTCATAATTAATTTTTCCGAAAATATCTTCGCTAATAGTAAATAATAATGACAGTTATCATCCGAATGTCTGATTGTGATCAGTTCGATCGATCCTGACAACAGTCATGTTTTAGCCTGAGGGAGGTCATGAAATAAGGAACACGCCAACCCTAGTTTTACAAAAATCAAAATCAATGTTTGGCACCTTAACAGAGCAGGAAACGGAAGACATCTTAAAAAGGCAATTTCTTGGCCGGATTGGGTGCCATGCCGATTCAATGACCTATGTCGTCCCCATCAGCTACGCCTACGACGGAAAAAGTGTATATTGCCATACCCAGGAAGGAATGAAGATCAAGATGATGCGCAAGAACCCCTCCGTTTGCTTCGAAGTTGACAACCTGGAAAATATGGCTACCTGGAAAAGTGTGATTGCATGGGGCAAGTTTGAAGAGATAACCGAGTCAGCCCAAAGAGACCAGGCATTAAAAATCTTATTAAGCCGAGTCTATCCATTTGTCAGCTCAAAAAAAATGCACCTGGGTGTGCATTGGCCATTTGCTCCTGACGATACGAATGAAATAAAAGGTGTTGTCTTTAAGATAGTCCTGCATCAAAAGACGGGAAGATTCGAAGTAAATGATGAACCGTGGTATTATAGCAAATCTATTTAATTCACTTAATAAAGATCTTTTTATGGCAACGATTGATGTTTTAACCGAACCATTGGTGACCGGTGTCAAAATTACCGGCGAGTCGAAGACCATGCACGCACTCGTATTTCACGGACCCGGTAAGCAATCCTGGGAAGAAAAACCTTTGCCCGGTATTCTCAAACCTACAGATGCCGTCGTGCGGATTACAAAGACTACCATCTGTGGAACGGACCTGCATATCATGAAAGGTGACGTACCGGAAGTGACGGATGGCAGGATCCTCGGGCATGAGGGTGTGGGAGTCGTCGAAAAAACAGGAAGTGCCGTCACCAATTTCAAGAAAGGTGACAGGGTGATCATTTCCTGCATCACATCATGCGGTAAATGCGACTACTGCAAGCGCGGAATGTACTCGCATTGTGAAAATGGCGGCTGGATCCTCGGGCACCTTATCGACGGAACACAGGCGGAATACGTCAGGATTCCATTTGCCGATAACAGCCTTTACCATATTCCTGAAGGAACAGACGAGGAAGCGCTGGTGATGCTGAGCGATATCCTGCCAACCGGTTTCGAGTGCGGTGTACTGAACGGTAAGGTGCAGCCGGGCAGCACAGTGGCCATAGTCGGTTCTGGTCCAATCGGGCTCGCATCACTGCTGACTGCGCAATTTTATACCCCAGCCGAAATTATCATGATCGATTCGGACGACAACCGCCTTGAAGTGGCCGAAAGATTTGGGGCAACCCGGACCATTAATAACTCAAGGGAAGATGCGGTGGAGAAAGTGAAGGCGTTTACTGCGGGAAGAGGGGTTGATACCGCAATCGAGGCCGTGGGTATTCCGGCAACTTTTGAACTTTGCCAATCCCTGGTCGCGCCAGGCGGAATCATTGCCAATATAGGCGTTCATGGAAAAAGCGTCGAACTACATCTCGAAAAACTATGGGCGCAAAATATCACCATAACAACACGACTGGTCGATACGGTCAGCACACCGATGCTGCTAAAAACAATCCAATCAAAAAAACTCGATTCAAAAAAGCTGATTACGCACAGGTTTAAGTTAAATGAGATCCTAGACGCCTATGCGACTTTTGGGAATGCGACGCGGGAAAAGGCCCTGAAAGTTATTTTGACCAACGAGTAGTTCGGCGTGTCTGATTGGCGGATGTCGGGATTTGCCAGGCTATTGCAAAAAGAACAAATATGTATTCAAGTTTTGACGAAACAGTCGGAACAATACTCTCCGCATAGCAATGTTTTTATTCAGACTGCCGCAGCTACGGCGCAGCAACCAATAAAGGCTATGACTGCAAGGGCGCATGAACTGGAAGACGTGACCATGATTCAACGGGTGAAATATTTCTGGGCAGGAACTTACATTTGGTCAAACTTCACGAATGAAATTTAGTCTTCAAACATGGC
>Ga0209579_10003569_pt1 | contig 11240 bp, 8 predicted proteins | sample Coa_R1_2_FD_187152 | JGI IMG/M metagenome (GOLD analysis project Ga0209579, IMG submission 187152) | Surface soil microbial communities from Centralia Pennsylvania, which are recovering from an underground coalmine fire - Coalmine... | ecosystem: Environmental > Terrestrial > Soil > Unclassified... | reverse complement strand
CGGGTTGAAGCCGAGGTTGACGAGCTGGGTGTCGTAACAGTCCGTATTTGCCGCTGACGTGTCGCTGTCGAGGTCCTCGACGGTCGCACCGGCCGAGAACGTTGCCGTCGCAGTGAGGGCATTGACGTTGATCGTCGTGGCCCCCGGAGACGCGCCGGCGCTCGCGACGAACGTCTGCGAGTTGCCGCCGTAGGTGACGAGGATGTGGTCGCCGCTGTTGACGGTTCCCTCGAGACCCGCGGGGCCGTGGCCGCTCGCATAGAGACTGAGCGAGGTGACGCTGCTGCCCGAGCTGATCGACGTCGACAGGACGCCGTTCGCGTACGGCGCCCAGAGGTACATGGTCGACGCAGGCAGCGTGCCGGAGTTCTTGATGGTGACGGTGGAGACGCCGCTGTACACGCCCGGCTCCTGATTCGAGAACGAGAAGAGAGCTGTGCAGTTGGCGTTGACATTGTTGTTCGACTCGCCGAGCTTCGACTCGCAGACCGGGTTGGCGTTGACCGTGTTCTGCATGAGCAGCGAGCCTGAGCCGAGCGTGGAGTTCGCATTCGTCGTCTGGGCGGTGAAGCCGGCGAACGTACCCGCCCCGCCGAAGTAGGCGACGACTCCGATCAGCATCATCAGGACCAGGATTGGCTTCGACGTGCTGAAACGCTTCTGCTTCCGCGCAACCGGAGCTACGGGACCTGCAGGGGTGCCACCGCGCGGGCGCCTGAAGGCGATCGAGAGGCCGCCGAGGACGCCGACCGCGCCGAGGGCGGCGACACCGGCAGTCAGATCGCGCACGACCCCGTCGTGGACGACACTGGCCGCGACGGTGGCAGCCGTGACGACCGCTGCCAGCGCGCCGAGAGCGACGATCTGCGACGCGCTCGTCCACCGTCGCGCGTTTTCGGGAAGCACAGGCGCCGACTCAGTCTGCCGCGCGGCTACGACCGTCGTGGTCTCGAGTGGCTCGGCCGGTTCCGTCGTCGCAGGAGGCCGGGTGGCCGCCTGGCCGATCGAGGACATTCCGAGGTTAAGTGTGTGAAGTCTCGTCATCCGATGTGTGGGAGTGGGTTGGGTGCCGCCGTCAGCTGCGGCGGCACCGTGGTTTGTCGGGCCGAACAGGAGCGAATCCGGCCCGGTCTTCATTCCGTCGCTCCGTCCAGACCTCAGTGGTCGATGTGGAACGACATCGCGAACGTGAGCTTTAGATTCTGGAGCTGGTTGCCGGTGCCCACGCCCGATGGGTCGACCTTGATGACGTAATACCGCGTTGCGCCTGCCGCGAGCGTTGCTGCGGCTCCACCAGTCGTCTGCAGCGCCGTGAACGACGACGTGCCGCCGAGCGTCCGGGTGTTGTCCGGCGCCCCGCAGTCGGTATGCGGCGCCGAGCTCGGGCCGAGGGCGCAGTAGACGTCTGAACTGGGGACGGTGTAGGTGTTGTCCGTCTCCTGCACGGTGAAATACACGCCGTTGCAGTTGGCCGGCGGCGTGATGAACGTTAGATGGACGTTGCCCGCGGGCCCCTGGCTGTTGTCGCCCCATGAGCAGCTCGGGACGGACAGCTGGAGGTCGGTCGAGTTCAGCGAGCCGGCGTTGTTGAGCGCGAGGGTCGCTGTCGTGGCGCCCAAGCTCAGATCGGCGGTGAATAGCGCCGAGCAGTTGTTGCCGTTCGTGCCGTCGCCGGGGTTCACGTTGAAGTTCGGACCCGTGAGGGCCGATTCAGACGTGCACGTGGTGCCGCCGTTCGGCGTGTCGTGCAGGTACAGCGTGCCCGCGGCGAACGTGTTGTTGGGGTTCGTCGTCTGGGCGCTGAAGCTTGCGAAGGTTCCGGATCCCGCCGCGATCGAGACGAGCCCGATCACACAGAGAATCGTCAAGTACTGCTTCACTCGTTTCTTGGACATTGGAGGTGCTCCTTTGAGGCTTTGTCTCGAGCAGGCCCTCGTACGCCGCAAGTCGCGAGAGGGCCCGAGTCGGTTGATGCCAGTCACGTTCGGGTGGGGCGCTTAACCTCTTTCGTTCGACCCCAAGTTCCACAAAGCGGGGCAATTCCTCTATCGGAGGTACGACCCCGGGAACCAGTCGCCCAAAAGGGGTAGAGCCGACGTTCCTACGGTTTTCCTACCTGGCCACCAAAAGGGTGAGTGCAATCGACCTGAGTCGAGCATGGTCGGCGCGACCCTCGAGGCCGATCGATGAGGCATGGCCGGACCATTGATCGCTGCCGCGGCGGTGGCAGCAGTCGCCGCCGCTCTCGGCGGTCATGGGCTCGGACAGTCCACTCGGATCGGTTCGGTCACGCCATTCGGCGGCCCTACACCGGTCGACGTCGTTCGTGTAGGCCACATAGAGACCGATCGCGACCGCTCTGGGCGGGCGGCGCTCCGCCGTGTTCGATGCGTCGGCGCCTCCGCCGGGACGCAATGCTTCGTCTCCCGCTGAGGAGCGGCCCGGCGGCCGCCTCCGCTCAGTGCGCGCGACGTCTTTGTGGAATTGCGGGGCCGAACTCGCGATCCGCGCACCGGGCGCAATAGGGCACCGCCTCCGGTGGCGAGTCGTCCGTCACTTTGAGGCGCCACCGCTCAGCCGGATCGAGCCAGGGCCGACGGCACTCGATGCAGGTCAGGAGGTCTGTGGTGGTTGGTCGTTTGGTGCGAAGGGCCGCGAGCATCGGTTTCACGTCACGATCTGGAGTCCGCAGAGACGCTTTGTCGTTGAGTTCCCGGACTGCCTCGAGATCGTCCATTCTCCGTGATATTCGGCATCTAGGGTGCCGGGTCCGCCTGGACCTTTGCCCAGTCTTTCAACCCGGTCGAGGGATGCTCGGTTCATCGCCCGCGACTATCTCGACTTCGACCGGCCGTGTCGAGTGCCTGTGGAAGCTGTGGATTCAGTGGAGAAACAGTTCAGCTCGGGGGGCGTCACGACCGGCGTCGCCGATCCGACCGCTTTCGCTCGAGCTGACCCTGCCAGTAGATGATTCCGAGCTTGTTCGCGTCTAACAGCCGCCGGTCGGCCCCCTGGGATTGGAGCATCCGCTGCTGCCTGATCAAGTCCTCGAGGATCGACTGGGCTGCGTCCGGCGATGACGCCTTCCTGCTCACGCCGTTCTCCGGAGCATCGCAGCCGCCGCGCCGAAGGCGAGCGCGGTCACGAGCGCAGCGGCGGCGAGGCGCCGGCGATCGCTTCTCCGGCGCAGCGCGCGGTCAGCGTGTTCGGTCAACGGCTCGCCTTTCGTCAGAGGGCTGTCTCGGGGGAATTGTCCGCCTGCAGGGAACCGATTCCACTGGTCAGTGGCACAGTCTCGGGAACGGGATCGGGAGGCGAAAGGCCATCGGATGACGATTCATCTCGCCTATCCGATTCCCCCCTGGAAGACTAGGGTCCTACCTCTTCCTCTTTACAGCGGCCCTCGGGCGATGTAGAAAACCCCCAAATGGGTCAATTCGGGACGCGTCCCGAATGCGACCTTGTCCAAGTCGAATCTACGATCGAAAGGCGGCCCTTTCGATGAGGGAAGCGAGCGAGAAGTCTGCAGTGCTCCTTGATAAGCATCCGCTCTGGCTGGATGCGATGGAGACGTTGGTTGCTGGGTTGGGTATCGAGGTCGTGGGACGAGCGACGAGCAGCGAAGGAGCAATCGCGCTCGTCGAAGATCTTCGCCCCGATGTGCTGATTGCCGGCGTCGATCTCGTCGATGGCGACGGGCTCGGCTGCATCGCCCGAGCATGCCAAGTGCAACCAGGCCTTCGATCAGTGGTCGTCGCCGATAGCGACGATCCTGAGGCAGTGGGCCGGGCGTTCGGGGCGGGCGCAAGTGCGTACTGCGTCAAGACCGCTGAACAGGAAGACCTCGCGTCGGCGATCCGGCAGGTGTTCGAGCGGTCGATCTACCTGGCGGGCGAGGGAATCGCCCCGCTCGTGACCGTTCCGGACACAGCGGCGGAGTCTGCCGCCAGCGAGCTGACCCGCCGTGAGCTCGAGATCCTCCGCCTCGTCGCGGAGGGATACTCGAACTCGCAGCTGGCCAAGATGCTCTGGGTGACCGAGCAGACGGTGAAGTTCCACCTGTCGAACATCTATCGCAAGCTCGACGTCGCCAATCGCACGGAGGCGAGCCGCTGGGCGCAGGTCCACGGGCTCCTTCCGGCGCAACGCGAGCCTGCGGCAGTCGCCGCCGTTACCGTCTAGGCCCCGGCGACGTCATCCTCGGTGCTTTCGCGCCGCGTCCGTCACGGCGGCGCGGCGCGAAGGCGCGATCGACGTTCAGGTAGCGGGGAGGCGCACCTTCGCGCCGTCCCGGGCCAGTGAGCGGTCGACCGCCTCGATGACCCGCACGACGTCGAGGCCGAGCGTCGCATGCGAGCGGGGGCGGTGCTCGTTCCGAATCGCGGAGCAGAAGTCCTGCATCTCGAGGCTGAGCGGCTCGGCCGCGCCGACGTGCGGGGAGACGATGTCGCCGGTCCGGTAGCTCAGCCGGTACTCGCCGAAGGTTTCCGGCGGCGGGAGGACGACGCCCGAGTCGAAGACGCGCACCGGCTCGTTGCTCGTGTCGTCGTACACGACCATCTTCTCGGAGCCGACGATCGTGGTCCGGCGCAGCTTGCTCGGCGCCAACCACGAGAGCTCGACGTGCGCGATCGTCTGCGACGGAAACTCGAGGTTCACGAACATCACGTCCGGCGTGTCCGGGAGGATGCAACCGCGGCTGACGGCGGAGACCGAGAGGGGAGCCTCCCGGAGCCAGTACTGGAGGATCGAGAAGTCGTGGGGCCCGAGGTCCCAGGCGACGCTCACGTCCGGCTGATGAAGACCCAGATTCACGCGGCTCGTGGAGATGAAGAAGATCTCCCCGAGGTCGCCGTCGGCGATCAGCTGACGGATCGCGTCCACGGGCGGGCTGTAGAGGAAGGTGTGCCCGGGCATGAGCACGAGTCTCTTCGCCTCGGCGAGCTCGACCAGACGCTCCGCCTCGGCCGAGGAGGCCGCCAGGGGCTTCTCGACGAACACGTGCTTGCCGGCCTCGAGGGAGGCGCGGGCAAGGGGGAAGTGCGACGAGACGGGGGTCGCGATCGCGACCGCTTCGATCGAGTCGTCGCGCAACACGTCGTCGACGCTCGTCGTCGTCGCGATCGCCGGATAGCGACGCTGCATCGCGTCCAGGGCACTCTCTTCGAGGTCGCAGACGCTGACGACGTCGGCCGAGGGGAGCTCGTGCAGGTTCCGCAGGAGATTCGGTCCCCAGTAGCCGAGACCGACGACCGCGATGCGGACGGGCGTGGCATCCGGGCGAGTCGCCTCGTTCTGCTCGGCGACCTCGGACCGGTTCAACGTCGAGCTCATCCTGCCCCCCTCCCTGAGAAGACTGCGAACGGCGTGCGGCAGAGGAGGCGGAGATCGAGCCCGAGAGACCAGCCGCGCGCGTACGCGACGTCCATGTCGAGCGCTTCGCCGAACGTCGAATGCGCCCGCGCCGTCACCTGCCACAGGCCGGTAATGCCTGCGGGGACGAGGAATCGATCGAAGTGGTGCGGCTTGAAGAAATCCGTCTCATAGGGAATGCAGGGTCGCGGACCGACGAGGGACATCTCGCCTCTGAGCACGTTGAAAAGCTGCGGGAGCTCGTCGAGGCTCGTCTTCCGAAGGACGCGTCCGACCGTCGTCACCGCGTTGCCGCGCTGGAGCTTGTAGAGGCCGTTGCCGTTCGCCGCGAGGTCCGCGTTCATGAGCTCGGCGACGTAGCGGCGGTGCTCCTCGGTGTCGACGTCGACGCGCATCGTCCGGAATTTGTGAAGCGTGAACTGGGCCTGGCCCTTGCCGAGCCGGGTTTGGCGGAAGAAGACTGGGCCCGGCGAGTCGAGCTTGATGGCCAGAGCAGCGAGGACGAAAACCGGAGCCGTCAGGAGCATGAGCGCCGCGGCGCCGACGACGTCCACGGTCCGCTTCATCGCCTTCGAGCTGCGCGGCAGGCGGACCGGCGGGAGCTCGATCAGCGGCAGCCCTTCCAGGGTGTCGATCTTGACGCTCGAGCTGACGAGCTCGAAGAGGCGCGGGACGATGTCGATCTGGACATCGGCGTCGTTCAGGGCACGTACCGCTGCCAGGGTCTCGTCGGCGGTGTCGTTCGAGAACGCGATTACGACACGCTCGACCGCGTGTGTGACGACGAGGTCGAGGATCTCGTCGGGACCGCCGAGGAGCGGGACGTCGGCGAGGTCGTCGTGGCGGGTCTTCGGCTTCCCATCGACGAAGCCGACGAGCCGGAGGCCGTACTCGGGATGGCGGAGGAGCTTCCGCGCGACCCGCTGGCCGATGTCGCCCGCTCCGAGGATGAGCGTGCTTTGAAGATAGAGCGGACTGCGGCGCGAGAGCGCGCGTGCGCCGGCACGGGCGATCTCGATCGCGACGATCGCGGTACCCCAGAAGACGACCGCTTTTTCGAGCGCCGGATGTGCGAACCCCGTCGCCCGCACTCCGATGTACAAGAGCCAGGTTCCGACGGTGACGAGATGGAAGACGCCCACAAAGTCGTCCGTCGTCGGGTGATGCGTGCGCTCCTCATCGTGGTCGTAGAGTCGGTAGACGCGCGCGATGATGACCCACAGAGGGAGGCTCCCGAGCGAGGCGACGATGAGCTCCCAGTTGGTTCGGAAGAGGATGCCCACGAGCGCGAACGCGGTCGCGAGTCCGACGAGGTCTGCGAGGACGAGCATGCGGCGGATCAGCCATCCGCGACGACGATGGACGCCTCCCTGCCACGGGTCGTCCCATGGAAGGCGTCGGCGGAGCCATGCGCTCATGCCCTTCTCGGGCAGGTGCGGCGTCTCGCCGTACGCGATCACATCGTCAGCCTGCAGCGTCGTTTCCGTGCCTCTCTCGGTCGCCGTGGGTCGCCCTTCTGCGACCTCAATCCTGCGTGTGGTGCCGTGCCGTTGGTAGGCCAGAAACGAAAGACTGTCCCGTCATCGGGGCACCCCTCTTCTGGGGGGGAGGGCGGGTGGGCGTGGCATCCCCCGTGACGCGAACTAAGCTGCGCAGGCGTGGCGAGCGACGATTTCACGCTCAAGGTTTGGCGTCTGCACCCGAACAGCGCGAAGCTCGTGCGGGCCGAGAAGACGCTCAACGGCACGGCGCATCGGGGTGGCGTCCGGTACTGCGGCCCGTTCACGAACGCGAACGCCGCCGGCTGGTGGATGTTCCCGCCCGTCGACGTCGACATCGAGTGGATAGGCGGTCGGGAGTTCGAGTACGAGATCCTGACGCCCTACGACGACAGCGACTGGCACCTCGTTCGCTTCCTCGCGGACGAGGAGGACCTCGCTCACGTCGACGCATGGTCCGGCCCCGGGGGTCGGACGAAGTTCACGTGGGGCTTGCTCGAGGAGGGCGTGGTCCAGATCTGGACCGGTTGTATGTTCGAAACGCCGCCTGGATGGGCGCTCCACATCCGCAGTCCGCTGAATTTCCCTCCTCGGGCCTGTCGGGTGATGGAGGCTGTGCTCGAGACGGAGTGGCTCCAATACGACATCTGGCTGAATCTCGTGTTCGACCGGCCCGGTGAAGTCGTGCGCCTTCGTCGCGACGAGTGGCCTCCGATCGCACAGATCGTGCCCGTCCCACGGGACACGTACAGCGCAGGCTGGCACGCCGAGGAGGAGACGATCAACCGGAACGGCGAAGACGCCGAGCGCGCCTTCCAGTTCTGGGTCCAGTACAACCAGAAGAAGTTCGCCGGGTCTGGCGCCCAGCCGATCCCCGACTCCGATCCGCCGGCGCGGAAGGATCCGAGCACGTACTACAAGGAGCGACGGCGCATACTCGGTCGCGAGCCTCGCCGGCCCCTCACGTAGGCGCGTCGTCCTCCGGAGCATCGGCGAACGGCCGGAGCTTCCGGCGTGTCTCATGTTCGTGGGCGGGGCGGCCGTCCGGCGTCCGTCCGCGGAAGTAGTCCTGCTCCCAGGCAGTACGGAACTCCTCAAACTCCTTCGAATACGAGGCGAGGAACTTCTTCACCTGCACGCGGTCGCGTTCCCGCGCCCACCGTTCCGCCTCCGCATGGATCTCGGGGGCGCTCGTGATCGGGCGGATCTCGGGTGTGAAGCGTTCGAGCTCGCCCCGCTTCTGCGGGAGCACCACACAGAACGGCTCGTCCTTCTCGAACCGAACCGACGCCCCCGGCCGGGTGAACATCCAGTTCATCGTGAACGTCGCCACCGACCAATCGGTCTCGACCAGCCCCTCGAGCGCGCAGACGCCGTCCTTGGGCCAGTTGGCAGGCCCGCGCGCGAGGAGGTTGTACCCGGGTGGGGTTCGAAAGAGATACGGGACGCTCCACGTGAGGACGCCGTAGCCGAAATGGCTCTCGACGGGGCGGGGAGCCGGTACCTCCTCGTCGAACTCGAGCGTGATTCCGTCGCGGTCCGTCTCCCCCGACCACTCCGCGCGGAATCCGACCGGGTTGAGGAGGGCCCAGCCGGACTCATTCGCAACGAGCAACGGGAGGCAGCGATTCGCCCATCGGTCCTCCATTGCGTTGATCCACTCCCGCCACCGCGGAGCCGGAGCGACCGTCGGCGGCTTGCTCGTCGTCGGAAAGGCCAGGAGCGGCAGGTCGACCTCTGCTTCCGGCATCGACCTGTCCCGGGAGTCACGTCCTGCCGCGCTCATGGCTCAGAGCGTATGCGGACGAGGTGCCTGCGTCCACGCGTGGCGCCGCTCCCGCACTTTCGGGAGCGGCCGCGCACTCGAGGACGAGCGATTAGCTGAAGATGCTGAACGGGGGGACGTGCGTCCCGATCGGGACGTCCGTCTGCGAACCGGTCTTGAGCTGAGCCGTGAGCTCCTTGAGATCGCCGTAGTCGCTGATGGCCGGCTTCTCGTACTCGACCGTCTGGTCTTCGTGCTTCTCCATTCCGGGCACCTCGTACTGTGGATGACGGATGTTCAGAGCCTAGACGGAGCCAGCCCGTCGTCAAGGTGGAAAAAAGTTCCAGGACTACCCGCTCGCCTGGGTGAGCGCGCCACCGCGCGGAACGCGGCGGCGGTGGATCCTCCACGACGGCCGCTCCAGGGAGATCCCGTCGAGCAGGGCTGCGACCGAGGAGGGGTTCTCGAGATGGCGCAGCCAGCATTCGACCGTGCTGAGCCGCCAAAGGTCGCACTGCCATCTCCACGCGGGCCAGCCGCTCGCGGCCGGAGGGCCCGCCACGAGCGCACCGATTGCCTGCTCGTCGACGAAGCGCCCGATGCGAAGGTCGGAGGCCGTCAGGACGGCACGCATCGCCGGCAGATCTCGGCCCGCCGCGGTCTCGACGTAGAACGGCGCCAGGTTGCTTTTAGCGACCGACAACCGCACCGGATCGGGGAGAAGGCCATTCGTCGCCCGTCGGATCAGAGGCCGGTCGAGGTCGGGGTCGAATTCCACCTCCGGCGGGATGCGGAGCGCCGTCTCGACGAGGTCGACGTCGAGGAGCGGCGGTGCGGCTTCCAGGCCCGCGATCGCGGCCCGTTCCCGGAGATAGTCAGTGATTCGGACATCTTCGCGGCCCCGGGTCAGCAGATACGCTTTGTGCGTCCACCATCTCGGCGCCTCTCGGTCCCGTTTCCACTCGAGCGACTCGTCGGTCGCTGCAAGGAGGTCACGGCTCGGGCCCGTGAGCCACGGCCACCGTGCGGAGCGGACGGCGCGCCGCTCCTTCAAAGCAGCGTGGAGCCGGTACGGCGCGAGCCCGCCCTGGACGTAGTACTGCCACGCCGTCAGCAGTTGGCGTCGGGACCGCCCGCGGGCCCCTGGCAGACCGCGTGTCAGGCGAAGGCTGGACAGGAGCCGGCCCTGCGCGACGCGGTCGGCGATGAGGAAGCCCGAGAGTGCAAACAGCTCGTCGCCGCCCTGTCCGTCGAGCACGGTCGTCACCCCGTCCGCGGCGGCCTCAGCGAGCAGGGGGTACTCGATCATGTAACCCGCCCCGGTCCCCGGAAGTGACCAGCGATCGAGGTAGTCGAGCGAGAGAGCGAACGCTCCGACCGGATCGAGGGCGGCCTGCACGCTCGACAGGTCGAGGCTGTCGACGACGGCGTCGATGCGCGCCGACTCGTCCACGCGATGTCCGGGGAAGACGGCCGAGTATGCAGCAGGCGGCTCGCCATCAAGCGTGGTCGCCGCCGCCGCCACCGCGGTGGAGTCGACGCCGCCGCTCATGATGATCCCCGGCCGCTCGACGCCCGTGAGCCGGCGCCGGACGGATGTGCGTAGCGCCTCCCAGAGGATCTCGGCAGCCTCGTCCACGCCGATGCGAAGCGGCTCCTCGAAGCGTGGCAGCCAGTACGTGGTCGTTCGGATTCCGCTCCGGTCGATCGTGAGGTAGGTCCCTCCGAGCGGACGCTCCGCGCCGGCGAAAAGGGAGCGGTCGACCGCGGGCACGTCGCTCACGAGCCAATGGACGAGGCTCACAGGATCGGGGGCGAGCGCCATCGGCGTCAACCGGCGCAGCACGGCCGTGTCCGTCGCAACGTACAGCTTGCCGGAGGCGCGCATGACATACGGGGATCGGCACCCCAGGTGATCGGTGACGACGAGGGTGGCACCCCGCGCAGGGTCCCACACGACGAGAAGGAACATGCCGCGCAGCCGCCGGAAGAATGAGTCGCCCCAGCGTTGGTACCCAGCGACGACGATTCGCTCGGGGGGAGCCGACGTCATTTCGAGGTCTCGCGCGATCGCTTCCAGGTCGTCGAGTCGCCCCGAAACCCACGCCGCGGCGTCGGCGCACCCGCTCCGCTCGTGCAGGACTGAGCCACGTCCCGCCGCCTGCTGCACGCGCGCCCGGTCGGCGTCGTCTATGTCGCCCGCCGGCGCGCAGACCGCTGCGAGGCCCGCCCCGCCGGACGCGACGACGAGCTCAGAGTTCGACGAGCCGCTCATGGATGTCGTCGAGGGCGGGGAGTAAAGGGAAGCCGTCACTTTCGACCCAGGCATGCGCGGCGAAGCCGGGCCCAGGGGCGACGCCGATGACGAGTGTCACGTCGATCCCGCGACGAGCGAGCAGCGAGGTGAGCACAAGCGATCGCACGAGACAGCGCGAGTCGCCGGGGACGTAACGGAGGGTGCGACCGATCGCTCGACCTAACCGGATCGCCGCGGCCTTTGCCGCGAGTGCGTCGGCGTACGCCGGCGTCGGTGAACGCCGGGCGCGCAAACGTGCGAGCACGACCGGCAGCTGCGATCGCCGGAGCAGTACCCGTACTCGTCC
>Ga0209579_10003565_pt1 | contig 11247 bp, 9 predicted proteins | sample Coa_R1_2_FD_187152 | JGI IMG/M metagenome (GOLD analysis project Ga0209579, IMG submission 187152) | Surface soil microbial communities from Centralia Pennsylvania, which are recovering from an underground coalmine fire - Coalmine... | ecosystem: Environmental > Terrestrial > Soil > Unclassified... | reverse complement strand
TTCGGCGTCAATCTCACCACGCTGAAACCCGGCGCGTCGTCCGCGCTGCGGCACTGGCATAAGATGGAAGATGAACTGGTCTACATCCTCGAAGGCGAGGTGGTGCTGATCGAGGACGAAGGCGAGACCGTGCTCAAGCCGGGTGACGCCGCCGGCTTCAAGGCCAACACGCCGGACGGTCATCATCTGGTCAATCGCACCCAACGCGACGCGGTTTATCTGGAAATCGGCACACGCTCCAAGCACGAGACGGCGTCCTATCCGGACGTCGATCTGGTCGCCGTGCGCGACGACGCCGGCATGCGTTACACGCGTAAGAACGGCGAGCCCTGCACATGAGCTTCATCCACTTCACCCTCGACGTCGACGGCGACGGCCTCGCACTGGTCACCTGGAATTCGCCGGGCCGGTCGATGAATGTCATCGATCCTGCGGTGAAGGACGAGCTGGCGGCGATCGTCGAGCAGGTTGCCGCCGACCCCGCGATCAAGGGCGTGGTCATCACCTCAGGCAAGGACTCGTTCTGCGCGGGTGCCGATCTGACCATGCTGGAAAGCATGAGCCGCGCTTACACGGACCTGGTGGCGTCCCAGGGTGAGACAGCGGCAAACCAGTATGTCTTCGAGGAAAGCCGCAAGACGTCGTTGCTGTACCGGCGCATCGAAACCTGCGGCAAGCCGTGGGTCGCGGCGATCAACGGCGTCGCGGTCGGCGGCGGTTTTGAGCTGACGCTGGCCTGCCATCATCGCGTCGCCGCCGACAACGACAAGACGCGCGTCGGCCTGCCGGAAATCAAAGTCGGGCTGTTTCCCGGCGCCGGCGGCACGCAGCGGGTGGCGCGCATCCTGCCGCCGGCCGATGCGCTGCAATTCCTGCTCAAGGGCGACCAGATTTCCGCCAATCGCGCCAAGACCATGAAGCTCGTCGATGAGGTGGTGCCGGCCGGCGATCTGGTGAAAGCGGCCAAGGCCTGGATCACCACCAGCGGCACGGCGAAGGCGCCGTGGGATATCGAGACCTTCAAGCTGCCCGGCGGACCGGTGCAGTCGAAGGCCGGCATGATGGCGTTCACGCCGGCCAACGCCATCTACCGCCGCGAGACCTATGACAATTATCCGGCGGCGCGCGCCATCATGCAGGTGGTCTATGAAGGCCTGCAATTGCCTTTTGACCAGGCGCTGCGCGTCGAATCGCGCTGGTTCGCGAAAATTTTGCGCTCGCCGGAAGCCGCCGCGATGATCCGCTCGCTGTTCGTCTCGATGCAGGAGATCAACAAAGGCGCGCGTCGTCCGGCCGCGGTGCCAGCGAAAAAATTCAAAACCATCGGCGTGCTCGGCTCGGGCTTCATGGGGGCCGGCATCGCCTATGTCAGCGCGCTGGCCGGCCTCGACGTGGTGCTGGTCGATCGCGATCCCGAGACCGCGCAGAAGGGCAAGGACCATTCGCAGAAGCTGATGACCGAGCAGGTCAGCCGCGGCCGCGCCACTGCCGCCGACCGCGACGCCGTGCTGGCGCGCATCAAGCCTACGGCGGACTTTGTTGAACTGAAGGATTGCGATCTCGTCATCGAAGCGGTGTTCGAGGATCGCAAGGTGAAGGAAGAAGTGATTGCGCGGGCGCAGAACGTCATCGGCGAGAACGCGATCTTCGGTTCAAACACGTCGACGCTGCCGATCTCTTCGCTCGCCGAATCGTTCAAGGATCGCTCGCGCTTCATCGGCATCCACTTCTTCTCGCCGGTCGAGCGGATGAATCTGGTCGAGATCATTTTGGGCAAGGAGACCGGCGAGGCGGCGCTTGCCGGCGCGCTCGATTTTGTCCGCGCCATCCGCAAGACGCCGATCGTGGTCAACGATTCGCGCGGCTTCTACACCTCGCGCGTGGTCGGCACCTATCTGCGCGAGGGCCATTTGATGCTGGCCGATGGCGTGCCGGCGGCGATGATCGAGAATGTCGGCCGCATGGCCGGTATGCCGGTCGGCCCGCTGGCGCTCAACGACGAAGTCGCCGTCGATCTCGCCTGGAAGATCTTGAAAGCGACCGAGGCCGATCTCGGCCCCGCCGCAATCGATCCGCGGCAAAAGACGCTCTTGGAAGAGATGGTGGAAAAGCGCGGCCGCTACGGCCGCAAGAACGGCAAGGGCTTTTACGACTATCCGCAGAACGGGCCGAAGCGGCTGTGGCGCGGGCTTGCCGACCTGCAGCCGACAAAACTCGATCCCGACGCGATCGATATCGGCGAGCTCAAAGCGCGTTTGCTGGCGATGCAGGCGCTGGAAACCGCCCGCTGCATCGAGGAGGGCGTCGTCACCGACATGCGCGAAGCCGACGTCGGCTCGATCCTCGGCTTCGGCTTTGCGCCGTTCACCGGCGGCACCATTTCCTATATCGACGGCATGGGCACCAAGGCCTTCGTCACGCTGTGCAACAAGCTCGCCAAGCTCCATGGCGACCGCTTCAAGCCCTGCAAGCTCTTGCTCGACATGGCGAAAAAGGGCGAGACGTTCTACCGCCGCTTCCCGCCGCAGGCGCGCCGGGCCGCCGCATGAGCCGCGTCAAAGTCGCATTGCGCTTTGCCGCGCGCCATGTGTAAGGTCGCGACCTTTTTTCGCCGGGACCCTGCATGGCGCGTGACCAAGTCGACCTGACGCCGATCGAGGGGCGCGACGATCTCGTCAATTGGATTGCGCAGGGCGTCAAACCGAAATCGCAATTCCGCATCGGCACCGAGCACGAGAAATTCGCCTTCACGCTCGAAGGCCACCGCCCCGTGCCCTACGAAGGCAACCGCGGCATTCGTGCGCTGCTCGAAGGCATGCAGCATCTGCTCGGCTGGCAGCCCATCATGGAAGGGCCGAACATCATCGGGCTGTTCGACGTCACCGGCGGCGGCGCCATTTCGCTCGAGCCCGGCGGTCAGTTCGAGCTCAGCGGCGCGCAAGTCGAAACCGTGCATCAGACCACGAGCGAGCTGATGGCGCATCTGGCGCAAGTTCGCGAAGTGGCCGCGCCGCTGCGCATCGGCTTCCTCGGCATCGGTATGACGCCGAGCTGGACGCGCGCCGACATGCCGAAAATGCCGAAGGGCCGCTACAAGATCATGACCGCCTACATGCCGAAGGTCGGCAGGTACGGCCTCGACATGATGTATCGGACCTGCACGGTGCAGACCAATCTCGATTTTTCCTCCGAAGCCGACATGGTCAAGAAGCTGCGCGTGTCGCTGGCGTTGCAGCCGGTGGCGACGGCTTTGTTCGCCAACTCGCCGTTCACCGAAGGCAAGCCCAACGGCTTTCTCTCGTTCCGCTCGGAAATCTGGCGCGACACCGACAATGCGCGCGCCGGCATGCTGGAATGGGCGTTCGAGCCGGGCATGGGTTTTGAGCGTTGGGTCGACTACGCGCTCGACGTGCCGATGTATTTCGTCAAGCGCGGCGACGACTATGTCGACGCCGCCGGCCAATCGTTTCGCGACCTCTTGGCCGGCAAATTGCCGGCTTTGCCGGGCGAGCGCGCCATGATCTCCGATTGGGCCAACCATATCAGCTCGATCTTCCCGGAGGTGCGGCTCAAGCGCTATCTGGAAATGCGCGGCGCCGATTCCGGGCCTCTGGCGAATCTCTTGGCGCTGCCGGCATTCTGGGCCGGCGTTCTTTATGACGACGAGAGCCTCGACGCGGCGTGGGACCTGGTCAAGGACTGGAGCGCGCAAGAGCGGCAGAAACTTCGCGACGACGTGCCGAAGCAGGGCCTGGCGGCAAAAATTCGCGGCCGCACCGTGTTCGAGCTCGCCACCGACGCGCTCACGCTGGCGCGCGCCGGGCTGACGCGGCGCGGGCATCTCGACATCGATGGCCGCGACGAGACGCGCTACCTCGAAGTGCTGGAGGATCGCCTGGCCCGCGGCACCACGGCGGCGCAGGAGTTGTTGGGGAAATATCACGGGCCGTGGGGCGGCTCGGTCGATCCGATCTATAGCGAAGACGCATACTGAAATTGTCCGCGCGGAATTTTCAGCGGCACAACCGTACCGCGCATTTTGCATTCATGCGCCGGGAATAGCGCGGAACTCATGGCTGATATTCGGTTGATTTAATATTTACGACTTTCAGCGACAGTGCTGGATCACGAAGCTGCAACCCCGAAGGCCCATGACCAAAACCCTCACCATGGAAGTCCAGCGCAAGAATGCCGAGCGGCAGCTCTTCGGCGCCCGGCGCGCCTTGGGTCATCTGGTGGAGCTCTACGACAGCGGCCAGTGGAAGACCCTCTACCGCGAGGACACTTTTGCCGAGGCGGTCCGTCAGGCGCGGCAGGCCGTCGATCACTGGACCAATGTCATGGCCAAGTCCGAGGATGCCTAGCGCCTCGGCCGGCGGTTAACGAAGCGTTAACGGCCTGCGTCAGCCTTTGCGTGACGCCGACGTCAATCCGCCCGAGATATTTGCCGCCGCCGCCGACATTGACCGCGTCGCCGCGCTGAATGCACATTGCCCCGGAACGAAGCCCCGGACGCGCCATGGCATCGCCCGTCAATGCTGCTCTCTGCGCGTTGCTGGCGACCGCGTTTTGGAGTTTTCTGGGCTATGCGCTGGCCCGTCATCTATTGCCGCGGCCGCTGGCCGTGGGCGCGGCGCCGGTCATAGGCTGGGCGGTCCATAGCGCCGCGACGCTGCCGCTTTTCTTTCTGATCGGGTTTTCGCCGCTTGCCGTCGTCGCGGTGGCCGCGCTCTGCGTCGCCATCGCCGTCGCGACGCTCAAGCTTGCGGCGAACGGCACTGCCGAGGCCATGCCGGCGATACCGTGGTGGGCGTTTGCAGCCGCGGCGGCGTTGGCGCTGGCGCCGGCCGTCGCGATCCTGCCGAAAATGTCCGGCGACGCGGTCTATCTCGCGGACCCGATGATCGATCACTCCAAGATCGCGATCATCGACGCCATGGCGCGGCAGGGCCTGCCGCCGGTGGATCCGGTCTTTGGCGCCGCCGGCCCGCACGGCCGGTTCTTCTATTATTATCTATGGCACTTCAGCGCCGCCGCGCTGGCGCTGCCGCTCCGCGTCAGCGGCTGGGAAGCCGATATCGGGCTGACCTGGTTCACCGCCTTTGCATCATTGAGCCTGCTGATGGGGCTTGCGGTATGGCTCAGCAAGCGACCGGCCGCCGCGATATGGGTGGTCGCGCTTGCCGCCGCGGCGTCGTTGCGCACGGCGCTGGGCTGGATATTCGGCTCCTACGCGCTCGCGCCGTTCCTGGCGCCGCCGATCGGATTCGCCGGCTGGCTGTTTCAGGCCGCGTGGGCGCCGCAACACCTGATGTCGGCATCGTGCGTGGTGGTGGCGATGCTGCTGGTCGCTCGATACGCGCAGCGGCAAAGCGCGCTGCTGCTGGTGGCGCTGGTCCTGGTCGTGGTCGCGGCTTTCGAGAGCTCGACCTATGTGGGCGGCATCACCTTTGCGGTCGCGGCCCTGGTCTGCGCTCCGCTGCTGATCGCCGCAATCGAGCCGGCGCGGCGCCTGGGTTTTCTGGCCGGAATGGCGGTCGCCGTCGTGCTGGTGCTCTGCCTCGCTGCGCCGTTCTTGAACAATCAGCTCATGGCGGTCGCCGCGCGCAGCGGCGACGGCGCGGTCGTCGTTCGCCATTTCGCGGTGCTGGGCGAGATGTTTCCGCCGGCGCTTCGCCGCGCATTGGATTGGCCGGCCTATTGGCTCATTCTGTTGCCGATCGAGTTTCCGGCGATTTATCTCGCGGGCAGCCTCGCGCTCGTCGCCATGCTGCGAAACGCCGCGATGAAGCCGGAAAAGCTCGTGGTCGCGACACTTGCCGGCTTGGCCGGGGCCGGTCTCGCCGTGTCGTGGCTCTTGGCAAGCAGGGTCGGCGACAACAATGATCTCGGGCTGCGCGCGGTGTTGCCGGCGCTGTCGGTGCTGATCGCGGCGGCGGCGGCCGGCATGATGCTCCTGCCGCGGCGCACCGTGATCGCAGCCGCCGCACTCGCCGGGCTTGTTCTGAGCCTGCCGGACGCCGCCTTGATGGTGAAGTCCAATGCCCAAGGCACGCCGGCTCCGGACGGCGTGGTTTTCGCGCAAACGCCGGAACTGTGGTCGGCGGTTCGCCGTTACGCCGCGCCGACCGCGCGCGTCGTCAACAATCCGCTGTTCCTGCAGGATTTGACGCCGTGGCCGGCCAACATGTCGTGGGCGCTGTTGGCGAACCGCAGCTCCTGCTTTGCCGGCCGCGAATTGGCGCTGGCGCTGGCGCCGTTATCGAAAGACACGCTCGAAACGGTCAATGCCCAGTTCATCCGCGTGTTTGCCGGCGAGGGCACGCCGGCCGATGTGGCCGACATGGCGAAAAAATACGCCTGCGATGTCGTCGTTATCGTGCCGCAGGACGGGGCTTGGACCAACGATCCGTTCACCGCGAACCCGGATTATCGCCTGGCGGAAAACCGCGACGGCCGATGGCGGATTTACGTGGCGGTCAAGGCCGACCGCGCCGCGCGATAAACGCGCGTCAAATTCCCGCGAACCAATTGAATCCCTGCTTGCTCCAGAACGTCTCGCGGAAATCGTTCGTCACCTCGATTGCCTTGATCCACTTGGCGTTCTTGTAGCCGAGCTTGGTCGAGGTGCGCAGCCGCAACGGATAGCCGAACGGATCGGCCAGCGTGGCGCCGGCATATTTGGTGGCGAGGATGGTCTGCGGATGCAGCGCCGTCGCCATGTCGATGCTCTCGGTGTAGTCGTCGTTGCAGATGAAATAGACGTATTTCGCGGTGAGGTCGGCGCCGACGCGTTGCAGGAAATCGCGTAGGTTCGGGCCGGACCATTGCCCGATATAATCCCAGCCTTCGACGCAGATGTGCTTGATGATGACCTCCTGCTCGGGCAGCTGATAGATTTGCTGCGCGGTCCAGGGCTGCTTGTTGTCGATGCGGCCGGCGAGCTCGAGTTTCCAGGTGGCGCCGTCGATCGGCTTGACCTCTTCGATGTCGTAATAGGCGTTGAACCGCGGCGGCTTGACCACCTGCGACGCGCTGTAGGTTGGCGCCAGATGGTGCGGCCGGAAGATCGTCGCCTGGACGCGATCGTTCCACGCCGACACCGTGCGCAGCACCTTTTGCACCGAATCGTGTTCGCTGACGTCGCAGCCGGTCAACAGCGACAGCGCGCCAAGGCTTAAGGCGCCGCGCAGCAAGTTGCGGCGATTGATGTCGTCAATGAGCGCCCGGTTTTGCGTCAGCACGCTTTGGTCGATGCTTTTGCGCGGGCGGAAAAGGGACGGCGTGCGCGTGCGTATGGACATTTTGGCCCCGCGTCAGTGGGTTGCTTCGGCTTCGATCGCCGTCTCGGCGGGATGCGCCGACCCGTCATCAACCACGGGACCGCCGGTAACCATGGCGACGAGGCTCCGCGGTACCAGGAGCGCAAGCGAAATGTGCACCAGCAAAAATCCGACGATCGCGGCCATGCACAGGAAGTGCACCACCCGGGTGGCCTGAAAACTGCCGAACAAGGCGGCGAGCTCGGAGAACTGCACCGGCTTCCACAGCGCCAGCCCCGAGATCACGATCAGAACGCCGACCGCCATGACGCCGAGATAGAGAATTTTCTGCACCGCGTTGTAGTGGGTGAGATCGTCGTGGGCCAAGCGAAAGTGCAACGCGTCGTTCACCGTTGCCAAGATCTCACGCAGCGAGACCGGAAACAGCTTTTGCCGAAATCGTCCCGTGGCGATGCCATAGCCCAGATAAGCGAGCCCGTTGAGGACGAAAATCCACATGCCGAAGAAATGCCACTGCAAACCGTATTGCGCCCATTTGCCGATCACGATGGCATCGGGAAAATGCAGCCAGCCGAGGATCACGTCGTCGTTGTAGATCTTCCAGCCGCTGCCGATCATGATGAAAATGGCGACGGCGTTGATCCAATGCATGACGCGCACCGGCAGCGGGTGCAGGCGGCGTTCATGGTGAGTTGATTTGACGGCCGATCGTGTCATCGATGACAGTTGCCCCGTCAGTCATGCGCAATCGGACCCTACGGAGGCGTGCCGTCTTTCGCAAGTAACACCGCTTCACAAATGTGCGTGGCATGTTTGATCGGGAGGATTGCGGCATGAAGTTCTTGCTCACGGCAGCGGCTTTGATCGCCGGCTTGATGCTTCCGGCCGATGCGGCGGTTTCCGATCCGCTCGTCGTGCTGGCCCAGGCCATGGTGCCGCCAACCGGCATGGATGACGCCAACAGGCCGATGCCGATGGTCGAGCGCATGAACCGGCGGTTTCCGCAACCCGTGCGCGTCGGCGACCTGATCGGCCTGCCGGTGCTCGACGAGCGTTCTTCGACGCTTGGTTTCGTCCGCCAGGTCGTGCGCACGGCCGCCGGCAACATCCAGCTCATTGTCTCCTACAGCCGATGGTTCGGCTGGTTCGGGCGGCCGGTCGCGGTGCCGATCGAAGTGGTCGGCATCGAGGGACGGCAATTGGCGTCGCTCGATATGGCGCGCAGCGAATACGCCGCCGCTCCCACTTGGCAGGGCCAGGACGCCACTGCATTGCCCGACGACGCGACGATCCGAATCGCTCTGGCCCGCAATTAAACAATCACGACTTTGTGAAGCGGATAACTTTTTGGTGTTTTCCGAATTGTACCGGGTGAGGCGGAAGTGATTGGCGCTTTGCCAAGTACCGGGCGACCCTGTGCTTATTGCGTCGGCTGATATTGGGGGCATCGCATGGATCGTGCGAACCGATTGAACGGGAAGTCAGTTTCACCGGGTGCATCACATCCAACACGAGCGACGACGGCGAGCTGCGGCATCGCCTTCATGGCCAAAGCCTCGGCGCCCGGCCGTGCCAAGACGCGACTGGTGCCGCCACTGACCTTCGAGGAGGCCGCGGTGCTGAACACCGCGTTCTTGCAGGACGTGGCCGACAACGTGCTGCTGGCCGCTGGCGATGCCGAGCGCCATGGCGGCATTGCCGGCTACGCGGCCTACGGTCCGCCGGGCTCGGAGGATTTTTTCCGCCGCACCTTGCCGGGCGGCATCGGCTTGATCGAGGCTTGGCGGCAAAGCTTCGGCGATTGCCTGTTGCACACGATCGAGCAGATTTTCGCCCGCGGCCACGCGTCCGCCGTGGTGCTCAATTCCGACAGCCCGACATTGCCGACGGCGTTCCTAGTCGAGACCGCGGCGGCATTGGCCCGGCCGGGCGACCGTGCCGTGCTCGGTCCGTCGAGCGACGGCGGCTATTATCTGCTCGGGTTGAAGACCGCGCATCGCCATATGTTCGAGGACATCGCCTGGAGCACCGAGCAGGTCGCCAAACAAACTCTTGAACGGGCGCGCGAGATCGGTCTCGCCGTGCATCGGCTGCCGGTCTGGTACGACGTCGATGACGTCGACGGTTTGCGCCGGTTGCGCACCGAATTGTCGGATCGGCCCGATGCGGGGCGGCGCCGTCCCGACCAGAACCAGCCACACCACGCCGTTCACACGGCGGCATTGATGAGTAGCCTGTGGCGAAGTCACGATTTCAATCGCCGCGCCGCGGCGCTCGTCGAAGCGGAGCCGTTGCGCGCTTGAGGCGCGCGACGCTTGAGCTCGTCAGATGGAAAAGCAGGGACGGCAATAATGGCAGTGGCGGCGGCAAAACGTCCGGTTGATCCCCAGCGCTATTTCGAGAGCGTCGACGCGGCGAGCGACAAGCCGGAGCACGAGCCGGTCTGCCTTTATCTGGAAACCACCAACCGCTGCAATTTGCTCTGCACCACCTGTCCGCGCACCTACGCGGAGCTCGAGCCGCCGGCCGATATGAGCTGGCAGCTGTTCACCTCGATCGTCGATCAGATCCCGCGTCTGCATCGCGCCGTGCTGCACGGCGTCGGCGAACCCATGCTGGTGAAGAATTTGCCGCGCATGGTGCGCTACCTCAAGGACCGCGGCACCTATGTGCTGTTCAACACCAACGGCACGGTGCTCAACGAGAAGAACGGCCGCGCGCTGATTGCCGCCGAGCTCGACGAGCTGCGGGTGTCGTTCGACGCCGCCACCGCCGAGTCCTACCTCGCCGTTCGCGGCAAGAACTATTTCAACCGCATCCTGAAAAACGTGCGCGCGTTCCGCGAGCTGCAGGAGCGCGAAGGCCACACAAAACCGCGCGTCTCGGCCTGGCTGACGGGCTTGCGCGAAACCATCGAGGAATTGCCGGATTTCGTGCGGGTGGCCGCCGCGACCGGCGTCAAGGAAGTGCATTTGCAGCGGCTGGTGTTCTTCAAGGAAAATTCCATCGGCAAGGCGCGGCCGGACCAGGCGCTCTATGAGCAGCTCTCCGGCGAAGAGGCGGTGCATATCGAGCGCGCCGCGGCGCTCGCCAAATCGCTCGGCGTCACTTTCAGCGCCTCGGGCGCCGCCGCCGAGCCGGGCATGAGTCTCAAGCGCCACGACAACGGCTCGCCGTGGTCGCTGTGCCGGCGGCCGTGGACGGTGATGTATTTCACCGCCAACGGCCGCGCGCTGCCGTGCTGCATCGCGCCGTTCTCGCAGCGCGGCTACGAGAATTACACGCTGGGCGACGCCACCCAGCAGACGCTGCGCGAAATCTGGACCGGACCGGCCTACAGCGATTTCCGCAAGGCGCTGCTGTCGAACACGCCGCCGGACGCGTGCGCCAGTTGCGGGTTGCGATGGAGTCTTTAGCGATGCCTTCTATTCCCTCCCCCCTTGTGGGGGAGGGTAGGGTGGGGGGTCGGGAGGATTGGCAACGCGCGTGACTGACCTTTCGACCCCCACCCCTAACCCCTCCCCACAAGGGGGAGGGGAACATGTCGTCGTCGTCATTCCTACGTTCAACGAAGCGGAATCGATTGCGGCCGTGGTCGCCGAAATTCCGCGCGATGTCGTCGGCCGCGTGATCGTGGCCGATGGCGGCAGTACCGACGGCACGGCAGAAAGAGCGCGCCGCTCTGGCGCCGAGGTGATCGCGGTCGGCCGCGGCTATGGCCTGGCCTGCCTCAAAGGCGCGCAAGCAGCGGAAGCCCGCGACATCATCGTCTTCATGGACGGCGACGGCGCCGACGATCCGGCCGGGATCGCGACACTGATCGCGCCGATCCGCTCCGGCGCCTACGACTTCGTCATCGCCTCGCGCGCCCGCGGCGAGCGCGAGCCGGGCAGCATGGCCTGGCATCAGCTTCTCGCCGGCCGCATCGCCGGCGTTTTGACGCGGCTGCTCTACGGCGTGCGCT
>Ga0209579_10003563_pt1 | contig 11251 bp, 7 predicted proteins | sample Coa_R1_2_FD_187152 | JGI IMG/M metagenome (GOLD analysis project Ga0209579, IMG submission 187152) | Surface soil microbial communities from Centralia Pennsylvania, which are recovering from an underground coalmine fire - Coalmine... | ecosystem: Environmental > Terrestrial > Soil > Unclassified... | reverse complement strand
TGCTGTTTGCGGCGGCGTGCCTGGTGGGCGCGGCGCGTTTACGACGTTACCGGCAGCCGAACTAACGGCTGAACCTGACGGATGGTGCGGGCGCCCGAAGCGCGACTCGCAAAGAAAAGACGAATCGAAAAAGTACCGGTCTGAAGACCGGCCACTACAGTTCGGAGAGGAAGCTGGTGCCGTGGGGGATGCGGCCGCCGAAGTTTTCGGCGACGGTCTGGCCCAGGTCGGCGAGAGTAGAGCGAGTGCCGAGGTTGACGCCGGCGCCGGCGGCGGTGGAGTAGGCGAGGATGGGGACGTATTCGCGGGAATGGTCGGTGGTGGGCCAGCGGGGGTCGGGATCGCAGCCGTGATCGGCGGTAATGAGGAGCAGATCGTCGCGGGAAAGCAGCGGGAGAAAGTGGGCGAGACCGGCGTCGAACTCCTCGAGCGATCTGGCGAAGCCCTCCACGTCTTTACGATGGCCGTAGAGCATGTCGAAATCCACAAGGTTGCAGAAGATGAGGCCTTCCGGTCCCTGGTGAGTGGCGGCGATGACCTGACGCATACCGTCGGCGTTAGAGGTGGTGGTGACGTAGCGGCCGACGCCCCGGCCGTTGTAGATGTCGTGGATTTTGCCGATGCCGAGAACCGGGATGTTGTTTTCGAGCAGAACGTCGAGGAGCATGGGCTTGGGTGGATCGACGGCGTAGTCATGGCGGCGGGGAGTGCGCACGAAGTGACCGGGAGTGCCGTCAAACGGGCGGGCGATGACACGGCCGACGCGGTGCGGACCTTGCAGGAGTTCGCGGGCAATTTCACACATCTTGTAAAGTTCGGCGATGGGGATGGTGCCTTCGTGGGTAGCGATCTGGAAAACGCTGTCGCCGGAGGTGTACACGATGGGCTTGCCGGTGCGGACGTGTTCTTCGCCAAGTTCCTTGATGATTTCGGTGCCGGAGGCGGGCTTGTTGCCGAGGGTCTGGCGGCCAATGCGCGCTTCGAAGGCGTGGATGATTTCGGGCGGGAAGCCGTGCTTGTATACGGGGAAAGCCTGGTCGAGCCAGATGCCGGCCATTTCCCAGTGGCCGGTGGTGGTGTCTTTCCCCGGGGAGTGAGTCATTCCCTTTCCATAAGCGCCGAGGGGTTCGGCGGACGGCTTGAGATGGGCGAGGGGAGCGATGTTGGCCAGGCCCAGCGAAACAAGATGCGGGATAGCGAGAGGGCGAGATTCGGCGATGTGGCCGAGCGTGGAGCGGCCGACGTCGCCGTAGTCGGCGGCGTCGGGCAAGGCGCCGATGCCGACGCTGTCCAGGACAATCCAAATGACACGGCGGAACAGAGGCATGGCAGGGAGAATGTAGCACAGTGGGTAAGGGTGGGTCAGGCCAACCAAGTCAGACTAATTGGGTCAGACCAACTGGGGAACCAAAGCGTCTGAACTATCGTAGAGAGAGCAGGGGCGGTGTGTACGTATTTTGGGGAAAAAGGGATTATGGTAAGGGTGGGAGAGAAGGGAGAAAGACGATGAAGCGGATATGGACGGTCGGGTTGGTGGTTGCAGCGGTTTTGGGGCTTAGCGGGCTGGCATCCGCGGAGGAGAAGCGGACGATTCTGTCGGCGGATGATTTCCACTGGCAGGGAAACCTGAAGCCGGGACAGACGCTGGAAGTGATCAACCGGAACGGCGAAATTGACGCCAACGCCGGGGATTCGGCGCGGGTGGCGGGAATGAAGAAGGAAGGCGACGACGACAAGGAACTGTTCGTGGAGGTGGTGGAGTATTCGGACGGTGTGACGATTTGCGCGGTGTATGCGAAGGACCGGACGCCGGGACGCTGCCATCACGGAGGAGTTTCGTCGGACTCCAATAACAACTGGGGCTGGCACGGCCGGCACGCGCGGATCAACTTTGATGTGCAAGTGCCAAGCGGAGTGCGGTTGAAGGCGATGACGACGAACGGCGGAGTGCATTGCCGCGATTTGAAGAGCGTGGTGGAAGCGGCGACCACGAATGGCAATGTGGAAGTTTCGACCAGCGAATGGGCTTCGGCGCGGACCACGAACGGGGGAGTGCGCGTGGCCATGGGCAACGCGAAGTGGGACGGCGAACTGGAACTGATGACGACGAACGGGAGCGTGAATGTGACGCTGCCATCGGCGGCGGAGTTTTCGGTGCGAGCTTCGACGACCAACGGCGGGGTGCATACGGACTTTCCAATTACCGTGCAGGGGAGCTTCAGTTCCAAGGATCTGTCGGGGACGGTTGGCGGCGGCGGGCGGGAGCTGCGCGTGGCTACAACGAATGGCGGAATTGATCTGAAAAAGAGCTGAGGTGAAGCAGTTTTAAGTAATAAGTTGTAGGGTCCTAAGTTTTGGTCTTCGGTTTTCGGTGATCCGTGGTCCGTAAGAGTAGAACTCTTGCTCTCCTGCGCGTCCGGGTTCGCGTGCAGTGAAGAGAGCTACATCGAGCGAAAACCGCTCGATGCAAACACCGTACCTCGCTGTGCTCGCAATGACGTGTTGCTGGAGTTTTTGAACTTTTAGCTCCGACGGACTACTCAGCGGGCGGTGGAAGCGGCGGGGGCGCCGTTAGAAGCGGCGGCTACGCCCGGAGCAAAGTAACCGTTGCGGGTGCGGGCGGTGAGCTTGCCTTTGCCGCGCGGCGGAATGACATCCACCTGTACGGTGCGGAAAGTGCCGTCTTTCTTGATGTTGGACGGGTAGTAGCCCAGGGTGTACTGGTTGCGGATGTCGCGGGCGACCTGTTCGCAGATGCTGTGGACGTCGCCGACGTTTTCCGGGAAATAGGAGATGCCGCCGGAAGCGGCGGAAATATCTTTTAGTGCGCGCATAGCTTTTTTGCGCTCACTCTTCTTTTCGTCGTCGCTGAAGAGGCCAATGGTGTAGATGACGACGTTGGCTTTCTGAATCTCGCGCAAGGTCTTTTCCAGAGTATTGCGGCTGACGTTGTCCTCGCCATCGGTAACCACCAGCAAAACCTTTTTGTCCTTGTGGCCCTTCTTCAAATGGTCCATGGAACCGATGATGGCGTCGTAGAGCGCGGTAGAGCCGCGGGCGTCAATGCGTTCGAGGGCTTCCTTAAGTTCGGGGATGCTATTGGTGAAGTCCTTGTCGAGATCGAGGTAGTAGTCGTCATTGAAGTTGACGACGAAGGCTTCGTCGGAAGGGTTGGAAGACTGGACGAGGGTGACGGCGGCTTCGTTGACGCGGGGACGTTTGTCGCGCATGGAGCCGGAGTTATCAATGACCAGGCCCATGCTGACGGGGACATCTTCGCGTTTGAAGACGGAGAGCTTTTGTTCAACTTTGTCTTCGGAGACGCGGAAATTTTCTTCCTTGAGGCCGTCCACGAATTTACCGCGATCGTCGAGAACGGTGGTGTGAAGGACAACCAGGTTGACGTCCACCTTGATGCTGCCGCCCTGCTGGGTATTGTTCTGGCCGGGAGGGGGCGGTTGCGAGGGGGGAATGCTGAGAGGATTGTCCTGGGCGCGGGAAGCGGGAGGAAACAGCGCAGCGCAGAGGAAGAGCGCGGGCAGAATTGCCAGCGCTAGAAAAAACAGATTCCTCGCTACGCTCGGAATGACAAAATTCTGGCGTGGATGGCGAAGAGGGTCAGTGACTGGGTGCGTAGTAGCCGGTTTTGGCGAAGACGTTAAGAGGGGGAAGGCCCTTAGGTGCGCGGAGCTTGACCTTGATCTTGCGCCAGCGCGCATCATGCGCCTTGTTGCTCGGATGGTATCCCAAGACATATTGGTTACGCAGCTCCATGCCAATCTTGGTGGCGATGTCCGGGAGATCCTCAAGCTTTTCGACAGAGAACACGCGACCGCCGGTCATATCGGTGATGTCGGTCAGCAGCGACGGTCCGTTGAGTTCTTCCGGGGTACGATTGCGATTTCCGAGCGGGTCGAAGATACCGATGGCATAGAGCTGAGTGTCTGCTTCCTTGACCAGCCGCTTGATATCGCTTTCGTTGTACCTAGAATGATTATCGCCTCCGTCGGATAGGATGAGCAAGGCACGTTTGGCGTTGTGTGCACCCCTCATCTGGCTCAAGCCAAGATAAATAGCATCGAGAAGAGCGGTCCTTCCTTTCGGGCTGGTGGTCATCATACGGCTCTGCAAATCTTCCACGCTGTTGGTGAAGGCGCTGGTGAGCTCAGCGCGTTCATTAAAGCTGACCAGGAAAAATTCGTCGGCGGGGTTGGCGGTTTTGAAGAACTGGATGGCGGCTTCGCGAGCCTTGTTGATTTTGTTGGACATGCTGCCGCTGAGATCAAAGATGACGCCGATGGAGATGGGGACATCTTCGGAGGAGAAGGTGACGACTTCCTGCTCAGAATTGTCTTCAAAGACGCGGAAGTTGTCGGATTCGAGCCCGGTGACCAGGCGGTTGTACGGGTCGGTGACGGTGACGTTGACCAGGGCGACGTCGACATCGGTGTGGAGCATTTTGCCGGGCTTGATGGCAAGGCCGGGCGTGTCGTGCTTGACGTCTTTGGCATCCACCTTAAGAGGAACGCGCTCGGTTTTGTCAGGAGTGAGCGGCGAAGGAGTGAGCGGTGGCTTTACTTCGGCTTTATTTTCTTCGTCCGGTGGGGTGGGGGACTGACCAGACTGTGCAGAAGAAAGTGTCGGGGCGAACAAGATGAGCAGGAGGCAGAGGACGAAAAGAATGGCCTGGGTAAAACGAAAGTGGATACCTGGAACCTCGCGCTTCACGGCTCCCCCATCGTCCCGGCATGCTGGAACGGCCGCGCGGATCGGACTGGAACGGATTCTACTCAGTGGGAAAAGTGAGTGCAAGTCAAATCGTTGTAACTTGGGCGTGGCAGGAACGGCAGGCCGAGACCTATTGCGACAACCCTAACGGGAAATCAGTAGAGAGACGTACGGCGAGGCTGAGCGAGGGCGGAAGGTAGCGTGGTAGCATCCGGATTGGCCGGAAAGACCGTCTGTTGCCTGGGAGGGAGGAGTACCAAAATGGGAGCGAGTGAGGTAGTGATTGTGATTCCGGCGAGGTATGGGTCCACGCGATTACCGGGGAAGCCGCTGGTGTCGCTGGCGGGCAAGCCGATGATTGAGCGGGTCTATGAAAGAGCGAAACAAGCAAAACGAGCAGGCCGGGTAATTGTGGCTACGGACGATGAGCGGATCGTGAAGGCGGTGGAGGGATTCGGCGGAGAAGCGCGGATGACGCGGGCGGATCATCGTACCGGGACGGAGCGGATAGCGGAAGTGGCAGCGCACACGGAAGGCGAGGTTTTTGTGAATGTACAGGGCGACGAGCCGCTGCTGGACCCAGCGGCGGTCGATGCGGCGGTGAATGCGCTGTTGGAAGAGCCGGCAGCGGCAATAGCGACGGTGGCGGTGGCAATTCGGACGCCGGCAGACATCATGGATCCCAATGTCGTGAAGACGGTGCTGGATTTTGAGGAGAACGCGCTGTACTTTTCGCGGGCGCCGATCCCGTGGGTGCGCGATGCAGCGCATAAGATTCATGCGCGGCATCTGAAGCATTTGGGATTGTATGTGTTTCAACGAGAGGCGCTGCTGGAGTACCCGACGCTACCGCAGGGAGAGCTGGAGCGAATCGAGCAGTTGGAACAGCTGCGCTGGATGGAAAACGGGTGGAAGATCCGGGTGGCAGAAGTGGAGCACGACGCGGTGAGCGTGGACGTGCCGGAGGATGTGGAAAAGGTGGAGAGATTGCTTGGGAGACCGTGAGAGAACAAGAGAAAGCCAACACTGAGGCCCGCGAGGGCGGAGCATGGAGTCCACCGACAGGCGGCTGGCGGATGACAGGCTGCTAGCAGATCCGAGCGGGAAGTGGAGCATGATGCGGTGAGCATGGGCCTTACGGAGGGAAGTCTTGCGCTCGGCGATGCGGCGTTTTGAAGAGATCCTGGGAGCAATAGGCCTGGGGCGGGCGATTAGTCCTATCGGAGAGGCTTTGCGCGGGGGCAAGGCGCTGCGGCAATCGCAGCGGATGCGCGAATTTTATGCGGCGCTATTGCCAAAGGGCGCGCTGGTATTTGATATCGGCGCGAACGTGGGAACCATGACCAGGATTTTCGCGAGCCTGGGAGCGCGAGTGATTGCGGTGGAACCGAATCCCGATTGCGCACGGCACATCGAGCTCAGCACACGGAGAGGCCAGGTGGAGGTGCTGGCAGCCGCGGTGAGCGATCGCGACGGGCAGGCAGTGTTGAAGGTGTCGGACCGCAAGGACAAGATGAGCACGCTGTCGAATGAATGGCGTGAAGCGGTGTCCAGAGAAAATGCTGAATATGCGGGAATGTGGAAGCGGGAGATGACAGTTTCCACGATGACGCTGGATGGGCTGATTCAGCGATACGGACGGCCTTTTTACATCAAAATCGATGTAGAGGGATATGAAGAGCGAGCGGTGAGAGGATTGTCGCAGTGCCCTTCCCTGCTGTCCTTTGAGTTCAATCGAGTGTTTCTCGAACCTGCATTGAAAGCCCTGGAGAGCGCCGTATTCGATGACGCGATGTTTAACTATACGTTGATTGATCCGGTGAGGTTCGAGCTTGAGGATTGGGTGGACCGAAATGAACTCAAGAAGGCGATTCTAGAATTAGAAGAGGGGCGGGGATTAGGAGATGTTTTTGTGCGACGACGGGAGTAAAGCGTCGTTGAGACCGCGAAGCTGGAGACGGCGCGGCTAGCGGGTGGGGGTGGCCGAGTCGCGGAGAAGGACCACGTCGGAAACGACGTGACTGCGTCCTACGGCGAGGGACTTACCGTCCGGCGAGAATTGAAATATCGTGATTTGGTCGGCGGCGGTAAAGTTTGTCAGCCAATGACCCTTTAAGCCATCGAGGGGCTGAGACCAAACGTTGCTTACGCCATTTTCCTTAACGACGTAGGCGACTGATTTCCCGTCCGGAGTGACCGCAACGAAATTGAAAATATCAGGCCGGGTGCTGACATATTTGGCCGGTTTTTCGGCATTGGCGGAGACATCGAGCAGCACGATCTTGTGAGCGACCAGTTGCGTAGCCGGATCAGTGGTGGTCTCGATCTCAGGCAGCCACTTGCCGTCAGGCGAGAAACCAACGCCGCCCGCCATGAATCCGTTGGGCACGGCGGTAGCCTTCACGAGCTCCGCGGTTCCTCCGTCGATGGGCGCCTTCATGGTGCGATAGATCACATTGTCCGTGTAGTAGAAAGACTTTCCGTCCGGCGAACAGACCGGGAACTCGTCATCTTTGCCGGAAGTCAGCTGTTTGGGATGAGTCCCGTCGGCGTTAACGCGCCAAATGTTGAGCGCTTTCTTTCCTTCGCGGCCAAAGGTGCTGAGAAGGATCGGTCCGCCTTGCGGACAAACGGAAGAAGCAAAAATTCTTTCGGCGGGGTCACCGGTCAGCACCGTAGCGGGTTTACCGTCGTTAGACAGGCGCAGGATGGAGTTTGCGGCCGTGACCAGCAAATTGCCTTGCGGGTCCCACCCAACACTCTGCACCAGAGTCTCGTTCGGAAGCCCGGCTACGAGTGTGGCGGCGCCGTTGGCTGCGACCGGTTGCAGATACAAAGAGTCGGATTCCTGGCTTTGAATCGAGGCGTTGGACTTGCCATCCGCGGACAGGCTTACTCTGGTATAGCCGCGGGTATCGTTGGTCAGTGATTGAAAGTCGCCGCCAGGATAGGAAAGAAAACCCAGCTGCAGGTGCTTTGCGCCCGATTGTCCGTAATTCACCAAAAGACCGCGAGCATTGGGCGTCCACGCCAGGTCATTGAAGAATTTGTCGGGAAAACCGGCGAAATGCCGATCTTTCTTGTCAGCTATTTCTAGAATGCTGATGTGATTAGCAGCATCGGCCTGAGGGTAGGAGATGTAGGCGATCCGCGCACCGTCCGGCGACCATGCCAGGCTGTCGGGCAGCGGAAGGGGCGCAACTTGCAGCACCTGTTCGTCGCTGCCGTCCAGATTCGCAGACAGCATCTGGTACTTACCGGACTCGGGAGCATTTCCGCGGAGGTAGGCCATACGTTTGCCGTCGAAGGAGATTTTGGGACCACCATCCGAGTCGCGCACCAGCAACTGCGGCGTGCCTCCGAGCACCGGCATACGATAAATATTGAAAAGGTTGAGGCTGGCATCGCCCGCCTGACGATAAAAGATGTAGTTGCCGTCGGGAGAAAAAGCGGGATTGCGAATGGCCAGTGGCTGCGGCGCTAAAATCTGGGTATTGCTGCCCGTGGGCACATTGCGGAGCCACAAACTGACCTTACCGTTGTCATAGAAGACGCTGACGACGTATTTCGCGTCCGGAGAAATGGCGGCGGACGCCGCCTTGCCGGAGTCGGTGACCTGCGTAACGTCAAAACGCTGAAAAGGAACCACCACACTGCGATTAGCGAAAAGAGAATACCCGCCGTAAGCCGCGGCAGCCAGGAGCAGGAGAGCGACCAGCGTACCACCAAGGAAGATACCTTTGTGTTGCCTGGCCGCTTGGATGACGGCGGAACTGCTGGAGGAGGAGGTCACGCCGCTTTGCGAGTGTATGGCGGAAGCATGAGCGGCGCTTGCGCCGGATTGATGCATTGCACCTGCCGCGTTAGCGACCGCCGGAAGTACACCGGAATCGGAATGAGCGACAGCGGCGGAGCCGGAACGATTCGAATCGGTGTCACGTTTGAGGCGCTGCAGTTCCGCGCGGATGTCGGAGGCGTGCTGGTAGCGAAGATCGCGATCTTTCTCGAGAGCGCGATTGATAACGTCGTCCAGTTTAGCCGGCATGTCGGGATTGAAGCGCACGGCCGGGGTGGGAGCGGCGTCGAGAATGGATTTGAAGATAACTCCGGAGCTTTCGCCGCGAAATGGAAGCGTGCCAGTGGCCATTTCGTAAAGCACGACACCGAAGGAGAAGAGGTCGGTGCGGGCGTCGAGCGGTTTGGCGCGGACCTGCTCTGGCGACATGTAGGAGATGGTCCCAAGAGTCGAACCCGGGCTGGTGAGGTGCTCAGCGGTTACGTTTTCCGTGACGTCCTGGCCGCCAGGCGAACCGGCGCCAGGGCTTTCCACATAAGTGAGCTTGGCCAGGCCAAAATCGAGAATTTTGGCGTGGCCGCGTTCGGTGACGAAGATGTTGGCAGGCTTGATATCGCGGTGGACAATGCCTTTGCTATGGGCGGCGTCGAGGGCGTCGGCCATTTCAATGGCCAGGCTCAGCAGAACGTCGGTCTCGATGGGGCGGCCACTGATGCGGTGCTTCAAGGTGACGCCTTCGAGAAATTCCATGGCGATAAAGGCTTGGCCGTTTTGCTCGCCGATGTCATGGATGGTGCAGATGTTGGGATGGTTGAGAGCGGAAGCGGCCTGGGCTTCGCGCTGAAAACGGGCCAGGGCTTGGGGGTCTCGTGCGACGTCCTGGGGAAGGAACTTCAGGGCAACAAAGCGGCGCAGGCGAGTGTCTTCCGCTTTGTAAACGACGCCCATGCCGCCACCGCCGAGTTTTTCAACGATGCGGTAGTGCGAAATCGTTTGTCCGATGAACGAAGAGGAGTCGGCCACTGGGCGGGTATCTTAGTTTTTGCCGGGACCCAAAGTCAACGAAACGCGCGACAGGCAACCCAGGCGAGGAAGGAACAACGAGAAAGACGCCCCTTCCCCGCCGCCGATCAAGGTGCCTGCAAAGTGATGGTGCCAGAGATGGTGCGATTGGTATCAGTTCCGGCAACCACCATGGTCTGAGAATTAACGAGGTAAGCGACGAAATTGAGCGTGGAGGATGGCGTCGCGTTGAGCTTAAGTTGCAGCGTGTTACGCGTACCGCTGCTGGTGGTGCCGTCGCCGCCGACGGTCAGCCCATTACCAGAAACCACAATGTTGAAGAAGGCGCCCTGGTTGGAGCTGAACTCGGAGAAATCCACGGCGCCGCTGACGTTGCCACCGGCGCTACTGGAGGCAAAGTTGAGATGGCCAACGTAATCTTCCTCGCCGGTTGAGTTGTTAGAACTATTGGAGCTGACGCCGGTGAAGTTCGCGGCATAGTCACCCGCGAGGCCACCGAGACTGAAGGGGCCACCGGTCTGCAACTGCAGAGTGCCGTCGGCTACCTGGTTTTTGCTGACGTCCTGAATGACGCCGCCGCTCGCGGAACTCAAGTAGAAGATGAACGAATAGGTACCGAGGCTGGAGTCGGTGAAGGTAACCGTGCCACGGCCAGAGCCCGGGAAATTGGTGTCAATGGCATAGGTGGTTGCCGTGAGCGAGCCCTTGGGAACTTGCGCAACCAAGCCAGCATCGTTGGTATCCGCAAAGACGTTGGACAGTGCGCCATTTCCGCCAGCGGTGAAGCGTCCTATGCGCGTGATGGCACCGCCGGTGCTGCTGCCAGTAGCCAGGAAAACGAAGCTGCCATTGAAAGTGGCGTTGGTAGTGGGAACGCTGGACTGAACGGTAGCGTCGCCGACGGTGAGAGCGCCGGAAGAAGTGGTTTCCATCATGCGCAGACGCGAGCTATTGACGGTATAAAAGACGTAGTTGCGGACCACACCGTTGGCAGCGAAAGTCAAGGCGCCGCGGCCGGTGGTGGGTCCGTTGGTGGAGTCCATCTGGTAGGCAGAGCTGACCATGGACTGCGGTCCAGAAAGGACCGCGTCGTCGTTTTCATCGAGCATGCCGGCGAGTCCGCCGCTGCCATTCGCCTGAAGCTGACCGACCAGCGAATCGGGAGTACTGTTGGCGTCCAGGCCACTAAAGTCGAAGACGTAATTGCCGTTGAAGGCGCCGGCGTTGAAGGTGGAGGAATCCTGAAGTAGGAACGTGCCGCTGGCGGTGGCGTTAAGATCGGTTTCGGCAATCACGCCCTGTGTAGGCGAGATCATGGTGATGCTGAAAGAGAGCTGGCCAGTACCATTAATGAGATTGAGAATGCCGCGGCCATCGGCGTTGACGGTGTAGGTGCTCTGCGAGAAGGCGAAAGTCTCCGCGACACCGTTGATATTGACATCCTCGATGCCGCCGGTGATGTTGCCGTTGCCGTCGGCGCTAAAGGAGCCGACGCGAGCGAAGAAGTTGCCGGTGGAGCCATCCTCTCCGCTCATCGAGAAGGCGTACTGGCCCTTCAAGTTGGTTACCGAAAAGCCGCCGGTGGGAGGAGGCGGAGTGGGCGTCGTGCCGCTACCGCCGCAGGCAGCCGCGAAGAGCGCGAACGACAGCGAAAGCAACAGCGCGAGAGTATTTCTGTTAGGCAAATTTGCTTTGGAGGTTGAC
>Ga0209579_10003562_pt1 | contig 11253 bp, 9 predicted proteins | sample Coa_R1_2_FD_187152 | JGI IMG/M metagenome (GOLD analysis project Ga0209579, IMG submission 187152) | Surface soil microbial communities from Centralia Pennsylvania, which are recovering from an underground coalmine fire - Coalmine... | ecosystem: Environmental > Terrestrial > Soil > Unclassified... | reverse complement strand
CGCGATCGAGGGCAGGCGATGGCCGACCTCCTCGATCTCTATCACGGCCACGGGCTCGAACCGACGGCTGGGGAATTGCCGGATTTTCTTCCGCTGTTTCTGGAGTTCATCTCGCTGCTGCCGGATACGGGGCTGCATCTCCCGCTGGTGGATCCTCCGGTCGTGGCGGATTACGGCGCGCGGCAGAAATTCATCCTGCCCTTCCTGTTCTTCTTCGCCCTGTCGCTGCACGTCGTCGCCCTGCTCGCCGGCCGCCTGACGGCGGAAGTCAGCCGCGTGCGCATCCTCAACGAGGAGATCCTCCAGAACATGGCCGGCGGCGTCCTCGCGGCGGACCGCTTCGGCGGCATCCAGTTCATCAACGGGCCCGCCGCCAAGCTGCTGGGGGTGCGGGAGGCCGATTCCCTCCGGGGACGGCAGATCGACGACATGCTCCCGCGCGACCTCGCCGACTTCCTGCGCCGGGGGATGCGGGAGGGCGAGCGGCTGACGCAGGAGTTCACGATCCACGGCAGCCCGGTCCGGATCTCGGTGACGGGCGTCGGCGAGGGAGAAAGCGGCCCGCTGCGGGGCGTGGTGGCGATCTTCAACGACCTCTCCCTGCGGACGCAAATCGAGGAAATGACGCGTCGCGCCGAGCGCTTTCAGGCGCTCTTGGAGATGAGCGCGAGCATGGCCCACGAGATCCGCAATCCGCTGGCGTCCATCCGGGGCGCCGCGCAGGAACTCCAGTCCAGCCGCCTGCCGCACGAGGACGACCGGCAGCTCCTGAACGTCGTGGTGCGGGAAAGCGACCGCCTGGACGAGATCATCAGCGAGTTCCTGGACTATGCGAGCGATCGTCCGATGGAAATGGGCCTCTGCGACCTGGCGGAGGTGCTCCACGAGACCGTCCTCCTCCTGGAAGCGCGCGGGAACCGGAACGTGGAGATCCGGAAGGAGGTCCCCCGCTCGATGCTCGTCCGGGGCGCCCCGGACAAGTTGAAGCAGGTCTTCCTGAACCTCGGCATCAACGCCCTGGATGCCTGCTCCCACAACGTGAAGATCGGCCACGTGCTGGTGAAATGCACCCCCGCCCGCGGTCCCCAGCCGGACCTTCGCGAAGGCGTGCTGGTCGAGGTGTCCGACGACGGCTGCGGGGTGCCGCGGGAGAACATGGGACGGGTCTTCGACCCGTTCTTCACCACCAAGCCCAAGGGCGTCGGCATGGGGCTCGCGATCGCCCGCAAGATCGTCCAGGCGCACGACGGGGATATCACCCTCGAAAGCCACGAGGGGAAGGGCACCCAGTTGAAGGTCTGGCTGCCCATGTGAGCGGATGCGTCAGCTCGCCGCCGTCCTGTTCGGGCTGGTCCTCGCGTGCCCCCTCGTCACCGTTCCGGGGGCCGGGTTTGATTCGTTCCGCCTTCCCGCGGTCCTGATCCTGGCGGCCGCGCTGCTGGGCTGCGCCTTCGTCCGGTCCAGCCGCGGCGGCGACCGGCCACCTGGCCCCGCGCCGCTTCGGATGGCGGGGTTCCTCCTGCTCGGCGCCGAGGGGCTCTCCCTGGCCGCCGCCCGATCCCTGGCGGACTCCGTCCCGCCGATCCTGATCCTGTCCGCGGGGCTGGCCGTGTTCTCCTGCATGAAGGGGGGGCTTCTCCGGCGGGAGAAGGCCGCCGCGCTGCTGCCGGTGATCAGCGGCACGGCAGCCCTGGTCGCGGGCATCGGGATCGTTCAGGTCGCGATCCATCAGGAGGGCGTCGCGACCGAAGGCAATCGCAACTATGCCGGAGCCCTGGCGGCGATGTTGCTCCCTCCGGCCGTCGCGTTTACCCGGCGGGGAAGGCCCTGGGAACGGCTGTTGTCCGGCGTCGCCGCGGTCGGCCTGATCGTCCTTCTCCTGGCCTCGGAATCCCGGGGCGGTTTCCTGGGCGCGCTGGCCGGTCTCGGGCTCGCCGCAGGGGCGCTGCGGTCCGGGAAGGTGGGCCGGGGGCTACTGACCGCGGGGACGGCGATCCTGGTCCTCGTGGCGGCCTTCGTCGCCGGGCAGGGCCGGAACCAGATCTCGGAACGCCGGCTGGGAGCCGCCCTCTTCCGGATCGAGACGTGGAAGGCCGGGCTGCGGATGATCGCGAAACGGCCGCTGCTGGGGTGGGGGGCCGGCAGCTTCCAGACGGAGTATCCTCCGTTTCGAACGGAAGCCGAGTTCCAGATCTCCCACAGCGACGGAAAGGACGGCTTCAAGGAGGTCGAGGACCCGCACTCCACCTGGGTGGCGACCGCCGTTGAGACCGGCATCCCGGGCCTGCTGGCGCTCGTCCTGGTGGTCTACGTGGCGGCGCGGCTGTGGCGCTACTATGTCCGACGGGCGGCCGATCCGGAGAGCGCCGCGGCGCTGGCCGGTCTGGGCGGCGGAGCCCTCGCCTATCTGGTCGCCGGCTCGTTCAATACCCTGACCCTACACGTCTCGCACACGCTGCTTTTCTGGTCGTTCCTGGGCCTGATGGAGGTGGTCGGGGATCTGCGGGAGTGGAGGGCGGGGTCCCGGAGCCGCGAAACCCGCGTCGCGATCCCCGCCGCCGCGGCGGTCGCCCTGCTCTTCGGCGCCTTCTGGACAGGTCGGATGGGAGCGGCCGAGCAGGCCTTCACGGAGGGCATGAGGACCCCGGACCCGAGCCTCCGGGAAGCACAGCTTCGGGAGGCGATCGATCTCTATCCCCCGTTCGCGCGGGCCCACTTTGAGCTCGCGGCCACGTTGAAAGCCGAAGGCCGCGCGGCGGCCGCGGTGGAACAGGGCCGCGAGACCTTGAGGCTGAGGCCGTATCACGTGGAGGCCCTCAATCTGACCGCCCTCTCGATCCTCGGCTCGAAGGGCGACCCGTATGACGCCGATCGGCTCCTGCGGGAGGCGATCGGCATCGCCCCGTACTACTACAAGTCCTATTACAACCTTGCCCTCATCGAAGGGGGCCGGGGCCATCTCGGCGAGATGCGCTGCCTCCTGGGCAAATCGATCGATCACAAGCCCGACCACGGGGGCTCCTACTATCACCGGGGCTTGGCGTTCCTGATCGACGGCGACCCGGCGGCGGCCGTTCCGGAATTCCGAATGGCGAAGGGACTGGCCTTCGACGTTGCCGGTGCCCTCGACGCCGATCGGCCTTCGGCGCGAAGCGACCCTCGGCTGGCGGAGTTCTTCAAATGATCCGGGCCTGGCTGAAGAATCCGTGGGAAGCGGCGGCGGTCGTCTCCCTCGCTCTGGCCGGAATCTGGTTCCCGGCGGCCCTCGCCGGGGCGGGCGTCCTGTTCGCGGTGCTGGAAATCATCGCCGGACTGAAGAAGGAGAACGGGCCGCGGTGGTGGCCGAGCTTCTGGCCCCGCGCCGACCGGACCGTCACGGTCCTCTACGACGGCCATTGCGTGCTGTGCCTGAAATCGAAGGAGAAGCTCGAACACTGGCGGACGGCGCCCAGGATGAGCTTCCTCGCCCTTCAGTCGCCGGACGCCCGCCGGCTCGTCCCCGAAATGGACGAGAAGCACTACCAGGGATCCATGCACGTGGTCGAGGAGGGGAAGATCTACAGCGCCCACGAGGGCTGGTACCGCCTCATGACCTTGGCCCCGCTGCCGCTGGGGCTGCTGGCAGCCCTGACGCCGGTCTTCGTGGCGCGGCCGATGTACGCGTGGGTGGCGCGAAACCGCTTTCGCTGGTTCGGAAAGGTCTGCGAGGGCGGCACCTGCCCGGTGCACTCCGGCGGGAAGGACTCCGGAGGGACTCGCTAGGGTTTTAGGGTGTAGACCTTCGACGTCGCGGTGTGGCAGTCGAGGTCGGTCGTCACCTGAGCCTTCACCACCCCGAGACCGGCCGCATACCAGACGTCGCCGCGGGTCGGCTGATGGCCGGGATGCTTATCCGCCGCGGCCGTGAATTCGACGTGCAGGGCCTGGACCCGCGTGTCGCCCCGCTCGATCGGTTCTTCGCCGCGCAGCGTGAACGTCAACGTCTCGCGGCCCAGCGACCCGGTCCAGGTATCGCCGACCCGGGCCGACGTCTTGAGGATGGTCATGACGGGTGCGCCCTCCCGGGCCTCCAGCTTGAGGTCGACCCCGGTCTCGGTGCCGCGCAGCCAGCACTGACGGTAGCCGAGGTAGTTGGACACCGACAGCCAGTCGTCCTCGGAGGGCCCCACCTCGGCGACCGCGTCCGCGGGGGGATTCACCGCCTCGGCGCCGACATCTTCGACCTGGTAGGTCAGGCTGCCGCCCGCCTTGAGGGGAAGGTAGTCGTTGGCGGGAACCAGGACGGCCAGCGCCAGAAGGACTCTCATCACTGCCAGTATACCCTACTTGTAATAATTACGGATCCAGCGGTGGGGCCGTAGCGTCGAAACCTGATTCGCGGGCAGACCCAGGCCGTCTCCGGCCCGGCAATTCGCCTCGGCGTTCTTCACCGACCGCATGCCCGGGATGACGGTCGACACGGCCGGGTGGGACAGCGTGAAGCGCAGGGCCACCTCGGGCATCCGGTCGAGCGGGATCTGGAGATCGGCGGCGATCTTCTGCACGCGGCCGAAGACCTCCTTCTTCCGGTCTCCCTGGAAGTAGCTGTTCCGGAAGTCGTCCTTGGGGAAGGACGTTTCCGGGGTGACCTTTCCCGTGAGGCCCCCCTCGTCGAAGGGAACGCGGGCGAGCACGCCGACGTTCATCGTCCGGCAGAGCGGGAACAGCCGGTCCTCGGGGGACTGGTCGAAGATGTTGTAAATGACCTGCACCGCGTCGACGAGCCCCGACTTCACCGCGGCAAGCCCGTTGTCCGGCGTATGTTCGCCGAGCGAGATGCCGAAATGCCGGATCTTGCCTTGCTTCTTGAGCCTTTCGATCCCCTCCAGCCAGTCGCCCGCGCCCACGAAGTCGTCGGTCCAGACGTGCAGCTGTTGAAGATCGATGCAGTCCATCCCGAGATTCCGAAGGCTCTCTTCGGTGCAGGAGACGATGTAGTCCGCGGGAAACACCCGGTCGACCGGGATCTGCCGTTCCGCCGGCCACTTTCGGTTCTTGGGGGGGATCTTGGTGGCGACGAAGACCTTCTCCTTCCGGCCTCGGACGATCTGCCCGACGATCTTTTCGCTGTGCCCGTCGCCGTACGCGAGGGCCGTGTCGATGAAATTCAGGCCCAGGTCGATGGCGCGGTTGAGGGCGCGGAGGGACTCGTCGTCCGAGGCCCCGATCCATTGCTTGGCGCCAATGCCCCAGGCGCCGTACCCGACTTCGGAAACCGGCACTCCCGTGCGGCCGAGCGTTCGAGTCTTCATAGACCGACAGCCTAGCATTTTCTTCGTCGACGGGGAGTCTTTATGGAGAAGGTCCCGCCGTAGTATAGTGGGCCATCGAGCGGGATCTGGACGGGGGAGAACACCATGGACGACGCTGTCCGGATCATGAAGGTCGGAACGCTGCAGGCGAAGGTCTACGTCGACCGCGCCGCGCTGGGCCGGGCGGCCGGGGAAGCGGCCGCGACCCGGCTGAAGGAGCTTCTTTCGCAGAAGCCGGTCTCGATCATTTTCGCGGCGGCGCCCTCGCAGAACGAATTCCTCGAGACGCTGGTCGCGGCGAAGGGAATCGACTGGTCCCGGGTGACCGCCTTCCACATGGACGAGTACGTCGGGCTGCCCGGCAGCGCGCCCCAGAGCTTCGTCCGCTGGCTGCGCGACCGGATCTTCGACAAGGTCAAGCCCGGCAAGGTGCACTACCTCGACGGGACGGCGAAGGACGCGGAGAAGGAGTGCGCCCGCTATTCGGAGCTCCTGAAGGCGGCTCCCCCCGACCTCACCTGCATGGGCATCGGCGAAAACGGCCACCTGGCGTTCAACGATCCGCCGGTCGCCGACTTCCAGGATCCCCAGGCGGTGAAAGTCGTCGAGCTGGACCTTGCCTCCCGGAAGCAACAGGTGAACGACGGCTGCTTTAGTGCTCTGGAGCTGGTTCCCAGGACGGCGATGACCCTGACCATCCCCACGCTCTTGTCCGCGGCGTGGATCTATTGCATGGTCCCCGGTCCGCGGAAGGCGCCGGCCGTCAAGCGGACGCTGGAGGGGGAGATCGCCACCGAGTGTCCGGCGACGATCCTGAGGCGGCACGAGCGTGCCGTCCTGTTCCTGGACAAGGATTCCGCCAGCCTGGCCGACACGGCCCTGGCAGGGAGGTAGCCCATGTTGAAGATCGCCCTGGTCGCCGCGCTGCTGGTCCTCTCCTCCGAAGATGAGCCGATCAAGGTCGGTATCGTCGGGTTGGACACCTCGCACGTCGTGGCGTTCACGCAGCTCCTGAACGATCCGAAGAGTCCGGCGTACGTTCCGGGCGCGAAGGTCGTCTGCGCCTTCAAGGGCGGCAGCCCGGACGTGGAGAGCAGCGCCACGCGCGTCGACGGGTTCACCAAGACGCTGCAGGAGAAGTGGGGCGTCGAGATCGTGGACTCGATCGAGACGCTCTGTACCAAGGTGGACGCCGTGCTGCTGGAAAGCGTCGACGGGCGGCCGCACCTGGCCCAGGCGCGCCCGATCTTCGCGGCGAAGAGGAAGGTCTTCATCGACAAGCCCCTCGCCGGCAGCCTCAAGGACGGGCAGGAGATCGCGCGCCTGGCGAAGGAGAGCGGAACGCCGTTCTTCAGCGCCTCGGCGGTGCGGTTTTACGATTCGATCGTGAAGACGAAGGAGGACGCGTCCATCGGCCGCATCCAGGGCTGCGATTCGTACTCGCCGGAGCATCTCGAGCCCCATCACCCGGACCTCTTCTGGTACGGCATCCACGGCGTCGAGGCGCTCTATACGGTCATGGGCCCCGGCTGCCAGAGTGTCCGCCGCATCGTGGGCGAGGACACGGACGTGGTCGTCGGCCGGTGGAAGGACGGCCGCACGGCGACGTTCCGGGGGATCCGCAAGGGGAACGGGGGGTACGGCGTGACGATCTTCGGGGAGAAGAACGTGCGATCCTCCCTGTCCGTGCAGGCGAAGAACGACTACCGGAACCTCGTGATCGAAATCGTGAAGTTCTTCAAGACGGGCACCCCCCCGGTCTCGGTCGACGAGATGCTGGAAGTCCTCGCCTTCATGGAGGCGGCCGATGTCAGCAAGGCCAAGGGAGGCGCGGAGGTTCGTCTGGACGAGTTGAAGTAGGGCCGGGGAGGGATCGATGCACCGGACCGGGATCCTGGCGGGTCTCCTGCTCTTGGGTTGCAGTTCGGCCGGGAAGACCCCTCGGGAGCCGATGGTGCTCCACGTCAGCGCGGACTTGTCGGTCGGCGAAACCCAAGACGTGCCCCTGATGGGCGACCGGCCGGTCCGCGTCAAGCTGCTCGACCTCCAGGAATCCCTGGACGACGTCAACGGCGCGGTCCGGGTGGCGAAGGTCCGGGTCGAGATCGACGGCCGGGAGCTGACGCTCACGAGCGGGACCTACCATCTGCCGGTGACGGTCGGCTCGGTCCAGGTCGATTGCCCGATCACCAAGGGGTACATCGAGAAGGGCAGCCGCAAGAACATCTGGGGCCTCCTCAAGGATGCGCGCCTCAGAGTCTGGCCGGCGGGCTCGCCCTGGATCCCCCCCGGCACCTTCCAGTATCCCGCCCGCCAGCGCTGGTTCGCCAGCTTCACGCACATGGCCAACGAGCCGGTCTACGTCGACGGCGGCGATTTGCCCGGCAAGAAGCAGATCTACTACCACTACGGCCTCGACATCGGCGGTTCGGAAGGCCTGGTCGACGTGGTGGCCGCCACGGACGGCCTCGTCGTGTCGTCGGGCAAGGAAGTGCTCGAGGGCCCCGGACAGGAGCAGCCCGTCGAGCCGCGCTACGACGTGATCTACCTGCTCGACGCGCGGGGCTGGTATTACCGGTACAGCCATCTCAAGTACATCGAAGCGCCGGTCCGGCCTGGCGCCCGCGTCGCGATGGGCCAGAAGCTCGGCGTCATCGGCAAGGAGGGCGGCAGCGGGGGATGGACGCACCTCCATCTGGACATCACGCGCCGCCAGCCGTCGGGCCTCTGGGGCATCGAGGACGGCTACGCCTTCCTCTGGCAGACCTCGCTCGAGGAGCATCCCCGCGCCCTCACCGCGGTGGCCCGTCCTCACTCTCTGATCTGGGCGGGGGAGTCCGCGGATCTGGACGGCTCCCAATCCCAAGGACGGGATCTGCGCTACGAGTGGATCCTTTCGGACGGCTCGGACTTGAGCGGACTGGCCGCGTTCCGGAAGACGTACCCGAAGCCGGGGAGCTATTGCGAGATCCTGAAAGTCACCGACGTCGAGGGTCATGTCGATTACGACTTCAAGGTGGTGCAGGTTCTCGACAAGGAGCACCCGGACGCGCCCCCGCCGACGATCCACGCGACGTATGCTCCGACGTTCGGGATCCGGCCGGACGATCCGGTGGTGTTCAAGGTCCGCACGTTCCGCGACAAGGAAGGCGGGGAGACCTGGGATTTCGGCGACGGAACGCCTCCGATCTCGGTCAAGTCGGACGGAAATAGAGACATGCACGCGGCGGACGGCTATGCCGAGACCATTCACAAGTACAAGACTCCGGGCCATTATCTGGTGAGCGTCGAGCACCGCAACGCCGCCGGAGTCCCGGCCACGGCTCGGCTTCAGGTTCGGGTGGGGCTGGATTGAGGAGGGTGCCATGAGCGTGATGTTCGCGCTGCTGATGCTGGCCCAGGACCCGGTGGACGTCGAAGGCCAGCCCCTGGCCGCCAATGTGGAACGGCTCCGGGAGGCTCTGGACTTCCTCGGCGCGCCGCTGCCGGCCGACCTGCGGGACGGCCTGAAGGCGGCGGGGAACGACGCGAAGAAGATCCAGCAGCTCCTCGACCCGCAGGCCTTGCTTCTGGTCAGCATCAATCCGGAATCCCGGGTCAAGGTGGCCCGGGGTCCCGGTCCGGCGGTCCTCCAACAGTCCGGGTACGCTCCGGTCCTGATCAAGGTCGTGAACGACAGCCCGGTCCGGAGCACGCCGCACCTGACGAGTCCCCAATCCGGTCCCCGCATGTCGGGAGGATTCGGCAACCCGAAAGGCGATCCCGGCCGCTTTCTTCAGGTGGAGCTGGTTCAGAGCCCGCCGATGACCCCGACGCTCAGCGGCCTGAAGGTCGAATACCTCCTCGGCCTGATCTACAGCAGCGAGGCGGGCAAGCGCGAGGCGACGCTCTCGATGGACGTGGGGCAGGGCACCCAGGACCTCGGCTTCCGCGCGGAGGCGCCGGTGCTGTTCGACGTCAAGCCCGGGATTCCCGTGAAGGTCTCCGTGACGGACGTCGACGGGAGGCCAACGACGGGTCGATTCACCTTCCTCGACAAGCTGAATCACGTCTACCCTCCTCAGCCCAAGCGGCTGGCGCCGGACCTCTTCTTCCAGAAGCAGATCTACCGCCGCGACGGGGACACCGTGCTGCTGCCTCCGGGAGATCTGACGATGATCTACGGCCGCGGCCCGGAGTACCGGCTCGTGACCACCTCGGTCCGCGTTCCCGACAAGGGGGAGGCCTCGATTGCGGTGACGCTGGAACGCTGGGTGAATCCGATGGCCTACGGCTTCTACGGCGGCGACCACCACATCCACGCGGCCGGCTGCGCCCACTATACGAATCCCACGGAGGGCGTCCACGCCCCGGACATGTTCCTCCACATCAAGGGCGAGGGCCTCAACGTCGGCTGCAATCTCACCTGGGGACCCTGCTACGAGTACCAGCGGCAGTTCTTCGAGCCCACGGCGAATCAGCTCTCGGAACCCTTCACCGTCCTGAAGTACGACGTCGAGGTCAGCGGCTTCGGGTCCCAGGCGCTGGGACACGTCTGCCTGCTCAACCTGAAGGACCAGACCTATCCGGGATCGGACGGGACGAAGACGAAGGGCTGGCCGACCTGGACGACGCCGCTGATGAAGTGGGCGAAGGCGCAGGGGGCGTTCACGGGCTATGCCCACTCGGCGAACGGCCTGGCCGTGAACGACGCGGCGGCGGCCAAGCGGATCCTCGCCGCGGGGCCGGACGCGCTGCTGCCCGAGCCGTTCGCGACGATCGACGAGAACGGCGACCGGCAGCTGAGCATGGAGGAGCTGGTCGCCAGCGTCTCCCGGTCCAAGCTGCGGCTCCCGAATCTCGTCATTCCCGAGATGAACGGGATCGGCGCGCAGGAGATCTGCGTCACCACGGCCCAGGGCCTCTGCGATTTCATCAGCGCCATGGACACTAATCGCCTGCAGGAGTGGAACTGCTGGTACCACCTGATGAACTGCGGCTACCCGCTGAAGGCCAGCGGCGAGACGGACTTCCCCTGCATCAGCGGCGGCCGCGTCGGGGAGGGGCGGGTCTACGTGCAGCTGGGCAAGGTCGACCGGATCGAGTACTCCCGGTGGTGCGAAGGCGTCGGCAAGGGTCAGTCCTACGTCTCGGACGGCTATGCGCACGCGCTCCAGTTCACGGTGGGCGGAAAGGCGATGGGGGAGACCCTCGCCCTGGACGCCCCCGGCAGCGTCGCGGTGAAGGCGAAGGTCGCCTTCGCCGCGGTACAGCAGCTCGGCACCGCTCCCGGGGCGGCCCCGACGAAGGAGAGCGTCCGTCTGGTCGAACTGGTGGTCAACGGTCAGGTGGCGGGGACGGCGGACGTGCCCGCGGACAACCAGGAGCATGACCTCGCGTTCGACGTGAAGATCCCGCGGTCCAGCTGGGTCGCGCTGCGCCACTTCCCGCAGCTGCACACCAACCCCGTGACCGTCGTGGTCGCGGGCCAGCCGATCCGCGCGTCGCGGAAGAGCGCCCGGTGGTGCATCGGGGTGATCGAACAGCTCTGGGCCGTGAGAGGCCAGGGGATCCTCGAGGCCGAGCGCGGCGAGGCGAAGAAAACATTCGACTGGGCCATCGAGGAGTATCGCCGGATCGCCGCCGAGGCCCCCGAGGGATCCTAGTCGGGGCGAGGCCCCCCCGATGGTCTCCAGGTCCCCATCTCCCGCTCCGGGCCGAGAACCCTCGTGAGGGGGGGCGGAGCGCCGGGCGGGTCGTGGCGTCGGCGCAGGCTAGTCGAACCACTCGTCGCGCTCGTCGAAGGGCGGCACGACGATGTTCAGGATCTTCATCGGGGTCTTGCCGGGCACCGCGCGGTGCCGGGTGCCGGGGCGAATCATCACCGCCATGCCGGGCTTCGCGGGGTGGAGCTTCCCGTTCAGCTCGATCTGGCCTTCCCCCTCCAGGAAGTAATAGGTCTCGGTGAAGCCCTTGTGATAGT
>Ga0209579_10003560_pt1 | contig 11255 bp, 6 predicted proteins | sample Coa_R1_2_FD_187152 | JGI IMG/M metagenome (GOLD analysis project Ga0209579, IMG submission 187152) | Surface soil microbial communities from Centralia Pennsylvania, which are recovering from an underground coalmine fire - Coalmine... | ecosystem: Environmental > Terrestrial > Soil > Unclassified... | reverse complement strand
CGCTGCGTGCGTGTCGCCGAGCGAGAACAGGGCTCCCTCGACGCCGACCGGAAGATAGAGCGTCACGCCTGGGTTCAGGTGCTTCGTGTCGATGTTTCCGCCGAACCGGGACGGCGGCACGATCGAGTGAGGGCCCGGCTCGTCCGGGGCGACGCCGAGCGTCCCCGGAAACGGCCGGTACGGCAGCGTCACCGTGTCCGAGAAGCGGACGACGCCGCCGTCGCCGTCGACCGGCGAGATGCGCAGCCAGGGCTCCGGATACTCGTCGGCGAGGAGGCCGAAGCCGGGGATGATCGCCGTCCAACCCCACCGCTGCGGACGGAACTCGAGCAGCTCGACGGCCAGCACGTCACCGGGCTGCGCGCCCTTGACATAGACCGGGCCGCTGACCGGGTTCACATGGGTGAAGTCGAGCCTGCCGACGTCGTCGACGCCGGAGTCCTCGCGGATCTGCTCGTCGGATGCGTCGCGGACGTGCAGCAGGACAGCTTCGCCGGACTCGATCTCGAGCGCCGGCTGGACGCCGTTGTCCCACGCGTACTCGAAGGCATCACGGCGCAGCTCGTGGAGCGAGCCGGTCTGCACGGCGGCCATGATCTCGCCGCCGGGTGCCGCAGGTCAACCCTCGGCGAGCTCTCGCGACCGCTCGGTGGCGGCGGTGATGGCGTTCAGGAAGGCAGCGCGCACACCGGACCGCTCGAGCTCGCGGATCGCGCGAGTCGTCGTTCCGCCCGGCGAGGTGACCGCTTCACGAAGCTCGACCGGGTGCATCGACTCGTCCCGAAGCAGCCGCGCGCTCCCGAACATCGTCTGCACGACGAGCCGGGTCGACACGTCGCGGCTCAGCCCCAGCAGGAGCCCGGCCTCGATCATCGCCTCCGCGAGGAGCGCGAAGTACGCCGGTCCGGAACCCGAGATCGCCGTGACCGCGTCCATGTCGACCTCCGCGACCCGCACGACATAGCCGAGGTGTCCGAGCGCCTCCTCGGCCACGTCGAGATCGGCCTCGCTTGCATGGGCGCCGGCGCAGATCCCGGCGATCCCCTCGTCGACGAGTGCGGGTGCGTTCGGCATCGCACGGACGACGCGCGCGCCTGCCGGCAGATGCGACTCGACCCACGACGTCGTGATCCCGGCCGCCACGGAGAGAATCGTCTGCTCGCTCGTCACCTCCGGCGCGATCTCGCCGAGCACGGCGGTGATGTCCTGCGGCTTGACGGAGACGATGACGAGCGGGGCGCTCCCTGCGGCGGCGGCGTTGTCGTGCGTGGTCTCGACGCCGTGGCGCTCTGCGAGGAGCGCGAGCCGGTCGGGCCGCCTCGCGGTGACGACGATGTCGCCCGCGTCCCGCCAGCCGGAGGCCAGGAAGCCTCGCAGGAGCGACTCGCCGAGGCGACCCGCTCCGATGATGGCGACGCGCCTGCTCAGTGTCTCGCCGACGCTTTGCGCCGTCTCGGCGCCGGCTCCGGGATGAGCCAGGCATGACCGAACTTCCGCATCTCGCGGATGATCGGCAGCAGCGCCCGCCCCTTGTCGGTGAGCTCGTATTCCACGCGCGGCGGCGACTCGGGATAGCTGCGGCGGATCAGGATCCCCTGACGTTCGAGCATGTCGAGCCGCTCGGAGAGCGTACGCGGGCTGATTCCCGGACACGCGTGCTCGAGTTGCATGAACCTGCGCGGTCCTTCGGAGAGGTCGTGGACGATCAGCGGCGTCCACTTGGTCGCGACGACCTCTGCGGTCGCAGCGACGGCGCAACCTGCGTCGTGAACGTCGTTCATCGTCCTCTTCATGCGTCGCAGTGTACTCCCGCCCACGGCGCGTAGCTATCGAAAGGAAAGCCAGGTGCGAAAGGCCTACCTCGCGTCAGGACGTCTGCGCCGTCTAAGCACGAGGGCTTACTTTCCGAAGTATAGTAACGGCATGGTCGTGCTCCGGCTCCGTCCCTGGTCGAAGGCCGGCGGCCGCTGGACCCACGAGCTGGTCGGCTACGCCCTCGACGTGTTCCACCGCAAGCACCTCCGGACGCCGACGGTGCGGGAGCTGCGGGCGGGAGTCGACGGCCTGCCGAGCCACTCCACGATCCGCCGCTTGTACGGCAACGCCTCGACGATGCTGCGTGCGCACGGCTACCGGGTCCGGCGGCACGGAGGCCAGCCCGGGCATCCGTGCTGGGCGCACCTGCGACGAGCGCGGCATGTTCGTGCCGCGACGGGCTCAGGCCGCGGACGCGACCGTCTCGCGGGAGGCGGTCTTTTCGCCTGCGAGCCAGCGGTCGACCGCCTCGGCGCACCGGCGCCCTTCGCTGATCGCCCAGACGATCAGCGACTGACCGCGGCGGGCGTCACCCGCGGCGAAGATTCCCTCCACCGACGTCGCGTACTCGGCAGCCGCGACGTTGGTACGCGCATCCGTCTCGACGCCGAGCTGTTCGAGCAGCCGCTGCTCGGGGCCGAGGAACCCGAGCGCCAGCAGGACGAGCTGCGCCGGCCGCACCTCTTCGGTCCCCGGGATCGGCTCGAACGGCGGCGCACCGGAGTTGCGCTGCCAGTGGATCTGCTCGACGCGACCGTCACCGGTGAAGTGCGACGTCGAGATCGAGAACGCCCGCGCCCCGCCCTCCTTCAGCGCGTACGACGTGCGCAGCTTCATCGGCCAGCGCGGCCAGGGCGTGTCGGCGTCGGGCCTGCTCGAAGGCGGTTCGCCGAGGAGCTCGATCTGCGTGACCGAGGACGCGCCTTCGCGATGGGCGTGCCCGACGCAGTCGGCGCCCGTATCACCGCCGCCGATCACGACAACGTGCTTTCCCGCCGCCGTCGGCGCCGCGTCACGACGCATACGGGCGCAGAGGTAGTCCATCGCGAAGTGGACGCCGTCGAGGTCGCGGCCCGGGATCGGCAGATCGCGGGGAACGCGCGCACCGGTCGCGATGACGAGGCCGTCGTGACGGGCGCGCAGCTCCTCGGCCGCGACGTCCACACCGACGTCGACGCCGAGACGGAACTCGACCCCCTCTGACGCCAGCTGCCGGACACGCCGCTCGACGAGCTCCTTCTCGATCTTGAACTCCGGCACCCCGAAGCGGACGAGGCCGCCCGCCGCCTCGTCCCGTTCGTACACCGTCACCGCGTGGCCGCGACGCGCGAGCTGCTGCGCGCAGGCGAGGCCGGCCGGGCCCGAGCCGATCACCGCGACCGTCCGCCCCGTGACGTGCGTCGGGGGCAGCGGAGCGATCCAGCCCTCTTCCCACGCCCGGTTCACGATCGACACCTCGATCTGCTTGATCGAGACGGCATCGCCTTCGTTGATCTCGAGCACGCAGGCCGCCTCGCACGGCGCCGGACAGAGCCGGCCGGTGAACTCCGGGAAGTTGTTCGTGCGGTGGAGCTGCTCGATCGCCTCGCGCCACCGGTCGCGGTACACGAGGTCGTTCCAGTCCGGGATGAGGTTGCCGAGGGGGCAGCCGGAATGGCAGAACGGGACGCCGCACTCCATGCACCGCGCCGCCTGTGCGCGAAGGTCGCTCAAAGGCAGCGTGCCGACGAACTCGCGGTAGTCGCCGACACGCGCGGCGGGATCGCGCTCCGGCGGCTCGCGCCGCTCGAACTCGAGAAAACCGCGAACCTTTCCCACTAGGCTGCAGCCTCCGTCTCGCGGGTGAGAAAGCCGACGCCGCCGGCCGACCACGCGTCGTCGCCGAGCTCCTCGAGCGCGCGCCGGAAGTCGTGCGGGAACACCTTCACGAAGCGGCCGGGGTCCCATTCGTCGAGCAAGCGCGCCGCGACGGGCGAGCCGGTGCGGTCGCGGTGCTCGGCCACGAGGCTCAGAACGAGCTGCTGGTCCTCCGGACCGAGCGGCTCGAGACCGACGAGCTGCAGGTTGCAGCGCGCCGCGAACGTCCCGTCGTCGTCGAGCACGTACGCGATGCCGCCGCTCATGCCCGCGGCGAAGTTGCGGCCTGTGCGGCCGAGCACGACGACGCAGCCGCCGGTCATGTACTCGCAGCCGTGATCGCCGACTCCCTCCACGACCGCGCTCGCGCCCGAGTTGCGCACGGCGAAGCGTTCGCCGGCGAGCCCGCGGAAGAACGCCCTCCCCGACGTCGCGCCGTAGAGGACGGTGTTGCCGACGACGACGTTCTCCTCCGCGGCGAAGCCCGCGCCGTCCGGCGGTCTCACGCTGAGCACGCCGCCGGAGAGCCCCTTGCCCACGTAGTCGTTCGCCTCACCCACGAGCTCGAGCTCGACGCCCGGGGCGAGCCAGGCGCCGAAGGATTGCCCGGCCGAGCCGTCGAGCCTGAAACGAACGGTCCCGGGCGCCAGGCCGGCGATCCCGAAGCGCTTCGTGACCTCGTGCGACAGCAGGCCGCCGACCGTCCGGTCGACGTTCGCGACCGCGAAGGCCCCCGTCACCGGCACTCTGCCTCTCAGGGCCGGCACCGCCGCCGCGATCAGGCGCTCGTCGAGCGCGCCCGGCAGCGGCGAGACCTGCGCCTCGGTGCGCCGCAGCGGCGTGCCCGCGGGGACGTCGGGCGCGCGCAGGACGTTCGAGAGGTCGATCCCTCGACGCTGCCACACGTCGACGGCGGAGTCCGGCTCGAGCAGGTCGACGCGCCCGACGAGATCCTCGAACCGCGCGACGCCGAGCCGCGCCATCAGCCGCCGCGCCTCCTCGGCGACGAAGAAGAGGAACTCGATCACGTGCTCGGGCTTGCCGCGGAACCGCTTGCGCAGCTCCGGGTCCTGGGTCGCGATCCCCACCGGGCACGTGTTGAGGTGGCAGGCGCGCATCATCACGCAGCCGGTCGCGATCAGCGGCGCCGTTGCGAAGCCCATCTCGTCCGCGCCGAGCAGCGCGGCGATGACGACGTCGCGGCCGGTCTTCAGCTGGCCGTCCGTCTGCACCCAGATGCGGGAACGAAGCCCGTTCAGCACGAGCGTCTGCTGGGTCTCGGCAAGACCGATCTCCCACGGGATCCCGGCGTGCAGGATCGACGAGACCGGCGACGCGCCGGTACCGCCGTCGTGGCCCGAGATCAGGACGTGATCCGCGTTCGCCTTCGCGACCCCGGCGGCGACAGTCCCGACCCCGACCTCCGCGACGAGCTTCACCGAGATGCGCGCGTTCGGGTTCGCGCAGCGGAGGTCGTAGATCAGCTGCTTGAGGTCCTCGATGGAGTAGATGTCGTGGTGGGGCGGCGGCGAGATGAGGCCGACCCCAGGGGTCGTGAACCGCACACCGGCGATGTAGCGGTCGACCTTGTGCCCCGGCAGCTGGCCCCCCTCGCCCGGCTTCGCGCCCTGCGCCATCTTGATCTGCAGCTCGTCCGCGTTCGTCAGGTAGTTCACGTCGACGCCGAAGCGCCCGGATGCCACCTGTTTGATCTTCGAGCGCCGCTCGTCGCCGAACCGCTCCGGATCCTCGCCGCCCTCACCGGTGTTCGACCGGCCGCCGATGCGGTTCATCGCTACGGCCAGCGTCTCGTGCGCCTCGCGCGAGAGCGAGCCGAGCGACATCGCGCCGGTCGAGAACCGCTTCACGATCTCCGCAGCGGGCTCGACCTCGTCGAGCGGTATCCCGCCGTCGTCCGGGAACCGGAACCGAAGCAGCCCCCGAATCGTCGAGCGCCGCGCCGCCTCGCCGTTCACCGCTTCCGCGTACTGCTCGTACGTCTGCCGGCCGCCGTGACGCACGGCGTGCTGGAGAAGCGCGATCGTCTCCGGGTTCCACTGGTGATGCTCGCCGTTCGCGCGCCATGCGTAGAGGCCGACGACCGGGAGCAGCTCGCCGTCCGCTGCATACGCACGCGCGTGGCGGAAGAGCGCGCCCTCGGCGATCTCGCGCATGCCGATCCCGCCGATTCGCGACGGTGTGCCGGTGAAATGGCGCTCGACGAGCGCGCGGTCGAGACCGACGGCCTCGAAGATCTGCGCCCCGCAATACGACGGGATCGTCGAGATGCCCATCTTCGAGATCGCCTTCAACAGGCCCTTGGAGATCGCCTTCACGGCCCGCGTCCGTGCTTCCTCACGCGTCAGCTCGAGGCGACCGTCGTCGACGAGGTCGTCGAGCGTCGCCAGCATCAGGTACGGATTGACCGCCGCCGCGCCGTAGCCGATCAGCACCGCGACGCTCTGCACCGAGCGCGGCTCGCCCGACTCGACGACGAGCCCCGCCTGGAGCCGCGTTCCGGCGCGGACGAGATGGTGATGGACCGCGCCGGTGGCGAGGAGCGAAGGCATCGCGACGCGCTCTGGCCCGACCGCGCGGTCGGAGAGGATCAGGACGTTGGCGCCGCGCGCGAGCGCCGCGTCGGCCTCACGGCACAGCCGCTCGACCGCCGGCTCGAGCCCGTCGGCGCCGTCACCGACCGGCCACGTGCTGTCCAGCGTCTCGGCGCGGAAGACGCCGGTGCGGACCCGACGGAGCCGCTCGAGCTCCTCGTCGGACAACACGGGATCGTCGATCACGAGCTGCCGCGCATGCTCGGGCGTCTCGCCGAGCAGATTTCGCTCCGAGCCGACGAGCGTCTGCACGCTCATCACGACCGCCTCGCGGATCGAGTCGATCGGCGGATTGGTGACCTGCGCGAACAGCTGCTTGAAGTACGAGTAGAGCAGCGGCCGCCGGTCGGAGAGCACGGCGAGCGGCGTGTCGTTGCCCATCGAGCCCACGGCCTCCTCTGCGTTCGCGGCGAGCGGCGCGAGCATCACCTTCATGTCCTCGTGCGTGTAGCCGAATGCGAGCTGGAGCCGGTTCAGCGGCTGGCCGAGCACCCGCGGCTCCGCGGAGGGCAGGTCTGCGAGCCGCACGGACTCGCGCGCGAACCACTCGTCGTAGGGACGGCGCTTCGCCACTGCGAGCTTCGCCGCGCCGTCGGCGACGATCCGGCCCTGGGCGAGGTCGACGAGGAACAGTTTCCCGGGCTGCAGCCGTCCCTTCCGGCGAACGCTTTCCGGCGGCACGTCGAAGACGCCGGCCTCGGAGGCGAGCACGACCCAGCCGTCGCTCGTCTCGAGCCAGCGCCCGGGGCGGAGCCCGTTGCGGTCGAGCGTGGCGCCGATCGTCCGGCCGTCGGTGAAGACGAGCGCGGCAGGCCCGTCCCACGGCTCCATGAGGCAGCCGTGATACGCGTAGAACCCTTCGACCTCGGACGGCAGATCGCCGGGATGATGCGCCTCGGGGACCATCATCATCAGCGCGTGCGGCAGCGGCCGGCCGGCCAGCACGAGGAGCTCCAGCACGTTGTCGAAGGTCGCGGTGTCCGAGCCACCCGGGCGGATGACCGGCAGGACCTTGCGCAGGTCGTCGCCGAACAGGTCCGACGCCAGCTGCGACTCGCGTGCGCCCATCCAGTTCGCGTTCCCGCGCAGCGTGTTGATCTCGCCGTTGTGCGCCAGCATGCGGTACGGGTGCGCGAGCCCCCAGCTCGGGAACGTGTTCGTCGAGAACCGGGAGTGGACGAGCGCGAGCGCACTTGCGAGACGCTCGTCGCGCAGGTCTCCGAAGTACGCGCGCAGCTGCGGCGCGGTCAGCATTCCCTTGTAGACGATCGTGCGTGACGAGCAGCTCGGGACCACGAGATCGCTCCCGGCTCTGTTCTCGGCCACGCGGCGGATGACGTAGAGCTTCCGCTCGAACGCATCCTGGTCGGCTGCAAGGTCGGGCGATGCACCGACGACGAGCTGGCGGATGCGAGGCGCGAACGCGCGCGCCGTCGAGCCCGCGCACTCCTCGGCGACGGGGACGTCCCGCCAGCAGACGACGCGCTGGCCCTCTCCCTCCACAGCCTCCACCATGATCCGCTCGAGCTCGTGCCGCCGTGCGTCGTCGCGCGGCAGGAAGCAGACGGCGACGCCGTATGCCCCCCGTGCGGGCAGTGCGTCGCCCAGCTCGGCGCGGAAGAAGGCATCGGGCAGCTGCAGGAGGACGCCTGCGCCGTCGCCGGTGTCGGGGTCGGCCCCGGCGGCTCCGCGGTGCTCGAGCCGCTCGAGGGCGTCGAGCGCGCGGTCGAGCACCTCGTGCGAGGGCTCCGCGTCGAGCCGCGCGACGAACGCGACCCCGCACGAGTCGTGCTCGAAGCTCGGGTCGTAGAGCCCCTGCTGCTTCATCGCCCGCCTTCGGTCTGGCTAGTCCGGCGGGGCGGGTGGCGAACGGCGCCGGCTAGCTCGATCGCGGGCGCGCGACCGTAAAGGCGATCTTGCTGCCGGCGGCAATCGGCGCACCCATCACTTCAAAGAGTAAAGCAAGCTTCGGACGGACGCAAACCTACCGGCGAAGGAGAGCCCTGGCGCGTGCCGCGCCGACCGCGGTCTTCAACGCGCCGATGTCGTACGCCCCGTAGTGCCGCTTTCCGTTGATGAAGAACGTCGGCGTGCCGGAGACCGTGCTGAGATCGGCCGAGTCGACGTCCTCGGCGATGCGTGCGGCCTGGGTGTGCTCGCGCAGGTCGTCGGCGAATCGATCCGAATCGAGCCCGAGCTGCTGCGCGATGGCGACCAGCTTGTGCGGGCGAAGGTCGTCGGCCGCGAGCAGTGCGTCGTGCATCTCCCAGAAGGCGCCCTGCTCCGCCGCGGCCTCCGACGCCTCGGCGGCGAGTTGCGCACTCGGATGGACGTCGTTCAGCGGCAGGTGGCGCCAGACGTATCTCACGTCTCCCTCGTCCGCGAGCAGCTCGCGGAGGATCGGCTCGGCGCGCCCGCAGAACGGACACTCGAAATCGCCGTACTCGACGAGGGTGATCGGCGCCTCCTCCGGCCCGCGGATGTGGTCTCGGCCGGCATCGACGGGGACGGCGAGGTCGACGAGCGGCTCCGCCGCGCCGACGAGCGCGCGGATCCGGAGCGGCTTCGGCAAGAGCGCGGTCGTTCGGAAAACGAGCCACGTCAGGGCGGCGGCACAGAAGGCGGCGCTGAGAACGCCGACCTTCGCGTCCTCCAGCTGCGTCCCGTGGAACGCGAGCGCCGCGATCAACAACGAGACCGTGAACCCGATCCCCGCGATGGCGCCTCCGCCCGCGACGGCGACCCATCCGACGGGCGGCCGCAGCAGGCCCCGACTCGCGCGTGACGTGAGCGCGGTTCCTCCGACGACGCCGGCCGGCTTCCCGACGAGGTAGCCGAACAGGATCCCGAGCGTCACCGGAGAGCTGTAGGCATGCGCCAGGAACGGGCCGTCGACCTTGACACCGGCGTTCGCGAGCGCGAAGAGGGGCACGATCGCGTAGCTCGTCCACGGGTGGAAGAGCTGCTGGAGCCTCAGGTTCGGCGAGATCGCGGTGGCCAGGCCGATCTGCGCCGAGCGGGCAAGCTCCGGCGTGGGCTGCTCCCGGAACAGACGGAAGAGATCCGTCGCCCGCTCGAGGTCGCTGCGCGACGACGCCGACGCGAACGTGAGCAGCCCGATCGCAAGGCCGACCACCACGGGGTCGACACCGGACTCGTGCAACGCCACCCACGCCCCGGTTCCCAGCAGGAGGCAGATCAGCCCCACTCGCAGCTGGACGACGAACACGACCACGATCGCGACGAAGAACCCGCCGGCGATGACGAGCGGGCCGATCCGCACGTGGCTGCTGTACGCGAACGCGATCACGAGCAGCGCCACGAGGTCGTCGACGACCGCGACCGTCAGCATGAAGGCGCGCAGGCGATCCGGGAACCGCGGGCCGACGAGGGCGAGCAGGCCGAGCGCGAAGGCGGTGTCCGTCGACATGGCGACCCCCCAGCCGTGCGCGCCCGACCGGCCTGCGTTGAAGGCGAGGTAGATCGCAACCGGGACGACCATCCCGCAGACGCCCGCCGCGGCGGGCAGTGCGAACCGCCTCCGCTCGCGAAGCTCTCCCATGTCGAACTCGCGCCGTGCCTCGAGCCCGACCACGAAGAAGAAGAACGTCATCAGCCCGGTGTCGATCCAGCCGCGCAGGTCCTGCGCCACCACCGCACCGCCGACCCGGATCTCGAGCCGCGTGTGCCAGACCGAGGTGTACGAGCCGACGTCGGCGTTCGCCCATGCGAGCGCCGCAAGCGTCGCCGCGAGCAGAACTACGGCGCTGCCGGTCTCCGTGCGCAGGAACTGCCGGAGGGGCGTTTCGAGGTTGCGCGCCCACGCCGTCCTGCCGGTGAGCGGCGCCGCACCGGCGGCGGCGTCGGTCACGCCGTCCGTCCGACGTGCTCCCGCGTCACTTCGGCAGGCGAGGGACAGCCGACGAGCTGCAACGCGAGCCGGATCTCGTCGCCCAGCAACTCGAGCACGCTGCGCGCCCCCTCCTCGCCGCCGACGGCGAGGCCCCACAGCGGCGCGCGGCCGGCGAGCACGGCCCGCGCTCCCAGCGCAAGCGCCTTGACGACGTCGGCCCCTCGGCGGATCCCGCCGTCGAGCAGCACGTGGACGCGCCCGCCGACCGCTTCGACGACTTCAGGCAGGGCGTCGATCGTCGCAGCGACGCCGTCGAGCTGGCGGCCGCCGTGATTCGAGACGACGATCCCGGACGCGCCGTGCTCGCACGCGAGGTTCGCATCCTCGGCCGTGAGGACGCCCTTGACGACGACCGGAAGCTCGGCCTCCGCGGCGAGCCGCTCGACGTCGCGCCACGTGATCGACGGCGAAACGAGTGCGAACGTCTCGACCGGGGTCAGCCCGCCGCTGCCGAGCGAGGCCACGACGATGTCGTCGGGGATCGTGAAGCCGGTGCGCCGGTCGCGCTCGCGCCGGCCGAGGACGGGAGTGTCGACCGTGAGCACGAGCGCCGTGAACCCGTGCGCTCGTGCCTGCGCGACGAGCTCGCGCGTCACCCCCTCGTCTCTGAAGACATAGAGCTGGAACCAGCGCTGCGCTCCGGTCGCGGCAACCTCGGCCGGCGTCGCCGTCGCCATCGTCGACAGGCACATGACGGTCCCGGCCGCGCCGGCCGCGCGCGCCATCCCGACCTCGCCGTCCGGGTGGGCGACCCGCTGGAACGCGACGGGGGCGACGATCAACGGCATCGAGAGCTCGTGACCGAGCACTGTCGTCGCGGTCGTGCACCCGCCGACGTCGACGAGCACACGCGGGCGCAGCCGCCAGCGTCCGAAGGCCGCGACGTTGTCTCGAAGCGTCACCTCGTCGCCCGCGCCGCCCGCGTAGTAGCCGTACGCGCCGGGGTCGAGGCACTTCTCGGCTGCGGCCTCGTAGTCCCGGACGTTGAGGAGCTCCACCGTCCCTCCTACCGGCGCCGGCCGAACCAGCTGCGGACGGCTGCCGTCGGCTCCTCGCCG
>Ga0209579_10003558_pt1 | contig 11261 bp, 12 predicted proteins | sample Coa_R1_2_FD_187152 | JGI IMG/M metagenome (GOLD analysis project Ga0209579, IMG submission 187152) | Surface soil microbial communities from Centralia Pennsylvania, which are recovering from an underground coalmine fire - Coalmine... | ecosystem: Environmental > Terrestrial > Soil >... | reverse complement strand
GCGCCGGAATCGCGGGCCCATGATGGCTGTTGACGCGTCATCGGCAAGGCCAATGGAGGCATGATGATCGACCTCATGGTGAACGGCACAGTGCGCAAGGTCGACGTCGAACCCGAGATGCCGCTTTTGTGGGTGTTGCGCGACGAGCTTTCGCTCAAAGGGACCAAGTTCGGCTGTGGCGCGGGCCTCTGTGGCGCGTGCACCGTGCACGTCGACGGCCGCGCGACCCGCTCGTGCTCGTTCCCGGTGCAGGCCGCGGTCGGCAAATCGATCACGACGATCGAGGGATTGCCCGCCAACGGCAGCGTCCATCCCGTGCAGCAGGCATGGCTCGATGGACAGGTGCCGCAATGCGGCTATTGCCAACCCGGAATGATCATGGCGGTCGCGGCGCTGCTCAAGGAAAAGCCGCACCCGACGGACGCGGAAATCGACGCCTCGATCACGAACATCTGCCGCTGCAGCACGTACGCGCGCGTGCGTCCCGCGATCCATGCCGCCGCGCGGTTGCTCGTTGCGAAAGCGTGAAGGAGCCGATGATGCATGCGTTCGATCGTTCCCGCCGCAGTTTCCTGATGCGTTCGGCCGCCGTCGGCGGCGCATTCTGTCTCGAATTCGTCGTCCCGTCGTTCGCGCGCGCGGACGCCGGTTCGGACGCTGACGAAGTGAACGCCTGGATCGTCATCCATCCCGACGAGCGCGTCGTCATCCGCGTCGCGCGCTCTGAAATCGGGCAGGGCAGCTCGACCGGCTTGCCGATGCTCGTCGTCGAGGAATTGCAATGCGACTGGTCCAACGTGTCGATCGAGTTCGTGTCGGTCGCGGAGAACCTGCGTCGCAACCGCGTATGGGGCAGCATGGGCACCGGCGGCAGCCGCTCGATTCGGGATTCGCAGGAATATCTGCGTCGCGCCGGTGCGACAGCGCGCGAAATGCTGGTGACCGCCGCCGCGAAAGACTTCGGCGTGGCGCCCACCGAATGCCAGGTCGAGAACGGTGTAATCACGCACGCGTCGGGCAAGCGGACGACGTTCGGCAAGGTCGCAGGCGCCGCGGCGAAGCTCGACGTGCCGAAGGACGTCAAGCTCAAGGATCCGAAGGACTGGACGTTCATCGGCAAGGCGAGAGTCGCACGCTTCGATTTGCCCGACAAGGTGCGCGGCAAGCCGGTCTACGGGATCGACGTGGAATTGCCCGGAATGATGTACGCGTCGCTCGCGCAATGCCCGGTGTTCGGCGGATCGGTGAAGCGCGTCGATTCGGGCGCCGCCGAAAAGATGCGCGGTGTCAAGCGCGTCGTGCAGTTGCACGATGCCGTCGCTGTCGTCGCGGACAACTGGTGGCGCGCGAACCAGGCGGTCAAGGCGTTGAAGATCGAATGGGACGATGCGGGCAAGGGCGGCGAATCGAGCGCGACCATCATGAAATACCTGCGGGCCGGGCAGGCCGATGCCAATGCGTCCACCGCGCGCAAGGATGGCGATGTCGATGCGGCGTTCGGGCAAGCGGCAAAGCTCGTCGAGGCCGAATACTTCACGCCGTATCTGAGCCACGCGACGATGGAGCCGCAGAACACGACGGCATGGTTTCGCGACGACGGCGGCACTGTGCGGCTCGACGTCTGGGCGTCGACGCAAAGCGCCGAGGGTTCGATCATGGCCGCCGCCGAGGCGGGTGGGCTGCCGATCGGCAACGTGTCGTTCACGAAGACGCAGGTGGGCGGTGGCTTCGGTCGCCGCGGCGCGTTCCAGGATCCCGTCAAATACGCGGTCGCGATCGCGAAGACGATGCCGGGCACGCCGGTCAAGACGATCTGGTCCCGCGAGGAGGACATGCAGCACGACTTCTACCGGCCTGTGAGTCTCACGCGGATGAAGGCGAGCCTCGACGCCGAGGGCCGGATGACCGCCTGGCATACGAAGATCGCGTGCGGATCGATTGCTGCATCGATGGCGCCGAGCCGGATGAAGAACGGCGTCGACATGCAGGCGTGCGGGAGCTTTGCCGATTCGCCCTATGTCGTAGCGAATCAGAAAGTCGACTTCTCGTTGCGCAACACACACGTGCCGATCGGCTACTGGCGGTCGGTCTATCACTCGCAAAACCCGTTCTTCCGCGAATGTTTCCTCGACGAGGTCGCGCACGCGGCGGGCAAGGATCCATATGCGTTTCGCCGCGCGCTTCTGTCGAGCGAGCACGCGAAGCGGGATCTCGCGATTCTCGATGTCGTCGCGAAAGCAGCCGGCTGGGACAAGCCGCTTGCCTCCGGCGTGCATCGTGGCATCGCGGTGGCCGATGCGTACGGCAGCTACACGGCTGGTATGGTCGAAGTGTCGGTCGATGCGCAGAACCGGATCAAGCTGTCGCGCGTGGTGATCGGCGTCGACCCCGGGCATGTCGTCGACGTCGACGCGGCCAAGGCGCAGATCGAGGGCGCGATCATCTTCGCGCTGTCGGCGATTGTCTACGGTGAGATCACGATCGAGAACGGCCGCGCCAAGCAGCGCAACTTCAACGACTATCAGATGCTGAAGCTGCGCGACGCGCCGGTGATCGAGGCGGTGCTCGCGCCGAGCGGCGGCTTCTGGGGCGGCATGGGCGAGCCGCCGATGGCATGCGTCGCGCCGGCGCTCGTGAATGCGCTCGCGGCAGCGACCGGCAGGCGCGTGCGCGCGCTGCCGCTCATCAATGCGGGGTATTCGCTGGCGACCGCGGCGTAGCGCGCAACGTCACAGAACGGCGCTGGATCGCGATGCGTCCTGCGCCGTCGCGTTGCGCGTCGGCTTCACGACTTTGATCGACCCGCGCGGCGCCTCGCCCTCCGGCCGATAAATTGCATACACCGCGCGCACGAGCCGCACGTAATCGCGCGTCTCGGCAAACGGCGGCACGCGATTCGCATGCATCGCGACCGCACCCTCGCCGGCGTTGTACGCGGCGAGCGCGAGCGAGAGGTCGTTCTCGAAGCGGACGAGCAGGTCGCGCAGATAATGGGTCCCGACGCGCACGTTCGTCGCCGGATCGAACAGCTTGTCGGCGCCGGAACGTCGCGCGTCGCCGCGCACCCCGTAACGTTCGGCCGTCTCGGGCAACACCTGCATCAGTCCGATCGCGCCCTTGTCCGACACCGCGCGCGGTTCGAACGCCGATTCGACCGCCATCACCGCCTTGACGAGCGCCGGATCGAGTCCGTTGGCGTGCGCGCTCGCTTCGATCAGTGACGCGTAGCGCTTCGTTCGCGCGGGATCGGTCGCGTGCGCGAGCAGAAGCGTTCCCGCAAGCGACTCGATCGCCTTTGCGCGGTCTTCATCGCGAGCAGCCGGCACGTCGAGCGTCGTCTTTCCTTTGTAGAAAAGTTGGTAGCGCGAATCGACACGGTAGTCGGCGACGTGCGAGCTACCCTGTGCATCGACATAGGCCCATATGTCGGCGAATGCCAGCTTCGCGTGCGCTAACGCGGCGAGCGCGATCACAGGGGCCAGACGGCAAAGGGTGCTACGAGTCACGGCTACGACGACAAACGGGAAGCAAACGGAAATTCGACACGGCGGGCACCGGCAAAGTGCCAGCGCATGTGTCATCTTCACAAATGGTTACGCCCCCAATTGCAATGGCGACGAGAGCAGCGATTCGACCGCCTGCCGTCCCGAGGCCTCCGGCGCCCCGCCCTCGACGAGCGCCGCGACCATCGCCTCGCGGTCGCCGCGTCGCGCCGCATCCTGGAAACTTTCCAGCAGCGGGCCTTCGAGCGTGTGCTGGTTGGTCGTGAGCGACGTGGTCGTCGTGACGCGCGCCGGACCTTGTTTCGTCAACTGCAACGAGAAGCCCCTAGGCGTGACTGCACCCGGCGACGCGGGCACGCTCGCGGCTTCCGACTCCGCATCGCCGCCCATCCGATTATCACGACGAGTGCCAGCGCGAGCCCGCCGAACACCCATTCCCGGCGGTTCGCCGAGCGGCGATGGGCCGCGACCGCCTGCCGATAGTCGAGCAGCAACTCGCCTTCGTGGTTGAGTTGCCGGATGTGCATACCGGAGGTCCAGATGCGGACGCGATCGCCGCTTCGCAAAGCCGCAACGGCAGGCGGGAGCGTGCAATTCCAGAGGAAGCAGAGATTGTCGATTGTCGCCGCGCCAGGGTCGGTCGAGACGATCGCATAGACACCGCGCGAAGCGCGTCCCGACTCGTGCTGGACGCGGATCGGCCGCGTGAGCACCGCGTCGCGCGACGCGAGCGTGTCGAGTTTCGGCGCGTCCTGCGTCGTCGTTGCCAACCGCCACAGCGTGATCGCGGCAACGATGGTCACGATCAGGATCGCGTACGAGCGCTTGAGCGTCGAGTTCGCCATTTTCCTCTCCGGGGACCATTCGCGCCGGCATCGTAGCGCAGGCGAACACCAAAGGGGGTCAGAGACGACTTTCCCGCGACGTCAACGCCAAAACGCCATCACTTGCCAGGGAAATTCGTCTCTGACCCCTTCGGAAGCATCCGCTGCAGTATCCGATCGCGCCGCACGAAGTAATGATAGAGCGCGGCCGCGACGTGCAGGCCGATCGGCACGAGCAACGCCCACGCGACGAACGTATGCACGTCCCCTGCCAGCATGCCGATGCGCGCATGCGGCGCAACGAGGGGCGGCAGCGCGATCACGCCGAACACGTCGATCGGAAAATCGCGCGCCGACGCGTTCATCCAGCCGAGAATCGGTGTGATGACGAGCAGCACGTAGAGCGTTAGGTGAGTGGCGCGCGCGAAGCGCTGTTCCCATGGCGGCATGTCGGCCGTCGCGATCGCCACCGGGTGATCGGTGCGCCACAGCCAGCGAATGACGATGACGATCAGAATGGTTGCGCCGAGCGACATGTGGAGATTGATCAACGGACCGGGGCGCGTGTTGCGGCCGATGCCCGGCATCAGGATCGCGACGACGTACTGCGCGAAGACGAGCGCGAACACGAGCCAGTGCAGCGTCTTCGCGACGGCGCCGTAGCCGCGGGCGGGCGGCCGTAGGTGCACATCGAGCCTTGCGAACGCTACTTGTTCGCGGGCAGCTTGCCCTGCACGCCCTCGACGTAGTAATCCATCGTGGAAAGCGCATCGTCTGTGATCATCTTGCCGGCCGCGAGGCGCTCCTTGCCGTCGCTGTCCTTCATCGGGCCGGTGAACGGATGAAGCCTGCCGGACGCAATCTCCGCTTCCGCCTTCTTCATCATGTCGCGCGCGTCATCGGGAACCGTCTTGCCGAACGGTCCCATCGCGATCATCCCCTCGCGAATACCACCCCAGATGTGATCGGGCGCCCACTTGCCGTCGAGCACCGCCTGCGCGCGGCCCGTATAGTACTTGTCCCAGACGTGCGTCACCGCGGTGATCTGTGCGTCAGGCCCGTACTTCGACATGTCGGAGTGATACGCAACGGCGTATACCTTTTTCGCTTCGGCAGCCTGCACGACCGCGGTCGAATCAGTGTGGTGAGTGAGGACGTCGCAGCCCTGCGCGACGAGCGTATTCGCCGCTTCGCTTTCGCGGCCCGGATCGAACCACGTGCTCACCCAGACGACCTTCGTTTCGGCCTTGGGATTGACGCTTCGCATCCCGCGCGTGAACGCGTTGATGCCCATCACGACCTCGGGAATCGGGAATGCGGCGACGTAGCCCGCGACGTTCGCCTTCGTCATCCGGCCCGCCACGATGCCCGCCAGATAACGTCCCTCGTAGAAACGTGCGTTGTACGTGCCGACGTTCTTCGCCGTCTTGTAGCCGGTCGCGTGCTCGAAGTAGTTCGCGGGGAACTGCTGCGCGACCTTGATCGTCGGGTTCATGTAGCCGAATGACGTCGTGAAGACCAGCTTGTGACCCGATTGCGCGAGCTCGCGGATCACGCGTTCCGCGTCGGCGCCTTCCGGCACGTTCTCGACGTATTTCGTCGTCACCTTGCCGGCCAGATTCTTCTCCATCGCGATCCGCGCGATGTCGTGCTGATGCGTCCAGCCGGCATCGCCGATCGGGCTTACATAGATGAAGCCGATCTCGAGCAGCTTCCGGTTCTGTGCCCACGACGGCAGCGCGAGCGCGAGTGGGGATGCGGCAAGCGTCGCCAGCGTGCGTCGACGGGTGAAGGGCGGCATGGGAGCTCCTCGGTCGGTCTTTGCGAACGGGCGGGCATTGTACCTGCGAGTCACTCCGGATGGTACGGCTTCCCAAGCGACGCCGGCGCATTGAGCCGGATCATCGTCGCATCGCGCGAGATGATAGCGAGCACGACGATCGTCGCGACATAAGGAAGCATTGCGAGAAGCTGCGATGGCACGGCGACACCCGCGGCCTGCGCCTGGAATTGCGCGAGCGTCACGCTGCCAAAAAGGTACGCGCCGACCATTACGCGCCATGGCTTCCAGCTCGCGAAGACAACGAGCGCGAGCGCGATCCATCCGCGTCCGGCCGTCATGCCTTCGACCCACGAAGGCGTGTACGCGACGGCGAGGAACGCGCCGGCGAGTCCTGCGCAGGCGCCGCCGAACAGCACGGCGGCGTAGCGGATGGCGATGACCGGATAGCCGACGGCGTTCGCCGATTGCGGCGATTCGCCGACCGCGCGAAGCACGAGGCCGCTTCGGGTCTTGTACAAAAACCACTGCACCACCAGAAACAGCCCGATCGACAGGTACACGAGCGGGTTGTGGCTGAAAACAAGTTTGCCTGCGACGGGCAGCGTCGAAAGGCCGGGGATCGCGAGCGGCTTGATGCCTTCGATGACGACGCTCATGAAGGGGCGTCCGATGAACGCCGATAGCCCGATGCCGAAAAGCGACAACGCGAGGCCCGTTGCGACCTGATTGGCGCGAAGCGAAAGCACGATCACGGCGAAGATCTGCGACAGCAGTGCGCCGGCGAGCGCACCGACGGCAACGCCGAGCCATGGCGCGTTCGTCTTTGCCGCGACGATGAACGACGCGATTGCGCCGACGAGCATCATGCCTTCGACGCCTAGATTCAGCACACCGGATTTCTCGACGACGAGCTCGCCCAGCGCGGCGAGCACGAGCGGCGTTCCCGCGGCGAGCGTCAGCACGACGATTTGCGCGAAGGTCTCCACTAACTCGCGCTCGCGACCATGCGCGGGCGGTAATTGACGAGCACGTCCGCCGCGAGCAGGAAGAAGAGCAGCGTCCCCTGAAAGAGTCCGGTCACTGCGGACGGCAGCGCGAGGTTCACCTGCGCCGACTCGCCGCCGAGATAAAGGAGCGACATCAACAGGCTCGCGAGCGCAATGCCGAGCGGATGCAAACGTCCGACGAAGGCAACGATGATCGCCGCGAAGCCGTAACCCGGCGACATCGACGGCAACAGTTGCCCGATCGGGCCGGCTGCTTCACCGACACCTGCCAGTCCCGCACATGCGCCGCCCGCCAGCATGCCGAGCCAGATCGTTCGCCGCCACGAGATGCCCGCATACGTCGCGGCGCCGGCGGACAGACCCGCGACGCGCATCTCGAATCCGACGATATGCCGCCGCACGAAGAGCCACGCGACGCCCACGATCGCGAGCGCGAGCGCGAACGATGCGTTGAGGCGCGTCTGCGGCAGCAATATCGGCAGCATCGCGTTGTCGCCGAAGAGCTTCGACTGCGGAAAGTTGTAGCCCTGCGGATCGCGCAACGGCCCATGGACCAGCCACGAAAGGAAGAGCGTCGCGACGTAAACGAGCATCAGCGACGTCAGGATTTCGTTCGCGTTGAACCGCGTGCGCAGAAACGCCGGAATCGCGGCCCACAGCATGCCGCCGACGGCGCCGGCAATGAACATCGCCGGAAGCAACGCCGCAGCCGGCCATGCATCGCCGAAGACGAGCGCAAGCGTGCCGCCCGTGATCGCGCCGAGCGTCAACTGCCCTTCGGCGCCGATGTTCCAGACGTTCGCGCGGTAACCGATCGCGAGACCCGTCGCGATCAGCATCAACGGGCTCGCCTTGAGCAGCAACTCCGCGATGCCGTAGAGATTCGCGATGGGCGCGACGAAGAACGCGTCGAACGCCGCCAACGGATTCTTGCCGAACGCCTCGAAGACGACGAAGCCCACGCAAAGGGTCGCGAGCGTCGCGACGAGCGGCGCCGTCCAGATCGCGACGTGCGAGGGCCGCGGCCGTGCCTCGAGGACGACTCTCATTGCTGGTCGACGAGCACGCGCGGCGCGGCGTGCGCCGGTGTAGCGCCCGCCATCAGCAGGCCAACTTCCTCGGCGCTCGTCTCGCGAATCGGTTTCGCCGGCGAAAGCCGGCCGTGGAACAGCACCGCGAGCCGATCGCAGATTTCGAACAACTCGTCCAGCTCTTCGGAGACCACGAGCACCGCCACGCGGCGATCGCGAAGATCGATCAGCGCCTGGCGGATCTGCGCCGTCGCTCCGACGTCGACGCCCCACGTGGGTTGCGCGGCGATCAGCACCTTCGGATGCTGACCGATCTCGCGACCCACGATGAACTTCTGCAGGTTGCCGCCGGAAAGACTTCGCGCAGGCGCGAGCGGACCGCTCGCCTTCACGTCGTATGCGTGGATCGTCTGCTCGGTGAAGGCGCGCACGCCGCGGGCACGAATCCAGCCGCGTGCAAGCGTCGCGGCGTTGCGCGTGGTCAACAACGCGTTGTCGGCGAGCGTCATCTCGGGCACGGCGCCGCGGCCGAGACGATCCTCGGGAATGAATGCGAGGCCCAGCGCGCGCCGACGCTTCGCATCCGCTGCGCCAACCGGCGTGCCTCCGAGCCTGACCGCATCGTCGCGCGCGAGCGTGCGTTCGCCGGAGAGCGCTGCAAGAAGCTCTCTCTGCCCGTTGCCCGACACGCCCGCGATGCCGAAGATTTCACCTTCGCGAACGTCGAACGAGATCGCGCGAAGCGTGGTGCCGAACGGATCATCGGCACGCACGTCGAGCGATTCGACGCGAAGCGCCGGCGTACCCGGATGCGCAGCACGATGCACCGGATGTGGCAGATCGCCGCCGATCATCATCCGCGCGAGCGAAGCCGTCGATTCGCCACGCGGATCGCATTCTCCGCTGACGCGACCCGCGCGAAGCACGGTGGCGTGCGTACAAAGCGCGCGAATCTCGTCGAGCTTGTGGCTGATGTAGAGAATGCTGACGCCTTCGCTTGCGAGCCTTCGCAACGTCCCGAAGAGATGGCTTACGGCCTGCGGCGTCAGCACGGACGTAGGCTCGTCCATGATGAGAAGTTGCGGCTGCGAAAGCAGGCACCGGACGATCTCGACGCGCTGGCGTTCGCCGACCGACATGGTGTGTACGCGCCGGCGCGGTTCGAGCGCAAGGCCGTAGCGTGCCGACATTTCGCGAATGCGTTTGGCGAGGCGCCGCGTGTTTCCCCGATCGAGTGCCAGGCGGATGTTGTCGGCGACGCTCAGCGTCTCGAACAGCGAGAAGTGCTGGAACACCATGCCGATGCCGAGCTTTCGCGCGTGCGCGGCATTTGCCACGTGCACGACCTCGCCTTCCCAACGGATTACGCCGGCATCGGGCCGGACGATGCCGTAGATGATCTTCATCAGCGTCGACTTGCCGGCGCCGTTCTCGCCGAGCACCGCATGAATTTCGCCGGGCGCGACGTCGAGATCGATGCCGTCGTTCGCCAGAACGCCTGGATAGCGCTTGGTGATGCCACGCAGCGAAAGCCGCGGGGCCGGGGAGGAGGAATCCGCCATGCCGCGGATTATCCGGGACGGCGGCGGATTTTGCGAAATCACCGGCCGCACGCCATGGCGCGGCCGGTGTAACGGTTTGCTACGGCGTCGGCGCAGCTCCCATGCCGCGCGCGACGTCCGATTCGCGCAGGGGTTTCGACGGATCGTATTCCGGGGCGTTCTCGATCGCGCCGCGGCTCACCTTCACGTACACCTCGTGCTCGTCGTAGCTCACGTGGTCGATGTCGTCTATCGCGACCAGCACGTGCTTGCCGGGGAGCCACTTGCGCGTATCGACGACGATGTCGCGGATCGCGAAGCTGCGATCGTCGAACACGAAATCGTCGACTTCGCCGATCGTCCCGTCGTTCGCCATGATTTCGTAGCCGATGACTTCGTCACAACTGCGAAGATGCACGTCGGCGTGCTCGAGCTCTTCGTTGATTCGCCCCTGCATTTCGTGCGCGACGGTCGGGTCGACCGGCATGGCAGGCGGGACCATCGGATCGGTGGACGTTCCGACCCATGGGTAGGGCAGCATCGTCGTGCCCCACAGGTTCGCGCCTTGCCAGTAGTTCGGATAGCCGTAGTAGCGGTGATAGTCGATCTCGTTCTGCCGAGATACCGGCAGGTCGGTGTCGATGCCCGGGCTGTCCTTCACCTGCTGCTTCGTGAGATCGACGTCGAGCGCGTCGGCGTCCCAATCGACCCCGCGCACCGAGCGTGGCGAGATCAGCACCTTGCGGCCGCCGAGCCAGCCGCCGGTGTCGACGACCAGATGACGAACGCCGAAGCGCTGATCATCGAAGTACGCATCCTTGACCTTGCCGAGCTCGCCGTCACGCGCGCGCACGGCGCATCCGAACAATTCCTTAACGCTTCGCAGCATGTCGGCTCCCTTTCGGAAAAAGATCGCGCCCCGGTGGGGACGCGGAAATCGTGACAGCCTCGTGGTATCTGCGAGGCCTTCAAATTGACGCGCGGCCGTCTTCGAAAACAACCGGCCGCGAACGCCTTATTGCGCGATCGGCGTCTTCTGTTGCCAGTCGCGGCGCATGGTCATTGCCCAGGCTGCGAACAGGATCACGAGCAGGCCGACGATGACGAAGTTCGTCTCGACCGCACGGCTCGCGACGCCGATGACCCACGACGAAATCACCATCCAGATGCCGAGAAGAATGTTGATGACTTCTTCCCAGGCTTGGGGCACCGACACGGCGGCCGCCGAAAACACTACGATCACCGCGCCGAGAATCCATGCATTCCACGAGGCCGCGGCGCTGGTCGCTACGAAGCCGATCACCCATGGCGAAATGAACAGCCAGATGCCGATCAGCAGATTGAGCCAGTCCTGCCAGCGTTTGTCCTTCATGGCGTACCTCCAGTTACTCGATATTTGTTTGACGCGCTGGAGGAAGCAGGATTCCGTCGCCACGCCACGACGCTCGGAAAAAATTTGCAGCATTTACAAGCAGGAACCCGCGCGTAGGCGTCGGCGCGTTTTCAGCCCTTGTGCGACAGTTCAAGACCGCGCGGTGCATTCGGCTGGCGCTCGCATGCCTCGCGCGCCAT
>Ga0209579_10003557_pt1 | contig 11262 bp, 12 predicted proteins | sample Coa_R1_2_FD_187152 | JGI IMG/M metagenome (GOLD analysis project Ga0209579, IMG submission 187152) | Surface soil microbial communities from Centralia Pennsylvania, which are recovering from an underground coalmine fire - Coalmine... | ecosystem: Environmental > Terrestrial > Soil >... | reverse complement strand
ATCTGCGTACAGCCGCCCGCGAACCGTCACGCGCGTGCGCGCGAGCGACGTCCGCGGGCCGACGACGACCGTGTTCGTCCGGCGATCCGCTTCGAGCGCGTAGAGCGGCTCGGCCGCGGCAACGCCAAGCCCGCGCCGCTGCCCGACCGTGTAGCGCCAATAGCCTGCGTGGCTGCCGACGCGGCGGCCGCGCTCGTCGACGATCGGCCCGGGTGCCGAGTCGACGCCGTGCCGGCCGAGGAAGCTGCGGTAGTCGTCACCTGCGAGGAAGCACGCCTCCTGGCTCTCCGGAACGTTGGCGACCGCGAGCCCCGCCGCCGACGCGGCGGCGCGCGTCTCGTCCTTGGTCTGCTCGCCGAGCGGAAACCAGATGTGCGGCAGGGTCCGCGGATCCAGCATCGCCAGCATGTAGCTCTGGTCCTTCGCACTGTCAGCAGCACGCGCGAGCAGCGGCCGCCCATCGCGCACGACGACGCGGGCGTAGTGCCCGGTCGCGAGCCTACGGGCGCCGACCCGCCGGGCGAACGACAGGAGCTCCGCGAAGCGGAAGGCGCCGTTGCAGCGTGTGCACGGGTTCGGGGTCTCGCCTCGGGCGTAGCCGCGCACGAACGGCTCCACGACGGCGCGCCGGAATTCCTCGCGCAAGTCGAGCGTGACGTGAGGAAGACCGCGTGCGTGGCACGTCGCGCGGGCCGCGAGCACGGCAGACGGCGAGCAGCATGCGCGCTCGGCATCCGGCCCGCGCGGATCGAGCCAGAGACGAAGCGTGACGCCGACGGCACTCCGGCCGGCACGCAGGAGGGCGACCGCGCTGTCGACGCCGCCGCTCATCGCGACGGCAACGCGGCCGGCGTCGGAAGGCGCGCAGACGTGGGGGCCGATCGCGTTCGCGAGCGCGTCGGCGACGAGCTCGTCGCCTCCGACAGCCGCGGCCTCGAGCAGCGTCAGCCCGACCAGGTCGCGGTCGAGTCCCGGCGCGTCGGCGCCGACGATGCGCTGCCCATCGACCCAGACGCGAACGGCGGCCCACTCTCCGTCCCGCGACGAGTCCCCGAAAAGCTCCTGCACCGGGGCAGCGTAGCGACGCCTCCGAGCACAACGATTCGTCCCTGCCGTCTTCCCCCGTCCGGCTACGGCACGCGCCAGCGCCGACGGCACGCGGCGCTCAACGGTGCTGCAAGAGAAAGAGCGCCCCGACCCCGCCGTCCGGCCGCGTCCGTGTGAACCTGGCAAGCCAGGTGGGTGCCGCGCGAGTCACCGGCGTCCAGGCGCCGGCACCCGACACGAGCTCCCTTTCACGTAGCGTTGGTTCTACATGGTGTCGCGGCGCTGCGAACGGGGTCGGGCACTCGCAGCACTGTAACGCAGGTCATCCGGCGTCCGCATAGCTCCAATGGATGGGCTGAACGCCGGTGAGCCCGAGCCGTTTTGCCAGGGGGGCGGTGACGTCGAACTGCGCCCCCGGCACCGTGGGCGCGTGCGCGATCACTTCCGTGAGTGCCGTCTTGCCGCGGTACGTGATATAGACCCGGATCCCGCACGGCAGGACGGGGTGCGCGACGCCTTCGGTCTCAGAGTTGACGATCGCCCCGCAGGTCGTGCGCCTCGCGAACGCGCCGGTCCCGCTCGATCCCGCGAGGGCGTCGTACGAGCCGACCGGAAGAGGGAGGCTCTTCGCGGCCGACCGCGTCGAGATCGTGACCGTGAGCGCCACGACCCCGGCGAGGAGAGCGACGAGCGCGAGCGCCGCCTCCCGCTGCACGAATCCCCCTCTCACTCGGCCCGGGGCAAGAGGTCGCCGAACGACTCGCGGACAAGCGCATCGAATCCGGGCGGCAAGAGCCCGTCGGCGTCTGCGAAGTCCCTGAGGTAGACGATCAGGAACTCGAGCTCCTCGTTCTCGGGCGCGCGCTCCTGCACCACCTGTTCGAGCCTCCAGACGTTCCAGCGAGTCGAGTCACCCGTCGCCGGCGGCAGCTGCGCCATGACCGGCAGCGACGGTCGCGCCGGCGACTCCTGCGCCTGCTCGTGCGGCTGCGGCGGCGACGGCGCGACGGCCACCGGCTCGGGCTCGGGCTCCACCGGCACCGGCAGGTCGACCGGAAGCGGCTCGACGGTCGGCGCCGACACAGGTTCGGGGGGCGGCGGCGGCTGCGTCACGGCCCCCCGCTCGACCGGGCCCGCCCAGGGGCCGGTCAACGCCCGCTCGCACGCCGCGACGAGCAGCCAGGCTGCGAACTCGACGACCGCGATCATCCAGGGCGGCAGACCCGCGGTCCCGGCGACGGCGGCGATCCCGACGAGCAGCGCGGCCCAGACGAAAAAGCGCGGCGCGGGTCGTCGGAGCAGGGTCACGCGCTAGTCGCCCCGCCTGGAGCGGCCCGGCAGGAGCCGACGTCCTGCCGGACGCGACTGAGGCTCGGTCGCTCCTTCCGGCGACCGGACAGTCTGCGCGAGCGCTTCGGCCGCCCGTGCCGATTCGTCCTCGAGCTCGGCCAGCGCAGCGCTGAAGAGACCGGCGTTGTCGAGGCCGCCCGGGAGCTCCGAATCGAACCACGACGACGCGCCGGGGCGGGCCGACCGAAGCTCGGCGGCGAGCAGCTTGTAGTCGAGCTCCGGCTCGGGCTCCTCGAGCGGCTCGAACGTCGGCGGAGGCGCGGCCATGTCCTCCTCGGGGACGTGCTTGTCCGCAACGTCCGCGACCGGCTCCCGCCGGAGCTCCTCGAGCGGCACTTCGGGGGGCGGATCAGGCTCGGCGATGCCCGCGTCGGGCCGGGCCTTCTCGACGGGCTGCTGTGCGGCCGGCTCGAGCGGAATCGGCGGCGGCGGATCGAGGGCCTCCCGTCCGTCGCTCTGGCTCGGCGCCGGTAGCGGAAGTTGTGCGACGTAGTACCGCGGCGGCAGCCCGCTCGCGAAATGCGACTCACCCTGGAGGAAGGCCCATTCCAGCAGCGAGACGACCGCCCAAGTGAGAACCATCACGCCGACGATGACGAGCGAGCGCAGGTCTGCGACGGTGACAGCGGCAGCGACGGCGACGAGGATCAGAGCCTCGACGACGAAGCGCAAAGCACGGTGCTCCAACACGGTTCCTCCGCGCTACGCGGGCGTTTCGTCGCCGGAGGGCTGGTCCGCGGGCAGCTCCGCCTCCTCGTCGCTCCCGCTCGCCGCCTGCTCCGGGACCTCTTCGAGGCGAGGTGGCTCCGGTACATATCCGCCGTCGGCGTCGACCGTCGCGTTCGCCGCGGAGACGATCGCCGCCGATACCTCAGCCATCGCGTCAGTGCCGAGACCTGCCGCCGCCAGCAACTCCTCGGCCGCTTGCTGCGCGCGAGCGATCACTGCGGCGGCGTGCGCGCGCGCCCAGTCCAGCGTCTGCTCGACCTCGGCCCGCGCGGCATTCGTCAGATCCGTCGCCTGGTGGCGAGACTGTTCGATCAGTCGAGCGCCGCGTGCTTCCGCCTCACGCAGCTCGGCTGCGGCGTCGCGCTCGGCCGTCGCCTTCAGATCGCGGGCCTCGTTGCGCGCCGCGTTCAGTAGCTCGTTGCTCTGACGCTCGGCGTCTGCGCGGTACCGATCGACCTCCGCCTGGCGCGCCTGGATCTCGCGCTGACGCCTGCGCAGCTCTTCCTCGGCACGCGCGATCTGGGCCGCGGAAGCGGCCTGCGCGTCGCGCTCCAGGACGTCTGCGAACTCCGCGGCCGCACGGATGAGATGCAGCGCGTCCATCCGCACCGCGTGCCCCGTCGGGTCGACGTTGCCGGTCCGACCGGCCGCCTGCAGCACTCGGAGCTGCGCTTGCAGCTGCACCGTGTGCCGGCGGAACGCGTCGAATGCGTCGCGAACTCCGTCGGGCTCGAACCCGCCGCCGCGGGTGCGCGGCAGGTCCTCGAGCCGTGGCAGCGGCGTGAGGGCAGTGAGCGGTGGTTGCTGTCCGGTGTCTGGCGTCGACATGTGCGCTGCTTCAGCGGCCCGCACAGCACCGCCGAATGTAGCTCACTATATCGGCATCCCCGGCCGTCCTCCTGCGAATTCCGGCTCGATTGCTTAGGTTTTCGGCGGCTCGAGCACGGCGATTCCGAGCTCGGCGAGCTGCGCCGGGTCGACCGCCGTGGGCGCCCCGGACATCGGGTCGACGCCGGCCTGGTTCTTCGGAAAGGCCACGAGCTCCCTGATGAACGGCTCGTCGAGGAGCGCCATCAGCAGGCGCTCGATGCCGGACGCGATCCCGCCGTGCGGCGGCGCTCCCATCGCGAGCGCGTCGAGCAGGAACCCGAACTTCAGCCGCTGCTGCTCGGGTGAGATCCTGAGGAGGTCGAACACCTTCGCCTGCAGCTCGGGCTCGTGGATCCGGAACGAGCCGCCTGCGATCTCGATTCCATTTGCGACCAGGTCGTACGCGACCGCCTTCGCCGCGCCGGGGTCTCTGTCGAGCAGCACCTCGCTCTCCGGCGTCGGCCGCGTGAACGGATGGTGCACTGCATCCCACCGCTCCCTGTCTGCGTCCCACTCGAACATCGGAAAGTCGGTGATCCAGACGAAGCGCTGCACGTTCTCGTCGATCAGCCCGAGCTCCGCGCCGAGATGCAGGCGCAGTGCACCGAGCACGCGCGAGACTGTCGCGGGCTCACCGGCGGCGAACAGCACCGTGGTCCCCGGCTCACCCCGGAAACGCGCAAGCTCGGCCTCGCCGAGAAACTTTGCGATCGGGGAGCGGACCTCGCCCTCGTCGTCGTAGACGAGGTACGCGAGCCCCTTCGCTCCCCATTCCTTCGCGACCTCCTCGAGCCGTGCGAGCTCGCCGCGCGAGAGCTCCTGCGGCACGCGTAGAAAGCGAACCGCCGGCGCGGCGCCGAAGATGCCGAACTCCGAGTCGCGCGTGACGTCGGTCGCGTCTTCGATCTCGAGCCCGAAGCGCAGGTCGGGCTTGTCCGAGCCGTAGCGGAGGTCGGCCTCCTCCCACGTGAGGCGCGGGAACGGGGTGGGCACCTCGATCCCGCGCAGCTCGCGCCAGATGCGCGCCATGATCCGCTCGATCAGCGCGAAGAGAAACTCACGGTCGGGAAACGCCATCTCGACGTCGAGCTGCGTGATCTCCTGGAGCCGGTCGGCGCGGAGGTCCTCGTCGCGAAAACAGATCGCGATCTGGTAGTAGCGCTCGAAACCGGAGATGACGAGCAGCTGCTTGTAGATCTGCGGGCTCTGCGGCAGTGCGTAGAACCGGCCCGGCTGGAGCCGGCTCGGGACGAGGAAGTCGCGCGCGCCCTCAGGTGTCGGCTTCGCCAGCACCGGCGTCTGGATGTCGACGAACTCGGCCGCCTCCATCTCGTCGCGGATGATCGCCACGAGCCGAGCGCGGACGCGGACGTTCCGCTGCATCTTCTCGCGGCGGAGATCGAGCCAGCGGTAGCGGAGGCGCAGCGTCTCGTCGACGCCCTCCTCGTCGAGCTGGAACGGCAGCGGCGTGGAACGAGAAAGGATCTCGAGCTCGGTCAACTGCACCTCGATCTCACCCGTGGCCATCGCCGGGTTGACGGTTTCGGGGGAGCGACGAACGACGGCGCCGCGCGCCCGGATGACGAACTCGTTGCGCAGCCCGTGCGCGACCTCGGCAGCCTCCGACGAGATTTCCGGGTTGATGACGAGCTGGACGATGCCGCCTTCGTCGCGCAGGTCGACGAACACGAGTCCACCGTGGTCGCGGCGCCGGGCGACCCAGCCGGCGAGCCTCAGCTCCCGACCCTCGTCCTCGAGGCGCAGCGTGCTCCCAGGTGCGTCGCGCCAGTTCACGCGCGCAAGTCTTCCAGCAAGCCAGGAAGATCGATGGGCCGGTCGAGCGCTCCCGGCTTCCGTAACGTCCAGCCGTCGGCCGAGAGAATCACGACTCGGTCGGCCGATCGCTGACCCTGTGTCAGTTGACCTTTCAGTGAACGGCCGGCGTAGTCCGTGTCGGCAGAGAAGCCCGCTTGGCGTACGTCCCTGAGCAGCGTGAGAGCCGACTGTCCGTGCTCGGCGGCGAAGAAGACGTCGAGCCGGCGCGGCTCGGCCGACACGCCGGCGTCCGCGAGCGCGAGCAGCGAGCGCTCGATTCCTGCACCGAACCCGATCCCCGGCGTCTGCGGGCCACCGAGCTCGGCTAGGAGCCCGTCATAGCGGCCGCCGGAGCAGATCGCGGACTGCGCCTTCTCCTCCGGGCCGACGAACTCGAAGACGGTGCGCGTGTAGTAGTCGAGGCCGCGCACGAGCGTCGGCTCGATCGTGTAGTCGACGCCGTACGCATCGAGGTACGAGCGAACGGCGGCGAAGTGCGCGTGGCACTCGGCGCAGAGCGACTCGCCGATCTTCGGAGCGGCTGCGAGCGCTTCGCGAACGGATGGCGTCTTCACGTCGAAGACGCGCAACGGGTTGGTCGCACGCTTCGCACGTGCGTCCGCGTCGAGGACGTCGTCATGCTCGTCGAGCCAGGCCGAGAGCCGCTCGACGTAGGCCGGGCGGCAGCTTTCGTCACCGATCGAGTTGAGCTGCAGCTTGTAGTCGGTGATCCCGATCCGCCGCGCGAACTCGGTGTAGAGCTGGATCAGCTCCGCGTCGAGCGCCGGATCTGCGGAGCCGATCGCCTCGACCGAGCACTGCCAGTGCTCGCGGTAGCGTCCCTTCTGAGGCGCCGCGTACCGGTACATCGGCGCGACCGTGTAGAGCTTCACCGGCTGCGCATCCCGGTGCATGCCGTGCTCGAGGTAGGCGCGCGCGATCGGCGCGGTTCCCTCGGGACGAAGGGTCAGCGACCGATCGCCGCGGTCGGTGAACGTGTACATCTCCTTCTGCACGATGTCCGACCCCTCGCCCGAGGTCCGCAGAAAGAGCTCGGTGTCCTCGAAGTTCGGCGTCTGGATGCGGCGGTAGCCGTACAGCTCCGCGACCTCGGTGAGCGTGCCGGTGACGCGCTGCCAGAGTGGCTGCTCGGCCGGCAGGACGTCGTGCGTCCCGCGCGGCGCCTGAAACCTCGACGTCACGCGACGCGCAGCTCGGCCAGGAACGGGTTCGTGTCGAGCTCGTGCCCGAGCGTCGTCTCCGGGCCGTGCCCGGGATAGACGACCGCGTCGCGGCCGTATCGCTCGACGAGTCGCCGCACCGAGGCGAGCAGCGTGTCCCAGTCGCCGCCCACGAGGTCGACGCGGCCGACCGAGCCGGCGAACAGGAGGTCGCCCGAGAAGATCGCGCCGGCCGTGACGAAGGCGACGTGCCCGGCCGAATGTCCGGGGACGTCGACGACGTCGAACGTGAGTCCGGCGACGTCGATCTCGTCGCCGCCGCTGACCGGGTGCTCCGCCTCGTACGGGGCGACGCGGCCGCCGCCGCGCGTCGTGCCGGTTCGCAGGGCGTCGAGCTCTCCGGCAGGCGCCCAGACCTCGGCGCCCGTCCCCGCGGCGAGGTCGGCCACGCCGGCAACGTGGTCGATGTCGGTGTGGGTGACGAAGATCGCGGCGGTGCGGGCGCCCGTGCGCGCCAGCTCGAGTCGCAGCGACGAAGGGTCTCCTCCCGGGTCGATCACGACGGCGTCCTGCGCGGCGCGGTCGGCGCGGACGACGTAGCAGTTGGACTGGTACGAGGACATGACGAAGCGGTCGACGACGGGCATCGGCCCGAGTCTAGACTCGAGGCGTGCAGCACTGGGACCTGCTCGCGATCGCCGCGCCACAGGGCACGCGAGACCCCGTCGTCGTCGCACAGGACGACGGTGCGCGTGCCGTCCTCGTCGTGCTCGCACCCGGTCAGGAGCTCGGCGAGCACCAGGTGAAGGAGAACGCGTGGGTCGCGGTCGTCGAAGGGTCGGTTCGTGTCTCTGCGGGCGGCGAGTCGACGGACGTCGGAGCCGGCCAGCTGCTCCGGTTCGAGCCGGCGGAGCGGCATTCACTCTCGACCGACCGGGGAGCGAGGATTCTGATGCTCCTCACGCCGTGGCCGGGTGCCGGCCACTATCCGCCGTGAGCTCGGCGCACGCCGCTTGAATTCTTAGGCGTTCTTCAGCCGCGGCTGCTTCACTCGCAGTCATGAAGCTTTTCGGTGTGCCTGCGGCGGCGGTCGTCAGCCTCGCCCTCGCGGGTGCGGCAGTCGCGGCGCCCGTGAGCGGCTCGGTCTTCGGCCCCATCGTCTCGGTTACCGGCAAGTCGCTGAAGCTGACGACTCCACTCAGTCCGACGGGCTCCTCGATCGTGTCGATCGGGTCCTCGACCACGATCACGGAGCAGGTAGCGGCTACCCGCTCGAGCGTCCACGCGGGAGTGTGCGTCTCAGCGGTCGGGACACGGGCTGCGTCGGGCGTCGTCTCGGCGCAGCGGCTGACGGTCTCGCAGCCGACGCAAGGCAAGTGCACCGGCGGCTTCGGGGGCCGTGGGCGACCGGGCGGCCGGCCGCAGGGCCTCGGCCAGGGGAGCGCCCCTCCGACCAATCCAGGCGGGCCGGGCGGACGCGGTAACGGCAATTTCGGCGGCAACAGCGGCTTCGGCTTCGCTTCCGGCGGCGTGACTTCCGTCAGCGGCGACACGTTCACCGTGCAGACCAAGCGCGGCGGCTCGACGACGAAGACGACGGTGACCATCTCGAAGCAGACGTCGTTCACCGAGGTGGAGCACGTCGGTGCGGCGGCCGTCAAGACGAAGCTCTGTGCCTTCATCTACGGAACGAGCGCGGACGGTGGCAAGACCGTGAGCGCCCAGACGATCAGCCTGACGACACCGACGTCGAACGGTTGCACCGGGGGCTTCCGCCGCCCCGGCGGCTGAGAGATCGATGCAGGCGAGCCCGGCCCGCGCCGCGTCTCGCCGTGCCGTTACCCCTTGCCGGTGCGGCGCAGGTAGGTGCGATAGGCGAAGCGGTCCATCATGTACGTGAACGGGATGAGCGCGACCGCGTAGAACACCCCGATCAGGATCGGGGTGTGCTTGAGCAGCGTCGCGATGATCACCAGCAGGCCGACGCCCATCAGCCCGCCTCGCTTGAGCGCGCGTCGCCAGGACGGCGGTGGAACCTCGCGTACCGGGCGGCCACCACGCTGCTGCGCCTTCGCCTTCGGCGTCTCCTTCTCCTTGCGGACCTCCGCCGGGTCGAGCTCGACTTCGTTCCCCTCCTCGTCGTACGTGACGAAGTCGTACTCGTGGCGGAAGGTCTTCTCGCGGCGGCGCCGTTGCTTGCGGGACGGCATCTGGTTGGAGCGTAGCGCCTCGCCACCGCGCCGCCTCTTGGTTGTTGACGCGTCAACCTGGGGGACCCCTAACCCCACCCCGCAACGCGATCGAGCGTACCCGGAAAAGCCGCACGCGTCTGTCCCGGAAGCGTGACAGCTTCGTCAATCCTCGAGGAGGCGAACCTCGAGCACACGCGATGCGTCGAAGCCGTCGATCCGGAGCGCCGAGCCTGCGGCCGCGGCGGCCGCGCCGGCGGGCATCAGGCCGACGAGCTCGGAGCCGATCACCTCCGCCCCGAGCTCGCGGGCCTCGTGCTCGACACGCTCGACGATCTCGTGCAGCGCCGCAGCCTCCCAGTCCTCGACGTTCATCGAGACCTGCACGACACCGGCGCGACGAAGATCGAGGCCGAGCGCTCGCACGCCGACAAAGCCGCCGCCGGACTCGCGCACGCAGGCGGCGATCTGCTGCGCCGCATCGAGCGACCCGCGCAGGTTGACGTTGAACGCGATCAGCGGCCGCCGCCCGCCGACGATGACTGCGCCGGCCGACGGATCGAGCTGCGCCGGCCCGAAGTCCGGCGTCAGCTCGCCCTCATCGAGGCGGCGTTGCAGCTCGGTGACGCCGCCAGAGCGGTAGAAGGCCGGGCCCCGCTCCGGCGGCGAGTACACGAACACCGGCAGCCCGAGCTCGCCGAGTCGCTCGCCGAGCACGAGCGCGGCGTTTCGCGCCCGCTCGAGGTCGTCCGGGTCGATCGGCACGAACGGCACGACGTCGATTGCGCCGATCCGCGGATGCACCCCGTCGTGGCGCCGCAGGTCGATCAGCTCACGCGCGACCTTGACGGCGGCCAGGAGTCCCTCGAGCAGCTGGTGCTCGGAACCGACGACTGTGAAGACGGACCGGTTGTGATCCGCATCCGCATGCACGTCGAGGAGACGGGCGTGCGTCGCAAGTGCGGCGCCGATCGAGTTGATCGTGCCGCCGTCGCGTCCCTCCGAGAAGTTCGGCACCGACTCGAGCGGCAGCACCCGCCGTACTCTATGACCATGCGTGAGTACTACGAGCGCCGCGCGCCTGAGTACGACGACTGGTACCTCGGAACCGGCCTCCACGCCCGGCGCGAGCGCCCCGGCTGGCATGAAGAGCTCGCGAAGCTGATCGAGGCGCTGGCGGCATTGCCGCCCCAGCGGACGCTCGACGTCGGCTGCGGCACAGGCTTCCTGACCCGTCATCTACCGGGTTCCGTGGTCGCGCTCGACGCGAGCCCCGCGATGCTCGAGGAAGCGCGTCTGCGGGCGCCGAAGGCGGCGCTCGTCCGCGGCGATGCGCTCCCGCTCCCGTTTCCGAACGACTCCTTCGAGCGGGTGTTCAGCGCGCACTTCTACGGACATCTCGACGAGGCCGACCGCAAGCGGTTCCTTGGTGAGGTGCGGAGAGTCGGACGCGAGCTTGTCGTCGTCGATTCTGCGCGAAACGAGTCGTCGCCGCTGGACGGCCTCGACAAGCGTGTCCTCAGCGACGGCTCGCAGTGGCGGGTCTACAAGCGCTGGTTCAGGCCGGACGACCTCGCGGCCGAGCTCGGCGGCGACGTGCTGCACGACGGCCGCTGGTTCGTCGGCGTGCGCGCGCGGTGACGCGACGGCGATCCAGGTATCGGTCGCTCGCCTCGCTCGAACGCGACCTCCGCCTGTGTCGCGCGTGCGTCGAGGCCGGCTACCCGCTCGAGTCGTTGCCCGTGCTGTCGCCGCTGCACGATCAGCACGCGTACATATTCGGCCAGGCACCCGGTGTCCAGGAGGCGCTCGAACGGCGACCGTGGCGCGGCCGGGCCGGCCAGACGCTCCGCCGCTGGCTCGAGCTCGACGAAGACGAGTTCTACGCGACGTTCTACTGCGCCTCGGTGACGCGCTGCTATCCCGGCAAGGGCCGGTCGGGACGCGGCGACCGGACGCCGACGCCGGAGGAGCAACGCCTTTGCTCCTTCTGGCGGGAGTGGGAACTCGAGATCACCCGGCCGAAGCTCATCGTCACGATCGGCGGGCTCGCGGCGCGCCACGTGCTCGGGATGAAGACC
>Ga0209579_10003555_pt1 | contig 11265 bp, 11 predicted proteins | sample Coa_R1_2_FD_187152 | JGI IMG/M metagenome (GOLD analysis project Ga0209579, IMG submission 187152) | Surface soil microbial communities from Centralia Pennsylvania, which are recovering from an underground coalmine fire - Coalmine... | ecosystem: Environmental > Terrestrial > Soil >... | reverse complement strand
CAGCGCGTGGAACACGATGACTTCGTCGACGCGATTGAGAAACTCCGGCCGGAAATGGCGGCGCATCTCCTCCAGCACGGCCTCTTTCATGCGCTCGTATCCATCGCCTTCGAACGCGCCGCGATAATCCAGGATGCGCGCGCTGCCGATGTTGGAAGTCATAATCACGATGGTGTTGCGGAAGTCCACCGTGCGCCCCTGGCCGTCCGTGAGGCGGCCATCGTCGAGCACCTGCAGCATCACGTTGAACACATCGTGGTGGGCCTTCTCGATCTCGTCGAACAGCACCACTGAATACGGCCGGCGGCGCACGGCTTCGGTGAGTTGGCCGCCCTCCTCGTAGCCCACGTATCCGGGCGGCGCGCCGATCAGGCGCGCCACCGTGTGCTTCTCCTGGTACTCCGTCATGTCGATACGGATCATGGCGCGTTCGTCGTCGAACAGGAATTGCGCCAGCGCCCGCGCCAGCTCGGTCTTGCCTACACCGGTCGGTCCCAGGAAAATGAAGCTGCCGATGGGACGGTTGGGATCCTTCAAGCCCGAGCGCGCCCGAATGACCGCCTCCGACACGGCGGTGACGGCTTCATCCTGCCCGATCACGCGCTGGTGCAGCTCATCCTCCAGGTGCAGCAGCTTTTGCATCTCGCCCTCCAGCAGCTTGGTCACCGGCACGCCCGTCCACCGGCTGACCACCGCGGCGATATCCTCCTCGCCCACCTCTTCTTTGATCAGTGGCGACTGCGCCTGCTTCTTGGTGAACTGGTCGGACTCAGCCTGCAAGCGCTTTTCGAGCTCCGCCAGCTTGCCGTACTTCAGCTCCGCCGCGCGATTCAGGTCGTAGGCGCGCTCGGCCTTCTCCATCTCGGCCTTGGTCTGCTCGATCTGTTCGCGCAGCGCGCGCAGACTGGCGACGGTCTGCTTCTCAGCTTGCCAGCGCGCCTTCAGTGCGTCGCCCTCGGCTTTCAGGTCGGCGAGCTCTTTTTCCAGTTTCTTCAACCGGCCGCGGGAGGCGGCGTCCTTCTCCTTCTTCAGCCCTTCCCGCTCGATTTCAAGCTGCATCACGCGGCGCAGAATTTCGTCCAGCTCCGCGGGCATCGAGTCGATTTCGGTACGCAGCCGGGCAGCCGCCTCATCCACCAGGTCGATGGCTTTATCGGGCAAAAACCGGTCCGTGATATAGCGATTGGACAATATGGCCGCCGCCACCAGCGCGGAATCCTTGATGCGCACGCCGTGATGCACTTCGTAGCGTTCCTTGAGGCCGCGCAGAATCGAGATAGTGTCTTCGACCGAGGGCTGGTCCACCAACACCGGCTGGAAGCGCCGCTCCAGCGCGGCATCCTTTTCGATGTGCTTGCGATATTCGTCGAGGGTGGTGGCGCCGATGCAGTGCAGCTCGCCGCGCGCCAGCATGGGCTTCAAAAGGTTTCCGGCGTCCATGGATCCTTCGGCCTTTCCGGCGCCCACCACGGTATGCAGCTCGTCGATGAAAAGGATGATGTCGCCGGCGGCCTCCTGCACCTCTTTCAGGACGGCTTTCAAACGTTCTTCAAACTCGCCGCGGAACTTGGCGCCCGCGATCAGCGCACCCATATCCAGCGATACGATGCGGCGATTCTTCAGGCCTTCCGGAACATCGCCGCGCACGATGCGCAAGGCAAGCCCTTCTACGATGGCGGTCTTGCCGACGCCCGGCTCGCCGATCAGCACGGGGTTGTTCTTGGTGCGGCGGGACAGCACCTGGATCACGCGGCGGATCTCTTCGTCGCGGCCGATCACCGGGTCGAGTTTGCCCTGGCCGGCCAGCCTGGTCAGGTCGCGGCCGTAGCGTTCCAGGGCTTCATAGGTGGCTTCCGGATTCTGCGTGGTCACCCGCTGGCTGCCGCGCACTTCGCGCAGCGCCTGCATCAGCCGCTCGCGTGTGGCGCCGTATTCGCGTAGGAGGCGCCCGCTGAAGCCGCCGTCGTCGGTCAGCGCCAGCAGCACGTGCTCGACGGAAATGTAATCGTCTTTGAGCTTCTTGGCCTCGTCCTCCGCCTGGGTGAAGAGCCGGTTGAGGCGGGCGGTCACATAAAACTGGTCAGGCGCGCCGGATGGCCCGGACACCTTCGGCAGCCGGTCGAGCTCCTGCTCGAGGCGCGGCCGCAGCGTGTCGAGATTGACGCCCGCCCGCGAAAGGATGGAGCCGGCCAGGCCGCCTTGCTGCTCGAGCAAGGCGGCAAGCAGGTGCTCGGTGTCCAGTTGCTGATGGCCGTAGCGGGTAGCCTTACTTTGCGCCGCCCGGATCGCCTCCTGGAGTTTTTCCGTGAAACGATTGATGTCCATACCTCTATTTTGGACCGCAATGCTTCACTTGAGGTGCGGGACTTGTCCGATCTTCCGATCAGGATGTCCGCTATCGGGATAAAGGGGTTGATGCCAGGAACCGTCTACCAGCGTTTGCGGCCGAAACCGCCGCCGCTGCTCGCGCGATCCCCTTTGGGGCGCGCCTCATTCACGTTGAGGGTACGGCCATCCAGGTCCATGCCATTGACGGCGGCGATGGCTTTGTCGCCTTCGCTATCGTTGGCCATTTCCACGAAGCCGAAGCCGCGAGGTTGACCGGTATCCCGGTCTGTCACGATATTCACACGATCGACCGCGCCATGGGTTTCAAACAACGCACGGACAGCCTCTTCCGAAGCCCCAAAACTGAGGTTTCCAACAAAAATATTTTTCACGTTTTCACTTTTCCTTTACTGATTTGAAGGCGGCTAATTGGGAAGGTGGCCGAACGAAGGGTCAGCCTTGAATTGGCAGGAACATCAAACCAAAACTATTATAGCACACCGTTGCTTGTGCTATCCTGGTTGACAGGATCGCCCTCCAACCTGACGACCCGAGCGCCCCTGATCCCGGCAAGAGCTCGGCCCTTGCAGCAGTCCGATAGAGAAAGGGAGCCGCATTTCGATGTTGTACGACAGCACGAAGAGCCTCTTGCAGAGTATTTTGAAGTCGCTCGCCACAGTGGACGACGCGGGATGGGACGACCAGACCGAGTCCGGAAATGCCTGCCTTTACGAAATGCACCAGATGTCCGGGTCGCTGTATACGGCCTATAAACGCGACAGAACCAATGCGAATTCTCTGGCGCAAAGCAATCTTCCGGAGAAGTTGTCGAGGGCCATACCGCACGTCAGGACCATGGTGATTGCCATCCGGCACAAAGACCAGGCCCGGGCGCTGGAGAGCGGCAAAGCGGCTCTGGCGGAAATGAATGGCATCAGCGCTCCGATTCCAGCGGTTCGCGGAAGCGCGGGCTGCGCATGAGCCAGTCGTTCACGTTCATCGACGTGGCTGGGAATCAGGCGCAGTATACGGTGGCCGATAAGGACAGCCGCAACGAATACCACTGGTCGACCGATCACGGCGACTACGGCTTTGCGCCCTCCTTCGAAGAAGCTCAGGCCCGAGCCAGGACAGTCTTAAAGGACAGCATGGCGGCCAACCGCCGATCTGACGAAGCCACCAGAATGGGCAGGTATTCTACGCGCTGGCGATCGCGCTGAATTGGCGTACCGGACGTCATTGGAGCACGTTGAATCCCCCGCCACTGCCGGCATAGTTAGTTCCCGCAACAATGAACGTGACAGTGGGATTCGTGACAATGAAGGGGCTGAATCCCAGATTGGCCTAACGTAGTGGCCGGCAGCGTAAGGCTCGCTGGCGGCGCCGGCTCGGGACGAACTTCCCGGGCCGCCGGACCGGGCCTGCCTATTCGGTGCGGGCAGGGCGATGGCCGCGCCGGCTGCGTGATTCGATTCTGAGCGCTTCCGCGGTGGCGCGCGCCGTTACGTGAGCCGCCAGATCCGCATTAGTGAGCTGGTGCTGGCCCGACAGGCTGTTCTCCAAATCAGACGCCAGCTTGGTGGCGCAGAGAGAGGGTCCATCCTGAATACGGATGCGGTGCTCCAGAAACCGAGCCAGATCCGCGGAGATATCCAGCCGCACGGCGGGTTCGCCCTTGGCCATTCGCTCGAAGTGGTAATTTCGCGTGTTCTGGGTCTGGTCAAAGCCGACGTATCGCAGTTCCAAGCTACACCTCCTGATGGCTAACTTCGCCTGAGCAGGTAAAAGTCGCGCTCGGACTCAGAGGAGTGGTTGTCATCCGAAATTAGACGACAACGATCTGGGCGGTTACGAGTTTTAAATGCTCCTTCATTCTAGCACGTCCGCGCCTATTCGCTAACGCGTCTGGCCTTCACGTCGCGGCCGCCCTGGTGCAGCAACAGGCCCGTCACGGCGCCGGCGGCATCCTTCTGGAACTCGATCTGGGCATCCACCACTTTCAAGAAGAACGCGGACTCGGACTCCGGGAAGATCGGAAAGACCGGCTGGTCGCCCAGCTTGGCGGAGAGCTGACTGCCGTCGAGGGTGATGCGCATCTTGGCTCCGTCCATATCATACGTGCCGACATAGCCCGCCAGGACTTTTGAATCGACGACTACCTCCTTGCGCTCGGTGGGCAGCTTTACGGTTTCGCCGTGCACCAGGGCCGCGAGTTTGCCCGCGATGTCGCCGGGCGCGGAGCCGTTTACGTTAGCCAGCACGATCACGGTGAGCTTGTCGTCCGGGTAGTAGGCGAGTTCCGTGTTAAAGCCTTCGATGCCTCCGCCGTGTTCGATTTTCTTGTGTCCGTTCTTGGTTTCCACGAAGAGACCGCAGGCGTAGTTGTTCTTGTACGGCCTGGTCATGATTTCGAGCGACGCCGGCGACAGCACTTTGCCGCCGAACAGTCCCTGCTCCCACTTCAGCAGGTCGCCGGTTGTGGAATAAAGCGATCCCGCCGAGAACGGGATGCTCATGTGGATAAAGCCGGTATTTGCCAGCCCGTCCTTGTCGGGCGTATAACCCGAAGCGCGGCGGGCAATGATCGCGGAGTTCGAGTCATACCCGGAATCCCGCATGTCCACGGGCGCAAAGATATTGTCGCGGACAAATTTCTCATATGTGACTCCCGCAACCTTCTCGATCAGAAATCCCAGGAGGACATAGCCTGAATTGCTGTAGTTCCACTTCTCACCCGGGGTGAACTCGAGCGGCTTATCGCGGAAGCGGGCCACCTCTTCGGCGGGCGTGGCCGCGAACGGCTCCCATTTACGGTAATCCGGAAAGCTGGTGAAACTCGGGATCCCGGAGGTGTGGGTCAGCAGATGATAGATGGTGACCTGGTCCCAGGCGGCGGGGGCGTCGGCCATGTACTTCTTTACCGGATCTTCGATTTTCAATTTTCCGCGCTCTTGCAGCAGCAGGATGGACGCCGCCGTGAACTGCTTGGTGACAGATCCCAAGCGGAACTTGGTTGAGGGCGAATTCGGCACGTCCCACTCCAGATTCGCCGATCCGTAGGCTTTGTTGAGCAGCACCTGGCTGCCGCGGGCGACCAGTACGGAACCCATAAACCGGTGATCGGGTGTGTAGGACTGAATCACTTCTTCCATGCGGGCGGCGTCTTGTGCGCAGGCACCGCCGGCCGCCAGAAGCACAATTGCAAACCGAAGCATCATGGTTTGTAGGATACGCCGGGCGTGCCGCGCGAGTCCAGTGCTAAAGGGCGCGCGGGCGGGATACGCCCAGCAGACGCGGCCCGTCTTCGGCATCGAATTGGGCGGATGCTATCGGGATGGCCGCGCATGCAGCGGATGCTTCCACACAAGTGTAGACGAACTAAGTACGTTGGCGGACGAGCGTTCCTGAGGGTGCTCGAGCGCGCAGCGGTGATGGCGCGCTAGGACGGATCCTTTTGACGCGTATGGGAAACTCCCCTGGCCACACCCATGCCCGCAAGAACCAGCACCATCACTGCGATCCAATGGGTGGGGACATGCAGGTAGTGAGCTCCCAACGCGACACCAACGATGAAGATCACAAATCCCACGACGTAAAGGGCAAATGACATGCCGCCTCCTCGGAGCGAATATTTCTCCTATAAGGCGTAAGCAACTCAGCGCCCAAATGGATGGTGAGATTCCAGACTATCAGGGGCGCAGGCGGTACAGCATGCGCGGAAATGCGATGGTCTCGCGCACATGTTCCAGGCCGCACAACCAGGCCACACAGCGCTCGATGCCCATGCCGAAACCGCCGTGCGGCACGCTGCCGTATTTGCGCAGGTCGATGTACCAGTCGAAGGCTTCCGGCGGCAGTTTTTGCTCTTCGATGCGGCGCAGCAGCAGAGCCGCGTCATGGATGCGCTGGCCGCCGCCGATGATTTCGCCGTAGCCGTCTGGCGCGAGCACGTCCACGCCCAAGGCCACTTCCGGGCGCGCGGGATCCGGCATCATGTAGAAGGCTTTTACCTGCGACGGGTAGCCGTCCACCATCAAGGGCCGGTCGAAGCCCTCGCTGACCAGGGTCTCGTCGGCGCCGCCGAAGTCGCCGCCCCACTGGATCTCGCTGCCTTTAGCTTGCAGGATCTTGACCGCCTGGTCGTAGGTCATGCGCGGGAACGGGGCCTTGACGGCCTCCAACTTAGCGACGTCGCGCTCGAGTAACTTCAGCTCGGGGCGGCGGTTCTCCAGCACGCGTCCGGCAACGAACACCAGCATGTCCTCGGCGAGCTGCTTTACGTCTTCGAGGGTGGCGTAGGCCATCTCCGGCTCGACCATCCAGAACTCGGTCAGATGGCGGCGGGTCTTAGACTTCTCCGCGCGGAAGGTAGGGCCGAACGTGTAAACCTTGCCGAAGGCGGCGGCGGTGGCTTCGTTGTAAAGCTGGCCGGATTGCGTCAGGTAGGCCTTGGCGTCTTCGAAGTAATTCACTTCGAATAAAGTTGTAGTGCCCTCGCAGGCGGCGGGCGTGAAGATGGGCGTATCCACCAGGGTGAAGCCGTGCGAATCGAAATAATCGCGGACGGCCTTGATGACTTCGTGGCGCACGCGGATGATGGCATGCTGCCTCTGGCTGCGCAGCCAGAGGTGGCGATGGTCCATCAGGAATTCGATGCCGTGATCCTTGGGCGTAATCGGATAGGGGTCGGACTCGGGCACGCGCTGCAGGACTTCGAGATCCTCCACATCCAGCTCGTGACCGCCGGTGGCGCGCTGGTCTGCGCGGATTTTGCCGGTCACGATGATGGAGGATTCCTGGGTCAGGTCCTTGATAGTTTCGAACAGGGCTTCGGGCAGGGCGCTTTTCACCGCCACGCACTGTATCAATCCGGAGCCGTCGCGCACGATGGGGAACACGATCTTGCCGGACTTGCGAATGTTATAGAGCCAGCCGGCGATGCGGACGGTCTCGCCAACGTGCTGAGCAGCTTCGGCGATGGTAATTCGCGGTGGGCTCACAGATCCTCCAGGCGGTCGAAGACCTCCGCCAGACTGGTTAGCGAGAACTCCGGCGCCTCCTTCAATTCCAGCAGCAGCGGATACTGGCCCGCGCGGGTGCGCAGGAGGTTCATGGTTTTTTTCCAATCGATGGTGCCGCCTTCGGCCAGCAGCGGGAACAGGTGCAAATCCGCATGGCCGTCGTTGTCGTGCACGTGGGTGGAGCGGATGCGCTCCTTCATCACGTCGAAAGCCGCCTCCACACCCTCGCCGAGATGGGCGTGGCCCACGTCGAAAACGAAGTTCAGGTCCAGATGGGTTACATCCAGGAAGAGCATCAGGCGCTCGGCGCTGGAAAGGCCGTTGGGGATATTCTCGAGCAGCACCTCCACGCCCCGCTGCCGCGCGAACAGGCTGATCTGCTCCAGCGCGGAAAAGGCCGACTCCATGGCTCGCTCGGAAAACTCTTCGCCGGAAACGCCCACGTGCTGGACCAGGTACTTGAACGGGATGGTTTCGGCGATTTCGAGCGCGCGCTTGATCTCGTCGACCATCTCGAGACGCTTGCCTTTCACGGGCTCGGTGATGGAGATGATCGCGTGCGGCCCGGAGCGGCCCCAGATTTCATCGTTGTACATGGGCGCATGCAGGGAATGGAGCTGCAGATCCGCGTCGCGAAACCAGTGGCCCAATTCGGCGATCTGGGCGCGGTCGCGATAGTCCAGGTGCTGGCGCGCGCAGAAGATCTCCACCGCGGGGATGCCGGCGTGCTGAATCTTGTCGAGCTGCGCGACGGTCAGGCGGTGCCCGACGAACACGTGCGTGGACAGAACGTGGCGCATAGCTAATATCCCTTTGCGACGCCTTCGGTGCGCGGATCGGCCGCGCCTTCCAGCCACCCGTCGTGCAACTCAACGGCGGCCACTTCACCCATGGCGCTCACGGTTCTCACCTGATGGCCGCGGGATTTGAGCAAAGCGATGGTATCCGGCGAGAAGCCGCGCTCCATCACAATCTGGTCGGGCAGCCACTGGTGGTGAATGCGGGGCCAGTTCACGGCATCCTGCACGTTCATGCCGAAATCGACCACGTTGAGGAGGACTTCCAGAACGCTATTGATAATGGTGGGGCCGCCGGGCGTGCCCAGCACCATGTATAGCTTGCCGGACTGGGTCACGATGGTGGGGGTCATGGAAGAGAGCGGCCGCTTGCGCGGCTGAATGGCGTTGGCTTCGCCCTGCACCAATCCGTAGACGTTGGGCTCGCCGGGCTTGGCGGCGAAATCGTCCATTTCATTGTTCAGGAGGAAGCCCAAGCCGGGGACCGTGACGCCATCGCCATATCCGCCGTTCAGCGTGTAAGTGACGGCTACGGCATTGCCGTCAGCGTCCACGATGGAGTAGTGGGTGGTTTGGCTGCTCTCAGTGCCGGGAAAGACGCCAGGGTGGATCTGGGCGCTGGGAGTGGCGTGATCCGGATCGATGGATTTTCGCAGTTGAGTGATGTAAGTTTTGTCGAGCAGGCCGGCCAGCGGCACCTTGACGAAGTCCGGATCTCCCATTGAAGCGGCCCGCTCGGCAAAATAGCGGCGCATGGTTTCGGCCAGGAAGTGCAGCTCGGCGGCCGATCCGGCGCCGGATTTTTCATAGCCGGAGCCTTCCAATACGCCGAGCATTTGCAGGATGCCGGGACCACCGGAGCTGGGCGGCGGCGCAGTGATGATGTCATAACCCCGATATGCCCCGGTGAGCGGCTGACGTTCGACGACGCCGTAGTCTTTCAGGTCGGCCAGGGTTATCAATCCGCCGTGGCTGTGCATGTCGGCGGCCAGCAGATGCGCGGTTTCGCCTTCGTAGAAATCGCGGGCGCCCTCGCGGCGGATGCGGTCGAGGGTGCGGGCGAGTTCCTTCTGCACGAGGATTTCGCCGGCTTCGTAGGGCCGTCCGTCGCGGAGAAAGATGCGCCTGGATTCAGGGAAGCGGCCGAGGAAGCCGGCCTGGCCACGGAGCGACCGGGCGAAGCCGTATGAGACCGGGAAGCCTTTTTCGGCCAGCGCCACCGCGGGCGCCAGCAGGTCCGCCCAGGGTTTGCGGCCATATTTCTTCGCGGCATATTCGAAGCCCCGCACGGAGCCGGGAACGCCGGCCGCGCGATACCCGGCGACGCTATCCTGTGTAGGCTTTCCTGAGGCATCCAGATACATGTCGCGCGAAGCTTTCTCTGGGGCGCGCTCGCGGAAGTCCAGAAATGTCGAGCGGCCATCGGCCAGACGCACCAGCATGAATCCGCCGCCGCCGATATTGCCGGCGGAAGGATGCGTGACAGCCAGCGCGAAGCCCACGGCCACGGCTGCATCCACGGCGTTGCCGCCGGCTTGGAGCACGGCCACGCCGGCGTCGGTGGCATGCTCCTCGACCGTGACGACCATGGCGTGGCGCGCGTGCACGGGCTGCGCAGCCCACGCGGGCGCCATGACACACAAGCTCCAGATCGCCATCCAATTGCGCATAGACACCTGATTCTACTATGATGCGGACGACCGCCGCCGTTTACACTCGAACAGCACGATGCCGGCGGCCACGGAAACGTTCAACGATGGAATGTGGCCTTGCAGGGGAATGCGCACCAGCACGTCGCAATGCTTGCGCACCTGCTCATGCAGACCTTTTCCCTCGCCGCCGCACACCAGGACCGTGGGAGCGTTGTATTCGACGCGCGCGTAATCTTCCGCGCCGCGCTCATCCAAGCCGTAGATCCAATACTGCATCCCTTTTAGTTGTTCGAGAACGCGATTGATGTTGACGGCGCGCACCACCGGGAGGTATTCGAGCGCGCCAGCAGCCGCCTTGGCCACCACATCGGTCAGGCCGGCCGCGCGCCGCTCGGGAATGATGACGCCTCCCGCGCCGGCGGCGTGCGCGGTGCGGATGATGGCGCCGAGGTTGTGCGGATCTTCCACGCCGTCGAGCACTACCAAAAGCTGTGCAGCAGGCGCCACTGATTCCAGCTCCGCATAGCGCTGCGCCGCTCCCATGGCGACCACGCCCTGATGCGCGGGCGAGCCGGCCAGGCGGTCGAGCCCGGCGCGCTCCTCGAATCGGACGGAAACCGAGGCATGCCGCGCCAGGTCGATGATCTGCTGCAATCGCGGGCCGGCGGCGCCTTTAGCGATGAGGATGCGATCGAGCGGACGCCCGGCTTTCAAGCTTTCGAGTACGGGATTGATGCCGCTGAGTATTGCCATCCGGGCAGCGTCTACTGCTCGGGCAGCAGGTCCAGGCCGTTGTTAAAGCGGTTGGTGAAGTTGGCCACGGCCGCCACCAGCGTGAGCTCGACGATCTGCTCATCATTGAAATGCTGGTTCAGTGCGGCGCGCGTATTGGCGGCGTCCGCGGTGCGCGTAAGCTCGCGGGCGTAATCGATGGCGGAGCGCTCGGAGGCGCTGAAACCGGCGTCCTGCCCAGCCTGGAGGGCGTGCATCTCGTCTTCGGTCACTCCCGCCTTACGGCCGGACGCCCGGTGGGCCGCCGTGCAATAGGGGCACTGGTTGGCGTAGGAAACGGTCAGGTAGACAAGTTCTTTGGTGCGCCGGTCCACCGATCCGGGACCCATGATGGCGCCGTAGAAGGGCACGAAAGCCTTGAGGACTTCGGGCCGGTTGGCCATGGTGCGGAAGAAATGATTGGCGCGGCGGGAGCGCTGCTCCAGTTCCGCCAGGTATTCGTTTTGCGAGGGTTCGACCAGCTGAATGGCTGTTGCCATTCATCCAGTATAGTGCGGCGGAGGCAACCTTATACGCTGCTCAACGGGGAAGCGTAACGGACGCGAATGTCGTGGTGATAGTAATCCGCGTTGGCGAACTTCTCCTGGAAAATCCGTTCCCAGCGGGCGTTCTCCTGACAGTTGCGGCACTGCCCGCAGTGGCAGCGGCCGGAACTGCGCCGAGGCCTGGGGGGAG
>Ga0209579_10003554_pt1 | contig 11266 bp, 6 predicted proteins | sample Coa_R1_2_FD_187152 | JGI IMG/M metagenome (GOLD analysis project Ga0209579, IMG submission 187152) | Surface soil microbial communities from Centralia Pennsylvania, which are recovering from an underground coalmine fire - Coalmine... | ecosystem: Environmental > Terrestrial > Soil > Unclassified... | reverse complement strand
CCGAACGATTAGAAGCGAGCCCAGGTTGAAAGCGCAAACCATCCACGAGAGCGAAATGGCGCTCTTCATTGAGTGCATGCCGCCGTGTGCGCAAAACGTGCTTGACATAGCCGACATTGTCAGAGATAGACGGTTTATCTCTACGTCGATAATGGCGAATCTTTACCCAAACAACGTTGCCTACTTCGTAGTCCTTATCGCGGTCAATTCGATGCAACCGATGTTCGTCATCGGGCCGGGGGCCAACTGCATCAAGAAACTGCTCAAAGTTTGCAAAGCGAAACTCTACGCTCCGGTTACCTACGAAGTAGAATCCGGGATTTTTAGGCCCGGCATCTGTTTCCCACTTGCATTTCCAGCGGTACAATCGGTCGACGCTCATGCCACTCATGCCTGGAACCCGCCTCGGCCCTTACGAGATCGCTGATCTTCTCGGTTCGGGCGGAATGGGCGATGTTTATAAAGCACGCGACACGAGGCTGAATCGCGTTGTCGCGGTGAAGGTTTCCAAGGAGGAGTTCTCCGAGCGATTCGAGCGCGAAGCCCGCGCGGTCGCGGCCTTGAACCATTCGAATATCTGCACGTTACACGATGTCGGGCCGAACTATCTGGTGATGGAATATATCGAGGGCACGCCGCTGAACGGCCCCCTGCCCCTCGCAGAAGCGCTCAAGTATGCGATTGCGATTTGCAGTGCTCTAGATGCAGCGCACAAGAAAGGTATCACGCATCGCGATCTCAAGCCCGCCAATATTCTTGTCACCAAGACTGGCGTCAAGCTGCTCGACTTCGGTCTAGCCAAGCTGGGACAGGATAAGCCAGCAAGCGAGGCCACGCTCACCATGGCCTTGACAGGCAAGAACGAGATTGTCGGCACAATCTATTACATGTCGCCAGAGCAACTTCAGGCACAGGCGACAGGCCAAGAAGTCGATGCTCGCAGCGATATTTTTTCATTTGGTTTAGTGCTGTATGAAATGCTTACCGGAAGGCGTGCGTTTCATGGCGCGTCTCCGGCCAGCGTGATTGCTGCCATCATGGAAACGCCCGGCCCCCTCGGTCGCCGAGGTCGCTCCACCAGCTCTAGACCGCGTTATAAGGAAGTGCCTGACAAAAGATCCGGACGAACGCTGGCAAACCGTTCACGATCTGAAGGACGAACTGGAATGGATTGCAAGTGGATCTGCTCGGGTGACCCAGGGTCCTCCTTCCCCTCCAAGCCGCGTGCCCTGGATTGTTGTTGCCGCGCTGGCTATCGTAACCGCAGCGACGTCATGGATTGCGTATCGAGCAACGCGCCCGGCAGAGCTGAAACCACTGGTGCGGCTGGAGGTGGACCTCGGACACGACGTTCTCTTGGGTGCGATGGGCGGCTCTGACGTCATAATTTCTCCCGACGGCACCCGCATTGCCTACCTTTCCCGCGGCCGCATGTTCACGCGCAAACTCGATCAACCGAACGCCGGCGAGCTTCCCGTCACGCCGGGTGCGACTAGCCCCTTCTTTTCTCCCGATGGCCAGTGGATCGGGTATACCGCGTCGGGGAAGTTGAGAAAAGTCTCCGTCGACGGCGGCTCTGAAGTTGTCTTATGCGACGCTGGATCGTCTTACACCGGCAACGATTGGGGCGAGGACGGGTACATTGTCATGGCTCTCCGGCCCACTACCGGACTGTTCCGAGTTTCCTCGGCTGGCGGTACTCCCGTGCCGATCACGCAACTGCAGGGAGAAGACCGGACGCACCGTTGGCCGCAAATCCTTCCCGGCGGCAAGGCAGTACTCTTCACCGCTCAGAATTCCCTTGTGGGTTACGATGACGCCAGCATCCAAGTCGTAACGCTGGCGGATGGTCACACTAAGACGGTGCAACGAGGTGGGACCTTCGGCCGCTATCTGCCGGCATCCGACAGCAAAGGTTATCTCACTTATGTAAACCGGGGAACGCTGTTTGCCGTCGGCTTCGACCTCAAGAAACTGGAAACGATTGGCTCACCCTTGCCTGTATTGCAACAGGTTTCCTATTCCTCACAGTTTGGCTCGGCGAAACTCAGTTTTTCGCGGGGTGGGACGCTTGTATACCGCAGCAGTGACCTCGATACCTCGCGGGTGGCCATCCAATGGTTAAGCGCCGATGGCAAGAAGCAGCCACTGCTGGACAAGCCGGGGCTGTTCATAGATCCGCGCCTATCACCTGACGGCCAGCAGTTGGTAGTAGTCCGGAATGAGCTTCACTCCAGCTCAAATACAGGACTGTGGATCTACGACTTGCGACGCGACACGTTGACTCCGCTGGCGCAGGAAAAGACGGGGAGCCACCCGGTATGGACACCAGATGGCAAGTACATCATCTATGGCACTTCACAGGGGATCTTTTCGGTTCGGGCGGACGGCGGCGGTAAGCCCCAACCTCTGACGCACAGCAACGAAGCACAATTTCCCACGTCCATTTCGCGTGATAGCAAACGGCTAGCCTTCTTCCAATATGAACCGCAAGGAGGGTCCAATTTTTGGACCGTAACAGTAGAACGGAACGGAGAAGTGTTGAAAGCGAGCAATCCCGAGGTGTTTCTGCAGAATTCTGCGGGAACACGGGATGCCAGCTTCTCCCCCGATGGACGCTGGCTGGCGTACGCCTCCAACGAGTCGGGAAACTACCAGGTGTATGTGCGCGCGTTTCCCGACAAGGGGGGCCGCTGGCAAATCTCTACCACCAACGGAACGTCGCCTATATTCTCACCCAACCGGAAGGACCTATTTTTCTATGACGTCCTCGATGATCGGATCATGGTGGCGAGCTACTCGGCCAAGGGCGACGCTTTCCTGGCAGAAAAGGCACGCGTATGGTCGGGAGAGAATGTAGCACTGCCCCTCAACGCCGCCGTTGGAGCCCAATACGATGTTGCCCCCGACGGAAAGCGCATCATCGCCGGCACCTACACCGGAGGAGTGAACCCAACTGATTCGGGCCACGTCATCTTCCTCCAGAACTTTGTGGACGAATTGCAACGAAAGATCCCGGCCGCCCAGAAGTAAAAACCCAGCAGTTGGATGGTCCCCAATTCGAACACTAGCCGTTATTGGCGAAACATCACGATATCAATATCACAAGTGTCATCGTGAAGTGGGCGAAGGGATGCCTCGCGTACCTACAGTTTCGAGCAAGCTTCGAGGGCAAGCGTCTTTTCCATCCCCATAGTCTTGACCTGGTCGGGGAAGCCGTACACATGAACAGTGAAGTAAGAGTCCCCCTTCTTCACAAACAAACTCGTCGCTGGACCGGACTTCTCTCCGGTAGGGAAGGAATAGACCGCGTCGTCACAAACGCCATTAGCAGGAGCAGTCTTTTCGCTATCGACGATCGGCGTCTTTGCATAACCGAATGCACGTGCATTGCTTATGAGTAGCGCGACTTTCTTAGGCTGATTGGGCGCGGACCATCCGCACTGGGGTACAATCCGCTGGAATGTTCACCTGCTCCGGCTGCGGGGCTGTATCTTCCGAGAACGTCCGCTTCTGTTCTTCATGCGGGCGGGCCGTTTCCATTCTCGACACCCCGACTCTGGAGCCGGATAGAAATGCTGTTGTGCCTAAGCCAGCACCCCGAAGTTCGCAACCGCCGCAAAGTGGAGGATTCTCGCCGGGCACCGTTCTCGTCGACCGGTATCGGATCGTCTCTCTCCTGGGGCGCGGCGGCATGGGCGAGGTTTATCGCGCTGAGGATCTTAAACTTGGGAATGTTGTGGCGCTAAAGTTTCTTCCAGCCTCACTCCAGAATGACGCGTCGGCCCTGGCCGGGTTTCATGCTGAGGTGCGAAACGCTCGCCAGGTTTCGCATCCGAATGTGTGTCGCGTTTACGACATCGGCGAAGTCAACGGCAAACACTTTCTCACCATGGAATACATAGACGGTGAGGATCTCGCGTCGTTGTTGCGCCGCATAGGCCGTTTGCCCGCAGACAAGGCTCTGGAGACCGCGCATCAAATCTGCGCTGGCCTTGCCGCCGCACATGATTGCGGACTACTGCATCGGGATCTGAAGCCCGCCAACATCATGCTGGATGGACGAGGCCGTGTGCGCATCACCGACTTCGGGCTGGCTCTCAGCAACGCCGATGCAACGGGCCGGCTGGAAATCTCGGGTACACCGGCTTACATGGCTCCGGAGCAGATCGGGAACGGCGAGGCCAGCGTTCGCAGCGACATCTACTCGCTCGGGCTGGTCTTCTATGAGCTGTTCACGGGGCGCATGCCGTATCAGGCAAGCACGCCAGTCGAGTGGCGGCGTGCGCATCTGGAATCATCGCCCCGAACGCCGTCGTCGGTGGTCAAGGACATTGATCCAGTCGTAGAAAAAGCCATCCTACGCTGCCTCCAAAAAGATCCCGCGCAGCGTCCGTCCTCGGTGCGGCAGGTAGCGGCCGCCTTTCCCGGGGGCGACCCGCTCGCGGCAGCGCTGGCGGCAGGAGAAACGCCGTCGCCTGAAATGGTCGCCGCCTCAGGAGACACCGAAGGCTGGCGTCCTACGGTGGGTTGGGCTGTGGTCGCGACCGTCACCGTGGCGGTGATTGTGGGGATCCTGTTGAGCCCCCTAACCAAGCTTTACAGGATGGTGCCCCTCGAAAAACCTCCGGAAGCTCTAGCCGAGCGCGCGCAGGAAATTTTGCGGAGTGCCGGCTATTCCGAGTCGCCGGTGGATACGGCGATGGGGTTCTACGAGTCAGGGAGTTTCTTGCGCTACATCCAGGCACACGACAAATCGAAGACGCGCTGGGACCACATCGAAACCGGGGCATTCGTGTTCTGGTATCGCGGCAGCCCGCAACCAATGGCCGCAGCTCGCAACATCTTTTGGGATTCGCCCATCGCCGGGTATGTGTGGATGGACGACCCGCCCCTCGATGTGTCCGGGATGACGCTGGTACGTCTCAATCCGCGCGGCCGCCTTACACAGTTGATCGTAGTCCCTCCGCAAGTTGAGAAGCCGACCGAGGTACCGCCTGCACCGGACTGGGCAACGTTGTTCTTGGCCGCGGGCCTCGATTCTACCAAGTGGATGCCCACGCAGCCCAGCTGGACGCCGCCGGTTTATAGCGATGCGCGCGCCGCTTGGACAGGATCACTCGCTGAACGCCCCGATACGCCGATGCGGATCGAAGCGGCGGCCTATCGCGGCAAGCCCGTTTATTTCGAACTGATCGGACCGTGGACGCACGCCCTGCGCATGCAGCCTTTTCAGCTGACCACCAGTTTCCGGGTCTTCCTGATGATTTTTGAGAGTTTCTTTCTGTTAGTACTGGTGGGTGGCGGTGTGCTCGCCCGGCGCAACCTGCGCCTTGGCCGCGGCGATCGCCAGGGAGCATTTCGTCTGGCAGCTTTTGTTTTTGCGGCTTGGGCGGTGGCTTGGTTTTTCGGTGCGCACCATGTCTCGGATTTCCAAGAATTCGTGCTCTTCGTCGAGTTCCTGGTCTGGGGGAGCGGCTTCTCCTTTTTCACGTGGCTGCTGTACATCGCTCTTGAGCCGTATGTGCGACGACGCTGGCCCACCACGCTTGTTTCCTGGAGCCGTTTGTTGGCGGGCCGTTTTCGTGATCCACTGGTGGGACGCGATGTGCTTGCCGGTTGCCTTTCGGCATCGGTGTTGGTGGTCATCGGAAGGCTGGCCTCCATGGCCCACGCCTGGCTCGGCTATCCGCCGGCCCTGCCATTCCTGGGCCCGCATTGGCAATTGTTGGGCGCACGTACGATTGTTGCCTACCTGGCGTATTACCTGGTCAATGCGCCTGTTTTCTGGCTTGCAGCCCTATTTGTCCTGGTCCTTCTCCGGGCGTTGCTGCGCAAGGAGTGGGCGGTAGCGGTCGCATTCGTTATTTTCATGACGGGCCTCATCACCACGCTTGAAGGGTTCACTATCGATGGCCTGATATTTAACGTGATTGCGAATAGTGTGTTTGCGTTCATGCTGATGCGTTTTGGCTTGCTTTCTGTTGTCGTCAATTTCATCTTCGCAGACATGCTGGATTACTTTCCTTTGACCTTCCAGGGTTCCGCGTGGTATGCGGGGATCAGTCTGGCGGGAATCCTGCTGATGGCCGCGCTGGCGTTCTACGGCTTCTACACCTCCTTGGGCGGCCGACCCGTTTTCGGTCAAGCCGTGCTCGAGGAGTGATCGTGACCGTGGGAAATTGCTGCTCAGTTGTCGCGAAGTGCAGCGCAACCTTGTAGAAACTCCCACTTGGCGAGTGACGTCAGTGCTGTATCGGAAGCGAACGGCACGACAGGTCGGGTTAGGTACCTCGGGAGTTCGCTTTCGATACTGCCGTCAGAAGGAAACCGCTCGCGGGTGCGGCGGACGCGGGGTGCTATGAGAATTCAATCGATTTGTGCCTGAAAAGCCTTGCCAGAAGCGCCTTTTACTAAACATGTGGTGCTCGATTTTTATCCATCTTTCCATTGAAGGCTTCGCCTGAGGGGCGTCTCATCGTAACGGAAGACCCACGATCCCTCAAGCCTCGCGAGTCTGCAACCATGCCCTTCCTTCGAGCATGCGGCAGCGTCCGCCGCGCCAGCGGCTTCGTTCTGACAGGCAATCCGGAAGGCAGCGGTCCAAAGTGAAAATGGGAGACCTTGGGTTATTCAGCTAACGATTTCCCGCTACCATGTTCATGATTTCAGGCGTGCAGCGCCACGCTGCTGCTGTTGGCTTGTTCTGGAGCTTTGCAACTATGCATCCTTGCCCTTGACATAGGGGGGCGCGTCCAGCGATTCGTCACCGAGGCGGAAGGAGAGAAGGCTAGGGTGCATCCCATCGGATTGCGTACAGTTCTTCACTGCTTGCCTCTCGCACGAGCAAAATCGAGCCATCAGGCGCCAGCCCAGCCCACGACATGAATCCCAAGATTCCGGTGCCGCGCTGAATGCCTTTAAGACTTCCCACTCGCTGTCGATCCTTTCCGGAAACATTCAGGCGATAGATATTCCCATCATCCTCAACATAGATTTCTCCGTCATTTCGCGACCACCCCAGAATTGTGCCTCCTGGCGGAAGCAGCGTTGTCCATTTTCGGTTCGCAACGTCAAAGGCCATCAACTTTGAGTCGTCAGCTGTGCTTGCCACAATCAAACGTCCGTCCGGGGACCATCGCGCCGAGTGAAGTCCTTCCGAGCCCGAAAGAATAGAAGCTTGCCCGGTGGCAAGATCAACCGTGTGGATTACAAGCTTGCCTGGGTCGTTCAGATGCAGTGCTGGGAACTCACTAAAAACCAGCAGGCGCGCTTTCGGATTCCAGTCCGGCTCGCCTTCATTCTCGTCGTCCCAAACAATCTGACGCGGGCTCCCTCCCTCCACAGGAACGACATAGATTTGCCAGAGGCGACCGGGAAGTCGCCCCATGAACACGATTTCTTTTTCGTTTGGTGACCACTGCGGTAAGGCGACTTGCATGGGCGGGAAAGTGAGTTCCACACGTTCACTGCCGCCAACTTTGCTCCGCCACAACGTGCCTTCTGGAATCGTGACATAAGTCACCCAGCGTCCGTCCTGAGAGAAGGCTACGCCTTCAGCAGAAATGCCAGACAAGTAAAGCGCAACCTGTTCAGATTTAGCGTCGTAACGCACCAACTCATTCTTGCTTTGGATGCCGAGCGCAAAAACTTTGTCCCCATTCTTGCTCACCGTAGGAGCGAGGAAGCTCATGGGTCCGGCTGTCAGCTGAATCGGATTGCGCGCCGCGCGCTGAAATACATTGGCCTTCTCCCGGATCGCCCAAAGATCGGTTCTACCGTTACGAGTTGACTGAAAAACAAAATACCTTCCATCTGATGTCCAAACGCCACAACATTCCGCGGCGGGATTGTTCCAGCCGGGCAGCACCGGGCGAAGATCGTTTCCCTCGGCGGAGACTTCCCACAAGCTGTAGGAAAGTGTTTTTGGGTCCTGAACACTGAAGCGAATTCGTGCCCCGTCCGGGGACCAGCGAGGCCAACCTGGAATGTACGATTCCACCCATCCCGGGATACCGGGCACTGTAACAAGCTTATGCGGCTCGGTGCCATCTTTATTTGCGACATACAGAACGGAACCTTGCGCGTAGATAAGTTTGTTTCCGTCCGGTGACCACGCCGCGAACAGGCTTTGTACGCTGCCTAACCGCCTCGGTGACCCACCAAGCACGGGCACAGCCCAGAGTGCATTGTTCGACTCAGCGTTGTCGCTAAAGCTGGATATCAACAGCTCCGAAGTGCTCGGAGAAAGATCGAGTACCGCACTCGCGGCAAATGGTACGGGCAGTGGCACCGTTTCGCCGCCACTGCTCGAAACCTGCGCCGGCCTGGGAGTCAAGCCATCATCGCCTCCACCCTCAGTGAAAAAAACGCGGGCGCCGTCAGTCACGCTGCCACTCTGCTCGCTTCCGGTGGCGTGTTTTCGGTGACCATCATGTGTGATCTGCGTATAATCGATCACTCTCGGAAGTTGCGCATCGGAATTCTTCCAGTAAAGCAACGAACCAACAGTGACACCGAGCACCAGAACAACGGGTACGATGGCCTTCCGCCGGGGTATTGCTTTGGATAGGGAGACCCGCTTAGTCGATGCGGCGGATGCCACCGAGCCTCCAGTCTGCGTGTCCCGCTTCAGCCGCTGCAGGTCGGTGCGTATGTCCGATGCATGCTGGTAACGTAAATTACGATCTTTCTCCAAGCACTTATTAACGATTCTTTCGAAGTCGGCTGGTACTTCGGGGTTCAGTTGGGCGAGTGGAATTGGCGTCCGGTTAAGGATCGCTTCGAAGATCACTGCCGTGCTATCGCCATGGAATGGCAACTTGCCACTTGCCATTTCATAGAGTACTGCGCCTAACGAGAACAGGTCGGTTCGGGCGTCCAACTCCTTCGCCCGCGCCTGCTCCGGTGACATGTAAGCGACAGTTCCCACTGCCGTCCCCGGACTAGTCAGGTGCTCTTCAATCGTGAGAGTTGTTTGCCAAGCGTCCACTTGTGCCATTCCGTCGAGCGAGATGGATACCTTCGCCAAGCCGAAATCCAGAATCTTGGCGTGGCCACGCTCAGTGACAAAAATGTTCGCTGGCTTAATGTCGCGATGAACAATGCCCTTCACATGAGCGGCGTCCAGTGCATCAGTAAGCTCGATCCCTAGTGATAGCACCGTTTCGATCTCCATCGGCTTACCGCCTATCCGATGTTTTAGCGTCATGCCATCCAGAAACTCCATGACGATGAAGGTCTGGTCGAGGTGTTTCGCGATCTCGTGGATCGTGCAGATGTTGGGATGATTTAAAGCCGACGCAGCACGGGCTTCACGACGGAAGCGTTCCAGTGACTGCGGATCACGGGCCAAATTTTCGGGCAGGAATTTCAGAGCAACGAAGCGGCGAAGTTCGGTGTCCTCAGCCTTGTAAACCACGCCCATGCCACCGCCGCCGAGTTTCTCGACAACACGATAGTGGGAAAGGGTCTGGCCGATAAGCTCAGGGAGTCTAGCTGCGATTGTTGAGCAGGCGAGCACAGGTTGCAGGAAACTGGAGCGGGCTTCGTTGCTGGCAGCAAGGAGGCGCTCCACTTCTTTTCGCAAAGCATTATCCGAAGAACAGGCGCGATCAAGAAAAGCAGAGCGATCTTCCGGTATGCGCTCCAGCGCTCCCGCGAGCACGTCCCGGACCCGCTGCCATTGTTCAGGCGTCATGGCGATTCGCCCTGGTGATTTCGTCGTGCAGCCACACCCTGGCGGTAGTCCAGTGTCTCTTTACCGTGGCTGGCGAAATGCCTAGGACGTGAGAAGTCTCTTCGATGGACAATCCACCAAAGAATCTCAGCTCGACGATGCGACTCTGTTGTGGGTCGAGCCGGGCGAGCTCGTGTAGCGCGTCGTCCAGTGCGACCAAATCGAGACCCCGAATTTCGGGAATTCCTGCTATGCCGTCCAGGGTCAGCTTATAACCGGCGTCCCGCTTCGCAGCTTTGCGTTTGCGCGCGTACTGGACCAGGATCTCCCGCATCAGGTTGGCGCAAACGGCGAAGAAATGTGCGCGGTTTTCAAAGTCCATCGGTCGCTGCTTTAGCAGGCAGAGATAGGCTTCGTGCACGAGAGCTGTCGTTTGCAATGTGTGGTCGGGACGTTCTCGGCGCAGGTGGTGGTGCGCTAATCGGCGCAGTTCGTTGTAAACCAGGGGAACGAGGCGGCGCAGAGATTCTTCATCACCGGCCCGCCACTGAGCCAGCAGTTGACTGACAGGCTGAGAAACGGTTCCTGACACGGCAGCCTACGCCAAACCCCTAAGTCTTGGCAGGAAAACATATCCGCTTCGCTGGCCCAAGTCAATGGATTCGTGAAGGGACCTTGAAAGCCATTTGGAAGGTGCTTGGGTTATGTTTTTTGCGAACCACATCATTTTTTTTTGAGAAGCGTGAGCCAATCTGGCTGCGAAATGCACATTAGAAATTAGAAGCGGTCAAGAAGGGGCATTCCATGGAGCGTGAACTCATTTCGTCTTGCTCTTAATAGGAGGCTTGTGCCTGACGCTGATCTCAGTCGGGCAGCAGAGTCAGGCTGTTGCGAGCGGGAGCCGTTCCCAGTCTGATCAAGTACAGCGGCGTCCTGCAGGACGCAACCGGCGCACCCATCACGGTGTTAAGCGGGGTCACGTTCCTGATCTACGAGGACGAGCAGGGCGGCGCTCCGCTGTGGATGGAAACCCAGAATGTACAACGAACTCTGTTTTGAACAATGTTCGAGGAGAAAAATTATGCTGAAGAACACGTACAAAATTCGCCTCACAATCGGCATTGTTGCTATCGCGGCACTCATTGCCGCTACAATGCCGACCCACTACCCCGCACACGCCAGTGAACGGGAATGTAGTACATCAACGATAACCGGAACTTACGTTTTTGCGTTGGATGGGCTGGTCAGCCTCTCGGCTACTGGCAACCCACAGTTCATTAAGGATTTCTATCCCTTAGCTGCCGTGGGAACCTTCTCTTTTGACGGTGCTGAAACCAGTACGCGATCCTACACCGTCAGTTTCGGTGGACAAATTTCCGAGAACAGCGATTCGGGACCCTACCATGTGAACTCGAATTGCACCGGAAGGGCGACGTATTCGGATGGAACCTGGCATTTTGTCATCGCACGAGATGGACGGGAAATCAAAGCAATGAACGCATCTCCTGGAGGTGTCGTGCAGGGAGTCCTCACGCGACAGTAAACCGCCAGGATGCGGGGCACGGGAAATCGCACGAGAGGAGGCAT
>Ga0209579_10003553_pt1 | contig 11267 bp, 11 predicted proteins | sample Coa_R1_2_FD_187152 | JGI IMG/M metagenome (GOLD analysis project Ga0209579, IMG submission 187152) | Surface soil microbial communities from Centralia Pennsylvania, which are recovering from an underground coalmine fire - Coalmine... | ecosystem: Environmental > Terrestrial > Soil >... | reverse complement strand
TCCGCCGGCGATCATCAGCATGAGCTATGGCATCTGCGAGGCCTTTGGCGGCTCCGCTCTGAATGCCTCGTTCAACTCCGCCTTCCAGCAGGCCGTTTCGGAAGGTGTCTCGGTCTTCGTTTCCGCCGGCGACGCAGCCGCGGCGGGCTGCGGACGGGGCGAATCGGAAGATACGTATGGCGTCGGCATTACGGGCTGGGGCGAAACTCCCTACAACGTGGCTGTCGGCGGCACGGACTTCGGCGATACCTACCTCGGAGAGAACAGCACCTACTGGAGTTCGAAAAATAACAAGGACTTCGGCTCGGCTCTCTCGTATGTTCCGGAAATTCCCTGGAACGACTCGTGCGCCAGTGTGCTGGTAGCCACGGTCGAGGGATACACAACCACCTACGGCGCGTCTGGCTTTTGTAACAGCAGCCTGGGCTCCGAGTTCCTGGATACGGTCGGCGGCAGCGGCGGACCCAGCGGATGCGCTACTGGAAAGCCGGCGGTACAGGGCGTAGTCAGCGGAACCTGCAAAGGTTACGCCAAACCCTCATGGCAGACCGGACTCGGCGTTCACAATGACGGCGTGCGCGATATTCCTGATGTCTCGCTGTTTGCTGCCAACGGATTGTGGGCACACTATTATGTGTTCTGCGACTCCATCGGCGGATCGCCGTGCACCGCACCTCCTGTAAATTGGGCCGGAGCGGGCGGAACGTCCTTCTCATCGCCAATTCTTGCCGGCATGCAAGCGCTGGTCAACGAAGTCAACGGCAATCGACAGGGTAATCCGAACGTCGCCTTCTACCAGCTCGCCAACAATGAATATGGCACCACTGGAGATGCGGCTTGCGACTCGACGCTGGGCAACGGCGCCGCGAGCAGCTGCGTCTTCTACGACGTAACGCTCGGCGACATCGATGTCGATTGTACCGGCAGCATCGATTGCTACACTCCCTCCGGCTCGGTCGGCGTGTTGTCTACATCAGACAGCGCCTACAAACCGGCCTACGGCACCAATGTAGGATGGGACGCGGCCACCGGTCTCGGCACAGTGAACGCCTACAACCTCGTTAATCAGTGGTCCACCGTGGCTCCAAAAGCTGCGTGGGAAAAATAAGAAAGAAAGCTGAGCTAGTTGCCCCGCTCTTCCCGCGCGTTGTCCGCGGGAGGGCGGGGTTTTTGATTTCCGTGGTAGAAATTCCGGCATCTGATTCCCGCCAGGATCCGTCTCCTCCATTTTTTCCCTGACATCTCGCAGACAATTTCTCCAACAAGATACGAAACTTTGACAGGCGCATGACATCGGCCACACGCCAGGCCGATAGCCTGCTTTCACTGCAGTTCAATCCAAAAGAAATCAGCGGGGAAAACATATGATGGAGAAAACTCTCAAAAATTCTGGGGCGGGTAGCAGCCGGCGCTCGTTTCTAAAAAAGAGTGTGGTAGCCGGAGCCGTGGCAACCATCGGCGGAGGAATTCTGACGGATGGGCTCGGAGCCCTGGCGCACGCTCAAACCAGCAGGAAACCTATCAGTAACGGCGACATTGCGATTCTGCAGTTTCTGGCAGCGGCGGAACTTATCGAAACCGATCTGTGGCAGCAATATGCGGAGCTCGGCGGGGTCACCAGCGGTGCACAAAATCCTTACCAGCTTGCCTTGCAACAGCTTGATGGCGATGGCTCGCAGTACATCACCAGCAACACGCTCGATGAACACACTCATGCCAACTTCCTCAACGCCTATCTGGTTTCCAAGGGAGCTGCGGCGGTCAATCTCGACAAGTTCCGCACTCTGCCCAGCAGCCAGGCCACCGGCGCGAAACAGTTGGGCAGGCTCACCAACCTTATGAATCTCACCGTCGATACCAGTTGGTATACGCGTTATCGCAGCCATAAGAATCCCGACTTCGGCGCAACGTTTCCGCAAGCAGTAACCATCGCCAACAAGCCGGCGATTCCGGTCACCAATGCCGATTTCGGCCCTAACGCGCACATTCAGGCCATTGCCGACACCGCCGCCTTTCACTTCGGAACCATCGAGCAAGGCGGCAGCAGTCTTTATTCCGCCATGGCGCAGAAGGCGAACGACGTGGAAGTCCTGCGAATTGTGGTCAGCATCGGCGGCGATGAAGTCGCGCACTTCCTCGAGTGGGTTGATTTCGCAGGCAATGCGGCATCAGCGCCGCTAGCGCCGTTAACCGACCCGGTCACCGGTCTTCATATCCCTGATCTCAACGCTTCTGGTTCCAAGGCCACGCAAACCAATCTCATCTTCCCGGTTGCGTGCGAATTCATCGACCCGTCGTTGCCACAATGTGCGGTGATTCGTCCGACGGATCCGACGGGAATCGCAGCGGGAGTGGTGCAATTCCTCACCGACATGAACCTGTTCTCCGGGCAGTCGGTCGGGTTTTTTGACACGTTGAACCGTCTGGCAGGGGCAGCGGACGCGGCGCAACGCGGCTTCTAAGAGGTTCGCGTAATCGCGTGCAGGCTTTAGGGGAAGGTGCTTTCACGCAGTTCGCGATGCAGGGCGCTTCGGCCAATCGATTGGTCGTGGCGCCCATTTTGTACTCAAAAGCTTGATGATCTTTTATTGCGAGCGTTTCTATATTGACTGGAGGAATCATGATTGAAGGTTTGTTTCAACCGATGCACTTGCTCATCATTGCGGGAATCGCATTTTTAATTCTCGGTCCGAAGAAACTGCCCGAGCTTGGCAAAGGAATGGGTGAAGGCATTCGCGGATTCAAAGCTGCAATGCAAGGAAAAGATGATGCTGCCATGCCGCCGGCTATTGCGAAAGCCCCTGAGGAAAAGGCGCAGTGATGAGCACACAGCGGCATCACATACCGCACCGGGGGCCTGTTGACGACGAATCCGTTCCGTAATAATCTGCAATTACACCGGAAAGGAGGTGGTCGAATGACAAGTTCTGAATGTGGCAGTAGTTGTGGGAGTCTAAGACCAGGTGAGGTGGCTGCGACTTAGAGCTGGTTGCTCTAAGCGGGGTTTCCGGCGTTAATTCGATCGCGATGCCGGAAGCTACAGTCCGCACACTAGCCGGTGAGTAGGATGAAGCCGCTGCCGTGGTCGGGTAGCGCTTCGATCGGGGATTCAGATACTACGCAGTCGCTTGATGATCTTCGGTCTTTAGTCCAGACCCGGGAGTTGCCGTAGAGGCCACGTAGAGTGACCACCTCTTGGTCAATCCCAACCAGTCCACCGGACGGCCCGCAGGTTCGAAAGAGCCTGCGGGCCGTTTGCTGTTCCAAGAGTCAGTTTTCAGCCATTACGGGCGGAAGCTGCCTGGCGCCATTTCGCAGTGGGAAGATAATGGCGCCAGAGTAAACGACCTTGACTGCTCACTGCCCTCTGGCTGATTCAATGGCCCGATGTAGTTCATCCTCAGCAGCCCGCAGATGGGTTTTTGCAGCCTCGGCATGCCCCCCCATCTGGTAATTGTTAGCTGCCTGGATGACTTCGATCTCATGGATCGCTTCATGGACGTGCATACGCACCTTTTCGATGTCGTGCCAGTCGTGAACTCCTTGGGCGACCGCGATGCCGCCGACAAACGACAGGAACGCGGAAAGAACGGTGATTGCAATCTGTTTCTTCATTTTCTCCTCGACAGTTGTGGATTTGACAGCGATGCGGACGAATTCCTGGGAAACTGAAAGAACTATAGCCATCTCATCGCAATGACACAAGTTACATTAGGGCGACCTCCGCCTTAGCCTGGGAGAGGAACAACGCCAACCATTTGTGATCTCGGTCACAGCTTGATACCCGAATTTTCCGCTAAAGTCAGTGTTAACTTATGGACGGATTTTCTATCCTCACGAACCGCAAGCGCGCGGTAGTCGCGCTGGCCCACTCCATCGTCTTCCTGCTAATCGCCGTCCGCCAAATGGTCGCGTCCTCGCCAGCCGCAGGAGTCTGGCAGCCCTCCCGAGTTCTTCCCGGCACGTGGGTACTCTGCGCAATCTTCGCGATCGTCTCCGCGGTTCTTCTCTGGCTGCTGATCATCTCGCGCGGCTGGATGGAGAAATTTTATTTCGCCTTCTGCACCATCAGCGCCGGCTCAGGCCTCCTGCGCACGGCAGCCGGAGATCAAACCTTCCACGCCGGAATCTACATTCGCGTCATTATGCTGGTCAGCGCGGTTGCGGTTGGATTGGTCATCGTACGCACGCACTCCCAACGTCCGGCGGAAGATCCCACCGCGGCGTCATCCCGAAGCGCGGCGCAGTTCGGCCGTGCGAGGGATCTCGCGTAGATCCGCCGCAAGAGTGTGTGACGCGGGAACTGTCAATGAGCGTAATGGGGATTTTTCACCCACTGAGCCCAAAGAGTCGTGCAAAATAGTCGCGTCTTAGATCAGATGGGATGATGGTACACACGGATTCAATCGAGTCATTTCTCTTATCCTGTGGACACAATCCGTCCTGCCACGGCCGCATTCGGCTGCGGGCCTTTCCCTTCTGTGCCCATGCCGCATGTGTGCTTGATCTCATGCACGCAGTCCTTGCCCTTCTTCTCTTATCGTCCCTCGGCGCACGCGGACAGGAATTCAAGCCTCTGATTATTTCCTCCTCCACAGCTTCCGGCCCTGACTTCACCGACTTCGAGTTTCAGCGGCTGGCTTTTGGACGCGAGGGTCCCGACTACACTCGTCTCGAAGGCGAACCCTCCCAAGGCCACCGTCAGATGGCCATCGCGCACGTTTACCACACCGAGTCCGTCGGGAGCGTCCGCTTCCGCCTGCTCGACGAGCAGGGCAAGGAACTCCAGCCGCTGATTGCCCTCCGCATCAACAACTCGTCGCAGGACGCCGAATTCATGCTGGCGGTGGACGTACCGCTGCGCCCGTTTCGCGTGGCGATGGAAGCTGAAGACCTCCAGGGCAGCCGCTCCCAGCGCGTGTTCAAGCAGCTCTTCCGGCCCAGGAAGGGACCGCCGCCTCGGATGCCGTACCCGGAAGGTCTCGCCTCCGAAGTGCTCGCGCGGCTGCAACAACTCACCAGCAACTCCGAGAACGAAACGCAAAAGCGTCTCGAGCAACAGCGCGCCGCGCATCCCGACGGCACCGTCACCCTGCCGCACGCCCGTATCGGCCAGGCCGAATACGCGCCGCTGCTCTCGGAGCACGGCAATCCCCTGGGCGTCCGCGTGCGCTACACCATCACTTTTTCCGAAGACGGCTACTACCAGGCCTCGCCGTACGTCTCCCCGGTGTTTCGCAACTTCGACTGGCGCGGCGTCGTGGACCTGCGTCTGCTCGATACGTCGCTCGAGCCCGCCCCACCCGCCGATCCCAGCGGCCAGGCGGCTCTAGCCCTGCAGAACGGGGGCCCGGTGCCGTACAAGGCCAAAGTGGACTACCAGCTCACCGCGGACTTCATTCCGAGCTACGTCATGCGCAACGACGCACGTACTAAGTTCTGCCTCAACGAACAGCTGATCGGCAGCCCCCCGCTGCGGCTCTCGCGCTGGCAGGCCATCAAAGCCAGCGGCGAGCCGCTGCGCTACAGCGTGAGCATTTTCGACTTCGGCTTCTCCGCCCTGACAGGCTACCTGCCGCCCGTAGGCCGTTTTCCACGAAAACTTCATCAAGGAAGGCGCCCAACCTTGCGGCCCCACCCCCAATCGGAATTTCTGACCGTAGATTTGTTGGTTGAGGCTGATCGCGCGATGGCAGGTCTAGAGTAAGAGGATTCCGATTCTGATGCCACAAGAACCGATAGCAGAGCCGGATACGATATTGCCTACGTCAACTGTCGAAATCAGGCGATTACACTCAAGGCCCCATTTGTTACTATCCGTCGAGCGAAGCTCGACAGCCTTGGATCGCCCAAGATCTGGCGGAACCCAGAACTCCCGCCAGTTGGCCAATCCCGCCCACAAGCAGTATCCTTGCCAAGTGTCATCCCCCGGCGAATCTTTCCTCGACGCGCAACGTGAAAAACGCCGTCTGGCGGCCAACTACGCCGCCATGACCGACGGCGAACTGCAAAAGCTCGCCCGCAACGCCGAGTCGTTAACCGAACTCGCCTGGGACGCTCTCGAAGATGAACTTGACCGCCGTCACCTCGAACTCCCCGAAGAAGAAGCCGCCGGCGAACCGCGCGAAACCTTAGCTCTGCGCGAACTCGTCACCGTTCGCCAGTTTCGCGATCTGCCCGAAGCGCTGCTGGCCAAAGGCAGCCTGGAATCCGCCGGCATCGAATGTTTTCTGGCCGACGAAAATATCGTCCGCCTCGATTGGTTCATCTCCAACTTCATCGGAGGCATCAAGCTCAACGTCCGCCCCGGCGACGAAGCCAACGCTCGCACCATCCTCGACGAGCCCATCCTCGAAGGCCTCTACGTGCAAGGCGTCGGCCTCTACGAGCAGCCGCGCTGCCCCAAATGCCAGTCGCTCGACGTAAACTTTCAGGAACTCGACCGCCCCATCGCCTACATGAGCGCCTTCCTGCGCGTGCCGATTCCCATGCAGCGTCCGGCGTGGCATTGCCAGGCGTGTGACGCAGAGTGGGAAGACGACAGCACGGACGCAAATAGAAACGATTAGGGCCTCCGGCCGGGACTGACCAGCGAGGCTCAGAGCGGTCCCAGGGGGCTTGGCGTAGCCAGAGTAAAGGAAGGCAAATTTCATTGCGGCGCCCTCGCCCGCCGCAGTATCATCTCAGCCAATCCGGTCGATGGAGCACGCATATGCGATTCTCTCTGGCTGCTTTCTCCGGGTTCTTTCTTTTCGCCATCCCTGCCGCGGTTCCGACAGCTTCAGCCCAGGTACACATTTTCCTGACGCCCGTTCCCAACTCGCCATTTACCGCCGTAGCTGAAGTGCAGAGCACGAGGATTCGCCCGGACGGCTCAGTCCTCAACCTGAGAACCTTTCGCATGATGGCGCGCGACGGCATCGGACGCATTCACAACGAATCTCGCGTCTTCATTCCAGCAACCAGCACCGATACCCCACTGCTCGACCGCATCCATCTTTACGATCCGCGAACTCGCATTTCCACTGAGCTCGATGCGCGCAAGCACACTTTCTACACGCAAACCATAAACCACCCTCCTTCGACCGTGCCGCCCACCGTGCGTTTCGGATCGCCCTCCGGCACCGGCGTGCCCCAGAATGAGTTCTCCAGAGAAGAAGATCTCGGCAGCCAGGAGATCGAGGGCGTGATGGCGCGCGGCGTGCGGGAGACTCAGATCATCCCGGCCGAAAACAGCGAGACCGGCAAAGAGATCACTGTCACTGACGAATATTGGTATTCCGACGAACTGCGCATCAACGTAGTGATGAAACACAATGACCCGCGCAAGGGAATCACAACCCTGACCGTCACGCACATCGCCCGCGGAGAGCCTGATCCAGCTTTGTTAGAGATTCCAGAAGGCTACACGCGCGCTGGAGCGGCGCAGCCAGCAGCCCAGGCGCATTGACATTCGCCGATTTCAGGCTGCCGGCGTCCATCAATTTTGATACTTAAGACGTAGTGTTCCTCTTGGATGGCTTTTCCGCCGCTATCTGTTTTCGCGGTGTCTATCTCGACGGGTTCGTCGCAAAGAGGGTAGATCGGAAATTGCCTGGGATTGTGCGCTTCGAATCCTTTTTTGACTGTTTAAACATAACAGGCAAAAGCACACCGTCTGCCGGCCAGCGCACTCAGTCCACTTTCGTACAATCAGTGGAGCCTTAGCGATTATGAAAATTGGCATTTACCTATATGGCATTGCAGCCGTCGCTTATGGCATCACGGACCTCGTCTGGGGTGAGTTCGATCCCTCCGATCAGCCCCTTCAGGCTTGGGGCGACCACATTCCCGGCGCCAGGATCTTTGCGTACATTGCCGCCATTTGGCTGGTGGTCGCCGGCGCAGCCCTGCTGTGGCGCTGGAGCAGACGCTCAGCCGCAGCATCGCTGACCATCCTGTACGGCATTTTTGTGCTGTTTCCTTTGCCTCGCTTCTACTGGGGCCCGCATGTTCACGGGCAGCGAGCCTATGTCTACTTCGGTGTTCTCGGCGACGTCTGCCAGGAAATCATCCTTTTTCTCGCCGCAGTGATTGTCTGGAGATCATCGTCAGGACGAGATTCACTTTCGCCGCCAGCGGCCAGGCTGGTTCGTTGGACATTCGGGCTGTGCTCGGTCGATTTCGGCCTCGCCCATCTGACCGCCGTCCGGACAGTGGTTCCAATGATTCCCAAATGGATGCCCTTCGGTCCACCCTTCTGGGCGGTGCTCACCGGGATCGCATTCGTCCTGGCGGGCGTGGCCATCATATTGGGTGTGCTGGACGTTCTGGCAGCCAGCCTTCTGGGGCTGATGCTGCTGGTCTTCAGTGCGCTGGCATTGGCGCCGCTGATCTTTTCTTTTCCCCGCGCCCATGGGGCCTGGGGCGCCAACGCGTACAACCTGACGGCGATAGGAGCTGCGTGGATCGTCGCAGAATGGCTGGCCACTCGGCAACCGCCGCTCCGGAATAATCAGCTGCGGTCGGAGCAAGTGAAGCCGCCACTCGCGTAACAAGATTGGCAAGTCAGCATTATTGCTCAGCGGAATTTTATTGAGTCCACATTTGCCTTCCGCACAATCGGTAAGGCCCTTGGGCAGAGCGTAGAGAGTCTCCCAATACACCCTTGCCCACAAGTACACCGTTGGGGCGCTCCCAATAGTTATCTGGTGATCCCTTTTCCCCCACATTAGAGTCCACTCAGGACTCTCTCAGGCCGAGTCCTCTTGAACCCCCTCGAGAGGTGAATGATGTTCGATCGCCCGGCTCCGGCGAAAGAAAACTGCCCGCACCAGCTCACTTTCCGTCAGGTTGTTGTGCTCTCGGCCCTGCTAAGCAGCCTCCGGTTTCTCACCGCCTGTGCAGGCGTTTCCACAGCCGCACCGACAAGCAACATCCAGACGCCCGCTCCATCCGACAACCTAACCATCTCCGGCACTCTTCCCGAAGGCACGGTGGGATCAACCTACGACGCCACGCTCACCGTCAGCGGCGGAACCGCGCCGTACGCGTTCTCGGTAAAGTCGGGCCAACTTCCGAGCGGCGTGCAGCTCGGAGACAAAACGGGGACTTTCACCGGCACTCCAGTTGCAGCCGGATCTTTTAGTTTCTCCATCAACGTCTCCGACTCCACAGGATCGTCCAAGCAACAGTCGTTCCAGCTCAGCGTACTGAATGCCAGCGCCAGCGGCGGAGGCGGCAGCGGTAGCGGAGGTGGAACTGGAAGCGGAAGTGGAAGCGGCAACGGCAACAGCGGCAGCGGAGGAACTCTCGCCAACTCATTCGCAAACCTGCAGCAAGCCAGCGGCTGGGGTCAATACGGCCAAGGCCCGCCAAGCTTCATCGACTGTTCGCCCTCGCCCTGCGACGGAATCACCTTCTCCATGCAGCAGGGAATCACGACGCCATCCCTCAGCGGTTCGTCCTCTCAATTCGATCTTGGAGGGACAGCCGTCTATACGGACGCGCTCTTCAACAACCACCTGATCGGCCCGTTTTCTTCGCAAGGCTTGCCCGATAATAATCACACGCTGGTCCCCGAGTACCACTCCTTCACCTACGACGTGTATTTCTACGGAACAAATCTTGAGCTCTCGCAAGCAGTTGAGTTCGATATCAATCAGTTCTTCAACAGCCAGGGATTCATCTGGGGCCACGAATGCCGCATCGCCGGCGGCCACGAGTGGGATATATGGGATAACGTCAACGCCCACTGGGTGCCCACCGGCATCGCTTGCTATCCCGTCGACAACTCCTGGAACCACGTGACCATCCAGGTGCAGCGCACCTCCAGCAACCAACTGCTCTTTGAATCGATCACCCTGAACGGCGTCACCAGCCCCGTAAACACGTATTACAATCCCGGGGCCGCACCCTCCGATTGGTACGGCATCACCATCAACTATCAGATGGACGGTAACTACCAGCAGGCGCCCTATTCGGTTTATCTCGATCAATTGACCTTTTCGTACGAGTAAGTTACGAGGGTATTTACTCGCAGGTTGCCGCTTGCTTGTGATTCGACGCAGATGACTCCGCCCCGCGTACAATTTCGGATAAGAGCGGAAACAAGAAATCACTGTCGGAAGCGGAATTTGCGATGGCTGACGATGGTCATGATCCTGATTCTGATGACGGTTGGCGCACTCCGCCGCTCCTGATTTTGCCCGCCATCTACATCGCCGCAATTCTCTTGTCGGCACTTCTGTCTCCCGCAACTCCCGGCGCAGCCTATTATCGTGTGATTCCGATCTGTCCGGTCGCGGGCATGGTAGGAATGGCCTTCGACAACGAAGGCTTGATGTTCGCCGTGTTCCTGCTTGTGGGCACGCCTTGGTGGTACTTCATCGGACGAATCGCCTGGCGCAATTACACGCGGCAAAAGGGCGCACTGCACCCGCTCGTCGCAGCAGCCATAGCCCTCTTCACCAGCTTTCTCTCGACCGCCATGTCGCTCGATGTCTTCAAACGAGACTTTAACGACGGCGTGGTCGAGGGCATGGTGTTCGTGCAATATTTCTTCATTGCCTTGCTGTGCCTGGGGGCACTTGTCAGCACGCTATCTGCGCTCGCAACCGCACTGGATCCGGGCAAAGAATAATATTTGACACGCATCCATATTTCTGCAATTATCGAAATATGGGCCCGGTCCAATCCAGGAAATATGCCGCGCAGGTTGCCAGGTATGCCGACATGCTCTCTGCCATGGGAACCGAGCCGCGGCTGCGAATTATGCAACTCTTGCTGTCGGCTCATCCCGAGGGCCTCGTAGTCGGCGAAATTCAGGAAGAACTCGGCATTCCCAACTCCACTTTGTCGCACCATCTCGACAAGCTCAAAGGCGAGGGGCTGGTCGAGGTGCAAAGGGAGAGCACTTTTCTTCGTTACACCGCAAATACTGAGGCGCTTCAGGAGCTGCTGCAGTTCCTGTACGCCGAGTGCTGCACCCGCAACCGCGCCGTTAAACCTGAAACCATCGTTCAAATCTGCAGTAGGGGAAATCCATGAGCGCAACCGATATCAAAGACATCGTCAAAGAAAAATATGGGCAGGCAGCATTGCGCGTGAGCAGCGGCGGCAGCTCGTGTTGCGGCGCCACATCCGCGACCGGGTGCTGCGATCCAATCACGTCCAATCTTTATGATCCCGCCCAGGCGCAGGACCTCCCCGAGCAAGCATTGCTGGCCTCGCTCGGCTGCGGCAATCCGACGGCGCTGGCGCAATTGAATACGGGTGAGATAGTTTTG
>Ga0209579_10003548_pt1 | contig 11273 bp, 10 predicted proteins | sample Coa_R1_2_FD_187152 | JGI IMG/M metagenome (GOLD analysis project Ga0209579, IMG submission 187152) | Surface soil microbial communities from Centralia Pennsylvania, which are recovering from an underground coalmine fire - Coalmine... | ecosystem: Environmental > Terrestrial > Soil >... | reverse complement strand
GACGACCGTCACACAATTGTCGATTCCCCAATAGGTGACGGGAATTTCAGTATTGGTTCATGAAATCGACAGGTGAGATCGAACATCATTCGTCCATCGGGTGGGCGGTGCCTCGTCACCGACGAGGGGAAGCTCCGGCTCGACCGCGGGAGGCGACGACCGGACGGCCTCGAAGTAGCGGCCGAGTTCGTCGAGCGTCTGATCCAGCGCCCGCCGGGCATCGGGGGCGCTCTCCCGGATCGAGGCAAGCGTGATCGGCTCCCGCCCCCGGCGCGAGAGCTCCCAGGTTCCCGCCCAGCGGGGGACGGGGATGTCTCCGGCCAGGCCGGCGAGGACCCGGGCCACTTCGATCTCGGGATGCACGCCGTCCTGGACGCGCCGGTACCACGTGAAGGCCCAGTGGCCGTGGAGCCCGAGGGTGCTGTCCCCCGGTTCCGCTTTCTGGAGGACGGCGGGAAAGAGCTCCTCCCCGGAGAGTTTCCGGGGGTCGGCTCCGCCGATCGACCCGGCGGAGATCCGCCCGGAAGGGAGCCCAAGCGCCGTCCCCTCGGGAAGAAGACGGATCCACGCGCGGAGGAACGCGTCGTCCGCCAGGGCATTCATCAGGATCCCCTCGACCAGGTCAGAGGTCCGGCGGACGCGCAGGCCCAGGATGACCTCCTCCCGGGATTCCTTGCGGACCTTCTCCGATCGGTCCTGGCTGACGAACGACACGGGGACGGAGTAGATCTCGGGCTCGCCCTCGTCGTAATCCACGAAGGCGAAGACAAGCGCGGCCTCCGTCCCCTCCAGGGGGAGGGGAACCGTTTCGGCGATCCGGAAGCCGCGCAGCGACCGGGCTCTTCCCGCGAACCATCCCTGCGTCTTCAGGTAGTCCAGGAGCGCCAGCTCCAGCGCCGATCGGGCCCGTCCGGAGAAGATTCCTTTCCAATCACCGCCCACCTCGACCTGCCGGGTCGCGTCCCCCCCCGTCGTCACCCGCGGGGCCTCCCGGGCGGGCTCCAGCGAGAACCAGTAGAACCCGTGAGGCCCGAGGGTCAGGAGGTACGGAGCCTCCCCGATCCGGGGAAAGTCCGAGCGACCGAAGAGTTCGATGGGCGTGCGTCCCTTCGCGAAGCCGAGGTCCAGTTCCACGTACTGGGCGAATCGCGAGAGATTGGCGACGACCAGGATCATTTCGTCCTGGTAGCGCCGCACGAAGGCGAGCACCTTCCGGTTTTCCGGGGTCAACAGCTCGAAGGTGCCCCGGCCGAAGGCCTTGAAGCGACGCGAGAGGGCGAGGAGCCGTTTCGTCCACCACAGGAGAGATTGCGGATTTCCCTGCTGCGCGTCGACATTGACCGCTTCGTAGTGGTACTCGGGATCGACGACGACGGGAAGGTAGAGCCTCTGGGCGTTGGACCGGCTGAAGCCCGCATTGCGGTCGCCGCTCCACTGCATCGGCGTACGCACCCCGTTGCGGTCCCCCAGGAAGATGTTGTCCCCCATCCCAATTTCGTCGCCGTAATAGATGACCGGGGTCCCCGGCAGCGAAAAGAGGAGCGCGTTGAGGAGCTCCATCTTCTTCCGGTTGTTCTGCAGGAGCGGTGCCAGTCTCCGTCGGATCCCCAGGTTGATCCGGGCGGCGCGGTCCTGCGCGTAGACCCGATACATGTAGTCCCGCTCCTGGTCGGTCACCATCTCGAGCGTGAGCTCGTCATGGTTGCGGAGGAAGAGCGCCCACTGCGCCGAATCGGGCAGGACGGGAGTCTGGCCCAGGATGTCCACCATGGGGTAGCGGTCTTCCATGTGCACCGCCAGGAACAGCCGCGTCATGATGGGAAAATGGAAGGCCATGTGACACTCGTCGCCCTTCCCGAAGTAGGCGGAGGCGTCCTCGGGCCACTGGTTGGCTTCCGCCAGGAGCATCCGGTTGGGAAAGCTGCGGTCGATGTGGGCCCGGAGCGTCCGGAGGAACTCGTGCGTCTCGGGGAGGTTTTCGCAGGCCGTGCCTTCCCGCTCGTACAGATAGGGGATCGCGTCCAGTCGGAAGCCGTCCACGCCTTCCGCCAGCCAGAAGTCCGCCGCCGAGAGGATGGCCTGGTGCACCTGGGGGTTCTCGAAATTGAGGTCGGGTTGATGGGCGTAGAAGCGGTGCCAGTAGTAAGCCTGGGCGACCGGGTCCCAGGTCCAGTTCGAGGGTTCGAAGTCCTTGAAGATCACCCGGACGTCCCGGTAACGTTCCGGGGTCGAGCTCCAGACGTACCAGTCCCGCGCGGGATCCCCGGCGGGGGCGCGCCGGGCGCGCTGGAACCAGGGATGCTGGTCCGACGTGTGGTTGAGCACGAGCTCCGTGACGACCCGCAGGCCCCGTCGATGGGCTTCCTTGATGAAGGCCCGGAAGTCCGCGAGCGTCCCGTAGGACGGGTGAACGCCGGTATAGTCGCTGATGTCGTAGCCGTCGTCCTTGAGCGGGGAAGGGTAGAAGGGGAGGAGCCACAGGGTGGTCACCCCCAGGTCCTCCAAGTAGTCCAGCTTTTCCGTGAGCCCCCGGAAATCCCCGATCCCGTCCCCGTCGCTGTCGAAAAATGAGCGGACGTGGACTTCGTAGAAGATGGCGTCCTTGTACCAGAGGGGGTCGTCGGGACCGTGCAGGAGCGAGCTCATCGTATAGTGATGATACGGGAGGAAGGCCCGCGGACACCAAAATCCGAGGGGGTCTGGAGGCGGATTTCCGATCCCGGGTTCCCGGCGCTCACGTGCGGCGGCGGGGCTTCGGGCGGGGGAGGGTCCCCTGGGGGGCGGGCTTGTAAGCCCGGGGGAGATATCCCTTCGCCTTGAGATAGCTGACCAGGACGCCGCGCATGAGGCCCTGGTAGGTCATTCCCGTCCGGCCGACGAGGCCGAGCACCTCGGGGGGAGGGGACTGGCGGTGGTCCCGGCAGAATTCCTCGAGCGCCTGGATCTCCAGGTCGACGAGCCACACGGCCTTCGAGCGGAATCCGCGCGAGCGCATGAAATGGGCGCCGGCCAGGGGAGGAGGGGGCGGCGGCCAGGGCAGGTTCTTCGGCATGAGCGGATTCTACGGGCCCCCGGACCCGCGTCAAGGGGTATCCCCCGGGCCGGTTGGACGCACTGCTCCACTGAGAGCAGTCGAACCGCACTAATGATAGTGCGCACTAATGCACTTACATCTTGACGTCCGCGGCGGGAGGCGGTAGGGTGGAGCGGTCGGGAGTGACGGACCATGATCGAGATCGCGCTCGTCGCCGCCTACCGGGGGGCGCCCCACGAGGTGGGAGCCTGGGCCTACACGCTGCGCCGGAACGGCGAGGCCCCGGCCGGGCGGACCGGCTCGGGCCGCCCCCGGATGATCACGAGCCGCCTGTCCGCCGAAGCTGCGGCGCTCTCCCTCGCCCTGGAGGAGATCGTCCGGGACTGGGAAGGGGAGGACATCGTCGTGCGGACCGCCTCCGCCGGCCTGGAGGGGCTCTTCGTCCGGCGCGGGGAAGGGGTTCCCCGGGATCTGTCGGCGTGGTACGCCCGGGCGCGCCAGGCCGCCCAGCGCTGCGCCTCGGTCCGCATCCTGCCCGCCCAGCCGGAGGAGCTGGACGGGCTCCGCGCCGGCCTCCAGGGGCTCCTGCCCGGGGAGGCCCCGGGCCGGGTCGCTCGAGCGTCGGACCCCGGATTCCTCCGGAGGACTCCAGAATGAAGACCACCGCCACGCAGCTCTCCACCTACTGGACCTGCCCCTATCTCTGGCACGTGTCCTACGAGAAGCGGGAACCGCTTCCCGTCTGGGGCCGTCGGCGCCGCTTCGGGACCGTGATCCACGCGGCCATCGCCGAATACGAACGCCGAGGGAGATCCCTCGAGCGGGCGCTCCTCCTCCTCGACGACCAGTCGGGGGGCTTGAGCCGGGAGGACCTCGGGGAGGCCCGGTCCATCCTGGTCTGGCGACACGAACAGGCGCCCCACCGGGAAGGGCGGCCGCTGCTCGTGGAAGGAAGCCTGAGAGCCTTTCTGGGAGGACACCGGATCGACGTCCGGATGGACCGCCTGGACGGAATGGGCGAAGACCTCCTCCTCGCCGAGTATAAAGGCGGGACCCATGTCGACCTCCGGCAGGTGGGGACTCAGCTGGCGATCCTCGCCTACGCGGTCCTGGATGTCTTCGGACGAGCTCCCGGACGCTGGGAGCTGGAGCTCCTCCGCGCGAGGAAGCGGCTGGACCTCCCCGCGGAAACGGATCCCGGGCGTCTGCGGCGGCTCCCCTTGCGACTGATCGAGAGGATCCTGGAGGGGGACCGGGAGCCGCGACCCTACGATCCGGCGTTCTGCTCCCGCTGCCCCGCGAAGGCCTTCTGTCCCCGGTGGACCCCGACACCCCGGGCGTTTTCGCGCTCCGCCTCCCCGAGCGCCCCGCAGCACCAGCTGACCCTGTTTTAAGGCTGGACCGTCTCCTCCGGGAGACCTACACTCCTCTAATTGAGACTAGTCTCAATACGAAACCGGCTGTTTAGCCATGGGCTATGGAGCCCATATTAGCCCAGGGCTCCGGTCGGGACCGGGGGCCTGGGAGCCCAAGGTCCGTATAACCAATCGGGTATAAAGTCTGGAAAGAATGTTAGAGAACGCTCTTGCCTCTTACCCATAAAGGGGTTATGCTTTTGAGGTCGGCCGGAGCCCAGGAGAGAGAGGGCCCCGACGGCGGTACCGGAGAGGGGAAACAGGATGCAGGCGAGGAAACAGAAACAGTTCACTCCCAGACACGACCGCTCCCACCTTTACTTTCCCTTCGGCTTCAGCATCGTCGATCAGGGGCTCTGGGCGCGCCTTTCTTTTGCGGCCGCGAAGGTCCTTCCCGTCATCAGCGTCTTCGCCAATATCTCCAGCGGGGAGGGGGCCCGTCCGTCCATGGAGACGATCGCCCTGTGCGCCGGCATCTCCAAACGCGCCGTCATCAAAGCCGTGAACGAGCTGGTCCGGACGGGGTTGATCGAGATCACCGAAAAGGCCACCACCCACACGACCAATCGGTATCGCGTCACCTTGTGGAGAGGTGAAAATTCTGCACCTCGAGGTGACCTTTCTGCACCACGAGGAGAACCCGGGTCACCTCCGGGGGGAACGCCGATCACCTCCGGGGGTGAAGAAAAGGGCGCTCCAGGGGTGAACGCAGTGCACCAGAAAGAGTCTCCTCTAATCATAAACCAGGTGATTAACACTACAGAGAGCCGCGCCCGGCGCCGGAGTGCTGGTGGTGGCGGTGAGAAGGACCGGTTCGGACCCATGGCGGAGGCGCTCTCCCTCCGGGGAGCGCTGGGAAAGGAAGAGCTCGATCGCTTCGTCTCCGAGTTCGGCCCGGAGATGGCCGAAGAGGCGGTCGTCGAGGCGGTGGCCCAGGGGAAGCCCAGCATCAAGTACGCCCGCGGCATCGCTCGGAAATGGAAGGCCTCCGGAGGCCGGATCGTCCACTCGACCAGGGCCGAGGCGGCCCGCGAAGAGGTCTTTGAGCGCAGGAGCCAGCAGGTCGCCGACCGCACCCGGAGGGACGAGGAGCTCCAGCGGCAGGACAAGAACCGGCTCCTGGCCGAGCAGAAGCTGGGAGAGTGCGCCCCCGGGCTCCTGAGTCTTTGGCAGACGGAACTCGAGGTGGAGGCGGACCGGGAGAAGATCTACCCCCTCGTTCGGGAGAGCTGGATCCGGAGCAAGCTCCTGAGTCGCGTGGCCCGGGAATTCGGCATCGACGGCCTCTAGGCGGGCCGGGTGGCGGGCCCGCCCGCCGACACCCCCGGGCGTAACGGGGGCTCCGGATGGGGCTCTCTACAAAAGAGTGCACCGGATTCCAACCCTCATGGCCCGCGCTTGGGGAAGCGACCGCGCTGGTCGAGAGCTCCGGTGTACCTCGGAGCCTTCGGGAGGGCCTCCCCCGCCCTGCGGGTCTTGTCCTCGGGGCTTCGGCTCCGCCGTCCGACCACGAGCAAGGAGATCCCCATGAGAGCGGCACGCATCTATGCCTACGGCCATTCCGACCAGATCCGGCTGGAAGACGCGCCTCGTCCGGCGATTGGTCCGGGAGACGTGCTGGTCAAAGTCCGGGCGGCGGGAGTGAACCCCGTCGATTGGAAGATCCGGGAAGGGTACTTCAGGGACAGCATGGCCGTCTCGTTTCCGTTCACCCTGGGCCAGGACTTCTCGGGCGATGTCACGGAGTGCGGCCCCGACGTCGGGGGATTTAAACGAGGCGACAGCGTCTTCGGGTTTGCGTCCGGGGCCTATGCCGAGTTTGTCTCGGTTCGAGCGGGCGCCCTGGCGCAAAAACCCCGGAGCATCGATTATCAGATGGCGGCCTCGATTCCTACCCCCGGACTCACCGCCTACCAGCTGATCATCGACATCATCCGCGCCGCCAAGGACCAGAGCATCCTGATCCACGGCGCGGCCGGAGGTGTGGGGGCATTTGCCGTTCAGCTCGCCCGGTGGAAGGGGGCGAGGGTTATGGCCACGGCGTCCAGCGAAGACCTGCCGGAGTTGAAGCAGCTCGGTGCCTACGAGGTCATCGACTACAAGTCCGAGCGATTTGAAGACCGAGTCAAGGGCGTAGACGCCGTCGTGGACTTGGTCGGCGGAGAAACGCTTGCCCGGTCGTATTCGGTGGTGAAACCCGGCGGAATCGTGGTGAGCATCGTCGGGCCGCCGGATCAGCACCAGCTCCAGTTGAAGCAGATTCGAGGCCAATTCTACCGCATGCAGCGGGATGCCGACGACCTGAAAAAGCTGGCCGACCTCATCCATCGCGGGACGCTGAAAGTCCGGGTGAAGCAGGCGTTTCCCTTGATGCTGGCCAAGGAGGCGCAGGATCTCAGCCAGGGCGGGAGGTCCCACGGGAAGATCGTCCTCCTGACGGACTGAGGCACGACTCCGTCCAAGGGGTCGATCCCCGGCAGGACCCACCCCGGAGATGCGTCGGCGTCGTTCCATCCCGGCTCGTAACGCCGGGCCTGATCGCGCATCAGGGCTCCAGATGACCTCTCCCGGTCGCGTGGCCCTGTTCCTCGGCGCGACCCTCCTCATCCCCGCCTGCGGGGACAGTCCCTTCATCGGAGCTCCTCCCCCTGCGTTCGAGCTGAGCAGTCCGGCGAACACCCAGATCGGCGTGCCGGACCTTCCCGTTTTCCAATGGACTCCGTCGGTCGGCGCCGCGAGCTACACGATTCAAGTCTCCACGGACAGCGCGTTCTCGACGTTCATCCTCAACCAGTCCGGCATTACCGCCACCTCCTTCAGCCCCGCGGCCGAGCTCCCTCCGGGGACGGTGCTGTTTTGGCGTGTCCTGGCGGAGCAGGCTTCCGGGAGCGTAACGGCGGAGGGTTCTCCGGGGTCGTTCACCACCCTCGCACCGGTGCCCGGCGACTTTGGGATGATCGCGCCTGAAAATCGATCGCTCGAGGTGTCCTTGTCGCCGACGTTTTCCTGGACGGCGTCCCTTGGAACGGCGAGCTATACGCTCGAGGTCGCCCTCGACTCCGGTTTTGAGACGATCGTCTTCGAACGGTCGGGCATGACCGAGACCTCGGTCACTCCGACGACGGTGCTCCTTCCGTCCACGGTCTACTTCTGGAAGGTCTCGGCGGAGAGCGTCAGCGTCGTGACGGCTACCGGCGCGCCTTGGTCGTTCACCACCCGGACGGCGACGGTGCCGGGCCCGTTTCAGCCGGTGGCTCCCCCCAACGGGATGGTCCTGGTGTCGACGCTTCCGACCTTTGTCTGGACCTCATCCGCGGGCGCGTTGACGTATCGGCTCCAGGTCTCGACGGACCCTTCGTTCGCGAGTGTCGTGGTCGACCAGGCGGGAATCCCGACCGTCTCCGTGACGCCGTCCGTCCTCTTGTCGTCCCTGACGATCTACTACTGGCGGGTGTTCGCGGTAAACGGAAACGGCAGCACCCTCGCATCGCCGACCCCATTGTCCTTCGAGACGGACTAGGAGGATTCCCTCAGGCAGACCCGGTGCCCGAGGGCGTCCGCCCCCGCCGGGAGGCTTGCTCCCGGCGGGTCGTGAAGCTCAGTGGTTCTTTTCGCCCAGCCCGTGGGTTCCTCCGCACTTCTTGCAGGGAGTCGGCGGGCTGCTGTTGTCGACAAAGTGCGGCACAGGCTTCACCGATTTCACGTACAGGTAGATGGCCCGCAGGTCCTCGTCGGTCATGTGCTGGTAGTAGCCCCACGGCATGATCGCGTTCAGCCGATCCCCGCCGCCCACGTGACCCGTCTTCATCGCCGAGAAGAACAACTTCTCGGTGACTCCTTCCATCCCGGTCGCATCCGGCGTGATGTTGAGCGAGGCGACGTCTCCCCAGGGCCCCTTGAGCCGTGCGCCGCCCGCCAGCTCCATCCCCGGGACCGGCTTCCCCTTCGCATCCTTGGGCGTGTGGCATTGGCCGCAGAGCGCCATCCGGGCGAGATACTCGCCGTACTTCGCCGTCGGCGAGCGATCCGGCGCCTGGACCGCCCCCGGAGGAGGCAGCGGGAAGAGGGTCGATTTCAGCTCCTCCGGAATCTGGGTCGCCGGCAGCCGGTTCTTCACCGGGGGGAGCGACCGCAGGAACTGCACGATCGACGTGGCATCGGCATCCGACATCGCGTGGTAGGCGTTGTAGGGCATCAGCGGAAAGAGCGTCCGTCCGTCATGACTGATCCCGCGGCGAAGGGCCGCGCCAAACTGCTCGTCCGTCCAGGTCCCGGCGCCGGTTTCGCGGTCCGGGGTGATGTTGGGAGACGTGAGCCACGGCATCTCGGGGCCAAACGGCGAGCGCCCGCCGCCCACCGTCCCCGCCTTCGGCGGGAAACCCTCGGCCTTCCAGTCGACTTCCGAGTGGCAGAAGGCGCAGAGCGCGACGGCCGTCGCCAGATAGTGTCCCCGGTCCGAAGCGCCCGTGTCCGGAGCGAGGTAGGCCGCGGATTTCCTGTTGCGCGAGCCGTCCTGGTCGTCGGTCTGCACGGTCGCGGAGCAGCCTACGATCCAGGTGGCGACGAAGAGCGCGGTGAGTCGCATTGGGTTGATCATGATTCCCCCTGGCAAGAAATAGGGTTCACCCCAACAGAGTCTCGGAGGCGGAAGATGTTACGAGTCTTCATGAGCGGACCCCTTGGTCGATCCAGTCACGGATCCGGTTGACCGCTTCGGCGGGAAGCGGCGCCGACTCCTGCGGCATCCGGGTGTTGGGGTTGGGATCGGTGATCGCCCGGTAAAGCCGGCTCTTCGCGCTGTCTCCGGGGACGATGGCCGCGCCGGATTTCCCTCCGCGGAAGACGGCCTCCCGGGAGTCGAGCCGGAGACGTCCGTTCTGCTTCTGCGGCCCGTGGCAGCGGATGCAATGCCGCTGGAGGATCGGAAGGATCTCCTGCTGGAAGCGATCCGAAGCGTCCGAAACCGCCGGCGTCTCCGGGCCATCGGGAGCCGAGAACGCGGAGGAGTAGTAGTCGCGGCCGTAGACCAGGAGGCCGCCGACGTGGGCGCCGAGGCCGACGGCCAGCGCGCTCCCGAGCAAAGCCGCTTGCGCGAGGCGCCGGAGCTTCGGAAAACGCCCCCGTCGGAGTCCGGCGGCCAGGAGCCACGCGACCGGGGAGCAGACCGCGACGAAGGTCCCCAGCCAGCGGTGGACGGCGAGGAGGTCCGCGTTCTCCGGGCCGATGGGGAGCGTCGCGGCGTCGACCCAGCCGAGCGGAGCGGCGATGAGCGCGCCGGCGGCGCCCAGGCCGAGACACGCGAAGGCGAGATCGGGGGCGACGGGCCTCTTCCGGATGATGCTGATCGCTTCCACCCCCGCAGCGACGATGAGAAAGGCGATCGGGAGATGGATCGCGAGCGGATGAAAGCGCCCCAGGAGCCGGACGAGTCCCGCGGTCGCCAGAAGTCCCATTGCTCCGTTGATTCCCGGGCGTGCCGGACGTCATGTCAAAAGACGACGCCGACGGCGATGGGGGCGGACATGGGGGCGGTCATCACTAACGACATACGCTCCCTCCCGGTGGAGCTCTAGGTCACGGCTCCTCTAAATGGGGTTCCGGAAGGGGTGCTGCAAGCCTCTTGAATCCGGGCCACTTCGGAGGATCCGTCTCCGAGTAGCCTTCGCCGAAGTCACTCGACGGACACTTCCTTCATGATCGACCGGGCCAGGTTGATCGGAATGGCGAAGCCGACCCCCTGGTACCCTCCCGTGTGGCTCAGAATCGCCGAATTGATGCCGATCACTCTCCCCTTCAGGTCGATGAGCGGTCCTCCCGAATTGCCGGGATTGATGGCCGCATCGGTCTGGATGTAGTCCTCGCTATCGGAAATGCCGGTTCCCTTCTGCCGGAGCGCGGAGACGACCCCCGCCGTCACCGTATGTTCCAGTCCGAACGGATTCCCGATGGCGATGACGATTTGTCCGACTTCCAATCCATCGCTGTCGCCCAGCCGAGCCACCGGAAGATCGCTTCCGGGAATCTTCACAATCGCCAGGTCGAGATCCTCCTGGATCTTCAGCGTCGCCCCCTGGAACCGGCGGCCGTCGGGAAGAATGGCCAGGATGTCGCTCGCCTGCCGGACGACGTGAGCGTTTGTCAGGATGATGCCCCGGGCGTCGACGATGACGCCAGATCCCATCGAGGTTTGCTGCACCACTCCTCTTCGTCTTCCGAAGGCCCGGAAGAAGTCCCCGAAGGGATCCTCATACGGGAGGACCCGAGAGACGATCAAGTGTACCACCGCGGGCTCCGCGGCTTTGGTGGCGGCCACGTACGACCGGGAGGGGTCATCCAGTTTCTCGAAGACCGAAGGATCGACCTTCTGGATCACCGGTCTTCCGGTCTGGATGAACAGGGAGGTCAGAAGTCCTGCCCCATACACGAACAGAAGGGTCAGCAGTCGCGGCGAGTTCGTCATGTCACGGATCGGACGTCGGAGAAGGATTCGCAGTTCCGGCGAGACGTCGCGGGAATCCCCGATGGAGACGTCCGCGGGAGCGGAGCGAATCGATCCCGCTCCCATGCTGATGTGCCCTCCGTACTGGAAACGTTATGGGAGGCCCTCGGCCGACATCGCGGCCGGCCGCCACGGCCTTGTGGACCGGCATGCTCCCGGGACCTGGTCCCGGGCGGGCCAGGAGAACCGCCGGATCCATCCTCCGGGCCCGGAACCGGACTCGCCGGCGACCCGCGAGTCCAAAACCCCGACTTCCGCCCCGGTTGCGCCAGAGCCATCCTCCGGAGTCGCGTGCGGAAACCGCTTTAACGATGGCCGCAGCAGG
>Ga0209579_10003547_pt1 | contig 11277 bp, 7 predicted proteins | sample Coa_R1_2_FD_187152 | JGI IMG/M metagenome (GOLD analysis project Ga0209579, IMG submission 187152) | Surface soil microbial communities from Centralia Pennsylvania, which are recovering from an underground coalmine fire - Coalmine... | ecosystem: Environmental > Terrestrial > Soil > Unclassified... | reverse complement strand
TTTGCGCGTGGATCCATTTCTGCGATTTCTCTTCCCTGCCCGATAGCCCGACGTATAATTCATTTTTTCGCGGCGTGTTGCATAGCTGCGACTCGCCGCGAGAAGCTTGAGGAGTCTCGTGTCAAAAGAACGCCCACCGACAATTCTCTGCGTCAGCTCCTATGAAAAGGGGCAGGAGTTCATGCGCACGTGCAAGCGCGAAGGGTGGGACGTGTTTCTCCTGACGGTGGAAAAGCTTCGCGATGCCGACTGGCCGCGCGAGGCGATTATCGAAGCGTTTTACATTCCAGAAGAGCTGCCGCTGCAGGGGCTGATCAATGCGGTGAGCTACATGGCGCGCTCGCGCCCGATTGACCGAATCGTCGCGCTCGACGAATTCGACATGGAAAACGTGGCCGCGCTTCGCGAGCACCTACGCATCCCCGGAATGGGCCTAACGACGATGCGTTATTTCCGCGACAAGCTGGCCATGCGCGGGCGCGCAAGGGAAGAAGGCATAGCGGTACCCGAATTCGTCCACGTGCTGAACTATGACGACCTGCGTGATTTCATGGTACGCATCAAACCACCATGGCTGCTGAAACCGCGCTCGCAAGCGTCGGGAATCGGCATGAAAAAAATCAATCAAGAGAGCGAGCTCTGGCCGTGGCTCGACCAGCTGGGCGATCAGCAATCATTTTACCTGCTCGAGCAATTCATCCCCGGAGACGTGTTTCACGTGGATAGCATCGTCTCGGAACGCAAAGTAGTATTCGCGGAGGCGCACGGGTACGGGAGTCCGCCGCTCGATGTGTCACACGGTGGCGGCGTGTTTACCAGCCGCACGTTGCCACGCACTTCCGCGCTGTCGAAGTCGCTACTGAAAATCAACCGTGAGGTGATCACGGCATTGGGACTCGTTCGCGGCGTAACGCATGCGGAATTCCTTCGCGCACATGACGGCGGCAAAATCTATTTCATCGAAGTGGCCGCGCGCGTGGGCGGCGCCTACATCTCGAACGAAATTGAAGCTGCAACCGGAATCAACCTGTGGCGAGAATGGGCTCGCCTGGAAATGGGATCCGGGAAAAAACCGTACGCGCTGCCGAAGAAACGCAATGGTTATGCCGGAGTGATTATCTCGCTGGCTCGGCAGGAAACACCCGACACTTCGGGATACAACGATCCTGAGATTGTGTATCGGGTGCCCAAGCATCATCACGCCGGGTTTGTCCTGAGCGCGCCGAAACCGGAGCGTATCGGCGAACTTCTCGATTCTTACAGCGGGCGATTTCGCGAGGATTTCTACGCTACGCAGCCTGTTCCCGACAAGCCAACCGCGTAACGAAAAGGCCGTTTTTGTCTCGATTAGAAATTTACAAGTGTATGTTTTTAAGCTAGATACCGGGACTTTTAATCGCGGTGTCTCGATTAGAAATTCCGGTCTAATCGCAACAATTGGCCTGCCCGTACCGACCATTGCCGGTCAAACGTCTGTCGCACCGGCGGCGCTTATGGCGCCCTCAGCATCGGCTCGAAAAGAAACACGGCTCTTATGTCGCGACGTTCAGGCCAGGTTTTCTTCGCTCGTGAGGCTGTCGGTGCGGCGCAACTCAGGGAAGCCCCAAGCCCACAGCGCAGCAACGAGAATCGCACCAACTCCGCCCAGGACGACCGCAGGAACGACGCCCAACCAGGCCGCGGTGAAGCCAGATTCAGCTTCGCCCAGTTGATTCGAAGCGCCGATAAAGACCATGTCGACGGCATTAACGCGACCGCGCATTTCGTCGGGTGTGGCAACCTGAATCAGCACGGCGCGGATGATCACGCTCACCATGTCGCAGGCACCAACGAGTATCAAAGCCGCGAACGAAAGATAAAAATTGCGGGAGAGACCAAACACAATTGTGAACATTCCATAAAGAGCGACGCAGGCGAATAGTGTAGTGCCAGCTTTTTTTCGAAGCGGGCGATAGGCCAAGAAAATTGCCATGGCCGCCGCGCCAATACCCTGGGCACTGCGCAGAAGTCCCAATCCGTGAGGACCGGTCTTCAGAATATCCGAGGCGTAGGCGGGGAGCAGAGCGACGGCCCCGGCTAGAAGAACCGCGAAGAGGTCGAGCGAAATCGAGCCGAGGATCAATTTCTTGCTTCGGATGTAGTGCAGTCCGGCCATGACTGTCTTAAGGCTGATGGGCTCGCGGGCACGAGGCTTCGATACCGGATTCACACCGAGAAGCGAAAACGTGGCCAAGGCCGAAAGAGCCATCGCTGTGGCATATACCGCGACGGGCCCCTTGAACAGGGCGTAGATCACGCCGCCAATCGAGGGGCCAAGGATTGTGGCACTGGTAAAAGTGGTGGAAGCCCACGCAATCGCGTTAGGTAAATGTTCTTCCGGGACCATCTCCGGGATGATCGCGCGAGTGGCAGGAAAGTTGAATGAACGCACGACGCCAAGGAGAACGATCACGGCGTAGATCCAACGGATGGAACCAACGCCATGAACGGTAATCCAGAACAGGAGAGAGGCGCAGACCGTAAATCCCAAGTAGCAGGAAAACAGGATGGAGCGCCGCCGGAACCGGTCCACGGCGTGACCGGAAACGAGAAAAAGGCAAATACCGGGCAGAAATTGGGCGAGGCCAATGAGTCCCAGGTCGAGCACGCGATGGGTAATCGAATAGACTTGCCAGGCTACCGCGACCGACTGCATCTCCAGGCAAGCCACCACGAACCAGCGAGCAAAGAGAAAAAGTGCGAAGCCAGGGTGAGTGAAAGCGACTCGTTGCGAAAGTGAAGAGGTCCCCGATTCGGCCATCGCCGAATACTGTGTCACAGAATCAGGATTTGCACGAGAGGGCGATCGCGGGCGCGCAACCATCCGAATAGGCTAGTGTTGCCTTTTAGTTTGGAGCTAATTCGATTCCCGGCGTGGGCGGCGCGCCAGATCAAGGATCATAGGTGCAATCGCGTTTTGACCGACTATCCCCGACGTTGGCCAAACCACTCAATACAAGCGCGTTTAAGGGGAGTAATGACAGATTGTCGCGCATAGACGCCTGCAATGATGGGGATCACTCCGACGCCTCTTCAATCAGAAGAGTTACCTCTCCATCAGAGGACGACTGTTCTGGTTTCTCAATAAAAAAAGGCAGCCTTAGTGTTGCCACCAAAAGCAGGATATGAATGAGGCTCAGCAGCATGAAGGTAGCGGTAAACGCTCTGGAGATGCCGGTCGCCTGGTGTGCCACGCCCAGTCTCCATCCGAGAAAAGTAGCGCACAGTGTCGTCAGGGTGGGCCCTCCGAGGCGCTGAACTATATTGAGTGAGGTCGTCGCCATCGGCAGGTGTTCATTCTCGACCGAAGCGTAGGCAGAGGTGATGGACGGAATACCGACCGCACTCAAACCCATCCCGCGGACGAAGAGCGTGCATACGAGCAGGGGGAGGGACATGCCTTGGCTGGCAAGAAAAATGAACGGCAGTGTCCCGGCTAAGGCCAAAAAGGCGCCGCTGCCCGCGACCCTGCGGATGCCGAAGCGCTGCGTCAGCACGCCGATCTTCGGATACGTGCAGATCATGCCCAATCCGAGAGGAGCCATCAACCAGCCTGCCGCGCTGGGTGATTCGCCGCACATACGGATGAGATAAATCGGTATGAGCATCTGTCCTGCAAATGAGATTCCGTTCAGGGTGAATTGCGTCAGCACCGATGCTGAGAAATCCTTTCCCCTGAAGAGCTGAAGATCAATGAGCGCATCGTCGCCTTTCATGGTTGCCGTCCGCATGAAGACCGTGAGCAGCACCAGGGCAACGGAAAATGCCGTCAAGCCGATCCGTTCGCTAACATGATCCATACTGTAGAGAAAGAGCACGAGCCCTGGGGAAAGAAGGCAGAAGCCGACAAAGTCGAGATCTCTCGGCTGTGCTTCGGCACGGTCTTCGGGAAGAAAGCGAATCGCCAGAACTATTCCCAAAAGACCGACCGGAACGTTCACCAGGAACAGCCAACGCCAGGATGCATGTTGAAGAATCGCCCCAGCAAGCACGGGCCCGAGGAGTGGTCCCAGCAGAATCGGTATTGCGGCGTAACTGAAGACGCGCGCCACGTGCCTCCCAGCGGCGCGCACAATCATCATCTGCGTCAGCGGAGCCATCAAGCCTCCGCTCATTCCCTGGAGGATTCGAAAGCCGATCAGCGAGTTCGCAGACCACGCGAGTCCGCAGAGCGCCGACGAGAGCGTGAAGATCGGAAAACACCACAGATAGAGCGATTTTGCTCCGAGCTGCCCGACGAGCCAGCCATTCAACGGGAGCATGAGAGCCAGCGCCAGAAGGTAGCCGCTCGTGACCCATTGAATGGTGGTAAGACTGCTATGCAGATCAACGGCCAGGCTGGAGAGGGAGACGTTCACCACAGTTGCATCGACCTGTCCCATGAGGGACCCAAGCACAGCGACAGCGGTGATCTTCCAGACCAGTGGATCGAGCCGATCGAGTTGATTCTTGGTGTCAGGCAAGTGCGGCGAGGACCTCATTGGTCGTGCGCACGCGACAGAGCCGAGGAAATATCTTCTCGAATGCGAATCGATGCTGCTCACCATCCTGACTGGAGCAGGCGTCTTCAACGACGACAAAGCCAAAGCCGAGGCCGGTACCCTGTCGCGCCGTGGATTCTACCCCCGCATTGGTAGAGATTCCGGTGAGGACGATCGTATCGACACCACGCGACTTAAGCTGTTGCTCAAGGTCGGTTCCGGCAAAAGCGCCCCAGTGACGTTTCGTAAGTAGAATGTCGCCGGGCTGAAATCCGGCGGAAGGGGCAATCTCCGAAACAATTCCGGGCAGCGGTGCATTCCCGAGGTGGATCGGCTGGTCGACGGGAAGCTCGAGGAAATCGTTGAGGTCGACGCGGACATAAACAACCGGGGCACCGTGGCGGCGAAACGCTTCGGCCAGCTTTGCCGAATTGGCAACGACCTGTGCGGCTGGATGAGGAGCGGTACTCATGCCGACGATGGCATTCTGGAGGTCAATGAGAACAAGTGCTGTTTTGTGGGAATCAAGCTGAAATTCAGCCATGGGACTCCTTAAGAAAAGATTTGTCACGAAATCGAGGGCACCCTCGATTTCCAAGGTATAGAATACGAGGATGGCCTCGAATTTGTCAAATTCGATAAGAGTCGCCCCGCAACAGGAGCGCTCTTCACGCAGGCTCGCCAGTTTCCTGGATGCGGCGGCGGAACTGTTTGTCGAGGTTGGTTATGAAGGAACCACGATGACCGAGATCGCGGAGCGCAGCGGTTCTTCGATCGGGGCGCTTTACAACTACTTCCCGGACAAACAAGCCGTCGCCCTTACCTTGTTGGGCCAGTACGCCCAGGAGATAGAAGAGCAATGGAGGCCATTGGTAGAGCAGGCGAAGAACCTCAGTCATCGAGAGTTCGCGAGTTTCTTTATCGAACGGATCATTGAAATTGTGCAGGTACGTCCAGCTTATCTCAGGCTGCTCGGGGCGCCGATTCGGCTACGCCGCGACCCCGCTGCGAAGAGAGTCTTGCGAGTCAACATCGCGAATGCCTTTCGAGCAAAGAACCCATCTCTTTCAGACGAACGAGCAATGCTGGCCGCGAACGTGACTCTCCAAATAGTCAGAGGCTTGATAACGCTTTATGGAGAAGCGGGTGATAAAGGGAAAGACCTGATTGTGGAAGAATTCAAGAAGGCGCTGACCCTATATTTGGGAAGCGTTTTGGGCTCATGAAGTCGTCCGTAATGACTCGAGCTATACAAGCGGTTTGCGGCGCGCTGCGGACGGATTTTATTTGTGTGTAGTTCTTCCAATATCGTGGCGGGCTGCGAGAGTGGGTAATTTTCATGTAGTGAAACATGTTACGTTCGATTCGAGGGCTAGCGGGTATGGGACGGCGGGGCGTGCGGGTTCGAGGGAGATGCGGGCTGCGCGGGCGGGTCTTAGACCCGCTCCTACTGTGAGTGGCACTGCTCTTTTGGGAGGTGGCTGGGGGTCTTGGCTAGTGCAGGTTCTGGTAGACCAGTTCCTCGAAGTCGCGCAGGGTGCGGATGGCGCCGTCATCGTAGAAAGGCAGGACCTGCATCATCATAACGACACCGATGTGCTTTGCTGGATCGATCCAGAATTCAGTGTTGTGAATGCCGGCCCAGCTCATGCTGCCCGGGCTGCGGAACTTCGCGTACTGCGGGTCGCTTGACGCAATCTGAAAACCGAGGCCGAATTTATCGTGGCCGGCTCCTAGGGGAAAAGGCTTGGCGAGCGATGGGTCCATTGTAGGTTGCGACTCCACGAAGATCGATCCGATGTTGTTTTCGCCCATCATCTTTACCGAGCTCTCGCTCAAGATTTTTGCAGGCCCCAGGCGCCCTCCGTTAAGCAGCATCTGCATGAACTTTCCATAATCCTGAGCGGTGGAGTAAAGGCCGCCATCGCCGCGGAATGGGGGCGCCGGCACTGCCGCGATGGGCCGGGGCGGCTGTTCTTGCAACATACCGTTTATGCGGCTGTGCTTGGTGGCCACGCGGGACTGTTTAACGAGAGGCACGGCGAACGAGGTATCCACCATTCCCAGCGGTTCGAAGATGCGCTGCTGGAAATATCCTTCAAGCGGCTCGCCGGTGATTTTCTCGACGATCATGCCGAGCACCACGGTGCTGGGGCTGTAGTTCCATTTTTCGCCGGGGTCGTTCACGAGCGGCAGTTCCCACTCGTTCTTCTTGGTCGCGTCTTTGAGCCGGTACTCGATGGGGTTAAAAGCCCCGTAGGCGATGCCGGAGGTATGCGTCAACAAATGACGAATCGTCATAGGACGCTTCGCGGGCCGCGCTTCGTAGGTGGCATCCTTGTCGTTGAACTTCGTAATGACCTGCAAATTGTCGAAGCCAGCGAGGTATTTCGACACCGGATCGTCGAGCTTGAGCTTGCCCTCTTCGAACAGCATCATGATGGCCACCGAAGTGACCGGCTTGGTCATGGAGGCAATCGCAAAAATGGCATTGGCAGGCATCGCAACATCGTGAGCTGCGCCGAGCTTGCCGGCTGCGGCTTCGTAGAGCACGTCGTCGGGACTGACGACGAGTGCGACCACGCCAGGCGTGTCGCCGCGACTGACAGCATTGCTTAGCTGGAGCGACAGCGCGGTCTTGCCCGGGTCTGAAAATCTTTTAACCTGTGTCCCTTCGGGCGGGTGAGAGCGCTGAGTGCTTGTCTGCGCGAGTCCCGAAGAAACCAAAGGGCCGGTAAGGGCCACGAACGCGGCCATGGTAACGATGGTCTTGTGCAATCTCATAATTTCGTGCAGCCCGAGTTTCTCGCTCGGTTGGGACGGCAAGTGATTGAACAAGCGAAGTGTAACCCATGATGGGGGGAGGGATGCTGAATTAAGGCAAGCCGGAAGCTATCAATCATGCGATGTCGAGCGTAATTCCAGAGAAGAAATCGGTTGACGACCGACTGATTTTAAACGCGCACGGCTTTGACGCGACATGCGAACGGTTCCTAAAGCATCAGTGCAAGAGGCCCATTTGGTAGTTCAGCACTGAGGATTGAACCTGATAGTCATATTTTGCGCTGGCTTCGACAATTTCGGCCTGGGTTTGGTTGAGCTGGGCCTGGCTGAGTTCGATGATGGAGCTGAGGCCGAGTTTGTAGCGGGCCTGGGCCAAGTCGTAGGCCTGGCGGGCCTCGGCAAGAAACTGTTCGGTGACGGAGAGGCGCTGGAAGGCGGAGTTGGCGTTGAGCCAAGCGGTGCGCACGTCGCGAGTGATGCGATTTTGAAGATCGCGCACATATTGCTGTTGGGCACTGGCGCGGGCTTCTGCTTCGGAACGCAATGAGCCGAAGAGATGGCCGTTGAAGATGGGGATGTTGAGGTTGAAGCCGCCGGCGGCGTAGCGCGGGGATATTAAATTATCCTGGCGGAACGGGACTAAACCTGCGGTGCCAATTGCGCTGAGCGTGGGAAACCAAAGATCGCGTTCTGCTTTCGCATAGCTTTGCTCGGACTGAAGTTCGAAGCGCTGCCCGATGAGTTCGGGGCGATTTTGGATGGCTGTCTGGAGGATGCCTGGAAAATCAGCCGGGGGCGGCTGTGGAGTGCTTGGCAGCGGGTCGGCGAGCGTAAACGCACGCTGCTCGGAATAGCCTAGCGCTGCGGACAGGTCGGCGAGCGATGCGTCGAGATCGTTCTGAGCTTGAATCTGCAGAAGCTGGGCTTGCGAGAGGTCGACGTTGGCGAAGCTGACGTCGAGCCCGGACTTGAGCTTATTTTTTTCGAGGGTGGTGATCTGGTCGGACACAAGCTGGCGGGCTTTGACGGTTTCCTGAGCGACCTGCAGAACGGCCTGCGCTCTTAGGACAGCGTAGAAGGACTCGTCCACGGCGAGAAGGACGTCGGCACGAGAAAGCGTGACATTGGCCTGCGCCGATTGCGCGGCATATTTTGAGCTTTTGACGAGTTCGTGTGTGCGGCCGAAATCGGTGACGAGTTGGCTGATTGTGAGGCCGTAGGCGAAGCGATCGAAGACCGTGGGATTGTTTAGGGCGCCAGCGGCGATGCGGCTGGTGTTTTCGGAATAGGCGCCAGTGACGCTTCCGAAGGCCAGAGGGTAATAAGCGGACTTCGTTTCGGTGACGCGCGCTTGGGCTGCCGTGGCGAGATAGGCGGCGGCCTGTACTCGAGGATGATTTTGAAGCGCGATTTTTTCGGCGTCTTGCAAAGTGAGCGCTTGGGCTCCTTGCGGCGCTGCGCCAGCTTGCTGAGCGGGAGGAGCGGGCTGACCGGGAGCTATGTGCATCGCCTCGGACTGAGCGGAGACGGCGCGGGCGACAATTGCCGTTAGAACGAGAGGAAGAACGAGGAGGAGCCGGGGTCGAATCATTACGCCTCCTGCGGCATCGCCGCGGCGGTTGCTCGTTCGCGGCGCCGATACATGATGAGATATGCGGCGGGGACAACGAAGATTGTGAGCACGATGGAAGTGAGCAGGCCGCCGATGATTACTCGCGCGAGAGGAGCGTAGGCTTCGCTGCCGGTTTCGAGTTTGAAAGCCATCGGCAGCAGACCCACGACCGTGGCGAGCGAGGTCATCAGGATGGGGCGGAGCCGGATGCGGCAGGCATGGACCACCGCATCTCGCAAATTGTGTCCTTCACTGCGCAGCACATTCGCGAAATCCACAATTAAAATGCTGTTCGAGACGACCATGCCTTGCAGCATGACGATGCCCATGAGGGATTGAATGTTCAGGGTGGTGCCGGTGAGTGCCAGCGTGAGAACTACGCCGATGAGTCCTGTGGGGACGGCCAGAACGATCAAAAATGGATCAAGGAAGGAAGAAAACTGCGCGACCAGGATGAGGTAAACGAGCAAGACGGCGAGGAAGAGGCCGAGGCCGAAACTCTTGAAGGAGGATTGCATCGTAAGGACCAAGCCGCGAATATTGATTCGAGTGTTGGGCGGCAGTTGGGTGCGAGCGATGATTTGCGAGATCTCCCGCTGAGGGCCGCCGATATCCTCTCCAGTGGGCGCGACATAGACGTCAATCGTTCGTTGCAACTGATAATGGTCCACTTCGGTGGGAGTCAGAATCGGAACAACATCCGCAACCTGATTGAGGTAGGTCGGTAGCTTCAAATTGGGCGCGCGTAATGGCATGGCTTTTAGATCCTGGATGGACTTGACCTGATTTTCCGGATACTGCACGGTGACAAAATAGTTGTTTCCGTTCTTGGGATCGACCCAGTAGCTGGGAGCGATCATCACATCTGAGGTTAGGGCGGTGATCAGGTTGTCGATCACTTCTTTGGGAGTGAGGCCGAGTTCAGCCGCGCGATCGCGATTTACGTTCACCTGAAGCGCGGGGTAGTCCATGTCCTGCGGGATGTAGACATCGGATACGCCTTTCGCGGCCCTGATCTGGCGGGCCAAATCCTGCGCGATTTTGTCATTGGTTTTCAGATCCATGCCGCTCACTTGCACATCAATGGGTGCGGGCATGCCTTGATTCAAAACTGCGTCGACCAACCCTCCGGACTGGAAATAGGTGCGGAGTTGCGGAAGTTGTGCCGCGATTCGCTGCCGCACTTCGTTCATGTAGACGAAACTGCTGGTGCTGTGGTCTTCCTTCAGGCCCACCTGCACGAAGGCGGAGTGCATTCCGGCGTTGGGAGTGAACAATGCGGATAGATCCGGCATAACGCCGATATTGGAAACCACGGTATTGAGATCCTCGGGTTTAACGACCTGGCGCACGATCTCTTCCACCTGCTTTATGTAGTCGTTTGTGACTTCGATGCGCGTTCCGGTGGGCGCCTTTACGTTGATGACGAACTGGCCCGCATCTGAGCGCGGGAAAAACGAAACTCCGATGAACGGAATGAGAAGAAAGCTGAGCAGGAATATCCCGGTGAAGATGAGCAGGGCTTCGCGGGGACGGTCGAGAGTCTTATCAACATATTTCTCGTAGACATTCAGCATTTTTTCAAACTTAGCATTGAAACCCGCGTGGAATCGCGCGCCCCAAGACTTTTTGGTCTCGTCGCCATGGGCATGGGCAGGTTTTAGAAAATGCGCGCAGAACAGTGGAACAACCGTGACGGCGTCAAAGTAAGAGGCAGCCAGGGCGAGAACGACAGCCAGCGCCAAAGCCGAGAACAAATATTTGCTCACCCCGAACAGCAGGGTGACCGGGAAGAAAACGACGACGGCGACGAGCATGATGGCCAGAACGGCGAGCGCCACTTCATTGGCGCCTTTTACGGCGGCCACTTTGGGATCTTCGCCCAGTTCGATGTGGCGGTAGATATTTTCGATTACCACCACTGAGTCGTCGATCAAACGCGAGAAAGCAAGCGCGAGGCCGCTGAGAACCATGGCGTTGATGGTTTTATCGGCGAGGTGCAGGATGAAAAACGCCATCATCACTGAAAGCGGAATCGAGAGGAAGACTGCGGACGTAGCTCGCATGCTGCCCAGGAATAGAAGAATCATCACGGCGGTGAGGAACAGGCCAATGCCGCCTTCGCGGAGCACGGTAGAGATGGCTTGCTTAACGAACACCGACTGGTCAAAGACTACGTGGGTGTGGAGCTGAGCTGGAATATCGCGAAGAGTGAGGATGGCTTTTTTGATGCCATTGACGACCGCGATCGTATTCGTGTCGCCACCCTGTTTAAGGATGGGGGCGTAGACGGACTTCTGACCGTTAACGCGCACGATGTTGTATTGCTGGTAGGAACCGTCGACGGCGTTGCCCACATCG
>Ga0209579_10003546_pt1 | contig 11278 bp, 16 predicted proteins | sample Coa_R1_2_FD_187152 | JGI IMG/M metagenome (GOLD analysis project Ga0209579, IMG submission 187152) | Surface soil microbial communities from Centralia Pennsylvania, which are recovering from an underground coalmine fire - Coalmine... | ecosystem: Environmental > Terrestrial > Soil >... | reverse complement strand
CGTGTAGGCGTTGCCCTTGGCAAGGCGGGTGAAGTCGCGGACGCGATCCGCCGCGGCGGTGAATTGGCGCGCAATCGGATGGTTTCCGTTTCCCTCAAGGACGCGACCATTCCACACCAGATTTTTTCCGAGTTTGATGGCGCCAAAATCCTGCTGCGCCCGGCCTCGCCCGGAACGGGCATTATTGCGGGCAAGACGGTGCGGGCGGTTTTGGAATCCGCCGGCGTGAAGGATATCCTGAGCAAATCCCTTGGCTCAAAAAACGCGGCCAATGTGGTGAAGGCGACGATGAAGGCCTTGTTGAGCCTGCGGCTGCGCGAGGACATTTACCGGGGCCGCGGTTTGGAAATTAGAAAAGTGCCGACGCCGCCAACACCGGGAACCCTGCCGGCAACGGTTTGATTTTTATGCGACTACACGATTTAAAACCTCGTCCCGGTGCCAAGCACCGGCGCAAGCGGCTTGGTCAGGGCGAATCCAGCGGCCACGGCAAAACCAGCGGGCGCGGCGGCAAGGGCCAGACGGCACGTTCCGGCAGTTCCATCCGCATCGGTTTTGAGGGCGGTCAAATGCCGCTCATCCGGCGCATCCCCAAGCGCGGGTTCAACAACACCCGGTTCACGAAACAGTTCATCGCGGTGAACGTCGGCGAATTGAACCAATTTGACAATGGCGCGCGGGTGGATGAGGCCGCGCTGAAAGCCGTCGGTCTGGCCAATGGCCGCGCCGATGGAGTCAAGATTCTCGGCGAGGGTGAATTGTCCAAGAAACTCACGGTAAGCGCGCATGCGTTCAGCGCCTCGGCCAAAGCCAAGATCGAGGCCAAGGGCGGCGCGTGTGAGGTGGTCGTCCGCAAACCCGCCGAACCGGCGAAAGCGTAAGCGGACTAACTCATGTTCCGCAGCATCTTCAACACGTTCGCCAACTGCTTCAAAATCCCGGAGCTGAAGTCGCGGATTTTGTTCACGTTGATGTTGTTGGGGGTCTGCCGCTTGATGGCTTTTATTGTCATTCCAGGTCTGGACGGAACGGCGCTGGCCAATTTTTTCAAGGAGAATGAACAGAGCAACGGCGGGTTGATGGGCATGTACAACATGTTTGCTGGCGGGGCCTATCAGAATTGTGCCATCGGAGCGCTGGGCATCATGCCGTATATCAGCGCCACCATCATTATCCAATTGCTCACGGCCGTCTGGCCGAAACTCAGCAAGCTGGCGCGCGAAGAAGGCGGCCGCGCGCAAATCATCAAATATGGCCGCTATTTGACGGTGTTGATTTGCCTGGGCCAGGGAGCCTATTTCGCCAACGGCTGGCAGCATCCCCAAACCATGTTTCACGGGTTTCAGGGTCAACTGGTGCTGATTAACAGCCCCATCTGGTATCTGATTCAAACCGTGCTCATCATGACGACTGGTACCATGCTGCTCATGTGGCTGGGCGAGCAAATCACGGATCGCGGCGTGGGCAATGGCGTTTCATTGGTCATTACCATTGGTATCGTGGCGCGTCTGCCGCGGGCGTGGACGGCGCTGATGGACATGTTTCATCCAGCCGGCGGTGTCGAGTCGGATTATCATCTGATGGGCACAGGGGTGATGCTGGTTTTGTTGCTGGCCATGGTGATCGGCGGAGTCATTGCCATAACCCAGGCCCAACGGAAAATTCCCGTGCAGTACGCGCAGCGCGCCGTCGGGCGCAAACTTTATTCCGGCGGCACGTCCTTCATGCCGTTGCGCGTCAATTATTCCGGCGTCATGCCGATTATTTTTGCCCAGTCCATCCTGATGTTCCCCGGGCCGTTGTGCCAGTGGCTGGCCGACGTTGCCTTCAAAAACGTTCCATTCCTGCAGGATTTTTTCCGCGGCATCGCCATGCAGCTGGGCTACGGCTCCGTTGCGTACCTGTCGGTTTATGGGCTGATGATTTTATTTTTCTCTTATTTCTGGGTGGCCACGCAGTTCAACGAATTGCAAATCGCCGACGATTTGAAAAAGAACGGCGGTTATATTCCCGGGGTGCGTCCGGGGCAGGGGACCAGTGATTATTTGCACAAGGCGATGAGCCGCATCACGCTGGCGGGCGCGATTTTCCTGACGGTAATCGCCGTCATCCCCATTATCATGCGCAATGCCATGAACATTCCCTACGATGTGTCGCAGTTTTTCGGCGGTACGAGCATTTTGATCACCGTCGGCGTTTTGCTGGATACGATGCGACAGGTCGAATCGCATTTGATGATGCGCCATTACGACGGATTTTTGAAGAAAGGCCGCCTGCGCGGGCGGTTTTGACAATGATTATTCTGAAGAATGAGCGGGATCTGGACGCGATGCGTCCGGCCTGCGCAGTGGCGGGCACGGTGTTGGAAGAAATCACCGCGTTCATCAAACCCGGCCTGACGACGCGCGAGGTGGATGAATTTGCCGCGAAGCGCATCAAGCAGCATGGCGCGAAAAGCGCGTTTCTGGGTTACCGCAATTATCCGTGTCACACGTGCCTTTCGGTGAACGAAGAAGTGGTGCACGGTCTGGCCGGCGACCGTGAGTTGCATTTTGGGGACATTGTCAGCGTGGACGTGGGCGTTTTTTACAAAGGGTTTGTGGGTGACACGGCGCGCACGGTGGCGGTCGGCGGTTGCGGGGTGGCGGCACAGCGGCTCATGGACGTCACGGAACACGCCCTGTACGAAGGCATTGCGGCGGCGTTGCCGGGAAACCGCGTGACGGACATTTCGCGCGCGGTTCAAACCTATGTTGAAGCCAATGGCTTCAGTGTGGTTCGCGAATTTGTGGGGCACGGCGTTGGGCGCTCGATGCACGAGGAGCCGCAGGTGCCGAATTTTGTGGACCCGAAGAGCAATCAGAAGCTTCGATCCGGCATGACGCTGGCCATTGAGCCGATGGTCAATGCGGGTCAGAGCGGCGTAAAAATTTTGAAAGACGGCTGGACAGTGGTCACCCAGGATGGTTTACTATCTGCTCATTTTGAGCATACGGTCCTGGTGACCGAGGGCGAACCGGAGATTTTGACATGCCCGGAAACGAAGCCTTCCAGGTTGAAGGTCGGGTGACGGCGGCACCGGCGAACGGGACGTATCGCGTGGAGCTGTCCAATGGACACCGGCTGACGGCGTTCGTAGCGGGTCCGGCGAAGCGGAACTTTGCCGGGCTGAAGTGTGGTGACAAAGTGAAATTGCAGTTAACACCCTACGACTTGTCGGTGGGGCGGGTTTTGACGGAAACGAAAACAATTGGAACATGAAAGTTCGAGCGTCAGTCAAGAAATTGTGCGAGCACTGCAAGATTGTGCGGCGCCGCGGTGTCATTCGGGTGATTTGCTCGAACAAACGGCACAAACAACGGCAAGGTTAATTTATGGCACGCATCATTGGAGTGGAAGTACCGCCGAACAAGCGCATCGACATTGCGCTGCGCTACATCTATGGCATCGGCCCGTCCAACTCGAAGGAGATTCTGGAGCATGCCAACATTGACCCCAGCATTCGCGCCAAGGATTTGACGGAACAGCAACTCTCCCAGATTGTCCACGCCATTCAGGAAGGCAAATATGTCATCGAAGGCGATCTGCGCCGCGAAATCGGGATGAACCTTAAACGGCTGCAGGGCATCAAATGTTATCGCGGCGTCCGGCACATGCGCGGATTGCCGGTGCGCGGCCAGCGCACCCAGACCAATGCGCGTACGCGCAAGGGGCCCCGCAAGACCGTCGGCGTGCAGCGTAATCCGAACGCCAAGACCGGCATCCATTAATCCATTTTTTACGATTTGAGATTCAAGATCTGAAACTCCTTATGGCTGAAGAAACCAAAAAGAAAGCGCCCCCAAAGAAAGAGGCAAAACCCGCTGCCGAAAAAGCCGCAGCGAAGGAAGCCGGCCCGGCCGAAAAGGCCGCGAAACCGGCGGAGGACAAGGCTCCCAAAAAAGGCGCGCCCGCTCCTGACGCCCCGGCGGCGGAGGCGGCTAAGCCTGCGGAAGTAACGGCTGCCGGTTCCGCGCCAAGCGCGGCCGAACTTCTGGGTGAGGACGCCAATGCCAAGAAGATTATCAAGGCCAAGCACGCCAAAAACATTGTCACCGGCGTTGCAAATATTCTGGCTACGTTCAACAACACGCAAGTCACCATCACCGACCTGCACGGCAATCTGATCGGTTGGTCGAGCGCCGGCCGGGTTGGTTTCAAGGGTTCGCGCAAGAGCACGGCCTACGCTGCACAACAGGTGGCGCAGGACGCCGCGCGCCAGGCGATGGCGCATGGCATGAAGGAAATTGAAGTGCGCGTCAAAGGCCCGGGTTCCGGCCGCGAATCCGCCATTCGCGCATTGCAAGCCATCGGCCTGGAAATCAGCGCCATCAAGGACGTAACGCCGATTCCCCACAATGGTTGCCGGCCGCGCAAAAAACGCCGCGTGTAACCTCAACTTTTAACCATTCCACCATCATGGCTCGTTACACAGGTCCCCGCGTTCGCATCAGCCGCCGTTTCGGCGTGCCGATTTTTGGCCCATCGAAATATCTGGAACGCCGCAATTATGGCCCGGGCGTTCACGGTCCAAAATCGCGGCGCAAGCACACGGATTATGGCCTCGGCCTGATCGAGAAACAAAAGCTGCGTTACTACTACGGCTTGATGGAACGTCAATTTCGCGGGGTCTATGAACGGGCCTTGAAACGCCGCGGCGTCACCGGTGAGCAGATGTTGCAAATTCTGGAGACGCGCCTGGACAATGTCGTTTTTCATCTCGGTTTTGCGAACACCCGCGCCGCGGCGCGCCAGATGGTTTCGCATGGCCACGTTCTGGTGAACGGACGCAAGGTGAACGTCCCGTCCTGCGGGCTCAAGGTAAACGACATGATTGAGGTAAAAAATTCAAACGTGTCGCGTCAGTTGGCAACGAAGAATTTGGAAATGGCCACGAGCCGCTCGGTGCCGGACTGGTTGTCGTTGAACAAGGAAGAGTTCAAGGGCACGGTCATGCGGATTCCGAGCCGCGACGAAATTCAACCGATTGCCAATGAGCAGGCGGTTGTCGAATTTTATTCCCGCTAAACAGCAAACCAGTTGAACAATTATACGGGTGGAGCCGGCCGCGGGAATAAAAGGCCGGCAAAACCAGTTTAAAATTGTTGAAAGGAAAATATGCCAGTACGTCTCGGACGTTTTGAAATGCCGAAACGGTTGCAGAAGGACGAAGCAACCGCCACGGAAACCTACGCCAAATTCGTCGCCGACCCCTTTGAAACCGGTTACGGTCACACCGTCGGCAATTCCCTCCGCCGCGTGTTGTTATCGTCGCTGGAAGGCGCGGCCATCACTTCGATGAAGGTGGACGGTGCCATGCATGAATTCGCCACCATCGACGGGGTGGTTGAGGATGTGACCGACATCGTCCTGAATTTGAAGAGAATCAAATTCAAGGCCCACACCCGTGATGCGCAGACCTTGTTGTTGTCCGCGAACAAGGAGGGCGCGGTGACCGCCGCCGACATCCAGCTGAATCAAAATGTTGAACTGGTCAATCCGGACCAGCACATTTGCACGCTCGATAAAAAGAAAAAGTTTGAAATGGAGCTGGAACTCAAAATCGGCCGCGGCTTTTGCCCGAGCGACGAAAATAAAAAGCCCGGCCAGCCCATTGGCGTGATTGCGATTGACTCATTGTTCTCGCCGGTGACGCGCGTGCGTTACGCGGTGGAAGCCGCCCGGGTGGGCAACCGCACGGATTACGATCGTTTGATTCTGGAGATCTGGACGGACGGCCGCATTTCACCCGATGATGCGCTGACCCAGGCGTCGGCGATTCTGGCCCATCACCTCGATGTGTTTGTGGGTTATGACAAGAACGCCGTGGAATTTGAGGAAGCGGAATCGAAGCAGGACGACGAGAAGGCCAAACTCAAGAAGCTGCTCAATATGAGCGTCAACGAAATCGAATTGAGCGTTCGCGCAGCAAATTGCCTGAACAATGCGAACATCACCACGGTCGGCCAGCTGGCGATGAAGACCGAACAGGAGATGCTCAAATACCGGAACTTCGGCAAAAAATCACTGAACGAAATCAAAGACAAACTTCAGGCCCTGGGCCTGTCCCTCGGCATGAACTTTGAAGCGGGCCTGCTCGACACCCCGCCCAAGGAAGTTGTGGAGAATAATTAGGCCATTCTATGCGACACTTAAAGCACACGGCCAAACTGGGTCGCACGTCCGAGCATCGTAATGCGATGCTGGCAAACCTCGTTTGCAGCCTGATCAAGCACAAACGCGTGACGACGACCCTCGCGAAGGCCAAGGCCGCGCGTCCGGTGGCCGAGAAAATGGTCACGCTGGGTAAGCGTGGCACGGTTCAGGCCCGCCGCTTGGTCACGGCGCGTTTGCACACGCACGGACCGACCGTTCAATTGACCAAGGACGAACGCCGCAAATGGCGTCAAAACGACGACGTGCTGCGGATTCTTTTTGAAGACATTGCCCCCGCGTTCAAGGAGCGAAACGGCGGTTACACCCGCATCGTGAAAATGAATCAACGCCAGGGTGATGCCGCCCAGCGCGCCATTCTGGAATGGGTGGATTACGCGCCGGCGGCGCCCACGGCAGAGGAAACCGCCCCGGTCGAAGAAACCAAACCGGCTGAGGCCAAGCCGGCCGAACCCAAGCCAGCGGAAACCAAGGCCCCCAAAAAATAATCTGGCCGAGTCCTTTCACTGCCCGCTCATCGGAGCGGGCTTTTTCGTTTAACACGAGCAATTCTCACAGCACCCACAAACCAATCAGGCCGGCAATGACCAGAATCGCCACCAGCCACCAGAACCAGTGTACGCCGCGGGGAATGGCCCGTTCTCCAACGATTTCGCGTTTTACAAAGTCATCGTAATCGAAGTCCTCGCCGGGAAGGTTAAGATGGTCGTAACTCGCCTCTCCGGACCAGCCGGTTTTTTCATCCGAGCCGCATTCCGGGCAGGCTTTGGCGCCGGGCGGGACTTCCGTGCCGCAATTTGGACAAACGTCAGGAGGCACAGGCGTTAGATTTGAATTTTCGATTGATTCAAAGTTTAAAATTTACCCTCCCACGCCCGCGTATTCCTCATCGGTTTTCAATTCAAGCCCCATCAAAATGTAGTCGTGGGTAACGGCCTGCATGTCTTTGACGTAATCTTCCAACCGTAAGAGCTGGCTGAAGCCAAGCATGGCGAACATTTTGATGGCCGCTTCCTGTTCTCCAATGAATTCCGCCTCGACTTTTTCCAGGCCGGCATTTCGCGCAATCTCAATGATCTCGCTCACCAGCGCCCGGGCCAGACCGCGGCCGCGAAATTCCGGATGTACGAGCACACTGACGCGTCCGACGTGCCGTTTCCAGCCGCCGAGCTGCTGGTGTAAGGTCGCATCGCCAATGATTTTACCGCCAATCAGGGCGACCATCGGTAAATTACGACCATAATCAATGCTCCGGCACCAATCGCGAATCACTTCCAAATCAGTGACCCGGTGTTTTATGAACATGCGTTCCGGTTCAGGGATGCCCAGGAAGAGTTTGTGAAAATCCCTTTCGTCGTCGCGCCGCAGCGGGCGCAAGGTTACCTTCGTGCCGTCCTTGAGGGTGACGATCTTCGGAAACTTCTGAAGTTCAAGTTCAATGCTGAATGACATGAGTTGTCTTTCTATTTATCCGCAATTTGCGACAAAGGCCGGGCACCTGCAACTTAATCCCGGTAAAACCATGATGATTCGCCAATAACGCCGGTCGCCGGCGCCTGCCAATTTCCGTCAACCATAGCGGGGTCAAAACTCCACCGCGCCGCCAGGGCCGGAACTTTTTCAGCATTGGCAGCGGTGGTCTGCTCCATCGCCTCGCCATCCATTCCCGCATTTTCGCCGTAACCAAACGATTTCACATTCAATTCGATTTCGGCCAGGGATTTCGGCCCCTGATTCCACACGGTTTCATTCACCCACGCGTAAGCGCGCGCCACCATGCCGTGGTCCACCCGGATCCACGCGTGATGGCACAAAACGGGGTCCGCCATGAAGCATTGAACATGGCCCAACTCGCGGCTCAGCCGAACCAGAAAATGAAAACAATCATCCACGTCATGGCCGGGATGTGGCAGACCGGAGCCGGTGACAATAATCCAATCATTCACCGGCGGACTGATGAAAAATTCGTGTTTGCCGGTGATTCCCTCCGTCCACGGACAGGGTCTGGGATGACCCAAGCCCAGGGCAGCCTGGATCGCCCTGGAACTGGAAGAATGGATGGCCAACCAGAGGACCGGGCGGCGCATTGATTCCGTGCCCGGCGCAGATGGTTTGCCACCAGTCGGTGTCATTGCCTGTATTGCCCGCGCGCGACGGTGCAGGACAAACATTCCAACGAACATGATCATCCCTACGGCCAAGGCCAGCAGGTGCAGCGCAAGCAGCATCAACGGAACCGTGTCAACCGGGTTCACACGGCGAATTTACGCCCGTGCGGCAAGTGTTCAACCATATTTTGACAGGATTATCGCAAACAATGGTAGTGTGAATGCTGTGCCTCCAGATTGGGCTTGGTATTGTATTTTATTGCCACCCGAAGCCGTCGAGTGAGAAAAATCACCGGGTTGTCCGGCAACCCTGATTCATCCAGTCGAGATAACGCTGGTTTCCTGCGGCTAATGGCAGAACGAGAAATTCCGGGGTATCGTAGGGATGTTTGCCCAGGATTAATTTTTCCAGCGCAACCAGTTTCGATCTCTGAGTCTTTAAAACCAGCAGAACTTCAGCGGCCGATTCAATTTTTCCCTTCCACCGATAGTGCGACTCGATCCGGGGAACGAGATTGGCACAGGCAATCAGGCGCGCCCGCAACGCGGCTCCGGCCAGCGCCCGGGCGGTTTTCAGGTCCGGTACCGTGATCAGAACGATGGCAAATTTCAAGGCAGGCTTCATGATCAGACGGTATCATCCGGTGCACGGTGGCCCGTCAAAGGGTCCGGGCTGGCGATGCGGGAACCAGATCATTTGTTCATGGCGTCATGCCCCTGATAATTTTAAGCGTGCGGATGACAATTTCCTGCCGTCGTGGATGGCGGCAGTAGAAATGATTGCCATAGCCAAGCACGTACTCACAATTTTGCGGCGGGGGCACAAGACACACGGCGGATTCATTAATGCTCCACAGGGAGCTGGCCCGGCATCTCTCGGCGACCGGCAGATCAGATTTCGGGTCACCCGAAGATGCGTGGGATTTCAGTTTGTCGTTGGCTCCTGACATGCGATTACCTGACAGGCTTAACCTGTACCACCTCGGCGCCGGTTGCAAGAGCTAACACGGGTCGTTCAGAATGCTTCCACTTTTCCAGGATTGCCTCTGCGGAAGTTTATCAAATCAGTTTTATTTCGCCTCCATTTTCTGGTTTAGTCGGGGCATGGACGTTCAATTTCCGCCGCTGATACCCGGCACGCTGTATCTGGTCGCCACGCCCATCGGCAACCTTGAGGACATCACGCTGCGCGCCCTGCGCGTGTTGCGCGAATGTGACGTGGTGGCCGCCGAGGACACGCGCCACACGGGCCGACTGCTCAAGCATTTTGAAATCAGCAAACCGCTCTTGAGCTATTTCCAGTTTAATGAGGCCCGGCGCAGCGAAGAAATCATCGAACATCTCGGACGCGGGTCGAAAGTCGCGTTGGTTACCGACGCGGGCAGCCCGGGCATCAGCGATCCGGGCGAGCGTGTCGTCAAGGCCGCCATTACCGCCGGTTTTCGGGTCGAGTCCGTGCCGGGGTCATGTGCGCTGGTTGCTGCGCTCACGGCGAGCGGCCTGCCGGCGGGCGAATTCCATTTCGTTGGTTTCCTCCCGCACAAGTCCGGCCAACGGCGAAACACGCTGGAATCACTCACAACCATTCCCGGCACCCTGGTGTTTTACGAATCGCCGTACCGGATTGAAAAATTGCTGGCCGAGCTGGTAGAAGTATTCCCTGAACGCGACATCGTCCTGGCGCGCGAGTTGACGAAGAAATTTGAGGAATTCCTGCGCGGTAAACCGGCGGAATTACTGGCATTGGTCCAAAAACGTTCCTTAAAAGGCGAATTTGTGGTTTTGGCTGGTCCGGCCAGGTGAACAAACGCGGCGCACCCGCAGGGCACGTCAGGGAACGGCGCGGGCGGACTCAGTGGTTCGACCGCAGTTTGCGGCGGGCAATTTACTTTGATTTACGGGCCCTGACTTTGGCCCAGCGCGCCTTGGCGGCGAGGGAAATTTTTCTGCGGGCGGCGGCGCTCATCTTCCGTCGCTTGCGACCCGCTTTTTTGACTGATGCCCTGGATCCATTGGTCACCACGGCTTCCAGCTGTGATTGCAGGCGCTCAATTTTCGATTTTAAGGCCGCCAGGCGTTTCAGCTTGGCAACCGAGAGGTTAAGAATTTCTTTCATGTGCATTAAGGATAGGCTTAAGCATATAAAAATAAAACAACAAATTTTATTACGGGGCCGTGGTCGAACGAGCTGCAAAACCGGGTGCGATTCTCCGGGGACAGCCGGCCTAGACAAATTTTCCAGGATTCAAAATGCCCTTCGGATCGAGCGCCTTTTTTACGTCGCGATGCAGCGCGCGGACTTCCGGTGAGACCGCCCGGGGCCACCAGCGCTTTTTAGCTAGGCCGATGCCATGCTCGCCGCTGATGGCGCCGCCCCAGGCGATGATTTGCGCAAAGAGTTCATCCAGGGCTGCTTCGGCCCGCCGATCGGCCCCTGGCTCGCTAAAATCAACCATGATATTGGTGTGGATGTTGCCATCACCGGCGTGGCCAAAACAGGCGACCGGCAAGCCATGCTTTTTTTGCAGTCTGGCGGCAAATTGAAAAAGGTCTTCCAGCCGGCTGCGGGGCACGACAATATCTTCGTTGAGCTTGGTCAGCCCGGTATCTCGCAGGGCGTAGGAAAATTCCCGGCGAATTTTCCAGACCTCCTCGCATTGAACGGCCCCCAGGCCGCGCTCGACAAACAATGGCCGATGGCGGCGGACGATTTGTTCCAAATCCGGCAATTCCCCCCGGACGGATTTTTTCTGACCATCGAGTTCAACAATCAGGTGGGCCCGACAACCGCGCAGTCGTTTGCTTTGGGTACGTTGATAAGCCGCGGCCAGCGTGAAGGCATCCGCCAGTTCGAGGGCGCAGGGCAAAAAACCGGCGGCCAGGACGGCTTGCAACGCGCGGACGGCATGCTTCATCGAGTTAAAGCCGACCGACAGGCACGCACGAAACGGCGGCAG
>Ga0209579_10003544_pt1 | contig 11281 bp, 11 predicted proteins | sample Coa_R1_2_FD_187152 | JGI IMG/M metagenome (GOLD analysis project Ga0209579, IMG submission 187152) | Surface soil microbial communities from Centralia Pennsylvania, which are recovering from an underground coalmine fire - Coalmine... | ecosystem: Environmental > Terrestrial > Soil >... | reverse complement strand
TTCGAGCGGCAGGGCCGTCAGCATTTTTGTCGAGAAATTCAATCCGGCGCTGCGGCTTTACCGCCGCCTCGGCTTCACCGACATCGCCGATCATGGCGTCTATCTGGAAATGGAATGGCTGCCGCACGGCAGTCAATTAAACGTGGCTTGATAAGTCACGCCCTCGGCGTCTTTGGCCGACGGCACCAGAAAGATCGACAGGTCACCCAAGCCGTTGTGCTCGATGCGGTAGATGCGCTGCGGCAGCACACGCGGGTCTCTGGCGAGGAAGCTGAGCGAGAACGGCGGCCGCACCCCGCGCAGCGCCATGGCCGGGTTCAACGGCTTGGCTTCTTTCAGGGTCAGCGGAATCCCGGGCACGTCCTGCTCGCTGATGACGAAGACTTCGCCAACCTTGTCGGCAAAATCCTCATAGACCAGCGATCGTTCCGTCATCGCCGTGCTCACCTTACCGCGCCTGCAGGATCGCCGGGTTGGATTTGATCTGGCTGGTGATGATATGGCTGGTGTTGATGTTCTTGCCCGGATAGGTCGCGCCGCCGGAGGTGCGGTGACAGGTGAAGCAGTTGGTGCCTTGGCCCTGCACAAAGGTTTCCAGCGTCGCATTGTCGAGATCGATAGAGCCGATCGCTTCCTGGTCCATATCGCCGTCGCCGGGCTTGAGCGTACCGGGCAGCAGCCAGGTCGAGCCGGTCAGCCGGTAATTGGCGAATACCGGATCGATCTTATCCTTCTCCGACGGAATCTTGCTCTGGAAGTTGGCGTTGACCGATTTGATGGCGTCGACGTCGGCTTGCGGCGTCGCTCCGCCATCGGGGAATTCCTGGAACACATTGGTGATCGGCGAAATCACCTGCGTGGACTCGTCGATCGACATGGTCTTGGGCAGGAAATTACTGGCATTGGCCGGCGTACCGCCTTTGTAGAACGTGTAGTTCTGCGCGCTCACCGGATCGGGTGAATGCGGATCCATGCCAGCCGGCAGGTCGGGCGCATTGCCGGGCAGTTCGAAAGTGGCCCAAACAAATTCCGGATGGTCCTTGATGACGCCCACGACATGGACGCCGACCAGCGCGACCGTGACGGTTTCGGTTTCCTTTGTGACTTCGAGTTTGCCGTGGCCGTCGTTTTTGAGCTTGGGCACGATCGCCTGGGTGGTGAAGGCCGTGCTGGTATCTTCGCCCGGCCGCACGATGCGCCATGAGCTTTTCAATACTGTCGCGCCGATCGGATAGTTCAGCGTCGGCGTCGCATTCTTGTAATTGTTGGGGCCGAAATATTTTTGCGTGAAAGCAAAATAGATCGGATCCATGTGCGTGGTGTAATAGACCGACCGGCCATTTTGATCGACCAACACGCCGCCCGGACCGGCTTGTTGGAACGAGCCGAGCGATTGCGGTTGATTGCCGCGCGGCAACAGCACCAGTGCGCGCGGATGGATCATTGCCTGCGCTTGCAGCGCGGTGATCGGCGGTTTGTCCGGCACCAGGTCGTTGTAGGTCGGCAGCAGCAGGAACATGGGCAGCCCGGTCTTGGGATCGGGCTGCATCCAATGCACGAAGGCGCTCCACGACCAGAGCTGAAAATCGCAATCGGTGGTCGGCGACGGGCCGCCGGCATTGAGGAAGAACGGCACGAGCCCTTTCGATTCCCACCAGCCGAGCGGCGTGTTGCAGTTCTGCTGGGCTGCGGCGGGTGCGACCAAGCCGAGCAGCACGGCGGCGGCTGTTAGGGCGCTTCGCAGCCAAGCGCGGGTGCGGGCAGGTCGACCGTTGCGATGTGGCATCGATTCCCCCAAGGCGGAGATAACACGTTAAAGTAGTATTTAATCACAATACTCGCAAAAGAAGCAAGGCCGATTGCCACAAAAAGGTATCCTCTTCTTCTTTCAACCCTTTCTGCTCGACGTTCACTCCTTCTCCTGCGTAAGCACGAGTTCGTTGCGAGTAAGCCGGCCCCTCGCGCTCCGCAGAGTCGAGCCATATATGCAGCGCCAACACGCAGCGGGCGCAGCGATCATTCACGTCCCTGGCCACAGGAAAATTCGACACTTGCGCCCCGACAGGAGCTTGCGATGGCCATGAATAAGCGCAGCGTCATTTTCGCTGGTCTGACCGCCTTGACGCTGGCCGGATCGCTGTGGAGCGCGCCGGCGGCGATCGCGCGCACGCCATTCGACGGCAAATGGAGCGTATTGATCGTGACCGATGCCGGCACGTGCGACCGCGCCTATCGTTATGCGCTCGATATCGTCAACGGCAGGGTCACCTATGACGATCCGTCATTCAACGTGTCCGGGCGAGTCGACGGCCGTGGGCGCGTCAGCGTCAGCGTCAGTGCCGGTGGGCAGCGCGCGACCGGAAGCGGCAGGCTATCGGCCGACTACGGCCGCGGCCGGTGGAGCGGACACTCGGCAACATCGGAATGCTCCGGCTATTGGGAAGCCGAGCGGCGCGGCTGAGCGGGCGGATTAAGAATTCTGTCGGCGATCCGTTAAGCCTTGGCAAACCTGATCAGCGAAAAATGCCCGAGCGGCGGCATCGGGCGGCGTTCCACAACGCGCACGCCGCCGTGACGCGCGGCCCAGCGCTCGAGCCGCGCCCAGCCGAATTCCGGCCGCCAGCCGAGCCGCCGCGCCAGCGGCGCGAAACATTGTTCCAAAATCGCGCGCAGGCCTTTTTCGGCGCCGAGATGGTTGACCAGAATAATTTCGCCGCCGGGTCTGGTGACTCGCGCAAATTCGTCGAGCGTGGCCTCCGCGTCGGGCACGGTGGTGATGACATACTGAGCGACGACGACGTCGAAAACCGCATCTTGAAAGCCAAGCTGCTGCGCGTCCATCACCGCGAGCCCCTCGACATTGGTCAGCCGGTGCTCGCCGACGCGCGCCTTCGCCTTGCGCAGCATCGGCGCCGAGAGGTCGATGCCGATAAGCCGGCTGGCCCAGGAATATTCGGGCAGCGACAGGCCGGTGCCGACCCCGACTTCAAGAATGCGGCCGCCGATGCGCTCGGCCGCCTCGATCGATGCCTTGCGGCCGCGTGCGAATACGGCGCCGAACACGAGATCGTAAATCGGCGCCCAGCGCGCATAGGCCTTGGCGATGCCGGCGTTATCGAGTTTGTCCGCCATCGCGCCGGCTAAAAAGCTCCACTCAGAATTATCGAGCGGCGGCCAGATCGGCGGCCGGGCGCTGCGCCGTCGCCGCGGCAATGGCGGTGGCGATGACGCCGCCGCCCAGCACACGAGCCTGGCCTTCGGCGGCATCATAGAAGACGCAAGCCTGGCCGGGCGACACGCCATCCTCGCCCGCGATCAGTTCGACCTCGACGGCGCCATGGGCGTCGAAGCGCAGCCACGCCGGCCGCGGCGGCCGCGTCGAGCGAACCTTCACAAAGATTTCGGGACGCCGTTCCATCGCCTCGCCGATGGTGCCGTCGCCGAGCCAATTGACATCGCGGAGCCGGATGCGGCTCGTGCGCAGCGCTTCGCGCGCACCGACCACGACCCGGCGCGAGGCGGCGTCGAGCCGCACGACATAGAGCGGCGAGCCGGTCGAGAGGCCGAGACCGCGGCGCTGGCCGACGGTGAAATGGATGATGCCGTCATGATGGCCCAGCACCCGGCCGTTGAGGTCGACGATTTCGCCCGGCGCCGCGGCGCCCGGGCGCAATCGCTCGATGATGTCCGCATAATGCCCGCTCGGCACGAAGCAGATGTCCTGGCTGTCCTGCTTGTCGGCGACCGGAAGGCCGAACCGGCGCGCCAGTTCGCGGGTATCCGCTTTGCTGCGATCGCCGAGCGGGAAACGCAACAGATCGAGCTGCCTGCGCGTGGTGGCGAACAGGAAATAGCTCTGATCGCGCTCGGCTTCGCGGGCGCGATAAAGCGCGCGGCTGCCGCCGGGCAGAGCGCGCGAGGCGACGTAATGGCCGGTGGCCAGCACGGCGGCGCCAAGATCGCGGGCGGTTTGCAAGAGATCGCGGAACTTGATCGACTGGTTGCACTCCACGCACGGCACCGGCGTTTCGCCCGCGATGTAGCTCTCGGCAAAGCGGTCGATCACCGCTTCTTTGAAGCGGTCCTCGTAATCGAGGACATAATGCGGAATGCCGATACGTTCGGCTACGGCGCGCGCGTCATGAATGTCGCGGCCGGCGCAGCAGGCGCCCTTGCGGTGGGTGGCCGCGCCATGGTCATAGAGCTGCAGCGTGATGCCGATGACGTCGTAGCCGGCATCGGCCAGCAGCGCCGCGGTGACCGAGGAATCGACACCGCCCGACATGGCGACGACGACGCGCGTCGCCGACGGCGGTCCGTCGATATCGAGTAGATTTAATGCCATCGGTGCCGGCCCGGTCGACGCTCAATCATCGCAACTGCCCAATACTATAAGCGCCGCTACCCCGCGCCGCCATGGTCACTGCGGCAGCGGCAATATTTGCCGATACGCGCGAAAAGACTGCCGTAGGCAGTCCCTAATCATCTGACGGAAGATATTGAATTCATAGGCTTTTCGAGGTCCGGCGAGCTGGCCCGCCGGTTGCAGGCAAAGGACCAAGTTTATGTCGCTTCCAGGGTGTCCGGAGTCGGAGTATGCCGAGTATAGCGTCAGACCTCCCTGCAGCGATTTCGCTCACCTTGCCGTCGCGGATGCAGGCAGCCACGCCCAGTCAAGATTCCGACTCGCAGCCGTTTGCGGCCCTGCTCGACGCGGGCCCGTCCGCACCGGTCCGCTTGTCTCAGGTCGCCGCCACTTCGGCCGCAAGCTCCTCGGCTAATCCGCCGCCCGCCGCACAACAGGCGCCGACCAGCGCCTCGGCGGGAAATAACGGCAATTCCAGCCCCTCCTCCGCCCAAGGTCCGAACACGCCAAGCACAGAAACGTCGAACACGAACGCATCCAACACGAACACACCAAGCACCAACACATCGGGCACGAGCTCATCGAGCACGAACACATCAGGCGCGAACGCATCGGGCGCGGCAGCTTCAACGACGAATGCCCAACCCGATGCCAGCACGGGAGCGAACGTCAAGGGCGGCACGGTTGCCAATGCCGGCCTTGTGCCTGGCACACGTCAGATAAGCCCCAACGCCGTCGCATTCATCGATGCGTTGCGCGCAATGGGCGCTCAGCAGACGCGCGCAGCGACGGTCACGACATCAGGCACTGACACGAATGTGTCGGTTACACCAAATTTATCGACAACCTCTCGGCAGGTTTCTTCCGGCCACGCCAGCGCCAATCTGGCCGCAGCAGCGGCAGCGCAGACGGCATCGACGGCATCGACATCAACCACATCAACCGCATCGACACCATCGACGCCGACACCGGCGCAAGCGCCGGCGGCGGGAACGGCGCCGGTAACCGCCGCTGCGGTCGCGACGGCGGCGACGGAAGGCGGGGCAGGCGTTGCGGCCCCAGCGGCAAGCCAAAGCGGCGCACCCACCCCCGCGCTAGCTCCGCCGGCGGGCAAAAAGGCCGCACACGACCCCGCCGACAATCAAAATAACGACGGCACAACGCCTGTCGGCGGCACTGCTGCAGCGGCTGCGCCGGTGACGCAGGCGGCGCCGGCCGCAGCGACCAATCCATTGTCGACGCCAGTCGCGGCCGCCATCGTACCGAACACCGACTTTGCGGCCACAACCGCTCCTGCCAGCGGGTCGAGTGCACCCGCAACGATCGGCGCACAACCTCAGGCGCGGGCAAACCTGGCGGGCATCGAAGCTCATCTGGCTCGCGCTGCTCCGCCATCTCAGACGCCGCAACCGGCAGAGACGAGTTCGACGGGCCAGCCAACGCCGCAGTCGACCCCCGACGGCAAGAAAGCCGTGGCGGATACTGCGCCGGCGAAACCGGCCCCCTCGACAAACGCTGGCGCCGGCGTGCCGGCGCCGACCGACTCTTCGGCTCAACCGCCGACGTCCAACGCCGCGCCGTCGCCGGCCGACGCCACAGCGGCGGGGGCGGCAAACCTCGTCACTGCGCGCATCGGCATCGCCGTGACGGCGGCGCCAGATCCGACTTCGCCGAATGCACAAAGCACAGCAGCAGCGGCGAAGTCCGCCACCGCCGACCTGCCCAATTTCGGCATCGTCGCGACCAATACCGCGACCGCCCAGACCGCGGCGACCGCGGCGCTCACGACGCCGGCAGCCGCGGTCTCGATCGCCGGCCTGCCGGTCGCCATCGCCGCCCGCGCGCAGGCCGGCTCCAACCAGTTCGATATCAGACTCGATCCGCCAGAGCTCGGCCGCATCGATGTGCGCCTCGACATCGACTCGAGCGGCCAGGTGACGTCGCACGTCACCGTCGATCGCCCTGAAACACTGACGCTTCTGCAAAACCAGCAGCCGCAACTCGAACGCGCGCTGGAGCAAGCCGGGTTGAGGACGGCCGATAACGGCCTGCAATTCTCGCTGCGCGATCAATCTTTCGCCGGCGGCAACAGCGGCGGCAATACGCCGTCAAGCCCGCCACAGCAGCTTGTCATTCCCGACCCCGACCTGTCGGCCGTCGAGACCACGCAGATTTACTCGCGTTGGAGTCTCGGCGGCGGAATAGACATCACAGTGTGAACAACCCTTGTCCGAGGACCAGCCATGACGACGTCCACCGCGATTCCTACGACGACCACTCCAGGCAGCACGACCAATTCGAGCGCGTCCACTGTCACCGCCGCCGGCCTTGCCGGATCGCAGCAATTGGCCGGCAATTTCGATACGTTCTTGCAGCTTCTCACCACGCAGTTGCAGAACCAGGATCCGCTCGACCCGCTCGACACCAATCAGTTCACTCAGCAGCTGGTCGAATTCGCCTCGGTCGAGCAGCAGGTCGACATGAACACCAACATGCAAACCTTGATCTCGTTGCAGCAGACGTCGGAAGCGACCTCGGCGATGCAATTCCTGGGCGCCAATGTCACGCTCAGTGGATCAAGCGCAACGCTTGCCAGCGGGTCGCCGGCGACTTGGACCTTGAACTCACCGTCGCCGGCGAAGGCCAATGTCACGATTACCGGCGCCGACGGGCAGGTCGCCTTTACCGGCACCACCTCGCTCAATTCCGGAACGCAGACCTACAGCTGGAATGGTCAGGGCAATAACGGCGTGACCTGGCCGGCCGGCCAGTACACTCTGACGGTCAGTGCGACCGGCGCCAACGGTCAGCCGGTTACCATCACCACTCAAACCCAAGGCACCGTCAGCGGCGTCAATCTCAGCCAGAACCCGCCGCAAATCACTGTGGGCGGACAGAGCTACCCAATCACCGCGGTCCAGTCGATCAATAACGGCAGTCTCAGTACGCTGAACAATCTCAACAGCACGATTGGCAACCTGAACACCAGTCTCAATAATCTGAGCCAACTGCTGTAGCGGCTATCCCGCAATGTCGGGCTTGAGAGCTTTCGCGGCTGCCATGATCCCAACGGCCGGCATCGCCAAACCGCCTTTCTGCGCCTTTCGCCGGCATGTTGCGGCCAATTGGGCGCCCCGCTTAGGCAAATCTTAAGCGGCCGTGCGTAAGTTTGCCGTCTGTAGTTGTCGAGTTCGTGAGAGTCAAATGACCGAACCCCATCGCCCGAGGGTTAAATACGTCATCGGGCCGGACGGCTCCCCCCTGACCATTGCCGATTTGCCGGCACCGGGGACCAAGCGTTGGGTCATCCGCCGCAAGGCGGAAGTCGTCGCGGCTGTTCGCGGTGGATTGCTGTCGCTCGAAGAAGCGTGCAGCCGCTACACGCTGACGGTTGAGGAATTCCTGTCCTGGCAATACTCGATCGACCAGCATGGCCTTGCCGGATTGCGCACGACTCGCATCCAGCAATATCGCCAGTAACGTCCGCTTAAACGATCTTACCGAATTGCCAACGCCGGTTCGCAGCCGGCGTTTTTAAATTTCGAATCGACGAATAGCGGTTTTGTGTCCTGCCAAGGGCCTTTATTAACCGGGTGCTAACCAACCACCGGGCAAATCTTGCCGGGTCGGACGCTTCAAGCGTCGCTCCGCGGGGGAAAGCTCGGTGCAAGGTCTGGTGGAGTTCGTCAAAACGCTCGGCGCGCCGCGCATTGCGGCGATGGGCGCCGTCACGATCGCACTGATCGGCTTCTTTGCCTTCCTCATCCTGCGCGTGACGACGCCGCAGATGATGCCGCTATTTACCGATCTGTCGCTGGACGATTCCGTCTCGATCGTCAAGGAACTCGATCGCGAGGGCGTCAGCTACGAACTGCGCAACGACGGCAATATCATCCTGGTCCCGCGCGATAAGGTGGCACAGCTGCGCATGACGCTTGCCGAGAATGGACTGCCCAAGGGCGGCGGCGTCGGCTACGAGATATTCGACAAGTCGGACGCGCTGGGCACCACGAGCTTCGTGCAGAATATAGACAATCTGCGGGCGCTCGAGGGCGAGCTGGCACGCACCATCCGCACGCTGAACCGAGTCGAAGATGCCCGCGTGCATCTTGTTTTGCCGGACCGGCCGCTGTTTTCCCGCGACAAGATCGAGCCGTCCGCCTCGATCGCGCTCAAGCTGCGCGGCACGCTCGAGCCGTCGCAAGTTCGCGCCATCCGTCACCTGGTCGCCACGGCGGTCACCGGATTGCGGCCGCAGCGCATCTCGATCGTCGACGAGCAAGGCCAACTGCTGGCCGACGGCGCCGGCGACGACACGACCTCGGGCGACGTTGCCGCCGACGAGCGGCAGGCGGCGTTCGAAAAGCACTTGCGCGAACAGGTCGAGTCGATCGTGTCTTCGGTCGTGGGACCCGGCCATTCGCGCGTGCAAGTCACCGCCGACTTCGATTTCAACCGTATCACCCAGACCTCGGACAAATACGATCCCGACGGCCGCGTCGTCCGTTCCAGCCAATCCCGCGAGGAAACCTCCGCCTCCAACCAGGGCAACGGCAACGAGGTGACGGTCGGCAACGAATTGCCTGGCGCCAATCAGCGTCAGCCCACCGCCGCCGGCGCCGATCCGCGCGACCAGAGCCGAAAGACGGAAGAAATCGTCAACTACGAGATCTCCAAGACGACCAAGACCGAAGTCATCGAAGGCGGCCGGCTCAATCGCCTCTCGGTCGCCGTGCTGGTCGACGGCACCTACGCCAAGGACGACAAGGGCAATGTAAGCTACCAACCGCGCAGCAGGGAGGAGCTCGACCAGATCTCGGCGCTGGTGCGCTCGGCGATCGGCTTCGAGCAGAAGCGCGGCGATCAGGTCCAGGTCGTCAATCTGCGCTTCGCCGAGACGCCGGCCAATCCGATTCTCGAACCGACCGGCTGGCTGTCGATGCTGCATTTCACCAAAGACGACATCATGAGCATGATCGAGATGCTGGTGATGGGCGTGCTCGGGCTCGTGGTGGTGTTCCTCGTCGTACGGCCGCTGGTGCGGCGCATCATCGCCCCGGATGAGCGCGGCCTTGCCGCCTTGCCGCACCGCCCCGCCGGCGAGGGTTTGCCGGCGGCGACGGCCACCGCGGCAATCGCGGCGAACGGCGCCGATCCGTCGAGCACGGGGGAGCCGAGTAAAACATCGCAGATGATCGACATTGCCCAGATCCAGGGTCAGGTCCACGCCCAATCGGTGCAAAAAGTCGGCGAACTCGCCGATAAAAACCCGCGCGAAACCGTGACCATCATCCGTCAATGGCTGAACGACAGCAGCGCCGCCGCCTGATCAAGCATGTCTGCACCCACAAAACACGACCCCAGGCACGATGCGAGGCACCACGAGAGCACGCAAAGCGAGATCGCCAGTGCGCTCGCAAGCCTTGCCGGCAAGGCAACGAGCGCGCCAACGACCAAACGGCCGCTGCGCGGGCCGGAGCGCGCGGCGGTGCTGCTGCTCGCACTTGGCGAACACCACGGCGCCAAGATTTGGAGCCTGCTCGACGACGACGAGCTGCGGCAAATATCGGTTTTGATGTCGACGATCGGCACGATCGAGGCCGAACAGGTCGAGAACCTGCTGCTCGAATTCGTCTCCCGCATGTCGGCCTCGGGCGCCATCATGGGCACCTACGAGGCGACGGAGCGCCTGTTGCAGTCATACCTGCCGCCGGAACGCGTCAGCATCATCATGGAAGAAATCCGCGGACCCGCCGGCCGTAATATGTGGGAGAAGCTCTCCAACGTTCAGGAGGAAGTGCTCGCCAATTATCTCAAAAACGAATACCCGCAGACGGTCGCCGTGGTGCTGTCGAAGATCGGCCCGGAACACGCGGCCCGCGTGCTTGCCATACTGCCGGAGGATTTGGCGCTCGACGTCGTCAATCGCATGCTGCGCATGGAGGCCGTGCAAAAAGAGGTTTTGGAGCGAGTCGAGCAGACGCTGCGCACCGAATTCATGTCGAACCTGTCGCAGACCCGCCGGCGCGACGCGCACGAGGTCATGGCCGAGATTTTCAACAATTTCGACCGGCAGACCGAGACCCGGTTCTTGACCGCGCTCGAAGAGGATAATCGCGAGAGCGCCGAGCGCATCAAGACTCTGATGTTCACCTTCGACGATCTGACCAAGCTTGATACCGCTTCGACGCAAACGCTGATGCGCCACGTCGAGAAGGACAAGCTCGCGGTCGCGCTCAAGGGCGCCGCCGAGCCGGTGCGCCAGTTCTTCCTGTCCAATATGTCGACGCGCGCCGCCAAGATGCTGATGGACGACATGCAGGCCATGGGCCCGGTGCGGCTGCGCGAAGTCGACGAAGCGCAGGCGCTTCTCGTCAATCTCGCCAAGGATCTCGCAGCCAAGGGTGAGATCGTAATTTCCAAGACCCGCGGCGAAGAAGAGCTGATCTATTAAAACGCACGGCAACAATCCGAACATGAGCGCACCGCAAAGAAAATTCCTGTTCGATACCGACTTCGGCGGCCCCGTCGACGGCAAGCCTACGATCGCGCTCGCCGAACATGCGCTCAAACTCGCCGAAGCGGAAGCCGCTGCGCGCAGAAGCGGTTATGCCGACGCGCAACGCGATGCCGAAGTCGAGTCTGGCCGGCGCATGGCCGATGCGCTCGAGCGCATCGCGGCCGGTCTTGCCGTCGCCAACCGCGCGCTTGAGACGATCGAAAGCCGGCTCGAATGCGAGGCGGTCGAGGTCGCGGTGGCGGTGGCGCGCAAGCTGGCGCCGGCCTTGATCGCGCGCGAGCCGTTTGCCGAAATCTCGGCGCTGGCCAGCGAGTGCTTCCGCCAGCTGATCGCGGCGCCGCATATCGCGGTGCGCGTCAACGATGCGCTCTATGCGGTCGCCAAGGAAAAGCTCG
>Ga0209579_10003540_pt1 | contig 11285 bp, 12 predicted proteins | sample Coa_R1_2_FD_187152 | JGI IMG/M metagenome (GOLD analysis project Ga0209579, IMG submission 187152) | Surface soil microbial communities from Centralia Pennsylvania, which are recovering from an underground coalmine fire - Coalmine... | ecosystem: Environmental > Terrestrial > Soil >... | reverse complement strand
GCCAGGCGTCGCAGCCTGCAGCACCCCGTCGATGGCCTCGACGAGGCGTTGGCGCGGAATGCTGTTGATGCCGCTACCCATGAGTTCGATGGCCGACGAACGCAGAACGGCACTGGGCAGAGTGATGTTCGATCCGCTCACCGAACCGATCTGCACGAACCGGATGGGCATGGCTTCGGCTCCGGCCTTGGCTGCGGCAATCAGGAGGCGCTCCGCACTCTTGCCCCAGAGGTAGTCGATGACGACGTCCACCCGCGCTGCGAATTGTTTCTCGAGCTCCGCCTCGAAAAGTTCCTCGTTCTCAACGAGGGGAATCGTGACGTCGGCACCGAGAGCCGTAACCGAACGGAGCGTGTCGGCATTACGGCCGGTCGCAATGACCTTTCTTGCGCCGAGATACTTGGCGATCTGCACGGCGAGGCGGCCCGCCGTACCGGTGGCGCCATTGACCAATACGGTTTCTCCGGCCTTGAGCTTGGCGCGTTCCTTAAACGCGGCCCACGACGACATGCCGGGATTGGCGATGGCGGCCGCGGTCGTGTCATCCAATCCGTCAGGCAGCGGCAAGCACTGCTCCGCGGGCACCACAGTCTGCTCCGCCATGCTGCCGTAAGGCGCCGTCGGCAGAACGAAATAGACTCTTGTTTGGTCATCGAGCCTTCCCACGCCGTCAATGCCGACGATAAAGGGGAACCGGCCTGGGGAACTGTAGTGCGCTCCTGACGCCCGGCTTTTAACGACTTGGCTCAATGCTGCGGCCGTCACGGTGACGCGATGCTCGTCCGAGGCGGGCACCGGCGCCGCGAAATCCGCGTAGATAGGGGACTTCCCGGCAGCTTGAACGACGGCGGCTTTCATGGCGGTTGCCCTTTTCGCGCGGGAGATATATGTGCATATTACACATATATTCCGAGGGGCCGATGCCGTCAAGAAAGAAGGTGCAAAATGCACATATCCGTGACCGCCTGCGCGAGCTTCACGGGGCGGTCCTCGATATCGTCAGCGCCATGAACAGGCCGCAGCGCGACGAGGTGCTGATCAAGGAAGCCGGGATTGCACTCGATCGCGCGCTGTTCCCGCTGCTGGTCGGAATTCAGCGGTTCGGCCCGATCGGCGTGGTGGACTTGGCGGATCGCGCGGGCCGCGACTACACGACCGTCAGCCGTCAGGTTGCAAAGCTCGAAAACCTTGGGCTGGTGAAGCGTCACGGAAATGCTGCCGACCGGCGCGTGCGCGAGGCGGTGATAACCGCCAAAGGCAAGGCAATGACGGACCTTATCGACGCTGCGCGCGAGAGGATCGGGCACGCTGTCTTTGAGACGTGGAAGGTCCATGACATTGACCAGCTGGTCGCACTCATGCGCAAATTCGCTGATGCATTGAATGACCTGCCACCGGGTGCGAGTCCGGCCTGACACCATTTCCGTATTCTTGTTCTTACTCTGCAGGGGCTTGTCACGGACTACCGATCGCGGTTTGGTCGTGGGCGGAACTCTAAATCGCATCAGGGAGCAAGCGCAGATGGCGGGATCAAAGGCTGCCGGGTATAAGCTCGCGACTTATAAGTCGGCTGACGGCCCGCGCGCCGGGATCGTCTTGGGCGAGGAAGTGTTTGACGCCGCCAAGCTCACCGGCAAGCCTGCCTACGCCACCGTCATCGGCATCCTCGAGGACTGGAGGCGGGCCGAAGGGGCGTTGAAGAAAGCTGCGGCCGGTGCCGCGAAGAGCCGGGCAAAGCGGCAGCCCCTTTCCAAGACCAAGTTGCTCGCTCCGGTCCGCTTCCCGTCGGCGATCTATTGCGCTGGCGCCAACTACGCTGACCATGCGGCCGCTATGGCGGCCCGCGAGGGCAATCCGCCGCCGGCTGATCCGCACGAGCAGGGACTCAAGCCCTGGCACTTCCTCAAGGCGACACGCACCATCGCCGATCCAGGCGCCGCGGTGAAAATCTCCGGTTACGCCAATTCCATGGACTGGGAGATCGAGCTTTGCGCCGTTATCGGCCGGCCCGCCAAAGACGTACCGCTGGACAAGGCGCTCAGTTATGTCGCCGGTTACACGGTCTCCAACGATCTCTCGGCGCGTGATCGCGGGCGCCGGCCACCGGTCCCCGCCACCTCACCGTTCAAGATGGATTGGACCAAGCACAAGACCTTCGAAGGCTCATGCCCGCTGGGCCCATGGATCGTTCCTGCCAGCGACGTCGGCGATCCGCAAAACTTGAATCTAAAACTGTGGGTCAATGGCGAACTGAAGCAGGATTCCAACACCGCCAAGATGCTGTTCTCGCTGGCCGAGCAAATAGAACAGCTTTCGATCAACATGACACTCTATCCGGGCGATCTGATCCTCACCGGCACGCCGTCCGGCACTGGTGCCGAGAGCGGTACCTTCCTCAAACCCGGCGATACCGTGAAGCTCTGGATCGAGAAGATCGGCGAGATTGAGAACAAGATGGTGTAAATGTCCGATGAGGCGGACTATTGCGGTCGCCTTCATTGTGCTTACGACGGGCTCGATCGGCGGCGCGGCGTCATCGGATGACGCCGGATTGCGTGCGGCGCTGCGCACGGACCTGCAACGATACCTTGAGGCTCGGAGGACCATCGAGCATATCTCGGCGTTGTCGCTTAGCGTCAAGCTTCCGGGTGCGGCGTCGAATATCAACGTAACCGCGGGCACAACCCGATACGACGGTGGCGCTGCGGTCAGGCCGGGGAGCCTCTATCAGATCGGCAGCAACACCAAAGCGTTCACCGCGGTGACGATCCTGCAGCTTGAGGCCGAGGGCAAGCTGACCATCCGGGACACCGTCGGCCAGTGGCTGCCGCAATATCCGGCCTGGAAGGACGTCACCGTCGAGCGGCTGCTCAACATGACCAGCGGTATTCCGACCTATGACAACGTGCAGGCCGTGCTGGTCGCTTACGCGGCAAACCCCAAGAGGGATTGGTCGCTGGCGGAACTCATCGCCTATGTCTATCCGACGTCAAAAGGCGCACCGCCGCCCACGACCGGGTGGTCCTATTCGAACACCAATTATCTGCTGGCGCAGTTGATCATCGAAAAGGCCAGCGGCCACTCCTACGCCGCCGAGTTGCGGCGGCGTTTCTTCGCCGATCGCGCGCTGCACTTGGGTGGGACCTACTATCGCCCGCACCTTTATCCGGTAGCGGTGACCAAGCGCATGGCTTCCGGCTACTTCGCCAGCAAAGATCCAGACAACGCCGGCCTGCAGCCGATCTACGGCAAGGATGTGCGCGACATGACCTTATCGTGGGCGCAGGGTGCGGGCGGCATCGTCTCGACGCCCGAGGACGTCACCCGCTGGTCGCGGGCGCTCTATGTCGGCGCGCTACTCAAGCCGCAACAGCGAGGCGAACTGATGCGCACGGTGTCGCAGAAAACCGGGGCGCCGATCGACGACGTGTCGGCTGACGATCCGCACGGGTTCGGTCTCGGCGTCGTCCACGCGTTTCTCCCGTCCATGGGGAAATTTTGGTTCTATGAGGGTGAGACCCTCGGCTACCGCATGGCCTACGCCTGGCTTCCAGAGTCCGGCGTTGTTTTCGCCGCTGGCATCAACAGCCAGCCCGATGCCAAAGAAGATCAGATCGGGAAGCTGATGGAGACGGTTTACAACTCCCTGCACGCGGAAGGGAAGCTATGACCATCGGGTGCGTGCCGACGGGTCAGCCTTCGCCGCTTTTGCTTCGCCGTTCGGACCAACCGTAATCCCTCGCAACGGGCATGGCTGCGGCTCCAGGCATGCCACCCCCGCTGGGCTGTTAGGCCCAATTTCGCTTTGTCCAACTTTGAGAATGAGACTAGAAATTTACACCTAGAAGCTGCGGTCGCGCAGCGCCGCGGATTGTGCTAAATGCACGCTCGGGGCCGACTCCGGCGGGCAGGGTCCCCGGCCGGCCCCGCCAAGAAGGAATAAAATCAGCCCCGCAATGGGCGAGAACGAGGCAGGTAACGCAGATGGCGGAAAAGTTCGTCGCCAAGCTTTCCGAGATGAAGGACGGTGATCGCCGCATCGTTTTCGTCGGCGACAACGAGATCGGTGTGTTCCGCCACGACGGCGAATTTTACGCCTACAGCAATTTCTGCCTGCATCAGGGCGGCCCGGCCTGCGAAGGCTTGACCATCGCCAAGGTCGAGGAGCGGCTGCGGCCCGACAAGACTTCCATGGGCCTATTCTTCTCCGAAGACGAGATGCACTTCGTCTGCCCGTGGCACGGCATGGAATATGACATGAAGACCGGTGAGTGCGTCAGCGATCGCAAGATGAAGCTGAAGAAATACAAGACCGTGCAAAAGGGAGAAGACCTTTATGTCGTCGCCTAAGCGCGCGGCAAAGGCTCTCGCCAAAAACGTGACGAAGGTGGCCGCCAAAGCTGCGCGCCACCCGGTGGCGGCTCGCCCCGCGGCGAAACCGAAGGTCGCGGTTTTGGACGGCGCGTCTGCCGACGCCAATCGCCTCGCGGCGGTGCTGGAGCGCGGCATCGTCGACGGCAAGCTCGACATGGTCTCGACGGAAGCGCTCCAAAAACTGATGGCCGCCGCCTGCCGCGTCTATACGGCGCGGGTGGAAGCCGGCGAGCCGATCATGCCGGTACCGAAGCATTCGATTTCCGCAACCGACGTGATGGTCACGGCGAGCGGATTGCTGAAAGCCGTCGACCTCGCAGTTTTCGAGCTCGGCATGTGGCAAAGCTGGACGGGCCGGTGATGCTCGTCGTTTGGGATTGGAAGTCAGGAGAAACGCCATGGATCTGGTCGCCGATCGCGGACGTCGCGTAACGATCGAGGAACTCAACACCAGCCAGTTGCTCGCTCACGCGCGCAAGCAGGCGGTGCAGCGCAAGTTCGACGACATGGTGATCGTCGACGTCGACGCGCACCATTATGAGAACGAAGCGCAGAGCGAATGGCTGCCGTTCATGGAAAATGACGTGCTGCGGCAGCTGAGCTTGTCGGCCGGCAGCAAGCGCAATCGCACCGGCATCATGCCGTCGCAGGTCGGCTACCAGGACATGGGCGGCCGCGTCACTCGTTATCCGATGCGCGGCTCTGAAAAGACCGAGTCGGCGCAGAACGGCGCGGAGCGCGACATCCAGCTCGGCCACCGCTGGATGGACGCCATGAGCGTCGATTATTCCTGTCTGTTTCCGACCGGCATGCTCAACATCGGCATGCATCCGCAGAAGGAAATGGAAGTCGAGCTGTGCTGGGCCTACAACCGCTGGCTCACCGAAAAGGTCATGCCGGAGTCAGATAAACGCTTCTTCTCCATGCTCTGCCTGCCGTTCGGCGATCCGGAAGCCTGCCTGCGCCAGGTCGAGACCTTCGGCGACCGCAAGCATGTCGGCGGCTTCATGGTCACCACCGTGCGCTCTGACATGGCGGTTTACGATAACCGCTACATGAAGGTGTATCGGGCCATGGAAGAGCGCGGCCTGGTGCTCTCGTTCCACTCCGGCCCGAACTGGGGCGAGCCGATCTACCGCAGCTGCAACCGCTTCATGTCGGCGCACGCGCTCGGCTTCTCCTGGTACAACGTGCTCCACTGCACCAACTGGGTGGTCAACGGCATGGGCGAGCGTTTCCCCAAGCTGCCGGTGATCTGGATCGAAGCCGGGCTCGCGTGGGTGCCGTTCCTGATGCAGCGTCTCGACCACGAATACATGCTGCGGCCGTCAGAAGCGCCGCTCTTGAAGAAGAAGCCATCGGATTACATGCGCGACATGTTCTACTCATCGCAGCCGATGGAAATTCAGGACTACGGCGCGATGGAAACAACGTTCCGCATGATCAATGCAGAGACGCAGTTGCTGTACTCGTCCGACTACCCGCATTGGGATTTCGATCTGCCGTCGACGATCTGGGACTTGCCGTTCCTGTCGGAGAAGGCCAAGCACAATATCCTTGGCGGCACCGCGGCGCGGCTGTTCAAGCTGCCGCCGCGCAATCAGCAGCAAAAAGAAAATCTCAAGCGCTTCGGCAACCTCACGGCGGTCGCCGCCTGAGCTTGTCGTCACCTGCTTCTTCTGAATTAGATGCCCGGCCTTGCGCCGGGCATCGGCTTTTCAGGGGTTGGTTTCACAGCTCGGCGATAGAGCGCCCATCCGATCAGGCGGTTTGACGCAACCCCGCTGCGGCCTCGGGCGGCGCCAGTGAATCGGCTTCGGGCAGCGGCTGGCCCTTGGTTTCGGGCAAGAACGGCACGGTGATCAGCCCAAGGACATAAAACATGCTGATGATCGTTGCGGTCTTTCCATATCCGCCGAGACCGACGATCAAACTGCCGGCGATCAGCGGTGCAATCGCGGAAATCAGGCGCGGGGTGTTGAAGATGAAACCGGCGGCCGTGGCGCGCATGCGCGTCGGAAACAGTTCCGGCAGCCAGATCGCAGTCCACGAGAAGATGCCCTGAATGAAGAATCCATAGACCGCGAAACCGAGCAGCAGCAGACGGATATCCTTCACCCAGAGATAGACGATCGGGGTCAGGATCAGGCAGAGCAGATAATATGAGAATGTCGTCGGCTTGCGGCCGAACGCGTCGGCCAGAAAGCCGAAGCTGATGAAGCCGAGCAAGGCGCCGATATTCTGTACCAAGCCGGCCAATCCCACCCAGCGTTGCGCCTCGGCGGCGAGACCCTGGGTCGTGGCGACGGCTCCAACGTAGCTCGGCACGAAGCTCGAAACGCCCCAATAGCCGATCGTCACCGCCAGCGACATGACAAACGTCAGGATGAGCCGCGAACGGACGGCCGGCTCGGCGAACATGTCGATAAGGGTGAACCGTACGATCGCGGCATCTTCGCCGGCGAGCGCCGCGCCGATGCGCCGCTTCTCGTGGGCGCTTTGCCGCCGCTCGTTCGATTGCTCCCAGCGCTTCGATTCCGGAATGTTGCGCCGGATCCAGAATGCGACGAGTGCCGGCAATACGCCGACCAGAAACATGTAACGCCACGCACTCGGGCTTGACGTGCCGATCGCGACCCAGACGCTGGAGGCAATGATGCTCCCGATTGGATATCCGGCTTGCAGAAGGGCACCGCCTTTGCCGCGCGCGTTATCCGGCCAAAGCTCGGCGGTGATCGAGGCTCCAGTTGCCCATTCTGAGCCGATCGCGAGCCCGACGAGAAAGCGAAACAGCGCAAAGGACAGCCAATTCCAAGATAGCGCGCTCAATCCCGTCAGTAGCGAATAAGCGAAGATCGTGAGCATCATCGATCGCTTACGGCCGATATAGTCAGCCAGGATGCCGCCAAGGAGACCGCCGGCACCCCACCCGAACACGGTTATCGCAATAACCGCGCCCGCATACGCCGGAATGAGCTTGTACTGCGAGGGATCAAGCAGTTGGTGCAGTGCGGTGCCCATGGTGAGGATGAGCGCGAATACCTCGAAGCCGTCGAACGTCCATCCAAGGTTCGAGGCTATCAGCGCTTTCCATTGCGCGCGGCCAACCGTGCGGTACCACGGCAAAGAGCCGGCAGCGCTTGAGCCGCTCATGACTGTCTCCTCGGTTTTCCTCGCCGAATGGCGCTTGTTGCGCCGTTCCAGGAAACGTAGCGCGAGGACAAATCAAATGACAAGAAGACTTCCAGGTTATGCGATGCTTCGCCGCGTAACGGCCGGACCCCGGCGCGCGAGGTGACCTCCGACCCACGGCAAGCGTTCAGTGGAAGGACGTCAATGAATGGCGACGACGCGTGTCAGCAGGAAGCTGAAGGTCGCCGCGACGACGAAAATACCCGCCACACGATAGAATTTTGCCCCGTCGGGCATGATGACCTGAGAACTCGAATGCACGGCCTGTGCGAGGCGGCGCCGCCATGAAGCCGGGACCGTACGCGCAAAATCCTCGCGGGCGATCCGCGACGTTGGCCCCGAAGTGGCAGAGAAGTTCGAATAGCAGTGGGCGACCCTGATTGCCTCGGGCTCGAACAGTTCGAGCGCGGTCTTCTGTGCCAATAGTACGTCGCCGACGACGAGCGTCTCGCGCGGATGGAAGCACCAGATCCACCTGCGCCGCCCGTCCTGATCAAGCTCTTCGACATTCTGCTGGAAGCAGTGCCAGAGACGGTAGCGCGTTGCACTCACGCCGCCGATCACATCGAAGTAGCGGTCACGCACGTATTGACGCCGCTGCCGCGGCGTTAGGTTCGCCAGCAGCAGCGCGATACCGCGCTGCTCGGGTGTCTTCGAGCGGTACCCTCTGGGGGCGCGCTTGCGCAGCGCCCCCAGAATGTTGCGTAGCACGGACATCAGCCGCCCTGCAGATGCGGGACGAACAGGGTCTGCTCGACTTCGCGATCGAACTTGTTGAGTAGTTTGCCGGGGCCGCCGTCGCTGCTCAGGGCGGCAGCGCGGAAGCCGCTGCCGGTCAATTGGCGGAACCGCTCTTCCGCGAGAGCTACGGCTTGCGCATCGGTCACGTCGAATTCGTGGCGCGTATCGCCAAAGCGATTCATGACGATCTGAACGCGCTTGGTGCAAGCCGCCCGCTCGCGGCTTTTCTCAAATGACTGGGGCGATTGCATGAACGACATCAAGGACTCCCTTGTTTGAGGCGATCTGAAGACGGCTGAACAATATTGAAGCCGACTCTTTAGCTTCGCTCATAATAGTGTATGTATTACACTAAGGCGGATTGATGGCGGCGCCGGCAAGATTCAAAGGCGTCCGATCACGAGCCGGAGAGAACGCTGATGACTTCGACCTTGGATCCGGCGAAGCGATAAAGTTCGCTCGGGCGGCCGAGTGCGGCTTGCAGCATCTTGCCGGTCGGGCGCACGACGCCGTCGGCGATCAGCTTCTTGCGAAAGTTGCGCTTGTCGAGCGCGCGACCAAGTACGCTCTCATAGAGGCTTTGCAATTCGGAAAGCGTGAATTGTGGCGCGATCAGTTGGCGCGCAATTGTGGTGCTTTGCAGTTCTGCGCGCAGACGGCCGAGCGCCGCGGCCACGATTTCGTTGTGATCGTAAGCGAGTTTGCCGACGCGGGCGGCTTCACGCCAGCTCAGTCCGTCGGGTAGACCATGGCCGCGCGCCGCCGGTTCGGGGACCAACACAAGGTAGGCGACCGAGACGACGCGGCCGCGCGGATCGCGGTCCACGGCGCTGAAGGTTGCAAGCTGCTCGCTGTAGCAGTCCTCAAGGCCGCACTTTTCGCTGAGCAGCCGGACGCAAGCCTCTTCGGCGGTCTCGTCGGGGCGCACCAAGCCGCCGGGCAGGGCGTACGCGTCGATGATGTCCGGAGGCAGATGCACCGGCGTCAACAGCACATGCGGCGTGCCGTCCAAGACCGCGATGATCGCGACGTCCACGGCGAGGATGGCGAAGCGAAGCTTGTGTGGGCGCATCGGCTTAGGCGCGATTCACGAGAGCAGCTGAGCGGGAGATAAAAGGCGCGGTTTCGGGCAAATGCCCTCCATCCAGCGTCAGAGGCCCGCGGCCATTGCTTAAGTTAACGATATTCCCGCGTATTTTCAATGATTTAGTAACCCTTGTGCATTGCATCAAAGTGCTGGCATTTCGTGTCGCAAAAGGGTAATTAAAGTGTTACCAGCCGAAAATCATTAAGGGACGATTCAACATGAGACTGTTGATTTCAGCATGCGTTTTTGTGGGTCTTTCGGTCACCACCGCCAACGCGATTGATCTTGCTGAACTAGCCCCATGCCGGCCGGCCGCAGCGAGGCTGTGCGACCACACCGGTGGTATGACGTGGTCCAACCTGCTGCGCTGCGGCGCGACCCTTGCCGCGCATAGCTGGCGCGTCGGCAGCAGCTGCCGCGCGGTGCTGCATAAGTACGGACAGCTTTAGGTTGGTCGCCGCGACCTAACGGATTTTCTTCACCGTTTGAATTTGAGCCCCGGCCGAGTGCCGGGGTTTGCGATTTCGGAGTGGCGATCCGCCGCGCTCGCGCAGTGATGGCGCGATGCCGCGCTGATAGAATGTGCTGCGCGCCGATCTTATAAAAAAGCGGGAAGGGACGTCATGAGCGAGGACCTGCACGAAGTCTACGCGATCCGATACGGCCACCATAAGCGACGCTCGCCGGTGAATTTCATCGACGGCGATCCGCACGATGTGCTGCAGCCGCTCGACTTCTTCGTTTGGGCCATCGTGGGTCCGTCCGGCACCATCGTCGTCGATACCGGCTTCGACGAGGCCATGGGCCAAAAACGTCAGCGCGAGATGATCAAGCCGGTGCGCGAAGGACTGCTGGCGCTCAGCATCGCGCCCGAGACCGTCAAAGATGTAATCATCAGCCACCTGCATTACGATCATTGCGGCAACTACGACCTGTTTCCGCAGGCCCGTTATCACCTGCAGGACAGCGAGATGGCCTATGCCACCGGGCGCTGCATGTGTCACCGCGCGCTGAAGGCGCCATTCGAAGTCGAAGACGTCATTGCCATGGTGCGCAAGGTTTTTGCCGGCCGCGCCGTCTTCCATGAAGGGGAAAGCGAGATCGTGCCGGGCGTAACCGTGCACCACATCGGTGGCCACTCGAAGGGTTTGCAAAGCGTTCGCGTGAAGACCAAACGCGGCTACGTCGTGCTCGCCGCCGACGCTTCGCATCTTTACGCCCACATGGACGGCGGCCGGGTATTTCCCCTCGTCTACAATGTTCACGAGGTGGTGGAGGGCTACCAGACGCTCAGAAAACTCGCGAGTACTCCGCGGCACGTCGTGCCCGGTCACGATCCGCTCGTTCTCGCGCGCTATCCCGCCGCGAAGCCCGGACTCGAAGGCTGGGTAGCGCGGCTTGACGCCGAGGCGAAGGAATAGAGAACCGTCAGATCGGGTTGAACCGCTGTGAGCTTGCAGCGCCGGAGATTTTTAGCTCTGCCAGTGGCCGTCGCCGCGGCGTTCGCGCACTCGCGTCTCGTTTACGCCATCGATTATCCAACACGGCCAGTTCGAATCTTCGAGGGATTTGGCGTCGGCGGTACGCCTGATCTGATTTCGCGCCTGATCGCGCAATGGCTGTCCGTGCACCTCGGCCAACCCTTTATCGTCGAGAACCGAACGGGCGCTGCCGGTAACTTGGCGACTGACGCCGTTCTTAAGGCGCCGCCTGACGGCTATACGCTGCTCACCTGCTTGTCGGGGAACGCAGTCAACGTCTCGCTCTATCCTGATCTCGATTATAATTTCCTGCGCGACAGCGCGCCTGTCGCCGGATTGATCGCGCTGCCCATGGTGCTGCTGGTCAACCCGGCGTTTCCCGCCAAGACATTTCCTCATTTCATCGCCTA
>Ga0209579_10003539_pt1 | contig 11286 bp, 10 predicted proteins | sample Coa_R1_2_FD_187152 | JGI IMG/M metagenome (GOLD analysis project Ga0209579, IMG submission 187152) | Surface soil microbial communities from Centralia Pennsylvania, which are recovering from an underground coalmine fire - Coalmine... | ecosystem: Environmental > Terrestrial > Soil >... | reverse complement strand
GAAGCCGAGGCTCGAAAGGATGTAGTTGAACGCCGAGTGGGTCGGATCGAACAGCCACCACCAGCCGAGCGAGGACAGCGCCAGCGGAATGACCCACGGCACCAGCAGCATGCCGCGCCATTTGCGCTGCCCCTTGACCGGCAGGTTGTTGATCAGGTGCGCGGTGATGAGCCCGATCAGCGCTTTGAAGAACACCGCGCTGAGCGCGAAGATGGCGGTCTGCTCCATCACCATCCAGAACACGTCGCGCGAGAGCAGGAAGCTGAAATTGCCGAGCCCGATGAAGCGGGTCTGCGCCTTGTTCAGCATCGACAGATAGATCGAGTAGCACGCCGGATAGAGCACCAGGCTGGTGATGATGACGATCAGCGGCAGGCACATCAGGAAGGCGACGGTCGAGCGGCGGCGCATGAACAGCCGCAAGTTTTGGCTTGCCGACGGTTGCAGCCTTACGCCTTGAATTCCTGGAGACCAAGTCTGGACGGTGTCTGCCATTCACGCCGCTGATCGTTTCCGATCAGCCTCCCATCGCGTTTGACACATGCCGGCCCCCAAGGCCGGCATGTGCAGTAGCGGGCGAACCGGAACGGGCTTTAGGCGCGCAACGTGCCTTCGAGCTCGTTCTCGGCCCATTTGATCACGGCATCGATCTTCTCGTTGCCCTGGGTGACCTTGGCGACCATCACGGTGTTGATCGCCTGGTTGTAGATCTGGGCGCCGACTTCGGAACGCGCCGGCGCGCCGGCCATCGAGGTCTGCTCGTCGCCGCGCGGCGGATAGCCGTAAACGGTGCCGACCGGCGGCTCGACGATCTTCCAGGTGTCGAGGTCGTACATGGTCTTGAACGACGGCAGGTCGTAGCCGGAGGAAGCCTGCACCAGTTGCGCGACCGATTCCTTCTGCGACAGATAGACCAGCAGATCCTTCGCCGCCGCCTTGTTCTTGGAGAATTGCCACAGGCCGTAGAATTGCGGCAACTGACCGACGAAGCGGCCCTTCGGGCCCTTTGGCATCGGATGGGTCCAGCAATTCGCCGCCACGGTCGGATTGTCGCGCTTGGCGACCGCCCAGGCGCTCGGCGGGTTCATGATGCTCGAGCCCTTGCCGGAGATCAGCCAGCGGTTATTGCCGGCGTCGTCCCAGGCGTAGACTTCCGGCGGGTTCACCGCCATCAGCTTCTTCATGTATTCGAGCGCGGCGCGGGTCTCGTCGGAGTTGATCTTGATGTTGTCCTTGGCGTCGACCATGACCACGCCATAGGAATTGAACAGCGCGCCGACCCAATCGACCGCGTCGGAGGTCTGGCCCATGGGCAAGCCGACCGGGAAGCCGGCGGCGTGCAGCTTTTGCGCCGACGCGAGATAGGTGTCCCAGGTCCAGGTGTCGGTCTTGGCCTTGTCCCATTTCGCTTCGTCGGCCGGGAACATGTCGCGGATGTCGATGCCGGCGTGCTGCTGGTAGAGGTCGAAGCGCGAGCAGCACGGCTTCACCTGGCTGCCGACCGTGGTCGGGATGCCGCGCCAAGCGCCTTTGATCTTGGCCAAATATTCGGCGACCGGGCTGATCGGGCCGTATTTCGTGGTCAGCTGGCTGACGACGTCGTCGAGCGGCTCCAGCACGTTCTGGTGAATGCGGATGTTCCAGTCGCGATGCGACATGATGTCGTGGCCGGTGCCGGCTTGGGCTTCGGCCGCCGCGGTCAGCTTGTCCTTCTCGCCCTGCGAGGTGATGTAGTCGATCTTGACCTCGCAATTGTTCTTGGCGCCCCACTCGTTGCAGAGTTTCGTGAAGGTGTTGTTGGCGCCGGGCACCCAATGGTCCCAGACGCCGAGCGACAGCGAGCCGGCGGCGTAGGCTCCTTTGACGTAAGGCGCCGCAAGAACTGCGGCCGAGCCGAGCGCCGCGCTCTTAATGAGGCTGCGGCGGGTAGGGGAATTCAGGCGTGATTGGGTCATCAGGTCCTCCGTTTGGCCGCCACGTTTTTCTAAGTTTATTGGCGTGGCGGAAAACATACTCTCATCGCGGGTAGCCGGCTAGAGCGCCTTTCGTTCAAGACGACGCGGTTTCTGCGACTTTTGCCCATGTTTGCGGCAGGCTTTGCGCCGATCAAGACGCGTTGACGCGGCATGTGGACAGGGCACGGGAGCGCCATCCGGCTGCCCCAGTGCCAACGCGTTAAGCTTTTGAAATGGCTGGTGATATCCGATCATAATTCCAACATCCGCGGCAGCGGATACGGGCCAAAGACGCGGATGCCCGGCACATAGGCGAGCGAAGCGACGCCGTTCTTCGAACGGCTATGGCCGGGCATGACGACATCGATCGGACCTTAGCCGCCGAATTGCGATATATAGAAAGTGGCTGGCGCGCCGAGGTGTCATTAACACGAGAGACCAGGGCATGTTCGACAGGATTACATTCGACCCGAACATCATGGGCGGACGGGCGTGCATTCGCGGGATGCGCATTCCGGTATCGGTGATCGTCGGCCAGATCGCCCATGGGGCGACATGGGAGCAGGTGCTCGACGGATATCCCGATCTCGAACGCGCGGACATTCAGCAGGCCATCGAGTACGCCGCGTGGCTGACGCACGAGGAAGTCCGAACCGTCTGACCGAGACAGCGGATGCGTTTTCTGGCCGACATGACCGGCATCGCGTGCGGCTGATGCCCATCGGCAAATGACAACGCGTTCGCCTGCGCCTCTACGATGCCGCCCGCGCGGTCGCTTCGCGGGTTCGGTCTGCCCATTCCAAAGCAAGGCCCGCCCGCCTAGACTCCTTCGCCGGCTATCGCTGGGGGTGCACATGCAACGGCGAGAGTTCATTGCGGGACTCGGCGCGGCAGGGATTGCGGCCTGGTCAAACGCGGCAGGTGCGCAACATCCGGGCAAGCTACCCATCATCGGCTACCTCGGTCCGGGCAGTCCTGAGAACACGGGGCCGAATACCGCTGCGTTCTTGCAACGCCTGCGTGATCTTGGTTGGGTCGAGGGACGCACCATCACGATCGAGCATCGCTGGGCGCAAGGACGACCCGAGCGCGTCGCCGAAATCGCGGCCGAGTTCGTACAGCAAAAGGTCGACGTCATCGTCACGACCTCGAGCAACGATGCCATCGCGATGAAGCAGGCGACTTCGGTCATCCCGATCGTGTCCGCAATCATGGGCGACCCGGTCGGCACCGGCTTGGTGGCAACCCTGGCGCGGCCGGGCGGCAATGTCACCGGCCTGTCGTTGCAGTCGACCGATCTTGCCGGCAAGCGGCTCGAATTCCTGCGCGAGGTCGTTCCCGGTTTTCACCGGCTGGCGATATTGGCCGATCCCGATAGTCCAAACGTCAGGTCGGAGCTGCCCGAGGTGCAGGCAGGGGCGCGCAGGCTCGGCTTCGACACGGCCACATTTGAAATCCGGCGCGCCGAGGATATCGCGCCCGCATTCGAGGCGCTCAAGAGTGGGACGGATGCGCTCTATGTTGTCACCGATCCGCTGGTGTTTACCAACCGGATTCGCGTCAACACCTTGGCGCTGGAGGCGCGGCTGCCGACGATTTACGGCTTTCAGGAGTCGCTGGAATCGGGAGGGTTGATGTCCTACGGACCGAATTTACCGGACCTGTACCGGCGCACTGCCGAGATCGTCGATCAAATTCTGCGCGGCACCAGGCCGGCCGACATCCCGGTTGAGCAGCCCACCAAATTCGAACTGGTCGTCAACCTCACCACCGCAAAGGCCCTCGGTCTCACGATCCCGGAAACGTTTCTCGTGCGCGCCGACAAGGTGATCGAGAGCCCGTAGGATGGGTTGAGCGGCAGCGAAACCCGTCATCTTTCTGAAATGCCGCCGCCGCAAGGCGATGGGTTTCACTTCGTTCAACCCATCCTACGGGCTGCACCTAGAAATATAATTTCTTGCGTCGGAACGATACAATGTTAGGGATTGAAAAGAGGTATGTCGAACGCACGGCACGGACCAAATCGACATCATTCGTGAATCAGTTGATTTTCGGTAACCTTGCGGGCGCGCTCGTTTTCCTGTTTGGCGCGTTCCAGATTTGGACCAACGCGAAGTCGCCGACGGACATTTTTGGTGCAATATTATTTTTTATCGGCTTCCCGGCCGGCCTGCGTTTTTCCTATTTAGGCTGGCGCGCCGCCAAGCGGCAAAAGGAGCTAAACATTCGTTGATGGCGCACAGCATGTAGGATGGGTTGAGCGGCAGCGAAACCCATCACCTTTCTGAAATGCCGCCGCCGCAGGGATCGGTTTCACTCCGTTCAATCCATCCTACGGGCTGATTTAGCTACCTCCCTAACCGGCGAAGTACTTCAGTGCCAAATAGAAAATGACGTTCGATCCGACGCCGAGAGCCAAGGTAAGGCCAATCCAACCTCCGAGTTTATACCAACTCTTCTCAAGGGCATTCACGTAAGCATCTCGGCTCGTTACGGATCTTGGAGTCAACAAGACGAAACTTCTTAAAGGCTGCATTGCCGCGTCGGATACAGTAGCTCCCAGCGCGATCGATCCAATAATCGTGGCAACAAAGACGACGAGCAGGAGCAGCGAAAACCGCGTCCATACGCCTGAAGCGACAATGTCGGTTAAGCTGTTTAGCTGTCGCGCGACCGCGTCAAGGGAGACAGGAGGTTCAAGTTTCGTCATCCTCTTCATGGTCTCAACAGCGAATTGAATGGTGAGGCGGTAGCCAAGTAGCATACAAATTAACAACGCAGCCGCCGCTGTGCTGAAGCCGATGCTGCCGGAAAACTTGTTAGCAAAGCGGCGTGCCTTACCAACTGCCTTCTGCAACAGCTGAAGGTGGCCTCTAATGAGGCTCTCGATGTCTGTTCCCCAAGTTCTGTCTGTATGTTCGATTCGAAGGTTCATGCCGCCCCCCGGCCAATCCTCATCAGCCAATTCCAGCCAATGAGCAGCCTCTCGAAAGTGAATTCGACGTCTACCATCGCCACTGCCAAATGTGATTTGAATAACTTGCTTCTCCGGGAATGCTTTTAACGGAAACTTGATCAGATACGTCCACGAAAGATGCAGAGCTATTGATATAAGAGGCTTCACTTCGCTGTATGATAGAAAATCGCGCAGTGAGTTTAGGAGAACTGAACTGTTGTTATCGTATGCAATTCGAGCGGTGAATTGGACCAGGGTAGCTTCGTTCTGCGACAAAATCCGCTGATCAATTAAGTGGCAGAGGTTTTCAACATCTTGTCTTGCGACCTCGAATGGTCCCCTGAGAAAGCCTTCGATGGTCTGAGGGCGGCCAAGCAACCCCGCAATAAACTCTCGAAACTGGTCGGGCGGGCAGGGCAGCACAACCGTTGTCACCCCGCCTTCAGCTTCGGTCATGATGTGTTTCTTTCCTTGTTCTGTGCTCACAGCGCTCGTCATTCTGTTGGTGGTGGAAGTACTTCGTAATCCCAGGCATGATTGGTGTGCAGAAACGGATTGCCGCCCTCTCGGTCTGTGAGCTTCGCGTACACACGAAAGCGAGTGCCGATAGGGTAGGCTCGTCTCACAGGCCTCGGAAATCTAACGTGCATGGTTTGCGGAAACTGTTCGCCCTTCACGGGCCGAACGTGAACGTCGCCGTGCAGCCCCGACCCGCTAACGCGATAGGTTTCGACTATGATCGTGTAGTAGGGCTCTTCTGGCCTACCCATGTGGCTTCCCCACACGCACAGCTTATAAGCGCGCCGCCGTGCTATTCAACCGGCATCTGTGCCGTCGGGCGCCGGTGATGTGAGTTCTGTCGGGGGCGTTTCTGAAAGCCCGCTCCGTCACGCCGGGAGCGTCTAGCGCGCTGCCAACCATATAGGACTGCTTCGTGATCTAAAGTACGTGCTCCCAGAGGTTGCATAGCACTATGTATTTGACACTTCTGTACCTGAAATATGCACCTTAGGCCGCTCGACCAGATAACCCGAGATATTGAAGATAAACAATAATTCTAGGGGTCCAGTCTTCGGCTGGACCATTAACGGAGCAAGCGTAGCCGGATGCGGCGGGAGCGATCAAGTATTAGGCTGAATCATCGTTTTCGTATTCTGTCCCAAAAAAAGAGACAAGCCCTTGACTTTCGTCCCCATAACAGTTACCTAACCGACATCCCGCTCGCAAAGGGACGCCTTTCGCGAGGGTACTCCTTAGGGCGGAGCGGGAGCGGTTCTCGTGGGCGTAGCGATACACTGCGCTCGCGGGCGGCTTGGGCATCGTCCCGTCCGGCGCGTGTCGGACCGCGAGGTGCTCGCTGCACTGGTGCCGGAGAGGGTCCTCCCGTTTGCATCCGGTGGTTCCAGGAAGCGCGGCCTGAGCCGAGCCGAGGCCTAAAAAACCTCGGATGCCGCGGTGGGGCGCCGAAAGGCGAGCGCGCCCGCTCCATTTTTTGAGGTCCAAGGCTCTGTGAAGTCCTGGGCCTCGGTCTTCCCGCAGTGGGGAAGACAGGAGAGCGGACGCGCGCCGCATCGCTTCCCGATGCGGCCCGGTGGTGCGCCTCTCGGCGCTCCGCCTCCCTTCTTTCAAGGGAGGAGTTTTTTGGCTTGGCTTTTTGACTTCGCTTTTCTTGGCGTAGGCAAAGCTCGGATGCAAAGGGGCATCGCGACAATGGAAAAGCTCGTCATCGCGCCATGCGAACGCTTACAAGCCGAGCAGCCGCGGCAGCCACAGCGAAATTTCCGGAAAATACGTCACCAGCATCAGCACCAACAGCATGACGCCGTAGAACGGCCAGATCTTGCGCATGACCTGTTCGATCGTGACCTTGCCCACCGCGCAGCCAACGAACAGGATCGCGCCGACCGGCGGGTGGCACAGCCCGATGCCGAGATTGAGCATCATGATGATGCCGAAATGCACCGGGCTGACGCCGAAATTCATCATCACCGGCAACAGGATCGGCGTGCAGATCAGGATCGACGGCGCCATGTCGAGCAGGCAGCCGAGCACCAGCAGCATGACGTTGATGAGGAGGAGGATGACGTTCTTGTCGTTGGAGATGGTGAGGAAGAACGCCGTGATCTTCGCCGGCATTTGCGTCAGCGCCATCACGTAGCCGACGCTCGACGCGCAGGCGATCAGGGTGAGCACCATGGCGACGGTGCGCAATGTGCGATGGATGAGCCGCGGCAGATCGCGCCAGCGATAATCGCGATAGACGAACATGGTGACCAGGAAGGCCCAGACGCAGGCCACCGCGCCGGCCTCTATTGCCGTGAAGACGCCGCCCAAAATGCCGCCCAGAATGATGCCGAGCGTGATCAGGCCCCACAGCGCGTCGATGCTGATCTTCACCGCCTCGCGCAGCGGCACGGTCTGGCCGCGCGGATGGCTGTCGCGGTAGGCGATCACCAGGCAGAGCACGATCAGGGAGAAGCCGAGCAAGAGCCCCGGCACGACGCCGGCCATGAACAGCGAGATGATCGAAATCGTGCCGCCGGTGGCGAGCGAATAGATCACCGCGTTATGGCTCGGCGGCACCAGGAGCGCCTGCACCGAGGCGGTGATGGTGACGTTGGTGGCGAAGACCCGGGGAAAGCCGACTTTCTCCATCTGCGGGATCATCACCGAGCCGATCGCTGAAGTGTCGGCGACGGCGGAGCCGGAAATGCCGCTGAGAAAGGTCGTGGCCAGCACATTGACCACCGACAAGCCGCCGCGCACCCGGGTAAAGCCGACCAGCACGTCGGCGAAGGCGACCAGGCGGCGCGCCATGCCGCCTTCGGCCATGATGGCGCCGGCCAGCACGAAGAAGGGAATCGTCAGCATGGCGACCTTGCTGACGCCGTCGGAGATTTTCAGCATCACCGCTTCGAGCGGAATGCCGATCCACAGCGCGCCCGCGATCGCGGCGAGCGCCAGCGAATAGGCGATCGGCACGCCGATGAAGAAGCAGAAGAACATCGTGACCAGCAAAATGGCGACATCCATGGGCGCTGGCTCGTTTGGCTTCGCTCAGTGAAGTTGCGACGCTTCGGGATCGGGCGGCATGCCGAACACCACGCGCTCGATGACGAAGAGCAGGAGGAGAGCGCCGCCGACCGGGATCGGCAGATAGGTCACTCCGACCGAGAGCGAGGGAAAATCGGCGATGGTGTTGTACCAGGTCGCCGCGACGAGCTTTTGGCCGTAGACGATCATGAACAGCGCCATGGTCGCGACCAACAGCTCGGCCAGAAGCTCGGTGAGCCTGCGCAGCTGCGGCGGAAACATTTGAACAAAGAACGACACGTTCATATGCAGCTGGCGGCGGTAGCAGGCCGCGGCGCCGATGAATGTGAGCACGATGGTGAGCAGGACCGCGGTCGGCTCCGGCCAAGACGCCGCGCTGTTGAGCACGTAGCGGGTGAACACCGCCCACGGGATCACCGCGGAAATCAGCACCAGTGCGGTGCCTGCGACCACGACGCAAACCAGATAGAGCGCGTCCATCAGCTTGCGATAGAGAAGCGCCAAATCTTCCTCCGAGGGGATGCGTGCTTCCGAAGGCGAGGGGCGGGGGGCGTTACCCGGCTGGCGCCATGCCGATTGGTTCGCGGACTAAGAGACGTCCTGGACGCGCTTGATCGTGGCCGAATACTTCGGCCCGTATTTGTCCCATACCGGCTTGACCGCGTCCTGGAACGGCTTCTTGTCGGCAATGTCGATGATCTCGTTGCCGGCGGCCTTTGCCTTTTCCAGCGCCGCCGCTTCGTATTTGTTCCAAAGATCGCGCTCTTCGGCTTGCGCTTCGCGGCCGAATTTCTTGACCAGGGCTTGGTCGTCCTTCGCCAGCGTGTCCCAGGTCTTGCGCGAGAACACCAAGATCTCCGGCACGATCAGGTGCTGGGTCAGGGTGTAGTATTTGGCGACGGTGTAGTGATTGTCGAACACGTAGCTTGGCGGGTTGTTCTCGGCGCCGTCGACCACGCCGGTCTGCAGCGCGCTGAACACCTGGTCGTAGCCCATGGCGACGCCGTTGCCGCCGAGCGCGTTCATCATGTCGACGAACATCGGATTGCCGATGACGCGGATTTTCAAGCCCTTCAAATCCGCAATCGTATGGACCGGCTTCTTGATGGTGTAGACGCTGCGCGCGCCGGCATCCATCCAGCACAGCCCGATCAGCCCAGCCTTGTCGTTGTTGCTGACCTTGTCGAGGAGCTCGGTGCCGATGTCGCCGTCGATCACCTTCTGCATGTGCGCGGTGTTGCGGAACAGAAACGGCAGATTGAACACGTTGAGCTCGTCGATCACCGGGCCGAGCGTGCCGACCGAGACGCGGGCGAGCTGGATGGCGCCGACCTGGGCCTGCTCGATGGCTTCCTTCTCGCCGCCGAGCTGCATCGAGGCAAACATCTGCACGCTGAGCCGCCCTTGCGTCGCGGCTTCAAGCTTCTTGCCAAGACTTTCGACCGCGGCGACGGTCGGATAGCCGGCGGGATGAACGTCGGAGGCTTTGAGCGCCAGCTTCTGCTGCGCCATTGCGGTGCCAAGATTTCCGGCGAGACCGGCGACGGCGGTCCCGGCACCAAGACGAATGAATGCGCGGCGATCCATGTTTCTCCTCCCGCGAGTGTCCGTAAGCGCCGGACCGTTGCACGCCTTTGCGAGCCGTTGAAGCGGCCGGCGGTCCATGTTATCAGGTCATACGATGACCAGATCATCAAGGAGTGTCAAGCTTTGGCCGCCCGCTCCGTAGCACAGCCGCTGCCGACGTTTCGGCCGCTCGTGGCGCCGCGCGGGCTGACCGATCAATTGGTCGCGCGCATCTCAGCCGACATCACCGGCGGCCGCCTGCCTCCCGGCTCGAAACTGCCGACCGAGAAGGAGATGATGGCCGCGACCGGGGTGAGCCGCACGGTGGTGCGCGAGGCGGTGGCATGCCTGCGCGCCGACGGCCTCGTCGTGGTGCGGCACGGGGTCGGCGCCTTCGTCGCCGCGGACGTGCGCCGGCCGTTCCGTATCGAAGTCGACGAATTGGATTCGCTGCGCGAAGCGCTCGACGTCATGGAATTGCGCGCCGGCGTCGAGATCGAAGCGGCGGGGCTGGCGGCCGAGCGCCACGACGGCGCGCACATCAAGAAGATCGCCGAGGCCTACCGGCGCATCGAGGACGCCATCGGGCGCGGCGAGATGGCGGTCGACGAGGACTTTTCGTTCCATTGCAGCATCGCCGACGCCACCGGCAATGCGCAGTTCAAGCGCTTCCTCGACTATCTCGGCCGTTTCATCATCCCGCGCCAGAGCATCCGCAAGAGTCTGACGCGCATCGAGGATCAGCGCGCTTACCTCAAGCGCATCCAGAACGAGCACATGGAAATCCTCGACGCCATCCGCGCCGGCGCGGCCGCCGCGGCGCGCACCGCGATGCGGCGTCATCTCGTCGACAGCCGCAAGCGCTATCAAAAACTCGTGGCCGAGATCGGCGACGATCCGGCCGCCACAGCTGCGTTATCTTAAGATCTGCTAGCGCGAGGATTTGTCATGCAGACGGTTTTGGTGACGGGCGCGGCGGGCATCATCGGCACCCGGCTGCGCAAGCTCCTCGATGGCGTCTATCCAAACATGCGCTGGAGCGATATTCGCGTACCCGCCGACATGGCGGGCCACCAGACTTTCGTGCCGGCCGATCTCGCCGATCTCGCCCAGGTCGAAAAGCTCGTCGATGGCGTCGAGGGCATCGTCCATCTCGGCGGCGAGTCGGTCGAGCAGTCGTGGGAGCGCATTCTTCAGGCCAATATCATCGGCTGCTACAACTTGTTCGAGGCGGCGCGACGCAAGAAGGTCAAGCGCGTGGTCTTCGCCACATCGAACCATGCGGTCGGCTTCTATCCGCGGCAGCGCAAGATCGGCACCGACGAGCCGGTGCGGCCGGATTCGCGCTACGGCGTCAGCAAAGCGTTCGGCGAAGCGCTCGGCGCGCTCTATGCCTATAAGCACGGCCTGCGCGTGACCTGCATCCGCATCGGTAATTTTGCCGACGCCCCGGTCGATCTGCGCCGGCTCGCCATCTGGATCAGCCCAGACGATCTGGTGCAACTCATCCGCATCGGCCTCGAGCACCCGGATTTGCACCACGAGATATTTTTCGGCGCCTCGCACAACGAGCGCATCTGGTGGGACAACGAGGCGGCCTACCGCTACGGCTATCGCCCGACCGGCCGCGCCGAAGATTTCGCCGCCGCGGCGCTCGCCGCGCAAAAGACGCTTGCCGCCGATCCGATCGGCGACTGGTACCAGGGCGGCCCATTTTGCAGCGACGAATACGACAGCGGTTTTGATCCCGCCGCC
>Ga0209579_10003538_pt1 | contig 11286 bp, 11 predicted proteins | sample Coa_R1_2_FD_187152 | JGI IMG/M metagenome (GOLD analysis project Ga0209579, IMG submission 187152) | Surface soil microbial communities from Centralia Pennsylvania, which are recovering from an underground coalmine fire - Coalmine... | ecosystem: Environmental > Terrestrial > Soil >... | reverse complement strand
GCCGTGAGGGTCTCATATGTCAGCGCGTCGGCCTCGACGAGCCGCAGGATGGTGTCGCGGAATAGGTGCGGGTTCTCGCGGTTGTTGAAGCGAAACGCGAACTCGTCCAGATACGCCTGCAAGTGCTTCTTGGAGAGATTGTGGTAGCTGCCGATCACGGCCCGGTCGAACAGGCTCCACGCGGACTCGACAGTGTTCGTGTGGACCTGGCCGCGCACCCATTCCTTCGCGGAGTGCTTGACGACGGCGTGGACGGTGTCGGCGTCGCCGACCCCTTGGTAAGCGCGGTGCTCGTCCGTATAGATCGCCTCGGCGTCGTCGGCCACGGCATCGGCGACGAAGCTCCGGATCGTGTCCCACTTTCCATCCGGCATCGCTTGCACACGAAGCCTACCGTCGCGCTCGATAGCGCCCATGACCATCGTCTTGTTCCTGGCCCAGTCGCCGCGTGTCTTGCCGCCGACGTAGGTCTCATCAACCTCGACGATGCCGGTCAGCATCCCCTCGCCCTCCCCTTCCATCGCGGCGCGGATCCGCTGGCAGAGGTACCAGGCGGTCTCGTAGCTCCCGATCTTCAGCATCCGCTTGACCTGCAAGGCCGAGATGCCCTTCTTCGACTCGACCATGAGATAGACGGCCGCGAACCACTTCCAGAGGGGCAGCTTCGAATCTTGGAAGATCGTTCCCGCGAGCACCGAGAACCGGCGGCGGCACTTGTTGCAGTCGAACTGCTTACGCGTCTTGATCCGGGACACGCTCCGGCTGCCGCACTCAGGGCACTCGACGCCTTCGGGCCAGCGGATCGCTTCGAGGTAGGCGCGGCAGCGGTCGTTACTGCCAAACTGCTCCACGAGGTCGGCGAGGTTCATGTCCACGTCAGGAGGCTCCGATGGGTAGACCGAGAAAGCACCCGCGCGAATGGACGACCGACGAGGCGATCCACAAGCTTTTCCCGCGCCGAGTCGTCAAGCACTTCAAGAAAGCGGCTGCGGACGCTACTGAGAAACGGTCTGAGAAGCCCATCACTAAGCCAAATTCTAGTTAGGCCATCGGACGGACTCCGTGCATCAGGGAGACAGTCCCGTTTGTAACGCATAAACCACGGCAGCGATTCCCGCTGGCCCTTCTAGACTTGGCCCCAGTGGCAGGGCGCACCTACAAGACCGAGGCCGTCGTCCTGCGCTCGCTCCGCTTCTCCGAGGCCGACCGCATTCTCCATCTGTACACGCTCGACCGCGGGCGCGTCGGCGCGATTGCGAAGGGGATCCGCAAGACGAAGTCGCGCTTCGGTGGGCGGCTCGAGCCGCTCTCGCACGTCGAGCTGCTCCTGCACCAGGGTTCCGGCGAGCTCGACACGGTCACGGGCGCCGCGCTCGTGCGCTCGCACCACGAGGCGCGGGAGGATCGCTATCGCCTCGAGGTCGGCCTGATCGGCGCCGAGGCGATGCTGCGTCTCTTCACCGAGCCGGAGGCGAACCCGCGCGCGTTCACCGCGCTGACGCGCTTCCTCGACGCGCTCGACGAGGTGGCGCCTGCCGCGACCCGTCCGTCGCTCGATTCGCTCGCACTCGCGTTCCAGCTCAAGCTCCTCTGGCTCTCCGGCTACCTGCCGCATCTGACGAGCTGCGTCGAGTGCGGGAGCGCCGAGCTCGTCGGCTTCTCGCCGCGCGCAGGCGGCGCGGTCTGCCGTGCGCACGCGCGCGGCTCGCTCGCGCTCTCGGCCGACGGACTCGCCGGCATCGAGGCGCTGCTCTCCGCGCCGCTTGCCGACGCGCATCGCATGCAGCTCACCGAGCGCGCGCGGCGGGATGCGCTCGCGGTCGTCACGTCCTCGTATGAAGAGCACGGCGGCTTCCGGTTGCGCACGCTGTCCGCGTGAAGCGAGACCTCGGCGACGGCTTCGAGCTCGACGACGACCGCGACCGGATCGACGTCGCGGCTGCTCATCGCTTCCTCTCGGAGCAGGCGTACTGGGCGCGCGGCCGCGAGCTCGCGGTTCAGGAACTGCTCGTTCGCGAGGCGGCGCGCGTGGTCGGGCTCTACCACGAGGGCCGGCTCGTCGGCTTCTGCCGCGCCGCGCGTTGCTCGCCGAACCTGTTCTACCTCGCCGATGTCTACGTGCTCGACGGGTACCGCGGGCGGGGGCTCGGGCTCGAGCTCGTCCGCGAGATGCTCGAGTGCGGTCCGCTGGTCGGCGCGAAGTGGATGTTGCATACCGAGGACGCACATGAGCTTTACCGTCGCTTCGGGTTCGAGGAGCCGGGCTACAAGCTGCTCGAGCGGCCGCCGGCGGCTTCGAGTCGTTCGGCGAGGAACGACAGCGCGAGCGGGTAACGCCAGCCGGCGCCCCCGTGGCGCCCGTCGTAGAGCTCGAAACGAACTGCGTCGGGGGACGCTCCGGCGGCGACCACCCCCTGGTGGAACGCGCTCGCGCCCAGGTCGAGGAAGTACTCGTCGCTGCGGCCCGCATCGATCCAGATCGCAGCCATGCCTTGCAACGCAGCCGTGTAAGGCTCCCTGCGCGCCATGCGAACGGGATCGCGCTCGAGCCAGCGTGCCCAGATCTCGGGCCGAAGCTCTCCGGTCGTGACGTCGAACGGCAGCTCACCGTCCGAGTACGCCGCCGCCATCGCGTAGGCGTCGATCAACGGCATATCGGTCGGCCTCGACAGCGGCGGCCGGCCGGAGCGGAAGTCCTCCCAGAAGCGCTCGTACGAGCCGTCGTAGGAGTCGCGCAGTGCGCGCGCCGCTTCGGGGAAGCCGCGCAAATACGACGTCTCGAAGAGCGCGTCGCCGGCGTGTGTCGCGAAACCGGCGAAGAGTTCGGGTCGCAACATCGCCGTCACCATCGCCCCGTATCCGCCCGACGAGTGCCCCTGCAACGCACGCCCGCCCGTGCGGAAGCGCGCATCGACGAACGGAACGAGCTCGTCGCAGAGGTACGAGTGATAGCGGCCGATCGGCGTCGCATCGAGGAACTGCGCGCCGCCGATCGCCGTCCACGCATCCACGAGCACGACGATCGCGTCGGGTGCGAGCGCGTCGACCTCGTCTGGGAACGAGCGCTGCCACGGCCGCACGTTGAACCACGCGCGCACCATGCCGCTGAAGCCTTGGAGTACGTAGACGCACGGATACCGCCGGTCTTCGGCGTCGTAGGTCGGCGGCGTCCAGACGTAGACCGGCCGTGCTGCAGGATCGCCGAGCGGATTGTCGCGCAGGGCATCGCTCTCGAGCGAGAGCTCCTGCCAGCCCATCAGGCGCGGGGCGACCAGGGCTCGTCGAGCCGGTCGCGGACGAGCCTGGGCGCGCTGTCGAGCGAGATGCGCTCCTGCTCGAGCGAGTCGCGGTCACGGATCGTGATCGTCCCGTCGTCCAGCGTCTGGTGATCGATCGTGAGCGCCCACGGCGTCCCGATCTCGTCCTGGCGCCGGTAGCGCTTGCCGATCGACGCAGAGTCGTCGTACTCGGTGGGGACGAGCCGGCGCAGCTCTTCGTACAGCCCGCGCGCCTTCTCGGCGAGACCCGCGTCCTTGCCGATCAGCGGCAGCACGGCGACCTTCACCGGGGCCAGGCGGGGATGGAGCCTGAGCACGGTCCGTTGCTCGCCTGCGACCTCCTCCTCGTCGTAGGCGTCGACGAGGAACGCGAGCGCGGCGCGGTCGGCGCCTGCCGCGGGCTCGATCACGTGCGGCACATAACGCTCCTCGTGTCCGATCCACTCGAGCTTGGTGCCGGAGTGCTGCGCGTGCTGCGTCAGGTCGAAGTCGCCGCGGTTCGCGATCCCCTCGAGCTCCGACCAGCCGATCGGGAAGAGATACTCGAGGTCGCTCGTGCCGCTCGAGTAGTGCGAGAGCTCGTCGGCGTCGTGGGGGCGCACGCGCAGGTGCGTGTCGCGCAGCCCGAGGTCGATGTACCACTGCCGGCGCGCGTCGACCCAGTACTCGAACCAGCGCATGGACTCGGCCGGCGGCACGAAGAACTCCATTTCCATCTGCTCGAACTCGCGCATGCGGAAGAGAAAGTTCCCCGGCGTGATCTCGTTGCGGAAGCTCTTGCCGACCTGCGCGATCCCGAACGGCGGCTTCACGCGCAGCGACGAAGTGACGTTCTTGAAGTTCACGAAGATCCCCTGTGCGGTCTCGGGCCGCAGGTAGGCGATCGAGCCCTCGTCGCGCACCGGCCCGATCGAGGTCTCGAACATCAAGTTGAACTGGCGTGCCTCGGTGAGGTCGCAGTCGGGCGTCTCGCCGGGGCGCTTCGACGGCTTGCGGCCGCACGCGCTCTGCGCGAGGTGGTCGGCGCGGAAGCGGAGCTTGCAGGTGCGGCAGTCGACGAGCGGGTCGGAGAAGCCGGCGAGATGCCCCGAGGCGACCCAGACGGAGGGGTGGAGAATGATGGCGGAGTCGAGCAGCACGATGTCCTCCCGCTCCTGCACCATCGAACGCTGCCACTCGTTCTTCACGTTCTGCTTCAGGAGGACGCCGTAGTGGCCGTAGTCGTAGGACGAGCCGAGGCCGCCGTAGATGTCTGACGACGGGTAGACGAACCCGCGCCGACGCGCGAGCGAGGCGACCTTTTCGATCGTCGCCGCGCCCTGGTACGCCTCGAGCTGGGCCATGGCGTGAAACTACCGGAGTGACCGCCAACGGCCCGGTTGAACTCCACATCGTCTCCGACGCGACCGGGGAGACCGCCACTCGCGTCGTCGCGGCGGTGCAGGTGCAGTTCCCGGAGCAGGAGTTCACGGTCGTCCGGCACCCGCGGGCGGAGACGATCGCCGATCTCCAGCTCGCGCTCGAGCGAATGAAGGGGCATCCGTCGGTCGTCATCTACACGCTCGTCGAGCCGGAGCTGCGGACGGCGATGCACGAGCTCTGCCGCCGCGGGAAGGTGCACTACTGCGACCTGCTGCAGCGGCCGCTCGACGCGGTGGCGAAGGTCTCCGGCCGGGTTGCGCGGATGGAGGCCGGCGCTCGTCCCCGGCTCGACGAGCAGTACTTCCGCCGCATCGCTGCGATCGAGTTTGCGGTCCGGCAGGATGACGGGCTCGGCCGCCATCTCAACCGGGCGGACGTCGTCCTTTGCGGCGTCTCGCGGACGTCGAAGACGCCGCTGTCGATCTACCTGGGCTACCTCGGCTGGCGCGCGGCCAATGTGCCGCTGGTCAAGGGGATCGAGCCGCCCGCGGAGCTCTTCGAGGTGGAGCGTGCGCGTGTCGTCGGGCTGACGATCGCCGCGGAGCGGCTCGCGGAGATTCGCTCCGAGCGGGTCGCGCAGATGGGCGGCGACCGAAGCTACGCGAGCCTCGAGGAGATCTACGACGACCTCGATCACGCCGCCGCCGTCCAGCGCCGGCTCGGCTGCCCGGTCCTGGACGTCACCGAGCTCTCGATCGAGGAGATCGCGCTGCGGATTATTCGCACCGTCGAGCAGAGGACGGGGCGCTGAAGCCGAAGCCGCGGGTACCGCTCTGGCGGTGGGTGCTCTGGTCGGCAACGCTTGCGCTGGCGCTCGCCGTCTTCTACGGGCTCTTCACGCCGGTCTGGTTCGGGCTGCGCTCGCTCGCGTGGCTGGCGGAGTTCCGTTCCCGCCGGCGCCGGCAATGACCCCGGCCGACCGTCCCGCCGCGCGGCTCGCGAGCACGCTCGGGGGGGTCACACCCCGTTCGGTCCCGCCCCCGTGGTAACACTCTGCGCGTGGCTGGGTTCGTCTTCGACTTCGACGAGCCGTCGGGCGGTGGGCGTGAGCTGCTCGGCGGCAAGGGGGTCGGCCTCGCGGAGATGACGTTGCTCGGCCTGCCCGTGCCGGCGGGGTTCACGATCACGACCGACGCCTGTCGGGCGTACCTGCAGGGGGGCGATGTGCCGGAGGGGCTCGAGGCCGAGGTCGAGGAGCATGTCCGCAGGCTCGAGGAGCGCACGGGGAGGCGCTTCGGCGACCACGACGACCCGTTGCTCGTCTCGGTTCGGTCGGGCGCCGCGATCTCGATGCCGGGGATGATGGACACGATCCTCAACCTCGGCCTGAACGACGAAGCGGCCGAAGGCCTTGCCGCAGGCACCGAAAACGCGCGCTTCGCGTACGACTCGTACCGGCGCCTGATCCAGATGTTCGGCGAGGTCGTCGACGGCATCGACCCGCACCGCTTCGAGGACGCACTGACCGAGCTCAAGCAGCAACGGGGCGCCCGGCACGACACGGACCTCGGGGCCGACGACCTGCGCGAGCTCGTCGCAGCGTACAAACGCATCTACCCGCAATTTCCGCAGGATGCGCGCGAGCAGCTGATGCGCTCGGTCCGTGCTGTGTTCGACTCGTGGAACACCCCGCGCGCCCAGGTGTACCGGCACGCGAACGACATCCCGGACGACCTCGGCACGGCAGTGAACGTCGTCCAGATGGTGTTCGGCAACAAAGGCGAGCGCTCCGGCACCGGCGTCGCGTTCACGCGCGACCCCTCGACCGGCGAGCAGGGTGTGTACGGCGAGTTCCTCGCGAACGCGCAGGGCGAGGACGTCGTCGCCGGTATTCGCACGCCGCAGCCGCTGGAGACGATGCACGCCACGCTGCCGGAGGCGTATGCGCAGCTGCTCGAGACGATGCGCAAGCTCGAGGAGCACTACCGCGACATGCAGGACATCGAGTTCACCGTCGAGGACGACGTCCTCTACATGCTGCAGACCCGCGCCGCGAAGCGCACCGCTGCGGCGGCGCTGAAGGCGGCGGTCGACATGGTCGACGAGGGCCTGATCACCCGAGACGAGGCGGTGACCCGCATCGACCCCGCGCAGCTCGACCAGCTCCTGCATCCGACGATCGACCCGAACGCGCGGCTCGAGGTCGCGGGCAAGGGCCTGAACGCGAGCCCGGGCGCGGCGAGCGGCGGAATCGTCTTCGACGCCGACACCGCGGTCGAGCGCGCGAAGGACGGCCCGGTCATCCTCGTCCGCTGGGAGACGACGCCGGACGACATTCACGGCATGATCGCCGCCCAGGGGATCCTGACAGTGCACGGCGGCATGACCTCGCACGCGGCGGTCGTCGCCCGCGGGATGGGCAAGCCGTGCGTGGCGGGCTGCGAGGACCTCTCGCTCGGCGACGGCCTGGCGCGCATCGGCAGTCACGAGCTGCACGAGGGCGACGTGATCACCATCGACGGCGGCACCGGCCGAGTGTTCGTGGGCGAGGTGCCGCTCGTCGCGCCGCAGCTGAACGAGGACTTCGAGACCGTGCTCGGCTGGGCGGACGATGTCCGCCGGCTCGGCGTGCGCTCGAACGCGGACACGCCGGAAGACGCAGCGCGCGCGCGCGAGTTCGGCGCGCAGGGGATCGGGCTCTGCCGCACCGAGCACATGTTCTTCGGCGCAGAACGCCTCCCGGTCGTGCAGGAGATGATCCTCGCCGACACGGAGGAGGGCCGCCGCGCCGCGCTCGAGAAGCTGCTGCCCTTCCAGCAGGGCGACTTCGAGGGGATCTTCGAGGCCATGGCGGGGCTGCCGGTGACGATTCGCCTCCTCGACCCGCCGCTGCACGAATTCCTGCCTGCTGAAGACCAGGCGACCGACGAGAAGATGCGCGCACGCATCCGGGCGCTGCACGAGCAGAACCCGATGCTCGGTATGCGCGGCTGCCGGCTCGGGCTCGTTTATCCGGAGATCTACGAGATGCAGGTGCGGGCGATCGCGCGTGCGGCGCGTTCGGTCGGCGCGAGCGCCGTGGTCGAGATCATGCACCCGCTCGTCGGCTTCGCCGAGGAGCTGCGCCGGCTGCGTGCGCTGACCGAGCGGGTCTGGGCCGAGGAAGCGCCCGACGCACCGCATCACGTCGGGACGATGGTCGAGCTGCCGCGCGCCTGCATGCAGGCCGGCGAGATCGCCGAACACGCGGACTTCTTCTCCTTCGGCACGAACGACTTGACGCAGATGACCCTCGGCCTCTCACGTGACGACGCCGAGGGCAAGTTCCTGACCCGCTACCTGAACGACGGCGTGCTCGAGCGGAATCCGTTCGAGGTGCTCGACCAGGCCGGCGTCGGCGGACTGATGCGGATCGCGGTCGAAGGTGGCCGCGCGGCCAAGCCCGAGCTCAAGCTCGGCATCTGCGGCGAGCACGGCGGCGAGCCGAGCTCGGTCGCGTTCTGCCACCGGCTCGGCCTCGACTACGTCTCGTGCTCCCCGTTCCGCGTGCCGCTTGCACGGCTCGCCGCCGCGCAGGCTGCGCTCGAGGAGGCCGGCACCGTTCAGTACGTCGCCGCCGGAGGCTGAGGCGGTGCTGCTCGTCGCAGCTGCGCTCGTGCTCTCGAGTCCGGCGTTCGCGAACGGCGCGGGGATCCCGGTCGAGTACACCTGCAAAGGCCGCGGCCTCTCGCCGCCGCTCCGCTGGTCGGGACCGCCGCCGCGTACGCGCAGCTTCACGCTGACCGTCGTCGATCCGGACGCACCGGGAGGCCGCTTCGTCCACTGGCGCGCGTCCGGCATCCCCGCGGCCGCCCGCGGCCTCCGCGCCGGGCAGCACGCGCCCGTCGAGGGCACGAACAGCGCGGGCGGCCTCGGCTGGACACCACCGTGCCCGCCCGCCGGGCCTGCGCACCACTACGTCTTCACCCTCCAGGCGCTCGGCCCGGACAGCAAGGTGCTCGCGACGGCGCGGCTCGTTGGGCGCTACACGGCCGCGTAAGCGACGACGACGGCGAGCACCGCCACCCCCGCGGCGGCCGCGACCGACAGCTGCGGCGACCGCCGAAATTGCGTCATCGCGGCCATCAGGACCATCCCGGCCACGAGGCCGCCGATGTGGCCGCCGATCGAGATGCCGGCGATCGAGAACGTCAGGACCAGGTTCAGGATGATCCACATCAGGATCTGGCCCCCCGAGTGGATCACGCCGCGGCGCTCGAGCACGAGCAGTGCGCCGAGCACGCCGAAGATCGCGCCCGACGCTCCCGCGGTCGGAGAGTTCGGCGTGATCAGGAGCGCCCCGGCCGAGCCGGCGAGGCCCGAGACCAGGTAGACGAGCAGGAAGCGCCAGCGTCCGACCACCTGCTCGAGGATCGAGCCGGCGAAGTAGAGGCTGAGCATGTTCAGGCCGAGATGCAGCGGCCCGTAGTGCAGGAACGCGGCCGTGATCAAGCGCCACCACTCGCCGTGCTGGACGCCGGCAGCCGTGAGCCCCGGCGGGATCGAGGCTCCGGGTGGGCCCCACGCGACGAGCTTGCCGCCCTGGTAGGCGCCGTTCGCGATCAGGACGCCGTGGTCGTAGATCCAGTTGTTCAGCCCGTCGACCGTGCCTCCGACCGCGAGCTCGAATACGTAGACGCCGACGTTGATCGCAATCAGGGCCATCGTGACCGCGTTCACCCGCCGGGCTCCGACGCCCGTCGTGGCGCGCGCTGCCGCCGCTGTCACTCTCTGGATTCCCTGCGGCTTGCCGGAGTGCTCGGGGCAGCGGAGGCCAACTGCCGCCGGCGTCATGCACTCGTAGCAGATCGGCCGCCCGCATTCCGAGCACGAGAGACCCGTCTCTCGATCGGGGTGGCGGTAGCAGTAGCGGGGTCCGGCTTCCATCGGACTAGCGTATCCGGGGTGCATGTTCACGTCGCTTTCACACCGGTCGAGGAGGGCTCGGCGCTCGTCGGCATCGTCGTCGACGTCATCCGCGCGAGCTCCTCGATCGCCGCGGCGCTCGCCGCGGGCTACGAGCGCGTGCTCTGCTGCCGCGAGATCGAGGAAGCGAAGGCGCTGCGGGCGGAACTCGGTGAGGAGGCGGTCGTGGGCGGAGAGCGGGAGGGCGTCGTCGTCCCCGGCTTCGACGTCGGCGCGTCGCCGCGCGAGTTCGCCGCCGGGGCGCGTGCGCCGACGCTGATCCTCTCGACGACGAACGGCACCGCGGCGATCCTGACCGCGGCGGCTCGCTGCGACACGGTCTACGTCGGTGCGCTGCTCACGCTTCGCGCCGTCGCGGACGCGACGCGCGCCGCCGGCGACGAGGTGGCGATCTTCTGCGCCGGGTTCAAGGACACATTCGCCATCGACGACGCGTATTGCGCGGGCCGGTTCGTGCAGGAGCTAGGGGGTGAGCGCAGCGACGCCGCGATCGCGGCCGAGCTCGTCGCCGGTTCGTTTCCCACTCCGCTGGACGGACTGAACGCGCGCACGTACGGACCGCCCGGGCTCGAAGCGGACATCGAGTACTGCGCGCAGGAGAACCTGCTCGCGATCGTCCCTCGCTTCTCGCGCATGCTTGGGACTGCAGCGGAGATCGTCGCGTGACGTCGCGGGGCCGGTAGGGCTTGCGCTGGAATCTCGCGGTCGCGGCGCTCGCGACGTCGTGGGGCTTCATCTCGGTGATCGTCGTCGGGGTGACGCTCGGCCCGCTGCCGCTGACCGTCTACCGGACCGGGCTCGCCGCGGTTGCGATCCTCGCGGTGCTGGCGCTCACGCGTCGCCTCGACCTGCTGCGCGTGCCACGCGAGCGAGCGCTGCTCGCCTTCTCGGGCGCCCTGCTCGCCGCGCACTGGTGGTGCTACTTCGAGACGATCAAGCTCGCAGGCGCGGCCGTCGCGAACTTCACCGTGTATACCGCGCCGATCCTGCTGGCGGCGGTCGCTCCACTCGTCCTGCCCGAGACGCGCAGCCGCGTCGTGCTGGCCGCGCTCGTCCCCGGGAGCGCGGGCCTGCTGCTGATCGCGCTCGCCGGCGGCGGCGGCGGCGGGCACGTGCGGCCGCTCGCGATCGCGATCGGGCTGCTCGGCGCCGTGACCTACGCGGCGCTCGTCGTGATCAGCAAGCGGCTCACCGCTTTTCTCCCGACGCTGACGATCACGTTCTGGGACTACGCGATTGCGACCGCCGTGCTCGCGCCGTTCCTCGTGCTCGCGCCGCGGGTGCTGCCGCATCCCGGTGAGGTGGGGTGGGTCGTCCTGCTCGGCGTCGTCTTCACCGGCCTCTCGGGCGTCCTCTACATCGGACTCCTCGGACGCGTGACCGCGCAGGCGATGGGGATCCTCTCCTACATCGAGCCGGTCTCGGCGGCGCTCCTCACGTGGGCGATCCTCGGGCAGTCGTTCGGCTGGCAGGTCGCCGTCGGCGGCGCGTTCGTCGTGGGCGCGGGAACGATGATCGTCGTCCTCGAGCCCGCCGAAACCGTGCCGAGCGAGCGGGTGGTCGCGTGAGTCAGGGCAGCGCCCGGAGCAGGTACGCGGTCAGCGCCAGCGCCTTCCCCTTGACCTGGATCTCGGCGAGCCGCTCGACCTCGGCACCGGGCGGGAGCTGCTCGTACGTCGCC
>Ga0209579_10003536_pt1 | contig 11288 bp, 8 predicted proteins | sample Coa_R1_2_FD_187152 | JGI IMG/M metagenome (GOLD analysis project Ga0209579, IMG submission 187152) | Surface soil microbial communities from Centralia Pennsylvania, which are recovering from an underground coalmine fire - Coalmine... | ecosystem: Environmental > Terrestrial > Soil > Unclassified... | reverse complement strand
CTTATAAAAAATAGTTTGGTAATCCTTGGCGGCGCGCGCAGTCTGCCCAGCAACCTGGTAGGCATGCGCACGATCCAGCAGCAATGCCGGCTTGATCGAAGTAGCCGAATACGCGCTCAGCGCTTCCACCGCATCCTGCGGATGCCCGGCATCTGTCGCGGTCGCGGACAGCACATCCAGAACCTGCTCCTTGATCGCTGTGTTGGGATAATCGCGCCGTAACGCATTCAAATCCGCCAGCGCTTCGCCGTTTCGTTTCAGCGCGCGTTTGCTCTGCGCCGCATAAAACAGCACGTAATCACGCAGCAGCGTTTCGTCCTTGGCCTTGGCCAGCCAAACCAACGCTTGCTGCGCACGGTTCTTCTGATAATCGTCGTAGGCCAGCGCCAGCGCCGCCCGCGCACCCCACGCATCCGTCCCATGCTTGGTCGCAAATGCCGCCAGTTTTTCGTACGCCCCCGGCCCGGCATTGCGCAGGCTTCGCGCCAGTCCGGACAATTCCGCCAGCGCCGCCGCATCTTCCGCCGAAGAGGTCTGGATATCCGGAGCCGTCGTACTTGGCTTGCAACCCACCCGGCATGGCGCGGACCGCAGCTTGGTCTTCTTCTTGTGCGGTGTTTGTCCTGACGCTCCCGGCGCCAGCGCGCACGGCAGCACCACCGCCAGCACGAACACCAGCCACGTCACATTTCTCATTCGATTGTTCTCTAAAGACGGCACGCGCCGGAAATCACGCGTCGTGGAACTACAACTGGCGAGCCGGCACGGCGTAAGGATATTCGCCGAGCGCACCGGCGTCACCCTCCGCCAGAATTTCCACCATCCATCGGTAAAAATAGTCCACAGGGTGGTCCATGATCGGTTTGAATCGTCGGTCGTATTCGCGATGAGCTTTCTCAATGTCGTCTTTCAATCGGATGCAGATATCTTTGTTTTCGCGGCCTAGGCGAACCTGTTCCGGTCTCAGCATTTTAATATCTTGCATACTCACTTTGGCCACTCGATTTGCGCGCCGGTGTAGCTCTTGTTCCTCAGGCGTTAACCGGTTGACGTCAAACTCCCCCGAGGGCGCTGCCTGAGGCGCTATGTCCGGTTCCGGAACAACCGGCGCCGCTTGCCGCTGCGCCGCCTCCCCCATCGGTTGCGACGTCGGAATTGGCTGCCGCACCGGCTCCGGTCCTGCCGTCGGTGCTTCCACCGTAACCGCCGAAGCCAGCCGGGCCATCTCGGCCTCCAGCGGCGTACGCACACCGGGTTGCAGGCTGACCGCAATGAACTTGGACAAGACTTCCAGGACCGCAGTCAGCGATGCGCCGCTGGTTTGCGCTCTCAGCAGGGGCGAAAGCGCGTTGGTCGGCTTGGTGCTGCCGCACGCTGCCACCACGTCGGACACCGCGTGATGCAGTTCGTCCGAGTTTCGCTGCAGCCGCTCCAGGCTGTCCCGCAGCGCTCGCGTTACGGCCTGTTCCACCGCGTTCGGTTCATTCGACATAAGGATTTGGCGACACCCGTCAAGAGAACGGGCACCTGCCTTCATTTTTCATTCTGGGAGCGCCTCCCCTCCCCGTCAACCAAACTGCCGCGCCCCTGTGCCCAGTTATGCAGTTAGCTTTAAGCCCGCACCAGCGCTGCACTCCCGTTCTCCGCCGCCCATCGCTAAGAAGCCCAAAAGTGCTAAAATAGCCGCCAGGGGGCGACACGGTTTCGACGGAAGTTGTCGCGTCCCGGAGGCATGCCGGGGGCCAACCACCCGCAATCGGCTGGAAACTAGAACTGCCAACAACAACTTGGCACTTGCTGCTTAATTAATTAAGCGCACGCTTCCCCGGGCTTTGCTCATGGGCCCGGATCGAGGCGTCACACAGTGAGCTGGCCCAAGCCTTTCGGTCCGGAGGGTGCGGGCGAGACCAATCGGACTAGCCGGCTGCGTTTCTTGCTCGTTCTAATCGTGGCCAGCGAACCCTACTGAACTGAGATAAGCATGTAGGCTCCGCGGCGTAGCGCTTTTCGGACGGGGGTTCGACTCCCCCCGCCTCCACCATTTCTTTGGTCTTGCTGAGCTTCTATCAGGCTTACAGAACACAGTTCGACCCATCAGTCGGGTCTGGGTCTTTTACATTCTTCGACATTTGATCCACGCCTGAGCGTCTCCTGCGGAAATCCTTCAAGTTAATATTGCGTTGAGCTAAGCATAACTACAATGTTTTCAGTTACTTAAGCATACGCCTGAGACTCACACAATCTTCACTCGACCGCCATTGACGCATCCGGCCCTGCCGGGTGTAGATGTCGCTCAACTCTGTTCCTGAAGACGAAGCAGGCAGGTTCCCACTCTCCCTGAGTGCCGGGCTGCTACCAGGTCAGTGGCCTGGCACTCGCAGTGGGAACCTTCGTATTCCTCGCTCCTTGAGTTCCATCCAAGCCCCTAATTGTTCAGCCGGACGCGGCGCAGCAAATCCTGGAACCTGGGATCGCTTCGCAGCGGGTCATACATCGGATCTACCTTTAGCCCGGTCATCGAGTTCGCATGTTCGCCGTACCCCTTCTCCAGGAACTCGAAGGCCTTGTCCTTGTGATCCACCGCAATGTACGCCGGCACTAACGCGGCCACATCTATGGGCCGGTGCTGCTTTTCTTCCTGCTGGATCCAGTCCTCCAATTTTGTGACGGCGTGATCTGCATCCATCCGGCGCCCGGATCGCCCGTAAGCGTATGCCACCGACGACCAGTACCATCCGTCGCGGTGGGCCGGACGGTGCTGCTCCGTCAGCAGTAACGCCTCGTCGTACATTCCTTTTTCCACGTACGAGTAAAAAACCAGTCCGGCTCGCGGAAAGTCTGGATCCATCTGCAACACCGCACGGAAGCGCGCAATGGATCGGTCGTATTGCCTGGCGTAATACAGAATGGCCCCGTCGTCGGCAGCGATGATCAGCGACATCGGGTCCAGCTTGCGGGCCCGTTCGCTTTCCTGCAGCGCTTCGTCAAATCGTCCCTGCCACGCCAGGTGCTCGGCGTACCAGTGGTGCGCCGTGGCGTAATTGGGATTCAGTTCCAGGGCGCGCCGGAACTCCTTTTCGGAAGTGGCCCAGTCCCAGTCGTAGTTCTGAACAATCAGCGCCAGCGCGGTGTGCGCCTCCGGCAGCTTTTCATCAATGGCCAGCGCACGTAGCGCCGCCGCCCTCGCTTTGGCGATAGACTCTGCCTGCGGCTTCATACTGTATCCGGAGATCAGCGCGTAACAATCCGCCAGGCCCGCATAGGCCGGCGCATAATTCGGCGCCTTTTCGATGGCCCGGCTGAAATATTGAATGGCCTGCTCAAATCCGGTTGATGTGCGTTTGTTAAAAAAATACAAGCCTTGCAGATACAGGTCGTACGCTGCGACTTCTTTCGCGGAAAGAGCTGGAGCGTTTCCGCCAGGCGAGACCCGTCGCGCCCCGCGCTCGCCAAATGTCAACTCGATCTCATCCGAGATTTCGTGGGCGATCTCTCCCTGCAAAGTTAACAGGCTGCTGAGCTCGCGGTCGTATTGCCGCGACCACAACTGCGTCTGGTCTTTGACCTGAATCAGTTTTGCGGAGACCCGCAACGAGTACGCGTCGCGCCTCACACTTCCTTCCAGCACGTACTGGACGCCCAGTTCGCGCCCGATTTGTTGCAGTTGCCGTTGGTCCAGCTTGTAGCGCATCACCGAAGTCCGGCCAATCACCCCGATGTGCTGCGGGTCCAGCCGGCCCAGTTGCGCGATCATCTCTTCGGTAAGACCATCGCTGAAATAGTCCTGTTCCGCGTCGCCGGTCAGATTTTCAAACGGGAGCACGGCCAGCATCGGCCTGCCACTGGCCTCCACCGCAACCTTGGGCGCGCCACGGGTCTTGGCCCAGACGCCCGCCACGATTGCCGCTGCAACCAGCAGTCCTAACAAGCTAAGCAAAGGCCAGTAGCGAGCGCGCAGGTTTGCCAAAACGATCCATGGCTTGCGCCGTTCCACCTGGTTCCAGGGAGTATTCTGTATTCCTTCACTGGGCGATTCCGCGACGATTCGCTCGACGGGAGCGATCATCCGGTAACCCACTTTGGGCAGCGTCTCGATGTATTTTGGTTCACTCGCCGAATCAGAGAGCGTGCCGCGCAATTCTTTGATCGCGGTGTTTAGCCCGCGCTCAAAGTCCACGAACGTCTCAGCTGGCCACAAAGCCGTACGTAGTTCCTCGCGCGCAACCACGTCTTCGGAACGCCGCACCAGGATCTCGAGAACCCGCAACGGCTGGGGCCGTAGCTTCAGCTTTATACCCTCTTTGGTTAGCTGGCGGGTTCGGGCACAAAAAACGAAGGGTCCAAATCGGTATTTGGGCGGCGGACTTTGCATGGGCCTGAAGACCCTTGCTGGATTCTGAACCAGCTCGCCTAGCAAGGCAAATCAATTTTCCTGCCTGAAAAGGACCCATCATAGCCAACCAGTGACCGTGCTCGTGAAACTAGTCTGTTTTCGGGGTGAATATCCACGAGGTTACGTCTTCATGTACAATTCGTTTATGGCTAAGCGACAACCCTGCCACTGCGGCCATTCCAAATCGCTTCACTATCCCCCTACCGCCTCGTCCGGCCGCAAGCTTTATCCCTGCCGCTTGGACGGCTGCAAATGCAAAAACTTTGCTCCCGGCTCCGCCGAATCCGCTGAACCCGCCCGCTAATCATCCTTCTCTTGAAGTCTAAAGGCTTTCCCCGGTAGCGCGCACCTTCTTCCCTCGCTATGGTTCCCAGGTAGCCAACGAGCACGCAGGGAGCGCTAACTCTTGCAGATCGAAGCCCGTCAAACCGAGCCCGTGAATGTCTCACCAGCCGGCCATCCCGATCGCGTCCTGCGCTTCCTGAAAGTCATTGCCGTTATTTTCGTCTTGTTCATTTCAGGCCTCCTCGCGCTGCTGATCTGGCATTGGCCTTTCTCACAGGCCCGCATCACCGAATCCATCGAGACTACTTTTCCGGTCAAAGTCACTTACGCATCGTTTCATTCCACCTACTTCCCGCACCCTGGCTGCGTGGCCGACGGCGTCACCTTTCACTGGCTGGCGGCCAAAACGTCATCTGCCCCCATCGCCACCACCGCCAGCTTCCGGATCGAAGCGCATTATCTCGATTTGCTCTTTCGCCCCGGCTATCTCGCACGCATCACCCTCAAGAGATTTCGCGTGGACGTCCCTGTCATCGGCACGCCTCGCGAGCCCTACTCCTGGCATGAAACTCCCTCGCATATCCGCGTTGGCGAAGTCATCGCCGATGGCGCGGCCATCAAGATTGCCCGCGAAGACCCCGATCGCCCTCTGGTTTTCGAAGTTCACACCGCCAAGCTCACGTCGGTAAACCGCAACGACCCTCTCTCTTATTACGTCACTCTGCACAATCCCCTGCCACCGGGCGAAATCACCGCGCGTGGCAAATTTGGCCCCTGGAATTCCGCCGATCCTGGCAGCACGCAACTTTCTGGTGATTCATCCTTCCGCAATGCCGATATCGCCGTCTATCGGGGCGTTGCGGGAATCCTGTCGTCTGACAATCACTTCAACGGTCCGCTTCAACGCATTGAAGCGCGCGGCGACATTGACATCCCGGACTTCAGCGTCATCCGCAGCAAACATTCCGTTCACGTCAACAGCGCTTTTCACGCCTTTATTGACGGCACCAACGGTGACGTCCATCTCGAGCATGTCGCCGCCAGATTCCTGAAAACCGCGGTCACCGCGGAAGGAAACATCGCGGGCACGCCGGGCCAGCACGGCAAGACCGCTCAGATCGATCTGTTCGTCACCAACGGCCGCATTCAGGACGTGCTTCGTCTTTTTGTGAACGAGACCAGCTCGCCGCTCAACGGCGTCACCAGCTTTCGCGCACACTTCACCTGGCCCCCGGGCGACGCACCCTTTCTGCAAAAGATCCGCCTGACCGGAGATTTTGGCATCGCGGGAGGCCAGTTCACCAAGAGCTCAACGCAGGCCGACGTCGCCGATCTCAGCGATCGCGCCCGCGGCGAAAAACCCGAAGACAACCCGCAAGATCCTGACGACGTCGTCTCCAATCTCTCTGGCCACGTGGACCTTCGCCACGCCGTTGCCAACCTCTCGGACATCTCTTTCGAGGTTCCCGGCGCGTCAGCTACAATGCACGGCACCTTTAACTTGGAAAACCATAAAGTGGATTTGCACGGCACGCTCAAGACAGAAGCCGAATTTTCTCACATGACCACCGGCTTCAAATCCGTGCTTTTGAAACCCTTTAACGTCTTCTTCAAAAAGAAGCACGCCGGCGCGGTCGTTCCCGCCCACCTCATCGGCACTTACGAACACCCGGAAACCGGCGTGGACATCGTCCCCAAAGGCGCTCCGCAACCCGCGCCGCCGGCCGCCGAAAGTTCCCCGGCTCGCCCTGGTACCGTCAACCGATAGTTGAACTAGAACTGCGTCACACAGAGCGCGCTTCTGGCGCGTGGCGTTTCCTCCGCCCGACTGGACTCCCCACAGCCCCGAAGCCAAGCGTTTCGTTTCGTCCTCTGCCGTCGCTCCTAAGCCCGTCAAGTAGCCGCATGCCGCGGCGCCAAGCCAATCGGTTGACTCTATTGGCGCTTGTCCTAAACTGCTCCCATGCCAAACGCCTATCTGCTCAAAACCGAGCCCTCCGAATACTCTTTCGCCGATCTCCAGAAAGATAAGAAAACGGTCTGGGATGGCGTCCACAATCCGGTTGCCCTGCGCAATCTCGGCGCCATGAAACCCGGCGACCACCTGGTCATCTACGAAACGGGAGACCACAAATCCGCGGTGGGCACCGCTTCGGTGGTAGCCGCAAAAGTCACGGATCCTAAAAACCCGCAAATCGAAATCGCCGCGGGCAAGCCCATCGCGAAGCCTGTTTCTCTCGCCACCATCAAGGCCAACAAACTTTTCGCCTCGTCCCCGCTGGTGAAAATGGGCCGTCTTTCCGTCGTCCCGCTTACCGCCGAACAGTACAAATCCCTGACCACCGGCTGACACCCGCGCCTTCTCCGTACCAGCTCCCCGGTTAGTGATTCGCCAGCACCTTCACTCCCGGCGCCGCGATCAGCCGCTCATCGGCCGTCACCAGCGTCAGGTCGTACACCTTGGCCGTGGCCACTAGAAACCGGTCGCCGGGATCGCGGTGCATGAAGCGCGTGAACGGCATTTCTGCGGCCACCTCCCACGTCAATGGCGCCTCCTTCAGCGCCTGCTCCCGGATGGCCTGCTGGCACCACTTAGCGAAGTCCATGTGCAGCACCACGGTCTTTTTTTCCGCCAGCAGACTCAGCTCCCAGATGCTGATCGGAGAAAGATACACCGCTTCCGCCCGGGCAATTTCCTGCGTCACCTCTGACGACACCCTCCATGGCTCCAGCACCGTCCAAATCCAGATGTGCGTGTCTAGCAACAGCTTCATTCGCCGGCCGCTTCCCAACTCGATATATCGCTGATCGGACCCACGATATCTCCCGAGATCTGCATGGTGCCGGTCATGGTGCCGAATTTGCGCACTGGCTTCAGCCCCGTCCCCGGGGCCGAAATTTCAGCCACCGGATGTCCAAAGCGCGTAACCAGCACCGGCTCACCTGTCTTGCGCACTTTCTCCAGCACCGCCAGGCAGGTCGCTTTAAATTTCGAAATAGCGATCGTCTCCATCGCTCACCTCACCGATCCGAATCCTACCAGTCCAACGCCCCCAAATCAATCCATAATCCCATCATAGTCTACTTATGGTCAATATAAGACAAAACTGCCTGTTTTCAGCAGTTTAGAAGCCCTCCATCCGGCCAGATCTAGGGTTCGTCATCCCCATTTTCATCCGACAAAGGCTCTTCCCCGCTCTTCCTCTGCTCATCCATCTTCGGCAGTTTCTCGCGTTGCAGTTCCTGATTCAGCGTCGCCACGTCGTTCCGCTTCAATTCCGCCCAGCGCGCTTCACATTCCTTCAGCGCCGTTTCCAGCTCCGATGCTGCCTTCTCCGCCGTCGGCGTCGGCGTGGCATCGGCCTCGCCGGCAATTCCCAGGATGCGCCCGAAGCGCTGGTTGAGGGTCGCAAAATTCTCCGCCTGCCTGCCCGACAGAGGTGTCCCGAAAAATCCCGGCACCGTGGCGCCCTGCAGCGCCGCCGCTTTCTTATCAAAGTCCGCCAGCTTCGCTTTCAATTCCGCACTGGCTTTGGACATGCGCTCCCCGGCCTGTGCGCGCAACGCCTGCAATTCTTCAATGGCTGCAAAGCTCGCATTCATGCCTGACTCCGCCGCCTGCTGCATAGCGGACTGCCTGCCTAGATCCATTGCGGTACTCTTCACTCGCGGATCCATTTTCACCACCAGCGGCTGCGCGTACGTCTTCCCATCTGCGCTCAGCTTCACCGTATATTTTCCCGGCAAGGCCCACGCTCCCAGAGGCTCCTGCGGCGTGTCATGCGGAATCGCCGAAATCGGATAGCCGTGGCTCAGCGACCTTGGCGGCGCGTAGCGCACGTCCCACACGAACCGGTGCATGCCCGCCTCGCCCGACAATACCTGATCCAGCCGCACCCAATACATCGGGATGGGATGCCGCGGCGCGATATCCTCCAGGCTCTGCGCCTTGTCCGTGCTGGCGTATTTCCGCACCATCTTCCCCGCGCCATCCAGGATTTCCAGCGTAACCGGGCCATTGGCATTTTTCGCCAGTACATAATCGAGGATGGCGCCATCCGGCGGATTTTGTCCCGCCGGCGTTTCCGGCGGCAGCGGCGTGTCCGGATTGCGATCGCGATGCAGGCGCACCGCTTCCTGTGGCAGATAGAGAAACGCCTCCGCAGCCGCTACCTTTTCGTTCAGCTGCCGCAGCGGCGTCAGGTCATCCAGAATCCAGAACGAACGCCCGTGCGTCGCGACAATCAGGTCGTCGCCGTGAATCGTCAGGTCGCGCATCGAGGTGTGCGGCAAGTTTAACTGCAGGGGCTGCCAGTGATCCCCGCTGTCAAAGGACACGTGCACACTGGTTTCGGTTCCCGCGTACAGCAGGCCTTTGCGCACCGGATCCTCGCGCACCACGTTCACGGGCGCGTTGTCCGGCAGGCCGGCCACAATCTCCTGCCAGCTCTTGCCGTAATCCCGCGTGCGGTAAATGTGCGGCTTCAAATCGTCCAGCCGGAAGCGATTCACTGCCGCGTACACCGAACCGGCTTCCGTGCGCGAAGCCTCCAGAATCGAAATCTTGCTCCATGGCGTCAGCCCCGGCGGCGTTACGTCCGTCCAGCTTTTCCCGCCATCCCGCGTCAGCTGAATCAATCCATCATCGGTCCCCGCCCACAGCGTCTCTTTTTCCAGATACGAAGGGGTCAGCGCGTACACCACGCCGCGATGTTTCCCCTTTTCCGGATCGCCCGCCGTAAACGGTCCCAGCACCGCCGGCGTTTCATATGATGCCCGCGTCAAATCCGGACTGATAACCTTCCAGTTCTTCCCTCCGTCCACGGTTTCAAACACCACGTTCGCCGCAAAATACAGCTTGTGCGGATCGGTCGGCGAAAACACCAGCGGGAGCGTGCGGTCGTAGCGGTATTCGCCTCGACGCACCGGCTCCGGCGAAACATCCTGCACTTCGCTCAGCTCCAGATTCGTCTTGGAAACCCGCGCGCCATAAACCAGATTGTTGTCCAACGGGTCCACCGCGATCGTTCCGTACTCCTCGACGCCCAGCAGCCGCCAGTCGCGAAAGGTGATTTCCCCGTAGTCGCTGCGACTCAACGTCGCCGCCGATCCGCTTTCCTGCTGCGCCCCATACACCCAGTAAGGGAACCGGTTGTCCGTGGTCACGTGATAGAACTGCGCCGTCGGCTGGTTGTACCAGCTGCTCCAGGTAGCTCCGCCATTCACGCTTACCACCACTCCCTGATCGCTGGACAGCGCGATGATCTGTCCGTTGCCTGGATTGATCCAGATCCGTTGATAGTCGTCGCCGCCCGGCGCGCCCTTCCATCCCACAAAGGTTTTCCCGCCATCCGTGGATTTCCAGGTGCTGGTGTTCTCCACGTACAAGACATCCGGATTGTCCGGCGCTACCGCGATTCCCATGGCCCCCGGCCCGCGCCCGCCGATGCGGCGGTCTTCATTCACCACCGCCCAGCTTTCACCTGCATCGTCGGAGCGGTACACTCCCGCTCCCTTGCTCGCTTCCACCGAGGCATAAATCCGATTCGGTTGGCTCGGCGCGACCGCCAGCCCGATGCGCCCGAGTTTTTCGTCGCCGCCCGGCAATCCCTTCGTCAGCGGTTTCCAGGTGCTCCCGCCATCCGTCGATTTGTAAAGCCCGCTGCCCGCAATGTAAAACGACTCCCCGCTCCGGACTTCCCATGGCGCCACGCGCGCCGCCCATAACCCCGCATACAACACCTGCGGGTTCACGGGATCCATCACCAGTTCCGCCGCTCCGGTGTTCTCGTCCTTGTACAGCACCTTCTCGAAATTATTCCCGCCATCCGTCGAGCGGAACACTCCGCGTTCCGCGTTCGGCCCGTAGGGATGTCCTTCCACAGCCACATACACCCGCCCGGCATCTTTCGGGTCCACTTGGATCGCGGTGATTTGCTGCGCATCGCGAAGCCCCAAGTGCGTCCAGGTTTTACCCGCATCCGCCGACTTGTACATCCCGTCGCCCACTGCCAGGTCCGGCCGCTGCAGTCCTTCCCCGCTTCCTACATAAACAATGTTGGGGTCGGACGGCGCCACCGCGATCGCCCCCACTGACCCGCTCTGGCCGGCGCCGTCAAAAATCGGGTTCCAGGTCTCGCCTGCGTCGGTCGTCTTCCACACGCCGCCATTTACCGCCGCCATATAAAAGACATTGGGCTGGCCGGGAACGCCCGTCACCGCGACGCTGCGCCCCCCGCGAAACGGCCCGATGCAGCGCCAACGCATTTCCTGGAACAATTTCTGGTCATAGGTCTGCGCCGCCGCCGGAACATTCCCCCATATCACCAGCAGCGCCAACGCTACACCGAAGTATTTCGCGAAACGTCGTGTCATCCCAGTCCCCCAAAACCGTCCCCCAAAACCGGAGAGCATATCTGCTCTGGCCAAATCACACAAATCCTGCTGCCGGGTGGGAGAGCCTACTCACATCGTATCCCCCTGGCGGGATTGAAGTGTTTGAGTGAGAAGAGGCGAGTGGAGTTAGCTGGCTGGCTGGGGGGATAGCCAGCCAGTGCGCGGCGGGTAAAATCGCCGCGTTATGCTACCGCCGTTCGTTATTTCGATTTGG
>Ga0209579_10003534_pt1 | contig 11291 bp, 5 predicted proteins | sample Coa_R1_2_FD_187152 | JGI IMG/M metagenome (GOLD analysis project Ga0209579, IMG submission 187152) | Surface soil microbial communities from Centralia Pennsylvania, which are recovering from an underground coalmine fire - Coalmine... | ecosystem: Environmental > Terrestrial > Soil > Unclassified... | reverse complement strand
TCCTGAACATGCTCGAGCGCGAGCGCCTCGAGTCCAAGAAGATCTCGAAGACGAACGCCGTCACGTCGATGCTCGACTACGAGGTCAGCGAGGACGACGTCCACGTCGGCCCGAGCGACCACGTGCCCTGGCTCCTCGACCGGAAGTGGTGCTACATCCGGATGGAGGGCACGACCTACGGTGACGTCCCGCTCAACGTCGAGCTCAAGCTCGAGGTCTGGGACAGCCCCAACAGCGCCGGTGTCGTCACCGACGCGATCCGATGCCTGAAGCTGGGCCTGGATCGCGGCCTGAAGGGCACGCTCGTGGCCGCGTCGAGCTACTTCATGAAGAGCCCGCCGCAGCAGATCCACGACGACATCGCGTTCACCCGGGTCGAGGCCTTCATCAAGGGCGACGACAACGAGACGCTGGTCGGGACCGAGGCGCCCGTCAAGCGGAAGCTCCGCAAGCTGGCCTCGAACCCGGCGGCGAATGCCGCCAGGGCTGCCACCGAGAAGGCGGGCGTCGCCCCGAGGTGAGTGACCGCGGCCAACGGCTCGAGGCGCCGCACCGGCGCCTCGATCCCGGATCGCGGCTCGGGAAGGGCGTCGAGCGCGTCCGCGAGCGGGTCGCGATCGTCGGCTACCGCGCCGGGGCGTGGGTCGTCGGTCACGTGCCGGCGGGCCTCGCCCGGTTCGTCATCGCCCGCGCCTCGCAGGCGGCCTACCTCGCCTGGCCGACGAAGCGGCGCTGGTCGAACGCGAACTTCTCCCGCGTCCTCGGCCTGCCGCCCGGCGATCGCAGGGTCCGGACGACGGCCCTCGCCGCCTATGGCGAGTACGCGAAGTACCTCGTCGAGGTCATGCGCCTGCCGCGGCTGCCGCGCGAGCTCGCGACGACGCTCGTCGTGAGCGAGGACCTCGACCGGGTCGATGCGATGCGCCAGCAGGCGAAGGGCGGCCTGATCATCGCCCTGGCCCACCTCGGCAACGCGGAGATGGCGGCGGCCGGCGTCGCGTCGCGCGGCTGGCCGATCAACGTCCTCGCCGACGACTCGTCCTACCCCGAGATCTTCGAGGAGTTCCGGCGCTCCCGCGAGGCCTGGGGTGTCCACGTCATCCCGTGGCGCAAGGTCCGCGACGTCTACGGCGTGCTCCGTCGGCGGGAGCTCCTCGGGCTCTTCGTCGACTGGGGCTATCGGTCGGATGGGATCCCCGTCCGGCTGTTCGGCGCCTGGACCACGCTCCCCGCCGGACCGGCGGCCCTCGCCGCGAAGACGGGCTCGCTGATCCTGCCCACCGCGATCCGGCGCCTGCCGGGCGGCCGAACCTTCTCGATCAAGATCGGCGACCCGATCTCGGTGGCGTCGATGGCGCCGGCCGACCAGATCGACGCGACGCAGCGGCTCGCCGATTCGATCGAGGCGTCGATCTCGGCCGCGCCCCAGCAGTGGTACTCGTTCAAGCCGGTCTGGCCGGCCGATCCGGCCGAGGCCGCGGAGCTCGAGCGCCGCGCGGCGGCGATGCGCGCCAACCTCGCACCGCTCCCGAGCTCCGAGCCGGCGATCGGCACCGCCCCGGAAGCCGCACCGGCATGACGCCGGCCGCTGGCACGGTCGAGCGCGGGACCGCCCGCCAGCGGAGCCGAGCGCGCCTCGTCGCAGGGGTCTTCCGGCTCCTGACGCTGCTGCCCGAGGGGCCGGTCGACGCCCTTGGCAACCTCGCCGGCGTCGTCTGGTACCGGGCCGCTCCAGCGCGCGCATCGCTTGCCCGACGCAACCTCCGGCGCGTCGTCCGATACCTCTCCGAGCAGGGCCTCGGCGACGATGCGGTCCGGGCCGCGGCCGTGGATGGGAACGCCCTGGAGCGACTCGTTCGTGAGGCGTTCCGGGAGAACGTCCGCTACTACGTCGACCTGGCGCGCCTGCCGCGCCGCAAGCCTGCGGACGTCGAGCGCCTGCTGAACGTCGAGACGCCCGACGTCGTGACCCGGGCCTTCGAGCACGACGCGCCGGTGATCCTCTCGGCGATGCACTTCGGCGAGATCGAGTTCCCGGCGATGCTCGCGGTCGCGCGCTCCGGCCGCGCGCTCCGGGCGCCGATGGAGACGCTCGACGATCCCGCGCTGCAGGAGTGGATCCGCCGGACGCGCAGCTCCGTCGGGGTCGAGGTCGTCCCGCTGCGGAACGCGCGCCGCTCGCTCCTCGAGGCGCTCGCCGACGGTCGGTCCGTCGGCGTCGTCAGCGACCGGAACGTCGCCGGTGGCACGCTCGAGGTGCCGTTCTTCGGTGCCCCGGCGCCGCTTCCGATGGGCCCGGCGCTCCTCGCCGTGGAGTCGGGCCGGCCGTTGTACCTCGCGGCGGTGCGCCGGATCGCCGGCCATCGTTACTCCGGCTCGCTCGTGGCCATCCCGGTGCCGGCAGACGGCTCCCGGCGCGAGCGCGTCGAGGCGGCGCTCCGGGGCCTCGTCGCCGAGATGGAACGGGCCATCGCCGTCGCGCCGGCCCAGTGGTGGGCCCTCCTCTCCCCGATCTGGCCGGACCTCGACCCGCGCGCGGCCACCGGCACGGGTCACCTCGAGAACGCGGCGTGACCGCGCGTCTCGGCCGGGCCGACCTCCACATCCACACGCTCGCCTCGGATGGGACCGCCGGCGTCGTCGAGATCCTCGAGCACGTCGAACGCGAAACCGAGCTCGACGTCATCGCGATCACCGATCACGAGCGGATCGACGCCGCGCTCGCCGCCCGGTCGATCGCGGCGGACCGCGGACACCGGGCCGAGGTCGTCGTCGGCGAGGAGATCACGACGCTGGGTGGACACCTGCTCGGCCTCTGGCTGGAGGCGCCCATCCGGCCGTTCCGCTCGCTCCGGGCCACGATCGCCGAGATCCACGCCCAGGGCGGCGTCGCGATCCCGGCCCACCCGCTCGTGCCGTATCCGCTCTGCGCCCAGGGCTTCGTCCTGCGCCGCCTCCTGGCCGACGAGCACCGCTTCCGGCCCGACGCGATCGAGGCCTTCAACCCGACGACGCTCGGCCGGCCGTGGCACGACCGCGTCGTGCGGTTCGCCGAGCGGCACGCCTTGGCCCGCGTCGGGAGCTCCGATGCCCACGCGCTCGAAGCCGTCGGTTCGGGCTACACGACGTTCCACGGCGCGACGGCCGCGGACCTCCGGGCCGCCATCGCGTCCGGCGAGACGCACGAGCACGGGACGTTCCATCCGACCGGCGCCCAGCTGGCCACGTTCGCCGCCCAGCTCCGCAAGTACGGCCGCGACGCCCGGGCCAACCTCGGCGCCCGGGTTCGCGGCGACGGCCAGGGCCGCGACCTCGGGTACCCGCGGTGACGAGGCGAGCATGAAGATCGGCCTCGTCACGCCGTATGTCTATCCGCTTCCCGGTGGCGTGAACCAGCACGTCCGGTACCTATACGAGAACCTCCGGCTCCGCGGCCACGACGTCCGGATCCTCACCTCGAGCCACGGCCTCCAGCGCGCCTCGGAGGGCGACGTCATCCGCCTCGGGAAGGGCTTCTCGATGCCGGCCAACGGCTCGGTCGGGACCGTGACCCTGTCGCCGCGCTACCTCTCCCAGGTCCGGGCCGTGCTCGAGCGTGAGCAGTTCGACCTGCTCCACTTCCACGAGCCCTTCGTGCCGTTCCTGTCGCTCGTCGTCCTCCGCGAGTCGAGGAGCGTGAACATCGCCACCTTCCATGCCTATGGCGGCTTCTCGCCGGCCTACGAGCTCGGCTCGCGGGTCATGGGCTCCTACGCGCGTCGGCTGCACGGTCGGATCGCGGTGTCGGCAGCCGCTCGTCACTTCATCGACCGCTACTTCCCGGGCGACTACAAGGTCATCCCGAACGGCGTCGACATCGACCGCTTCCGGCGCGCGGTCCCGATCGCGCGCTGGCAGGACGGCACCCGGAACATCCTGTTCGTCGGCCGGTTCGAGCCCCGGAAGGGCCTGCTCGACCTGCTGAAGGCCTACCGGATCCTGCGCAAGACCGGCTGCCGCTGCCGCCTCCTCGTGGTCGGTGGCGGGCCGCAGGAGCGCGAGGCCCGGCGCTACCTCATGGCCCGCAAGCTCGGCGGCGTCGAGTTCCTCGGGCGCGTCTCCGACGAGGAGCGCGATGCCCTGTTCAAGACCGCCGACGTGTTCTGCTCACCGGCCACGGGCGGCGAATCGTTCGGGATCGTGCTGCTCGAGGCCATGTCCGCCGGGACCGCGATCGTGGCCAGCGACATCCACGGCTACAAGGGCGTCGTCCGGCGCGGCAGCGAGGGCCTGCTGGTGCCGCCGAAGGACAAGAAGGCGCTGGCCGCGGCGCTCGCCCGGGTCCTCCGGGACGACGAGCTCCGCACGTCGATGGCGGCCGCCGGACAGGAGCGGGCCCAGGAGTTCAGCTGGGAGCGGGTCACCGCCAAGGTCGAGGACTACTACGGCTTCGTGATCCGCCGACTGGCCGCGCACGGCGAGCTGCCGCCCGACTATCACGCCCCGATTCCGCCGTCTCCGCGGCCGACGGCGCCCGTGCTGGTCGACGACCTCCCGCTCGGCGCCGCCTCGACGTTCCCCGCCGCGACCTAGGGCGGCGAGCCCTCCGCGGCGTTCCACTCGGCCTCCTCGCGCCGCCGCTCGGCCAGCGCGAACCGCCAGGTCCAGGCGCTGTACCCGACCACGATGGCGACGAGCACGAGGACGCCGAACAGGCCGGGCACCCACGGGCTGGAGAAGCTCGGGCCCGCGCCGGTCCGCGGCAGCGTGTCGACCCAGAACTGGAACGGGTAGACGTATGTGGGCAGCAGGCCCTGGTAGGCGTTGTGGATCGCGGACGGGAGCGGCAGGGCCGAGATGTTCGGGTACCACAGGACGAACCAGAAGCCGATCGCCCCGAAGACCCCCGCGACGAACCGCCTCGCGTCCCGGGCGGTCACGATGAACGCCGCGATCGGCGTGAGGGCGAGCGTCGCCAGCAGGGCGATCGGCTCGACCGGGATGCCCTGCAGGTCAACGACCGCCGGGATCGCGGCGCCGCCGATCTGGTCCGTGAAGATCGTCGTCGCCAGCAGGTAGGCGGCGACGAGGCCGAAGGCGACGAGTCCGGCGTTCCGGAGTCGCTTCCCGAGGCCCTCGCCGCCGGGGCGCTCGCCGTCGTCGCCGGTCGACACGAGGAATCGGAACAGCAGCAGCACGCCGATACCCACGACGGCGGCGATCGCCAGGGCTCTGGGGGTGATCGTCAGGTCGGGGATCAGGGTCGGGCAGGCCTGCGAGCCGGGGTTGATGTCCTGGACCCGGACGAGGGCACAGAGCGGCCGATGGAACAGCCACAGCCCGAAGGGCGCGAGGACGGCGACGCCGCCGGCGATCCGGGCGAGCAGCCAGGTGTGCTTCGACGCCCCGTTCCAGAGCTCGGCCAGGAAGTAGGCCAGGGCGATGAGCAGGAACGGCAGGCTCGTGTAGTAGTGGTACTGGAACGCCGCCCGGTCGATCCGGGCCCACGAGATCCACTGGCAGGCGAACCCGATGGCCAGCAGGGCGAGCGCCGGGCTGCGGCGCTTGAACGCCTGGAACGCGGCGAAGCCCATCGCCGGGATGGCCAGCCACCACGAGACGAGGTTGCCGGCGTCGTAGATCGAGGCCGAGGTTCCGCCGGCGAAGCTGCCCTCGTAGAACCAGACCGGCTTGAAGTCGAACGGCCAGGCCCACCACGGCGATGACGCCGGATGCGCCGCGTTCAGGTCGTTGTGGTAGCGGTACATCTCGGCCGTGAGGTTGTCCTGGCCGACGCTGAACAGCAGCCCGAGCCCGGTCCCGGTGTGGTCCGGCGGCCACTGCGGGATGTTGATGCCGAGGAACGTGAACGGCGCCCACAGCCGATGGTTCTCGACCATCGCCCACGGGATGTACGAGATCACGTAGACGACGAGCGGGATCACGAGCAGGCCGAGGATCATCCAGATGATCGGCAGGCCGTAGCCCGAGCCGAGCCGCAGCCAGCCGGCCGGCGCCGGCGCCGGCGGCTCGAGGATCGCCTCGGAGCCGGCCGTCACCGGCAGGGCCCGCGGCCCGAACCCGAGCGTCCCGACCAGCTCGAAGCCGATATAGACCAGCCCGGCGCCCAGGAGCGCGAGCAACGCCCAGACCGGAGCTGCGGCGATGAACAGCCCGACCTTCAGCGGCGCGAAGGGGCCGCCCTTGATGAGCCCGTAGACGAGGATGAGGGCCCCGACGACGATCGGCGTCCCGACCGCCAGGCGGTCCTCCTCCTTCGTCCACGCGATCGGGTGGAGGATGTTCGCAACGACCGCGATCAGGGTCAGCCCGACCATGATGAGCAGGAAGAGGTAGTTCGGGATGGCCGTCGGCTCGTCCGACGGGACGGAGATCGCGAGGTAGCCGAGGACCGTGGTGAGGCCGATCATCCCGAGGATCAACAGCAGCCGGCCGAACGCGCTCCGGCTCAGGACGAGCAGGCCGAGCCCGCCGATGGCGTAGGCCGCCACCCACTTCGAGGCCAGCGCGAGCCCGAGCAGGACCCCGACGACCGGGATCGCCAGCCAGAACGCGATCCAGTGGCGCTTCGAGCCGCCGGGTCTCAACCAGATCGCGGCGAAGAGCGTGTAGGCCGCAACGATCCCGAGCCCGACGTACGAATCGTTCATCGCGATCCGGCTCTGGGTGAAGAGCATCCCGTCCGCGGCGACGAGGAACGCGACGGCGACCGCGATCCATCGGCGCTTGAACAGCATCCGCGCGAGGACGTACATGAGGACGGCCATCAGGACGCCCGCAAGGACGCCGGGCAGCCGCCAGGCGAACGCGTTGTCGCCGACCTCGATCGACCCGACCTGGCCCGTCGCCGAGAGCGACAGGAGCTGCTGCCGATCCGTCTCCGGATATCGCTCGTTGCTGTCCATGACCATCGCGGCCGGTGTCGACGCCAGCGGGGCATCCGCGTAGACCGCGTTGGAGTTGCCCGCCGGGTCGATCACGTAGACCGTCGCCGCCGACGGGTCGCCCGGCTGCGTGCCGATGACGTGGACCATCCGGCTCGCGTCGTCGTAGAAGACCCAGCCGGCGCTCTCTCCCGGGAGCTGGAACGAGGCGCTCTTCAGCCGTGGGGCCGTCGAGTCCGAGGGTGTGGTGACGACGTCAACGACCGGCCCCGTGGGTCCCTGCACGGACACGTAGACCGGATTGTCCGTGAGGTCCTGCGTGGGGCTGAGGCCCATCGCCGGCCCCTCGAGGGTCATCGTCGTCTTGACGTCGCCGGTGGCCTCGTCGATGAGGGTGAGCCCGGCCTTGTCGGCCACCCCGATCTCGGCGTTGCCGACGTCGGCGAGCTGGGTCACGCCGTCGAGCGTGGTCCGCTTCAGCTCCCTGGCGGCGTTGGCGTCGATGATCGCGACGGGCGTGGCCGTGCCCGTCCCGGCGAGGACGGCGGCGATCGTCGAGTCGTCGTCGGTCACCAGCAGGTGCTGGATCGGCGATTCGATCGCCATGAACGGCTGGGCCTGGGGCTGGACCGTCGTCCCGGCCGCCCGGGCATCGTCGAGTGGCTGGGTGTCGATCGTCTCGATGTCGCCCGACGAGAACCCGACGAACACCCGGTGGTCCTGCTGGTCGACGGCGAGCGCGGTCGCGCCGGGCAGGTCCAGCGTGGCGACGAGGGCCCGGGTCGACAGGTCGTAGGCCCGGACCTGCGTGCCGGTGGCGACCCACAGCCGATCGCCAGCGACGGCATAGTTGTTCTGGGCCTGATCCCAGCGCGGCTCGAGCGCGGCGTCGGTGACGGGGACGCCCAGGTCGCTCGTCGCGTCCGTCCGGTTGTTGCCCCAGGCCTCGATCCCGAGGGCGATCGAGTACTTCGCCAGGTGCGGATGGGTCCACTCGTAGATGTCGTGCGAGATGCCGTATCGCCAGTCCTGCAGGAACTCGGTGGCGGTCCGGGCGTGGTAGACCTCGTCGAAGTGCATCCCGTACGGCTCGCTGAGCCGCCAGACCCGAACGGTGAGCAGCGTGACGACGAGGACCGCGAGCATCCACACGTCCAGGCGGTCGAATCGGCCGCCGCCCTCGCCCTCGAGGGCCCTGCTCCGGTCTGGCCGGATCGGGCGGGCGTTGAACCGTTCCTTGAACCAGGACCACAGCCCGAGCGATGCGCCGTACCGGTCGTCCCAGGCCGGCAGCGTCAGGCCGGCGCCGCCACCCGCGCCTGAGGCTCCAGCCGGGCCCGAGCCGACCACCGACGAAGCCGAGGCGGCCGAGATGGAGCCGGTCGCGAGGGCCATCGTCCCGCCGCCACCGGACCACGGGGCGGGCGGCGGCAGTGCGCCCGCGAGACCTGCGGCACCCGCGTCGGTCATGGCGCCCCCAGCGAGCATCGTCCCCGTGGCGCGGCGTGGCATCGCGATCGGTCGCGGCAACCCGGCCCTCGACCCGGCTCTCGACCGTGCCTCCTCGGCCACGGCGTCCGCCCCGATCTCGTCGGCGAGCTCGTCGAGCCGGTCGTCGCGGAGCTGGGCGAACGCCCAGGCCAGGACGACCACCTGGCTGATCGCCGCGAGGGCGATCCCCGGCCAGGACGTGAGGAACGGCCCGATCCCGAGCCAGTCATGGAGGCCCGGCGCCTCGTAGCCCATCGACGTCAGGACCGCGTAGATGTTCGCGAACAGGCCGAGGCTCGAGAGGATGTAGGCAACGCGCCAGCGCAGCGAGAACGCCGCGAGGATCGCCCAGATCCCGATCGCGGGATAGAGGTAGCGCTCGTGGACCCGCGTCGGCAGGACGTAGAAGGCGAGGGCCAGGATCGCGAGCCCGACGAGCATCGTCTTCCGATCCGGCCGCCGGGCGACGAGGATCACGACGACCGCGGCGGCGACCAGGAACAGAACCGCACCGACGAGGACCGCGGGGAAGACCCCGAACGTCACCCCGTTCGGGCAGCTGAGCGTGCTGCCGGGCGAGCTCCACAGGACGAGGTCGCCGATCCGGATCGTGATCGGGCCGCTCGGCAGCACCGTCGAATCGCAGACCCACGTCCGCGTGCCGGCGAGGCTGCTGCCGTCCTGGCTCACGAGCGCCCAGGGGTTGAACGCGTTCACCGACAGGTACGGGTAGCCGCCGGCCGTGCTGAACACCTGCTGGACGAGCCCCGGCAGCGACAGCCCGAACGGCAGCGAGATGAGGAACGCCGTGACGAGGCCGACGAGGCCGGTCGTGAAGATCCGGATCGGGCCGCGGACGTTCCGCTCCCAGGCCGTCGCGCCGCCGACCGGCGCCGGCTCCTCGCCGAATCCGCCCTCCGGCCGGAGCGCCCGCCGGATGACGACGATCGCCACGATCGGGATGAGGATCCCGAGCTGGGGCTTGATCAGCGCCGCCAGGACCGCCAGGAACGCCGACCGCTCGGGCCGGTCTCGCCAAAGCTCGCGGAGAGCCAGCAGCAGGACCAGCGTGCCCACCGAGTCGACCTGGCCCCACAGGGCGCTGTCGAACCAGGAGACGGGGTTGACGATGACGAGGAAGGCGCCGATCCAGGCGGCTCGCCTCGAGGCCCCGAGCTCGCGGGCCATCGACCAGACGAGCCAGCCGAGGGCCCCGTCGGCGAGGATCGGCGGAATCTTGATGAGGTCGCCGGTGCCGCCGAGCAGCTGGCCGACCTTGCCGACCGCGTACAGGACGTAGAGGTAGCCGGGCGTGTAGTCGTGGAAGAACGACCGGTCGTAGAAGCCGTAGAGGCCGTTCTGGGCGAGGTTGTCGGCCCAGAACTTGAACGTCTGGATGTCGTAGCCGAAGCCGGAGCCCGGGAGGAGGTATGCGATGATGAGCCGGAAGGCGAGCCCCGCCACCAGGAGGCTGAGGACGCCGACCGCGCCGTCTCGCGACCCGGTTCGTGGCGGTACCGCCCAACCCGGGTCGGGCTCACCGAATACAGGGCCTGTCAAGCGAGATCGGCCTCCCGTTCGATGAGTGGTGGGGAGGGTAGCACAGGGTGTCGGAGGCTCCGGAGGTCGCGGCCGACGACGCCGCCGAGGGCAGCTGGCTCGACTGGCTGCCCTCCGGCGCGATCGCGGTGGGCTTCATCGCCATCGCCGCAGCGGTCTACTGGCTGCCCGGATACGACCGGATCTACGACCACTTCGTCCTCCAGGCCCAGGCCTTCCTGAGCGGCCGCGCCGAGATCCCGACCCCCCAGTTCCAGGACGTCCTGCCGGTCCTTCGACCCGATGGCACCCCGACGGGCTACGGCCTCCTGCCGTTCCCGCCCCTGCCGGCGATCGTGCTGATGCCGTTCGTCGCCCTATGGGGCCTGGCCACCAACGAGCGGGCGGTCTCGGCGGGGCTCGGCGCCATCACGATCGGCCTGGTGTGGTGGGCGCTCGGCCGGCTGCGCATCTCGCGGAAGACCCGTGCCGCGACCACGACCTTCTTCGGGTTCGGAACCGTCTACTGGTACGCGGCCCAGCTCGGCGACACCTGGTTCTTCGCTCACGTCGTCGCGGTCGCCTGCCTCGTGCTCGCCGTGGGCGTGGCGCTCGCCGGCGATCCGGACGCCGACGCGGCGGTCGAAGCGCTGCCGGGGCCGGGGCGGCTGTCCGCCGCGGTCGGCGACGCGCTGGGCGATCCCGGTTCGCTCGTCGACGGGCGACAGCTGCTCGCCGGCCTCCTCTTCGGGCTGGCCTGCACGGCGCGCCTGACGATCGTCTTCGGGGCGCCGTTCTTCATGCTCGTCGGCAGCGGCGGAAGCTGGGTCCGCCGGTCGGTGTCGGCCGGGCTCGGGGCGGCGATCCCGATCGGCCTGCTGCTCGCCTACAACGACGCGACCACGGGCCATTTCATGCACCCGGGCTACGAGTACCTGTACCAGCTGGAGGCGAACGGCTACCCGGGCCTGCACTACAACCCGGCCTGGGGCATCGAGGACCTCCGCTACGTGCCCCAGAACCTCCGGATCATGCTCGGCCAGCTCCCGGCGTTCTTCCCGAACGTCACGCCGTCACCGGTGAGCGGCGGCCAGCCACTGTGCGTCGACCCCGGTGCGGTCCGGAGCCTGTTCGATCCGAACTGTCCGATCGCGATGCCCGTCGACGTCGGCACCAGCCTCATCGTGACGAGCCCCGCGTACCTGCTGGCCATCCCGGCGCTCATCGGTGGCCGCACCCGGCTCGTCGTCGGGGCGTTCCTGGCGGTCCTCGCGATCGCGTTCGTCAACCTGATGCATTTCAGCCAGGGCTGGGTCCAGTTCGGGTACCGCTTCAGCAACGACTTCGTCGTGTTCGGGATCGTGCTCGTCGCGATCG